>Ga0208297_1000860_pt1 | contig 42879 bp, 44 predicted proteins | sample LMS_cellobiose_e_FD_187367 | JGI IMG/M metagenome (GOLD analysis project Ga0208297, IMG submission 187367) | Rumen-fistulated moose microbial communities from Alaska, USA - LMS_cellobiose_enrichment (SPAdes) (version 2) | ecosystem: Host-associated > Mammals > Digestive system > Stomach > Rumen... | reverse complement strand
ACACGCGATGCGTTATACACACCATCGAGGTCTGGCCCGAGTCACAAGCTGGGTGAGGCTTAAATATGCTGCCATGAATCTGAAAAAGTTAGCGGAATGGAGTTGGAAGAACTCTTTTTTCCGCATCTTTTTCTCACTTCTTTCTCTCATATATGCCGAAACCCCTGTTTTCGCCGCTTGAAAACAGGGGTTCTTTGACACTCTGAAGCTCCGATTTCTTATGGAAATCGGAGCTTTTCGGCGCAGTCGGTCAGTTCAGTATCGTTTTGATTTCCTCAAGGTCCTCCGCAAAATAAATGCCCCGCTGCCGCTCCTCCGAGGACAGTCCGCTTTCGATCATGTGGGCGAGCAGCGCCTTGAGATGGTCGTAGTAGCCGTTCAGGTTGTACAGGATGCATGGCGCGTCCAGATGTCGCAGCGACACCTTGGACATCACCTCCGCGATCTCCTCCAGCGTGCCGGTACCGCCGGGGAGGGCGATAAACGCGTCGCCCAGCTCGATCATCTTCGCCTTGCGCTCAGACATATCCCTCGTGACGAAGAGGCGCGAGATGTCAGCGTACTCCAGACCGGCGTCAATAAAAAACTGCGGCTCCACGCCCGTCACTTCTCCGCCGGCAGCAAGAACGCTCTCGGCCAGTTCGCCCATCAGCCCGGACTTCGAGCCGCCGTAGACGAGCGCGTTCCCGCTTTCGCCGATCCACGTTCCAAGCTCGCGCACCGCCGCTTTCATAGCAGGGTCATTGCCTTCATTCGCGCCGAGGTATACTGTAATGTTCATCATTTATCACGGCCTCAAGCATTTCGTCGTATTTGCTTTTGCTGATGTAATAGTCTCTTTTGTACTTCACAATAAAATTGTCATCGCTTTTCAGCATAATTCATCGGAAGGAAAAAAGCAAGTATCCGATACCGCCGCGGATGTCAGGAGCGTAGGCTTTGACTTTCCGCCGTGCCTGTGATAAAATAACTGCAATTCGGCCATTCCGCTGCTGCTTTCCGCCGTTCGTGCGGTAACTGAACCGTATCATTGACTCAATTTCATGAGATTTGGGAAGGAAAGAGGGTAAAAACGATGAAAAGAAAACAGATCCTTGCATGGCTGCTGCTTGCCGTGATGTTTTCGGTCCTGTGTACAGGCTGCGCAAAAAAGGAAACCGAGGTGCCGCCGGAAGAACCGCCGAGCACAAATGAGCCGTCTGTGCCGCCCGCGCCCGCAGAGCCGGAAAGCACGGAGGAGCCGGACGAGATCCCGCCGGAGGAGGAAGACGTGCAGTTCGACAGCGATACCACCGTCTATGCTCCGATTTTGGATGCGACCTGCAGCATCCTCTACAACGGCCTCAGCGAAACAGCGGATGAACGCTACGTTCCCTTCGGGGTTTTTGAGATGGCAATGTGGGCGACGGAGCGCGGCGAGCTGCTTGAAAGCGTGGGCTACACCATAACTGACCTCAGCGGAGACGGTGTTCCGGAGCTGCTGATCGGCATGCTGCCGGACGAGACGGCAGAGGTGGAGACAAAGTGTGTGCTGTTCGGCGGCTACACCTGCAAGGACGGCGAGCTGGTCACGTTCCTTGAGGGCTGGGCGCGGAACAGCTATCAGTGGATGGGCGACAGACGCTTCTACCTTTCCGGGTCCGGCGGCGCCTCACGCGCCATGTTCGGTACATATCAGCTGACGAGCGACGGGACCGCCCTGACGTGCGAGGACTTTTACTTCACTTCTGAAAAGGATGCGGACTTCCAGGTGATCGGCCGGTACCACAACACGACGGGCGATTGGGACAAGGATACATCAGAGGAGCTCAATATCTCCGAAGATGCGTTCTGGCGGATCATGAACTCTTATGAGGACGATTGCCGGCAGCTGGAGCTGACGCCGTTTTCCGTCTACAGGCACACAGACGGAACCAACGATGCGAGTACCCAGCAGAGCGCTGCGTGCAAGGTCCGCGTCGACTATCTGGAGGATGTTGCCGACAAGCTGACCGATTATAGGGACGCTGCGCTCGAGGACGATACGCTTGCCGGCGGGGACTATGAGACGAAGGTGGTGTTCCGCGCGGACGAGGAGGTCTCCGATTTCACGCTGCTGGCACTGGAGCTGCGGGATGTTGACGAGGACGGTCACGCCGTGTTTGCTGTCACTCCGGGCTTCAGCCTGCCGAAGCTGGAGCCGGGCGCCCCGCTTGCAGTCCCCATGTCCTTCCCGGGCGATATCCCGAACAACGGCTTTTCCTATGTGGACAAGCAGGGGGTGACGCGGCAGTTTTCCCTCAGCATGAGCGGTCGTGACGGTTCGCTTGTGATCCTGCCGATTGACGGCTGATTGTACCGCCTGAAGGCAACAGGCCGGCGGATACACAGAAAGACAGCAATTGAAAGGAGTAAGCCCAATGCCCTATATTGCAATCAAAGGTTTTCCCAAAGATGACGAAACCGTGCGTAAGGTCGCCGAGCGGTTCAACGAGGCGCTGTTGGAGCTCTGGGGCTGCCCGCAGGCGGCCATCAATATCTCCTACGAGGCTGTGGCGCCGGAGGAGTGGGAGGAGCGCATGGAGCGCGGCGAGATCGCGCAGAACAGGAACAAGCTGCTGATGGACGGCGGAAAATGGACGAGCAGAGAGAAAAAGCTCACGATCCTGCATCTGGACGGCTGTCCCTACTGTCGGAAGGCGCGTCAGGCGCTGAACGAGCTGCAGGAGGCAGATCCTGCCTACCGCGGCGTTGCGGTCGAGTGGATCGAGGAGCAGCGGCAGCCGGAGGCGGCAGGCCGCTACACGGATTACTATTATGTCCCCACGATCTACGCGGGCGGGCAGAAGCTCTACGAGGCGCACCCCGGCGATGACGATGAGACGATCAAGGCGAACGTCAAAAAGGCGCTGGACGCGGTGGTATACTGATTGTTGCCTGTGGGTGCAAGTTTGAAAGGGGAGGGGACTCACTCTCTCAAGAGGATTTGATCTGCTCGCGCCGCAGGCGCGGCCCGACTCCAATAAAAAACGACGTCTTTCGACGTCGTTTTTTATTGGAGCTGGTGGCCGGACTCGAACCGGCGACCTGCTGATTACGAATCAGCTGCTCTACCAACTGAGCTACACCAGCGCATATGAGGAGCGGCATTGCCGCCGCAGCCTGTTTGCAGGGCTTGAGAAAAATCTCAGCGCCTACGCGAGTATAATACAGCGCCCGCCAAAAGTCAAGCCCGTTTTTTACCGGCTCCTGACAAGTCTTGCAGGATACATGGACGTGTTGCCGAGTGGGATACGGGACGTCAGACGTCCCGTATCCCATTTTCTGTATTGATACGGGTTTTGCGCTCAGCTGTCGAAGCTGGGGTTCAGATAGTAGACGTTCCGCTCGTTCATCCGCTCCTTTGCGAGCCGCAGGCCTTCGCCGAAGCGCTGGAAATGCACGACCTCACGGGCACGGAGGAATTTGATGACGTCGTTGACGTCGGGATCATCGGACAGACGCAGGATGTTGTCGTAGGTGACGCGCGCCTTCTGCTCTGCGGCAAGATCCTCGGTGAGGTCGGCAATGAGGTCGCCCTTGACCGCCATGCTCGCCGCACTCCAGGGGAAGCCGGAGGCTGAAGTCGGGTACACGCCTGCCGTGCGGTCGACGAAATAGGTGTCGAACCCGGCGGTTTTGATCTGCTCGTCAGACAGGTCGCGCGTAAGCTGGTGGATGATTGCTCCAACCATCTCGAGGTGTCCGAGTTCCTCGGTGCCGATATCGGTCAGAAGGCCCTTCAGCTCGGGGTAGGGCATTGAGAACCGCTGGCTGAGGTAGCGCATCGAGGCGCCGAGTTCGCCGTCAGATCCGCCGTATTGACTGATGATGACCGCTGCCAGCTTTGGGTTCGGCGTTGCGATTTTGACCGGGTATTGCAGCTTTTTTTCATAGACAAACATCAGTCGTTTCCCTCCAAATCCCAAGGCCACGGATCATTCAGCCATCTGAAACTCCCCGGCGTGATATCGGTTTCGCACAGTGGGCCATACTGCTCGATATACTTCTCACGTCCCTGCTTTCCCAAGCGAACATACGACCAGTAAAGGTCAAGTACTTCACGGTCATCCCGGTGTGTCGTCAGATAAAGTCCAAGCTCCTGAATGGCAAAGTCCAGCGCCATCAGTTCACTCAGCGCCGGGTTTGCATTTGGGAAACGGGATCGGACCTCCTTATGGAACGGCAGATTCAGCCCCGGAAACAGGGTGCCGGCGCGCATGGCGTCGTTCTGCGCGTAGCGCGGGGGATCGCTCTCCTGCATCGGGATATAGGGAAAGGCCAGCGAAGCACAGACGCCGGGCAGGGTACCCGCGCCCGCTCCGCAGCCGTCATCCATTGCGGACGCGACGGCGTTAGCCGCCTGCATGCTTGCCCGTTTGGCAGCTTCCACGAAATAACTCCTCCTTAAGAATCCATTGAGCGTTCGCTCAACGCATCCTATGCGCGGCAGAAAAAAAGGCGACGGGGCTTTCCTTTTCGTCCTGCCGCTGTTATAATTGGAATACCGGACAGAAATCAATGCATAGGCTCATCCTCGGGGGTGGGATTTTGTTTTTGACGCTCAAACGGCGCACTCTGGTTTTTTGGGGGCTGACGCTGATCGCTTTGCTGTGCGGTGCGGCGCGGCTGTTCCTTCCTGCAGCGCTGCCCGTATTTCAATCAGAAGGGCAGGGAGGGGCGACCTATGTCCTCGACGCGGGACACGGCGGGGAGGACGGCGGCGCGGTCTCGGCGGACGGCGTCAAAGAGAGCGACATCAATCTTGCAATTACGCGAGATTTGAATGCACTTTTGCAATTTCTTGGCTATAATACTGTGCTGACACGCGGAGACGACGTGTCGATCCATTCAGACGGTGCGGAGACGCTGCGGCAGAAGAAGGTCTCTGACCTCAAAAACCGCGTGGCGCTGGTCAACGCGACGCCGAACGCGGTGCTCGTCAGCATCCATCAGAACAGTTTGCCGACGGTACCGAGCGTTCACGGCGCGCAGGTGTTCTACGGTAAAATCAGGTCGAGCGCGGCGCTGGCGCTTTCGGTGCAGGATGCGCTGAATGCAGGCGTCAATTCCGGCAACGAAAAGCATGAAAAAAAGATCGATCCGTCGATCTATCTGATGAAAAACGTATCTTGTCCCGCGATTCTGATCGAATGCGGTTTTCTGTCCAACGCGGCGGAGACCGCAAGCCTTCAGACGCGGGAGCATCAAAAAACGATCGCCGTTGCGATCGCAGCAGGGATTCTGAACACAGAGGAAAGGGAAGCCCCATGAAAACGAAATCGAGCGTTTTTTTCTGCAGCGAATGCGGCAACGAGACCACCAAATGGGCGGGACGCTGTCCGTCCTGCGGCGCGTGGAACACGATCGTTGAGCAGCCGGCGCCCAAAGCTGTGCCCGGAAAGGAACGGGGAGGAACAATGCCCCGTGCTCAGGCGCGTCCCATCAACGATTTGAACGGCACGGAGGAGCTGCGTTTCCCGACGGGCATGGGGGAACTTGACCGTGTGCTCGGCGGCGGCGCGGTCAGGGGGTCGCTGGTTTTGGTCGGCGGCGCGCCGGGTATCGGGAAGTCTACGCTGATGCTCCAGATCTGCGGGCAGCTATGCGAGTCCAACAAGGTGCTGTATGTATCGGGCGAGGAGTCGCCTCGGCAGCTCAATTTGCGTGCAAAGCGGCTAAATGTCGTAAGTGACAAGCTATTTATCTTGTCAGAGACTTGCCTGAGCGATGTGCTGGATTCGATCAGCAGGGAACGTCCTGACGTGCTGATCGTTGATTCGATCCAGACGCTTTACAACGAATCGCTGGATTCTCCCGCGGGCAGCGTCGGGCAGGTGAAGGACTGCACCATGGCGCTGATGCAGCTTGCCAAGGGCGAGGGGACCACCGTGTTCGTCATCGGCCACGTCAACAAGGAAGGCTCCATCGCTGGCCCGAAGGTGCTTGAGCACATGGTGGACTGCGTGCTGTACTTCGAAGGAGACCAGCACATGAGCTATCGGATCCTGCGCGCGGCGAAGAACCGTTTCGGCGCGACGAATGAGATCGGCGTCTTTGAAATGCGGAAAGAGGGGCTGGCGGAGGTCCCGAATCCCTCTGAAGTGCTGCTCTCCGGCCGTCCGGAGGATGCGCCGGGCACCTGCGTGACCTGTGTGATGGAGGGTGCGCGCCCGATTCTGGCCGAGGTGCAGGCGCTGCTTGCGCCGGCGGCGCAAAATGTCCCGCGGCGCACCAGCAACGGGTTCGACTACAACCGCGCCGCAATGCTGATGGCGGTGCTCGAAAAGCGCGGAGCGCTCAAGGTCTTGTCGTGCGACTCGTTTTTGAACGTCATCGGCGGTCTGACGCTGGATGAGCCTGCCGCAGACCTCGCCGCGATCCTCGCGCTGGCGTCGAGCTATCTGGACAAGCCCATCGGCAGCCGCGTCGCGGCGATCGGGGAGGTCGGGCTGACAGGGGAGGTGCGCAGCGTCAGCCATCTCAGCCAGCGCATCAGCGAGGTGCAGCGGCTGGGCTTTGAGCGCTGCATCATTCCAAAGCATCACGCCGAAAGCCTGGGAAGCGTCAAAGGACTTCGTCTGATCCCGGTGTCGAATATCTCTGACGCGCTCTGTGAAATTGCGCGTTCCTGAGCGCGCTGCTGCGCGGAACGTAATGCAGACATTCGCTGCCGCCGTGCACATTCTGTGCGCCGGCGGCGCCTGCATGCTTCAGGCCGCACAAACCGTCGGTCTGGTACCTGCAATTCGCACTGCACGGAATATAACTCATGAGGGTGATTCGCTCCTTTCGCACAGCGGTAGTTTTGCCAGACCCGTCATGAATTATTGCTTTCGATCGCCTGTCGGCAGGGAAGCCGTTTCGCACAGCATCTAGTGACTTTTAAAATATGGTAATGATTAAACAAAATAAAAATTTTGTTTAAAATAGGGGATTGATTTTTGACGAAAAAGGCGTTACGATAGCCATAGAAGCCAATTATACAGATTAGGAGCTGATGGTATGATCGATTACCGCACCGAGGCGCCCCCGATCCTGCGTGACTTTTTGTCCTACCATGAGATCATCAAAAATCATTCTCAGCGCACGGTCGACGAGTACTTCCTGGATCTTCGAAATTTTTTCCGCTATCTCAAGCAGACACGCGACCCGGCGCTCCGGAGCTGTGAGCTCCATGAAATCGATATCATGGACGTTGATCTGGATTTTGTAAAATCTGTCACGCTGACCGATATCTACGGCTACATGACCTATCTGAGCCGTGACCGCGTCCTGCACCAGAACAGCAGAAATTCGGACTATGGTTTGAACAGCACGTCAAGAGCGCGCAAATTATCCACGATCCGCTCATTCTATGGGTATTTGACAAACAAAGTCCATATGATTGAACAAAATCCTGTAAAGGACATGGACTCCCCGAAATTAAAAAAGACGCTGCCGAAGTATCTGACGCTGGATGAAAGCGTACAGCTTCTGCATGCGGTCGACGGGATGAACCGGGAGCGGGATTTCGCAATCCTGACGCTGTTTCTCAACTGCGGCCTGCGCATTTCAGAGCTCTGCGGACTGGATCTGCAGGACATTCAGGACGGAGCGCTGCGGGTACTCGGCAAGGGCGATAAAGTCCGCATCGTGTACCTGAACGACGCCTGCCTGAGCGCCCTGAAGAGCTATCTCGCGGTCCGGCGGCCCATCACGGGACGAGATCAAAACGCGCTGTTCCTCTCGGCGCGAAACGAGCGGATCAGCAAATCCACCGTCCACACGCTGGTCAAAAAGCACATTTCCGCAGCGGGACTGGACGCGGCGCAGTATTCGTCCCACAAGCTGCGCCACACAGCCGCAACGCTGATGCTGCAAAACGGCGTCGACGTGCGCGCCGTGCAGGAAGTCCTGGGTCACGAGCACCTGAATACGACTGAGATCTACACCCATGTCGACAATGAGATGCTCCGCACGGCTGCGAAGGCCAATCCCCTCTCGAAGGTCAAGGCGCCGGAGAAAGAATGATTGAACAAAATATAATGCTCAGCGGAACACATTTCCTGCGGCGTCGTAAAGCTCCAGCCTGCGTACCCGCGCGAAGTCGGGCGCAAATGCCGGCAAGTGCGACGTGACCGCGTTTGCCAGCAGCGCGGGATTCAGCCCCGGATTCTGCGCCGCGGCGACGAGTTCGGCGGTGACGAGATTTGGCTCCTCTCCCCACTCGACGCTCTGCAGAAGCGGAATCACGTTGATTTGCGCAAGCTTCTTATGTTTCGTGCGTTTCTCGACGAGGACCTCGCTCTGCGCGAACAGAGCGCGCAATGCATCCAACGTCCCGTCCGGTACGCCGTCGTCGTAGTCAAATTCGAGCCGCGCGCGCAAAAATGCCAGGTCACGCGCGGGCCTCTCCGCGCGGTAGCAGGCGCGTACGCGCAGGCCTGCGGGAAGCCCCGTATTGAGCAGCTCCGCGATGCCGCTTCCGTCTGTGTCCTGCTCGACCTCGAAGTCCAGCAGCTCGCAGTCGCTGCTCTGTCCGACCGGCAGCGGCAGGACGATGGAGATCAGCGGGTGCGGATGAAAGCCCTGCGAGTGGCGCAGCTCCAGACCGCCGCGCGGAAATACGCGCTGGAATGTACGCATCAAATCAAGGTGCGAGATGTACGACGCCTGAAGCTCCTTGCTGAACAGTAACCGCAGTTTAGCCATCGCACACCCTCCCGATCAGGCGATTCGCCCCGCAGCCGGAGCACTGCGTCCGGCAGTCCGGCGTCGTCACGCCCGCATGTGCCCGCTCATGCTCGCGCCAGAGAAACGCGTCGGTCACACCCACGTCGATGTGGCTCCAAGGCAGTATCTCGCCGTGTTCACGGGTGCGGTTGGCGTAGAAATGCGGATCCAGACCGCACTCTTCAAACGCTTCCAGCCAGCGCGGGAGCGAAAAGTAGTCCTCCCAAGCGTCAAGCTTTGCACCTTTACGATGTGCGATTTCAAGCACTTTGCAGAGCTTTCGATCTCCGCGAGAAAGCACTGCCTCCATAAAGCTGGTCGGAGACGGGTGCCAGTTGTAGGTCACGGTCTTCGTATTGATGCGCTCGCGCAGCAGCGCCACGCGGCGTTCGTATTCTTCGATGGAGATCTGCGGTTCCCACTGGAACGCCGTGTGCGCTTTCGGCACAAACCATGAGGTCGAGACCGTGATGCGCACGCCGCGGGCCTTGTTTGCCGCACTCTCGCGCCATGCGTGCATGACATGGGCGGCGATGTCTGCGATGCCTGCCACATCCTCATCCGTCTCGGTCGGCAGGCCAAGCATGAAGTAGAGCTTGACCGCGCTGTATCCGCCGGCAAATGCGCGGCGGCAGGACTCGAGCAGATCATCCTCCGTGAGGTTTTTGTTGATCGTGTCGCGGAGCCGTTGCGTCCCTGCCTCCGGCGCGAAGGTAAGGCCCGTCTTGCGGCCCTTTTGCAGCCGCTCCATCAGCGCCATCGAGAAATTGTCCGCGCGGAGCGAGGGCAGCGAGAGATTCAGATGCTTGCGCTCGCAGAACGGCTCCAACTCGTCGCAGAGCTCGACCAGCGGGCGGTAATCCGAGGTCGAGAGCGAAGAGAGCGTCATCTCCTGATAGCCGGAATCCTCGATGGATTCGCGCGCATACTGCGCGCACAACTCCTTTGAGCGGTTTCGGACGGGACGGTAGACATAGCCGGCCTGACAGAACCGGCAGCCGCGGATACAGCCGCGGAACAACTCCAGCGTTACGCGGTCCTGTACGATCTCGGTCGAGGGTACGATGGTCTTCGCGGGATAGTATGCCTTGTCCATGTCGGTGACGATGCGCTTGCAGATCTTCGCGGGCGCGCCGTCCTTCGGCACGATTGCGGCAACGGTCCCTTCGGCGTTGTAAGATACATCATAAAGGCTGGGAACATAGATACCGTCAAGGTGACATGCTTTACAGAGAAAAGCGTGCTTGTCCCAGCCCTCCCGCTTTGCCTGACGGTAGAGCTCCACAACCTCAACGATCTGCTCCTCCCCTTCGCCGAGCAGCGCAAGGTCGATAAAATCCGCGATGGGCTCGCAGTTGTACATCGCCGTGCCGCCCGCGATGACGAGCGGCGTAAGAACGGAGCGATCTTCGCTCCGCAGCGGGACGCCTGCGAGGTCAAGCATGTTGAGCATGGCGGGAAACGCCATCTCGTAGCCGACAGAGAAGGCGATGATATCGAAGTCCCCGATGGGATCTCCGGACTCGAGCGCGTAGAGCGCGATCTCAGCCCGGCGCATTTCGTCCTCCATGTCTCCCCAGGGGTGGAAGCAGCGCTCGCACCAGACGCCGTCCATATTGTTCATAACACCGTAGAGGATGCGCATACCGAGGTTCGACATGCCGATCTCATAGGTGTCGGGAAAACAGAAGGCGACGCGGGTATCCACCTGCGACAGGTCCTTCATGACCGCGTTGTATTCCCCGCCGACGTAGCGGGCGGGCTTCTGCACGCGGGGCAGGATTCGTTCCAATCGTTTGTCCATGAAAATATTCTGTATCATTTTGCGGGAATTGTCAACCGCAGATTGAGGGGAACTCCTGCCGCCGCAAGCGGGCGGCGCGGTTCCCCGTTTTCTTTTGCAGCGGCTTTGCCGCGTCCCGTATCGCGCCTGCGAGCAGGCCCAACGCCGCGAGCAGGAACAGCGCGCCGCCGTGCCGGAACGTCAGCCACCCGCCGCAGATGACCAGCGCGAGCGCTGCCGCGCACCCGGCGAAGAATGCGGCCGCCGCCCCTGCCGACGGACCCCAGCGCCACGCGACGAGCAGATACAGCGCCTGCGCGCCGTCAAGCGGCGGAATGGGCAGAAGGTTGTAGACGCCGAGCAGCACGTGCGCGCCGGCGAGCAGATATCCGAGCGGCCACGCGCATCGGGCGGCAATCGCGGCGAGAAGCGGCGCGGCGAGCAGGTTGACTGCCGGCCCTGCCAGCGTAACCGCCAGTTCCCGGGCGTAGGAGAGTCGGCGCGTCCCGGAAGCGCAGATCGCCGCGCCGAAAAATCCGAGCCGAAGTCTGTCCACCGACACGTGGAACGCCGCAAGCATGGCGAAATGCCCGCATTCATGCAGCGCGGCGGCAAGCAGTACCGCAGCCGCAACACTCGGCGGACTGACAACAAATGCGGCGGCAAGCAAAAAAATAAAACCCGGCGCAATCTGTATCCTGCGGCCGAAGGAGCGCCGGAAGATGCGCCGCGCGCCGGCTGCTCCGGCGCGTCTAGGAAAGATAGTAGACCGGATCGAGATACTCCTCCCCGTCGTGGATCTCAAAATGGAGATGCGGCCCCGTGGCGTTTCCGCTGCTGCCGACCTCCGCCAACTTTCCGCCCAGAGTGACCGTGTCGCCCGACTGTACGACGATGCGGCTGCAGTGGGCGTAGATCGTCATGACATCGTTTGCGTGATGGACGGTCAGGTACTTCCCCAGCTCCACGCTGTCTGCCACGACGCCCACCGTGCCGTCGGCGAAGCAGACGATATCCGCGCCCTCGTCGGAGGCGATGTCAACGCCGTAATGGAACGCCTCGCGGCCCGAGGTCGGATGCTCCCGCCAGCCAAAGGGCGAGGTGATCTCTCCCGCAAGCGGCGCGGTATAATCAAAGCCAAGGACACGCTGCTCCGCAAGCGCCTGTTCCGGATAATCCCGGGTCTCCGTCATCGGCACCTCTTCCGCCGCAAGTTCTGCCGTACCCACGACCTCTGCCGCCTCCGTCTCCGCTTCGTCTTCTCCGAACACGGCGACGTAGGCGTCCTCCAGCGCTCCGCGCGCGCCTCCCTCGCCGGATACAGCGCGTCCCACAGCGGAGAATGCCGACACGAAGTCCGCGTCGCGCACGAGCCATGCCCCCAGCCTGCCGCGCACCGCGGCCATACCGTCGGGCAGTATGAGCTTGAGTCCCACAAGCGTGACAAAGACTGCTCCGCAGATGATAACGCGCAGCTCGCCCGATGTGAGCGGCGCGGCTGCCGTCGGTTTCGCTGCCGGACTGCGGCGGCGCAGGCGCCTGGTTCTGCGTTTCATGCCGGCCTCCCCCCTTCCGTGTTCTGGAGAAGCCTATGCGCGGGAGCCTTCGAGTATGTCGGCGCGTTCCCGCCGGATCAGCGGCGCAGGTCCAGAAGCCGCGCGACGTTTCCGCCGAGAATGGCGGTTTGCTCCGCTTCGCTCAGCGGCAAAGCGCGAAATTGCTGCAGCGCCTCACGCTGTCCGCCCCATGGCGAGTCGGTGCCGAAAAGCACGCGTCCCACGCCGAATGCGCGCACGAGGCGAATGAAAGACTCCGGCTCCAGCATCGCGAGGTCGTCCGGCGTTCTGTAGTATCCGTCGCCGTTGGCAACCATCCTGCCGAGGGAGAAAGAGGTATCGATATACACGCCCGTTTCCGGCAGCAGGCGTTCTGCGTCGTCCCATTGCCGCCAGCCGCCCATGTGGGCGCAGATCAGCGTTGCGCCGTCGGTCTGACGCACGGCGCTTGCGATCTGTGCAGGGGAAACATAGTCGACGGCAGCCGGAATGCCTATGTCGCGCCCTGCATGCGTCAGAACGATCAGTCCCAGCTCCGCGCAGCGGTCGAGGATCCGCAGAAAGCGCGGATCGTCGAACGCGACCGCCTGATAGACGGGATGGACTTTGATCCCCTTGACGCCTGCTGCCGAGAGCCGCGAAAGCTCCGTTCTCCAGTCGGAAAAGTCAGGGTGCATGCAGCCGAAGGACAGCACGCCGGTCGACTCGCTGCGTTCGTTCATCGCGATCGACGCATCGTTGACATGCGGTACCTGATGGGTGTTGGTCGCAACAGGCAGCACGACGGAGCGTGCAATCCCCGCTTCATCCATGGAGGCGCGCAGCGCGGCCACACTGCCGTCGGTGAACGGATGGGTGTGAGACATGCGCTGCAGCTTGTCCACCGTCCGCGCGGCGATCGTGTCCGGAAAAGCGTGGGTGTGAATATCGACGATCCAGCCTGATGCGTTTTGAGCCATGGCAGCGTCCTCCCTATGCCGTATGATCCCTGCAGCCGGAGAGCTGTCCCGGACGGGACAGCTCTCCGCGTTCAGCAAAACGAATGGTTCCGGCTTACAGGTTGATCAGTTCTTCCTGTTCGGCAAGCTGAATGCCCGCCGTATGCAGCACGGCGGAGGCTGTTTCCACGTTCGCCACACGGAAGATCATGTAGGCGCTCTCCGGCTTGCCTCCGATGAATGCATACATATACTCGACGTTGATGTTGGCCTCGCTCAGCGCGGTCAGGGCATTGTTGAGTCCGCCGGGCGTGTTGGAGATGGCAACGGCGACGACCGGGATGATGCTGTGGACGAAGCCCTCGTCCCGGAGGATCGCAGCGGTTTTTTCAATGTCGTCAACGATGATGCGGGCGATGCCGAACTCACTTGTCTCGGCAAGGGAGAAGGCGCGCATGTCAATCTGCTTTTCCGCCAGCACGCGGGTCAGCTCCAGCAGCGCGCCGGGACGGTTCTCAAGGAACACCGAGATCTGCTTAACGCTCATGTCACTTTCCTCCTTAAATCTTTCTGTTGTCGATGACGCGGACCGCCTTGCCCTCGCTGCGAACGATGGACTTCGGCGCGACCAGCGTGACCTTTGCTGCAAGACCGAGCATGGAACGCAGTCCGTCCACGATCTGCTTCTGACGCGCGGCGATTTCACCCATGTTGTCGGTGAACATCTCCGGCGTCATCTCGACGCGGACCTCAAGCGTGTCTGTGTGGTTGACGCGGTCGACGAGGATCTGGTAATTCGCGCCGTAGCCGAGGTTCAGGAGCACCGTCTCGATCTGGGACGGGAAGACGTTCACGCCGCGGATGATGAGCATGTCGTCCGTACGACCGCGCGGCTTGGCCATCTTGACATGCGTGCGCCCGCAGGAGCACTTTTCGTGGCTGAGAACGCAGACGTCGCGCGTGCGGTAGCGCAGGAGCGGGAACGCCTGCTTGGTGATGGAGGTGAAGACCAGCTCGCCCTGCTGCCCGTCGGGAAGGACCTCCCCGGTCTCAGGATCGATGATCTCGGCGATGAAGTGGTCCTCGTTGATGTGCATGCCGTTCTGGGCGGAGCATTCGAACGCGACGCCGGGGCCGGAGAGCTCCGTCAGGCCATAGATGTCGTACGCTTTGATGCCGAGGGTCTTTTCGATGTCGCGGCGCATCTCCTCGCTCCACGCCTCAGCGCCGAAGATACCGGCCTTGAGGGGGATCTCGTCGGGCGTGAGCCCCATTTCCTTCATGGATTCGCCGAGGTACGCGGCATAGGACGGGGTGCAGCACAGGATGGTGGCGTTCAGGTCGCGGATGAACATGATCTGACGCTCGGTGTTGCCCGACGACGTCGGAATGGTCAGGCAGCCGACCTTGTGGCTGCCGCCGTTGAGGCCGGGGCCGCCGGTGAACAGGCCGTAGCCGTAGCTGACCTGGCAGACGTCCTTGTTGGTGCCGCCCGCCGCGGTGATGGCGCGCGCGCAGCACTCTTCCCACAGGTCGATGTCCGCCTGTGTGTAGAACGCGACGACGCGCTTGCCGGTGGTGCCGGAGGTGGACTGGATGCGGACGCAGTTCTCGAGCGGCTCCGCCAGGAGGCCGTAAGGATATGCCTCGCGCAGGTCTGCCTTGCTGAGGAATGGCAGCTTGTGCAGATCCTCGACGCCCTTGATGTCGTCAGGCGTGAGGCCCTTCTCTTCCATCTTTTTGCGGTAGTACGGCACGTTGTCCCAAATATGCTTGACCTGGCGGACAAGGCGCTCGCTCTGCAATGCGGTGATCTGTTCGCGGGATGCGGTTTCGATTTCAGGCTGATAATAGCGTTCCATGGGGCTCGTCCTCTCTTTCTTACATATGTTGTGCAAGATCCTGCTGCGGAGAAAAGAGCAGTGCGGATACGAATCTGCGACGGCTTTGCAGGGTGCTGTCTCTATTGCTGCAGATTCATCTATTTGTAATCTTCCTCCGATAAGAGCCACCGGAAAAAGAAAAACAACACGATATGCGCCGGAATCGGACAAAAAATACGGTCCCGCCCAAGAGGACGAGACCGTGTCGATCGCTTTTCTGCTTCGTAATTCAGCGGCACACAGCTTCATCGTTGGGCATGGCAAACTGACGGCTAAAGAAATAGCCGCTCGTAAAGCCGAAGAAGATATTACCCAAACGAATCATCGTTGTACCTCTTTATTTCTGTTTTTCTCAGTATAGTGCGCTAAATTGTTAAAGTCAACGGTTGACTTGCTCAATTATTCCGGAATAAATCAGCCGCGCTTTATTCAATTTGACGCAGGCTCGCTTTTACGCGTTTCTGCCCAACTCAAACGCCCTGCGGTTGAGGTCGAGGAACTTCGCGGGCACCATCGCCTCGAGCGACTGCTGCCATGCCTCCTCGGGCAGATCAAAGTAGCGCGAGAGGCGCCCCATCAGCACGATGTTGGTGGCCTTGCTGCTGCCCGCCTGTGCCGCGAGCGCGAGACAGTCGAGCGCGTCGACCTGCGCGCCCGCCGCGCGCATCTTCTCGACGAGGTTCTCTGGGTACGCCGCCGCGCCGGTGATGACCGGCATCGGGTCGATCTGCTGCGTCGAGGTGACGATCTGCCCGCCCGGCTTCAGAAAAGCCAGCCAGCGCGCGGCCTCGAGCAGCTCAAAAGAGACGATGTAATCCGCTTCGCCCCGGTCGATGACTGGAGACGCGACCGAATCGCCGTAACGGACGTAGGTGACGACGCTGCCGCCGCGCTGGCTCATTCCATGAACCTCGGAGACCTTGACGTCATAGCCCTGTCCGAGCAGGAGATGGCCCAGCAGCTTGCTTGCGAGCAGGCTCCCCTGCCCGCCGACACCGACGATCATGATGTTCTTTGTCTGCATCTCTCAGCCCTCCTTCACGCTGCTTTCCAGCGCGCCGAATTTGCACAGCTGCCCGCACACGCCGCAGCCGACACAGAGCGTCTGATCCACGTGCGCCTTGCCGTCCCGGAACGACAGCGCCGGACAGCCGATCCGCATACAGGCCTTGCAGCCCACACACTTGTCGGCGTCGACGCGCAGCGGCGGGTTATGCTTGACGTATTTGAGCAGCGCGCAGGGACGGCGGGAGATGATGACGGATGGCTCGTCCGCCGCCAGCTCCTCGCGCACGGCGTCATTGCACGCGGCGAGGTCATAGGGATCGACGACGCGGACGCGCCGAAAGCCCATCGCGCGGCACAGCGCCTCAAGATCGATCTTCCCTGCCGGGTCGCCTTTGATGTTATAGCCCGTGGTCGGGTTTTGCTGGTGACCGGTCATGCCGGTGATCGAGTTGTCGAGGATGATGACCGTGCTGTTGGACTGGTTGTAGGCGATGTTCGCGAGGCCGGTCATACCGGAGTGCATGAAGGTCGAATCTCCGATCACCGCGACGGTTTTGTGCTCGCTTGCCGCGCCGAGCGCCTTGTTGTAGCCGTGGATGCTGCTGACCGACGCGCCCATGCACAGCGTCATCTCAATGGCGTTGAGCGGCGCGGCGGCGCCGAGCGTATAGCAGCCGATGTCACCGAGCACGGTGCATTTGTTCCTGCTCAGCGTGTAGAACAGGCCGCGGTGCGGGCAGCCGGGGCACATTGCCGGCGGGCGCGGCGGGATAGTCTCGTCCAGCGCCTTGCCGCCTGTGCGGTCCAGGCCAAGCTTTTCGGCAACCAGGTTCTGCGAGAACTCACCCAGCAGCGGGAACAGCTCCTTGCCGGTGACGACAAGCCCCAACTCACGGCAATAGGTCTCGATGAAGCTGTCCAGCTCCTCGACGACGATCAGCTGATCCACCGACGCGGCGAAATCGCGGATCTTCCGCTCCGGAAGCGGCCAGATCATGCCGAGCTTGAGGATCGGGAAGCGGCTGCCGCAGACCTCCTTGACGTACTGATAGCTCGTGGAAGAGGTGATGACGCCGATCGCACGTTCGCTGCCCTCCTCCACGCGGTTGAGGCCGCAGCTTTCCGCATATTCCGAGAGCTTCGCCATGCGCTCCTCAACATGCGGATGACGGCGGATGGCGTTGGCGGGGGTCATGACGTACTTGGCGATGTTCTTCTCGTAGGGCTTTGTCTCACGCTCGATGCGCTCGCCTGTCTCGACAACGGACTGCGAGTGCGCGACGCGAGTGCACATCTTCAAAAACACGGGACAGTCGAACTGCTCGGAGATGTCGAACGCCTGCTTTGCGAACGCGAGCGCTTCTGCGGAGTCGGACGGCTCAAGCATCGGCAGCTTGGCGCTGCGGGCGTAGTGGCGGGAATCCTGCTCGTTCTGGCTGGAGTGCATCCCGGCGTCGTCCGCGACGGCGATGACCATGCCGGCGTTCACGCCGGTATAGGACACGGTGAACAGCGGATCGGCGGCGACATTGAGACCGACGTGCTTCATGCCGCAGAAGCTGCGCTTTCCCGCAAGACAGGCTCCGAAAGCGACTTCCATCGCAACCTTTTCATTCGGCGCCCATTCGCTGTAGACGTCGTCGTACTTGGCAAGCTCCTCGGTGATCTCAGTGCTGGGCGTACCGGGATAACTCGACACCACCGCGACACCCGCCTCGTACAGTCCTCGGGCAGCGGCGACGTTGCCCAGCATCAACTGTTTCATGGCTGCTATCTCTCCTTAACCTATGGTTTCGATCATTCTAGCACATTCTTTTTTCGCGGTAAACTGGCTATCTCGACAAATCATCTGGGAAATTTACCCCTTTAACGCAATAATAAGCAATGCTGCGCGCCGCAGCGGCGCGCAGCAAAGTACAAAAGGCGGGGTCATCTCCCCTCTTTCGCGCTGCTTCTGCCGGTCAGTTATCTCCCGCTCAGATCCACCCTGTGCCGCAGGAAACTCAGCGGCGGGACGGAGCGCGGCAGCTTCATTTTGAATATCATTTTGGGCGTGCGCGGCTCCGGCAGCTCGTTCCCCTCTGCGTCGTACATCATCGGCGCGATCAGGCGGAACGGACGGCAATCTGGTCCGACCAGCTCGACCTCGCTGCCGGCGGCGAACTTGTTGCGCAGCGAGAGCACGGCGTTCCCGTCCGCATCGCAGGACTCCACGACCGCGACAACCTGGCAATTACGCAGGTATCGCGCGCTCTCAGTGTACTGACCCGGCTCCCCGTAGTAAAATCCGGTGGAATAGTGCCGGTGACTGACATGCTCCACCTCGTCGCGCCAGACAGGGTCGATCGGCTCGCCCGACCACACCTCGTCGAGGACGTGTCGGTATGCGCCGGTGACGATGGCGGCGTAATACTCGCTCTTGGCACGTCCCTCCAGCTTGACACAGTCGATGCCCGCGTCCATCAGATCGTCCAGATGGTCGATCATGCACATGTCGCGGGAGTTCATGATGTAGGAGCCCTTCTCATCCTCGAAGACCGGGAAATACTCTCCCGGGCGCTTTTCCTCCATCAGCGCGTACTGATAGCGGCAGGGCTGCGCGCACTCGCCGCGGTTGGAATCGCGTCCGGTCATGTAGTTGGACAGCAGGCAGCGCCCGCTGTAGCTGACGCACATTGCGCCGTGGACAAAGGTTTCCAGCTCCAGCTCCGGCGGGACCGCCTCACGAATGGTGCGAATTTCCTGTAAAGTGATTTCCCTTGCAAGAACTATCCGTTTCGCACCAAGATCGTACCACGCCTGTGCGCAGACAGCGTTGGCGACGCTCTGCTGTGTGGAAATGTGGCGCGCGCAGCGCGGCGCGTACTTTCCCGCCATCGTGAACACGCCGAGGTCGGCGACGATCAGCGCGTCGACCCCGGCGTCGTTGAGGCGTTCCAGATGCTCCGGCAGGCCCTTGAGCTCGTCGCCGCGCGGCATCGTATTGACCGTGACATGGACCTTGACGCCGCGGCCGTGCGCGAAACGCACGGCTTCGGGCAGCTCGTCGGCAGTGAAATTCCCCGCGAAGGCGCGCATGCCGAAGCTGGTGCCCGCGAGATAGACCGCGTCCGCGCCGTAGAGCACCGCCATCTTGAGCTTTTCCATGTCGCCTGCCGGCGCAAGCAGCTCCGGCTTCTTTCTGGTAATCATCGCTTATCCGGCGTAGCTGCTGCTGTTGACAAAGTCGAGGAACTTCGCATAGGTGTCAAAGAAGTGGTGCACGCCGTCGGTACCGCGGGCGTAGAAGTAGAAGCCCGTCTGTGCCGGCTCCAGCGCCGCCTTGATCGAAGCGAGGCCCGGGTTCGCGATGGGCGTAGGCGGCAGGCCCTCATGGATATGCGTGTTGTAGGGCGTGTCGATGTCCAGCTCCTTCTGCGTCAGCTTGCCCGTGTAGCGGTCGCCGAGGCCATAGATCTGAGAGGCGTCGATCTGGAGCAGATGGTACGTCTCCCCCACATTGTTCAGGCGGTTGTAGATGACCGAGGCGATGTTCGCCTGATCGTGGCCGTCCGTCTCCTTCTCAATGAGAGAGGCGATGGTGATGATCTCGCTGATGCTGTAGCCGGACTGTTCGACCTGCTCCATCAGCTCGTCGTCCATCTTGTTGGCAAAGTTGGTGAGCATCTTGTTGATCGCCGTCGCGGGCTTGCCGCCGACGTAGAACTCGTAGGTATCCGGGAACAGGTAGCCCTCAAGGCGATTCGCGTTGCCCTTCATGCTGCTGTCGATGAAATCGTAACTGAACTCATAGTTCGCTGCCGCGTCAAGCAGATCTTCCTCGGTGCCGACGCCATACTTCACCAGCAGCGAGACAATCTGCCGGACCGTATAACCCTCCGGAATAACGATACGCACCGTCTCAGAGGTAAGGGAGCCGCTGCTGCTGCGCATGCCGTTGATGAGCGCGTTATAGTCCATATGCGTGTTGAGCTCGTGTTCGCCGATGCCGATCTTCCCCTCGGCGTGGGCGACCTTGCCGAAGAGCTTGAAGAACCACTTGTACTCGATCAGCCCTTCTGTTTTGAGCTTCTCGGCGACAGAATCGAGGTTGTCGTCTTTCGTGATAGTGACCGTCGTCGTCAGCGGGTCCTTGTTGAGCGCGGCGAAATCGTTCGCCAGCAGCCAGCCGACGCCCGAAAGCGCAAAAGATGCGGCAACGACAAAAGCGACCCAGAGCACGAAGCGCAGGAAGAAGCGGCGCCTGCGTCCCTTGCGCTTGAGGGCCTTGATCTGCTTCGGCGTGAGTTGACGCCGTCCGCTCTCCGCCGTGCGGCGGCGTGAATCTTCCTCGCGGATACGCTGCGTATCGTATCGCGCGGTATCATACCGTCTTTCTTCGCTCATAAAAAGATCTCCTAAAAATTTTGGGACGGTCAGGCTCCATTTCGGCTCTCTCTGCATAGGATAGCACAGAATCCGAAATGTGAGGTGAACATACCGTGTGCTTCAACAATAATAACTGTTCCTGTATCATCCTGGTGCTGCTCATTTTGCTGCTGTTCTGCAACGGCTGCGGCAACAACGGCTGCAGCAGCAACAGCTGCGGCAACGTGGGCGGCATCAACGACAACAACTGCGGCTGCTGCTGAGTCATAACCTCCTGTGAAGAGTCGGGACGCGCCGCGTCCCCTTTTCACTTCGGTTAAACAGGACAGGCTCTACAGCAGCTTCATCACCCGCCGGTAGATTTCTTCATGAATATCCTCGACGCTCCGCAGTACGCCGCCGCGGGTACAGTCGACATACTGCCAGCCATAGTCCGCCACCAGCTTTTCGCCCGCCTCGCGGCAGGCGCGGAGATATGCCGCATCCCGCTCGTGGATATCGGCGGCGGTGTGATTTTCCGCCTCCCGACGGCGCATCATGCGCTCGCTCAGCTCGGTCGGCACGTCGAGGTAGAACACCGCCGTCGGCTCCGGCAGACCGAGGAGACCGTATTCAAAGCCGAAAAGCCAGTCAAGGAACGCCCCGCGTTCCGCCTCCGGCAGCTTGGACGCCTGATGAACGGCGTTCGAGGTGGTGTATCGGTCGGCAATCAGCACCGCGCCCCGCTCATAGGAAGCGCCCCAGTCCTGCCTGTATGAGCAGTAACGATCAACCGCGTAAAAGGTCGAGGCGGCATAGGCGTTGACGTCGCCGGGCTTTTCTCCCAGCGCGCCGTGCAGATACAGCTCCACCGGTGCGCAGGACGGCTCGCCGTAGCGCGGAAAGACCAGCTTGCGGCAGTCCGCGCCTTCGCGCCGCAGGCGCTCGAGCAGCAGCTGCGATTGCGTCGCTTTTCCCGATCCGTCCGTGCCTTCGAATACGATCAGCTTGCCCTTCCCCATCGCATGTTACCTCTTCTTTTTCGCCGCAACGTGTATCAGAAACAGCGGCAGCTTCATCATGCGTCCGGCACGCTGCGGATTTTTGATGAGGCGGTAGAACCACTCAAGATTGTGTCTGACATAGAAGTCCGGCGCGCGCTGCGCCACGCCCGCGAACACGTCGAGCGAGCCGCCGAGCCCCAACAGGAGTTTCGCACCCGTCGCCGCGCCGTATATCTTCATAAACTTTTCCTGCTTCGGCGCACCAAGGCAGACAAGCGCCATGTCCGCGCTGCTCGCCCGGATCGCCTCCGCCGCCGCGGCGTCATCCCGAAAATAGCCGTCTTTCGTTCCGACTACGTTCAAACCGGCAAAGCGGGCCTTCAGATTCTCCGCCGCCCGCTCCGCGACGCCCGGCTTCGCGCCGAGGAGAAAAACGGTTTTCCCAGCTCCTGCGCAGTACTCGAGCATCGCCGTGCCGAACTCGATGCCGGGCACGCGCTCCTTGAGCGGCGTCTTCAGCATCCTTGCGCCGTATATGACGCCGATGCCGTCCGGCAGGACGAGATCGGCGCCGTTGACGGCCGCCATCGCCTCCGCGTCGATCCGGCAGCTTTCAACGATCTCCGGATTTGGGGTCACGACATAATGCACGCCCTCCGCCTCCAGCAGGCCGCGTCCGCGCGCGAGCGCCTCTTCCATCGTCACATTGTCAAAGCCGACGCCCAGCACATCGATCCGCATCGCCGCAACCTCTTCCGGTGAAATTCTTGAAATAGTATTATACCATGTTTTCTGTGGATGGTCAACGCTCTGAGGAATCTTTTCCCGCCTCTGCCGAAAGCGCTTCCCTGCTCCGCTTTTCCTTCTCCGGCAGCTGTACCAGGATCACGGCGCAGAGCATCAGCGCACAGCCGAGGTACTCCCGCCCTGTCAGCCGCTCGTGCAGCAGCACCGCTCCGCTGAGCACGGCAAAGAACGATTCCAGGCTCAGCAGAAGCGAGATGACCGTCGGGTCGCCGTCCTTCTGCGCAACGATCTGGAGGGTGTAGCCCACGCCGCTGGACAACAGTCCCGCGTAAAGAATAAAGGGCAGCGCCGCGCGGATCGCATCCAGCGGAAGCCCGTCCACAAACAATGCCGCGATAAACATCTCCGCCGCCATCACGAAAAACTGCGCGCAGGAGAGCTTTACGCCGTCAACGGTCCTTGTGAAATGGTCGATGGCGAGGATATGCACGGAGAACGCAAACGCGCAGGCAAGGACAAGGAGATCGCCCGTGTTGAACACCGGCGTGCCGCCCGCGGCAAAGCTGAGAAAGTACAGCCCTGCCACCGCGATGGCAACGCCGCACCAGACAAGCATACGCACACGCTTTCCGAAGAACAGGCCCAGCAGCGGTACGAGGACGATGTAAAGCGCGGTGATAAAGCCCGCTTTCCCCGCTGTTGTGAAGCCCACGCCGTACTGCTGGAGCGTGGAAGCGATCGCCAGCAGCGTGCCGACGACGAATCCGCCGCGCAGCAGCGCGCGCCGATCTGCCAGTTTCTCCGCGGCGCTCTTTTCCGGCGCGGGGGAACGCCGCTCCAGCACCTTGATGAGCAGCAGCAGCGCAAGCGCGCCCGCGAGCGAGCGCGTCCAGTTGAAGGACAGCGCCCCAAGCAGCTCCGCGCCGCCCTTCTGCGCAACGAAAGCGGTGCCCCAGATCAGGGCCGTAATCAGCGGCAGGACGATCTGCTTTGTCTTTGCATTCATACTTGTCGGCCTCTTCTTTTTATGCTACAATCTTCGGGTATCCTAACAGAAAATCACGTCAAAATCAAGAAAGAGAGCGTGAATTTATGTATCTCTTTGATCTCGACGGCACCCTGACCGACTCCAACGGTGTCTGGGCGGGGGTTGACCGCGCGTTCCTCGCCCGTCGCGGCATGGCGTACACAAAGGAGTATTACGAGGGCGTCGCCCACACGATCCTGCCGCTGGCGGCAGAGTTCACAAAGAAATACTGCCATTTGGACGAGAGCTGCGAGGAGATCGTCGCCGAATGGATGGAGCTGGCCAAGGACAGCTACGCCCACGTCGCGCTCAAGCCGTATACGCGCGAGCTTCTGGACAAGCTCCGGGCGGACGGTGAGCGGCTGGCGGTATTTACCAGCGCCGTACCGGTTCACTGCGAGACGGCGCTCGCCGTCCACGGCCTCACGCCCTACTTTGAGCAAATCGTGTTTGCGCACGATCTCGGCGTGGACAAGGGCACGAGCGCCGCGTTCCGCGAGGCCTGCCGCCGGCTTGACACCGCGCCGGAGGACTGCGTGTTCCTCGACGATTCGGTCCGATCCTGCCGTGCGGCAAAAGAGGCGGGGCTCTATGTGATCGGCGTCTACGATCCCTTTTTCGAAAGCACGAAGCATGATATGCCAGCCGCCTGCGACCGGTTTATCCGCAGCTTCAAAGAATTGCTCTGACGGCGGTTGAAATTTCCATTTTCCTGTGCTACGATCATTCAACGGGATATTTATATTTGGAGGATAACTATGGACATCAGGATCACCGACGATATTCGCTACATCGGCGTGGACGACCACGACATTGACCTTTTTGAGGGCATCTATGACGTGCCGAACGGCATGGCATACAACAGCTATGTGATTCTGGACCGCAAGATCGCGGTCATGGACACCGTTGACGCCCGCTTCGGCGAGGAGTGGCTGGACAAGCTGGACGCGGCGCTTGCCGGACGCACGCCGGACTATCTCATCGTGCAGCATGTCGAGCCGGACCACAGCGCCAATATCAGCGCGTTCCTGGCGAAGTACCCGAACGCGGTCGTCTGCGCTTCGCAGCAGGCGTTCCGCCTGATTGCCAACTTCTACGGGACCGACTGCGCCGACCGCCGCATCGTTGTCGGCGACGGCAGCAGGCTCGAGCTCGGCAGACATGTTCTGAGCTTTGTCACCGCGCCGATGGTCCACTGGCCCGAAGTCGTCATGACCTATGATGAAACGGACAAGGTGCTCTTCTCCGCCGACGCGTTCGGCAAGTTCGGCGCGCAGGATTACGACGATCCTGAGGGTTGGGCCTGCGAAGCGCGGCGCTACTACTTCGGCATCGTCGGCAAGTTCGGCGCGCAGGTGCAGACCGTGCTCAAAAAGCTTGCGGGAAAAGAGATCGAAACCATCTGCGCGCTGCACGGCCCGATCCTGAGCGGCGATCTGTCCGAGTACCTGAAACTCTACAACATTTGGTCGAGCTACGGCATCGAGACCGAGGGCGTAGTCATCGCCTACACGACGGTCTACGGACACACCCGCGAGGCGGTCGAGTACCTCGCCGCCAGGCTGCGTGAAAAGGGCAAGCGCGTCGTCGTCACCGACCTCGCCCGCGACGACCAGTACGAGGCGGTGGAGGATGCGTTCCGCCACGACAAGCTGGTGCTCTGCACCACGACCTACAACGCCGGCGTGTTCCCGATCATGCGCGAGTTCATCGAGCATCTGACCGACCGCGGCTATCAGAAGCGCACCGTTGCCTTCGTGGAAAACGGGAGCTGGGCGCCGATGGCGGCGAAGGGCATGCGCGCGATGCTCGACGGATGCAAGGATCTTTCCTTTACAGAACACAATGCCAAGATCCTCTCGGCGGTGACGGATGCCGTCCGCGCGCAGCTTGACGAGCTGGCCGACGAGCTGGCGTAAGCGACAATAAAATATCAAAAAAGTACGCGGGAGGCATTTGCCTCCCGCGTACTTTTTCGTTTATACCGTTCAGCGCTCCCGGCCGTACTGCTGCTCCAGCACCGCACAGAACGCAACAGAGAGGAACGTTTCCTGTTCGCTCGCCGACCGGCTGGTGAGCGCGATAGGCACCTGTGCGCCCATGACTGCGCCGCAGACGTGAGAGTGCGCGTGGATCAGCCAACTCTTGAGGAGCGTATTCGCCGTGGTCAGCTCCGGAGCGATGATGCCGTCGAACCCGCCGCCGCACCATTCGCACTCGTAGTGCTTGAGCCGCGCCGCATCCTTGCTCATGATGAGGTCGTAGGAGATCGGCCCCCACAGCTCACAGTCCGCAATGGGACGGCGGGAATGCTCGAAGATGAGACCCTGTGCCTCGACCGTGTCCTGCATATGGAACGTCCCCTTCTCGATCAGGGCAAGCATTGCCAGCTTCGGCCGCTCATAGCCCAGAGCGCTGAGCGCTTTGACCGTGTTGCGGATGATGGCGCGCTTTTTGCTGATGTCAGGCCGGATAATGACCGCCATATCCGCCAGCGCCAGCAGCTTCGGATAGTCCGGCATCGAGGCGAGCGAGATGTGGCTCATGATGCTGTTTGCCTCGCGCAGACCCGTGTTCTCGTTGACGATGGGCAGCAGAAAATCACGCGTGAGCATGTTGCCGCGCATCAGGATGTCTCCTTCGCCGCAGCGGATGACGTCGATCGCCGCCACGGCGACATTGTGTCCGGGCTGCGTGTCGACCATCGTGTAGGGCTCGCGCTCGAGGCCGAGCTCCTCCAGCTTTGCGATCGTACGGGCGCGGTCGCCGACCAGGACCGGCTGAGCAAAGCCCGCCTCCTGCGCCGCAAAGAGGCCCTTGAGCATGTTCTCGCCGTCGGAACCGGCAAGCACAACGCGCCGCGGCCCTTTCCCTTTCGGGATCATGTCCAGCATCTGATCAAAATTTTGCAGTTCCATGTCAGTTTCCTCCTCTAACTATCACACAAGAAATAATCACAGCAATGAAATCAGATTCCATGAAAGCACTAAGCCGGAGAAGACGATCGAAACGGTGGAGCAGAGCTTGATGAGGATGTTGAGCGACGGGCCGGAGGTGTCCTTGAACGGGTCGCCCACCGTGTCGCCGACGACTGCCGCCTTGTGCTGATATGAGCCCTTCCCGCCGTGGTGGCCGGACTCGATGTATTTCTTTGCATTGTCCCATGCGCCGCCGGCGTTGGACATAAACACCGCCATGGCGAAGCCTGTGACCGATACGCCGCCGAGCAGACCGACAACGCCCGTCGGGCCGAGGATCAGGCCCGTTACCAGCGGGACGACAATCGCGATCAGCGCGGGGACGACCATCTCGCGCAGGGCGCCCTTTGTGCACAGCGCGACGCAGGAGGCATAATCGGGATCGGTCTTGAACTCCATGATGCCCTCGATCTCACGGAACTGACGGCGGACCTCAACGACGATGGCCTGCGCCGCCGTCTGCACCGCCTCCATGGTCAGCGCCGAGAACACAAAGGTCAGCATCGCGCCGATAAACAGCCCGACGAGCACCGTCGGCGAGGTCAGCGTAAAGTTGAGCGCCTCTGTCGTGCGGTCCTGTACGATATTGACATAGCTCACCAGCAGCGCCAGCGCGGTCAGCGAGGCGGAGCCGATGGCGAAGCCCTTGCCCGTCGCGGCGGTGGTGTTGCCGAGGGCGTCCAGCGCGTCGGTGCGCTCTCGGACCTCATCAGGCATGAGGCTCATCTCTGCGATGCCGCCCGCGTTGTCCGCCACGGGGCCGTAGGCGTCGGTGGCCAGCGTGATGCCGAGCGTCGAGAGCATGCCGACTCCGGCGATGCCGATGCCGTAGAGGCCCTGATTGAACGCCGCGCTGAACGCGCCGGAGGCGTCCACGATCGTGACCGAGCCGCCTGCGGAGAAGTAACTCACCAGCACGGCGGCGGCGACGATCAGGATGGAGGTCATCGTCGAGCGCAGGCCGAGCGCGATACCGCCGATGATGATGGTCGCCGAGCCGGTCTCGGACGCATCGGCAAGCTTCTGGGTGGGCGGATAGGTGTCAGACGTGTAATACTCGGTGAAGTAGCCGATGGCGCAGCCGCCGATGAGTCCGCAGAGGATGGCGACGTATATGCCCCAAGAGCCTACAATGAAATAAGTCAGCGGCGCGGCGAGGACGGCGGAGAGAGCCGCGGCAGTGTAGGTGCCGGTGCGGAGGCTCCGAAGCAGGGATTCCTGCGTGGCGTCCTCTTTGGTCTTGACGAGGAAGGAGCCGAGGATGGAGCAGAGGATGCCGCAGACCGCAAGCGCGACCGGCAGCAGCATGCCGCGGAAGCCGTAGCCGCCCATCGCGCCGAGCGCGAAGGTCGCCAGGATGGAGCCAACGTAGCTCTCATAGAGGTCGGCGCCCATGCCGGCCACGTCGCCCACGTTGTCGCCGACGTTGTCCGCGATGGTGGCCGGGTTGCGCGGGTCGTCCTCAGGGATGCCGGCCTCGACCTTGCCGACAAGGTCCGCGCCGACGTCGGCTGCCTTGGTGTAGATGCCGCCGCCCACGCGGGCGAACAGCGCCATAAAGCTTGCGCCCATGCCGTTCATGACCATGATATTGCCGAGTGTCATCGGGTCGCTGACGTTAAACGCATAGCGCAGCAGGAAGAACCAGAGCGTGATGTCCAGCAGGCCCAGGCCCACGACCGTGAAGCCCATGACGGAGCCGGAGGAAAACGCGACGCGCAGTCCCCTGTTCAGGCTTTCGCTCGCCGCTTGGGCGGTACGGGCGTTGGAGTTGGTCGCGATGCGCATGCCGATGAAGCCTGCAAGCATCGAGAACACACCGCCTGTGACGAAGGCGAAGGGGGTGAATTTGGAGAGGATGCGCCCGTCCCACGCAAACGCTAGGATCAGCAGCAGCACAAACACCACGGCAAAAACCTTGCCGACGGTGGAATATTGGTGCTTCAGGTAAGCGTTTGCGCCCTCGCGGATGGAGGCCGCGATCTTTTGCATGGTTTCGTTGCCCTCGGAGTAGGAGAGCACTTTTCTACGTTGTAGCATGGCAAAGCCAAGCGCGATCAACGCGCCGAAAAATCCGATCAACAGGTACTGTTCCATTGGCTGCAATCTCCTTTCTGGTGCCGTGGTCAGAGGGATTATAGCACAAAAAATTGCCGATGGGAAGGGTTTCCATTGGCGCTTTTCCACGCAAACGCCCGTTTATTTATTCAAATCTCTAAAATTATTTATTCAAATCTCTGAAACCTGGTGATTTTTCTGCATTTTCCACAGGCCCGCTGCCATAAAGAGCTCTGTTTTTTCTTGGGTATTTTGCTCTTGATCTCCGGGGTATGGAGGCAGAGGTCAGGCGTCGGAACGACGCAAGGCGTCAGCAGCCCCGACACCGCAGCTATAACTATGACAGAGGACGCTATGACAGAATAAAACACCGCAGGAAGCCCTGCGGTGCGTAAATGGAAATCCGGCGTGTGATCTTTCCTAAAAAGGTCGAAAGAAAGGAAGGGCTATGGGGCGGCATGGAATGCCAGACGTCATTGTTTGTATCGTTTACACAACATGGAAAAATTGCAGCATATGGTGCAATGGTTCTCTTTTAAGCACAGCGGCGGGGATTGCTCCCCGCCGCCCAATGCTTTATGTGTAAATCTTCAGAGGATTCTATTAAAACCTTATACAAACACCTATGCTTTCGGGGAATTCAAACTCCCGTTTGTTCGTTCACTTTGCGCCGTCGGGCGAATCACATGGTGACCTTATGATAGACCTTCTTGCCTTTCTTGACCATAATGCCGTTTGTCATGAGGCGATCCTTGTCGTAGCTCTCGTCGATCGACGCGACCTTGACGTCGTCCACCGTGACGCCGCCCTGCTGCACGAGACGGCGCGCTTCGCCGCGGGACGGGCAGAGACCGGTCCTGGTGAGCACGCTCAGGATGTCGATCTTTCCGTCCGTGAGGTCGGCGTCGCTCAGCGTCGTGGACGGCACGTTCTCCATGCTGCCGCCGCCGCCGAAAAGCGCCCTGGCGCTCTCCTGCGCCTTGACGGCCTCCTCCTCACCGTGGACGAGCTTGGTCAGCTCATAGGCAAGGATCTCCTTGGCGCGGTTGAGCTCGCTGCCCTCCCAGCGATCCATCTCGTCGATCTGCTCGAGCGGGAGGAAGGTCAGCATGCGGATGCATCTGAGCACGTCCTCGTCGCCGACGTTGCGCCAGTACTGATAGAACTCATAGGGGCTGGTCTTGTTCGGGTCGAGCCAGACCGCGCCGCTGGCGGTCTTGCCCATCTTCTTGCCCTCGCTGTTGAGCAGCAGCGTGATGGTCATGGCGTAAGCGTCCTTGTCCAGCTTGCGGCGGATCAGCTCCGTGCCCGCAAGCATGTTCGACCACTGGTCATTTCCGCCGAACTGCATATTGCAGCCGACGGTCTGGAACATGTGGTAGAAATCGTAGGCCTGCATGATCATGTAGTTGAACTCAAGGAACGAAAGGCCCTTCTCCATGCGCTGCTTATAGCATTCGGCGCGGAGCATGTTGTTGACCGAGAAATGCGGACCGACCTCGCGCAGCAACTCGATATAGTTGAGGTTCATCAGCCAGTCTGCGTTGTTGAGCATCGTCGCCTTGCCGGGGCCGAACTCGATGAACTTCTCCATCTGGCGGCGGAAGCACTCGGCGTTGTGATTGATATCCTCAAGCGTGAGCATCTTGCGCATGTCTGTCCGCCCGGAGGGATCGCCGATCATCGTCGTGCCGCCTCCGATCAGGGCGATGGGCTTGTTCCCTGCCATCTGCAGACGCTTCATCAGACACAGAGCCATAAAGTGCCCGACGTGCAGACTGTCCGCCGTGCAGTCGAAGCCAATATAGAATATCGCTTTGCCGTTGTTGACAAGCTCACGGATCTCGTCCTCGTCCGTTACCTGCGCGATCAGACCGCGCGCCTTGAGTTCTTCGTAGATCTGCATATATATATGTTCTCCTTTGTGTAATATCTTGAATAAGCATTGTATTTTTTATTGATACTTTGCGATCAGCCGGCACAATCCGCGCTTGAGGAGTTCCAGTTTCTCTTCGTCAACGGCTCCTGCACGCCGCGGGCGGATGAGTCTGCCGAAGCCGCTCACTCTGTCGCAGGCGCAGATCGCAAACGCATAGCGGAAAGCGCGGTTGTCCGACGGGTAGTAGGTCAGGCCGTCGGTCTTGAGGAAAACGGTCGTATGCTTGCCGTTTTCAAAGCTGTCGAGGATCGCATCGAGCACCTCGCCGTTCCAGCGGCTGTATCGGCTCGGCAGGAGCAGCAGCTCGCTCCCCTCCGCGACGCAGTTCAGATTGATGACGGTCTTCTCCTTCGCAGAAGGATAGCGTGCGCGAAAGCCCTTCGCGCCGCTCATGCCGCCGAAGCCGCCGTCAAGAAAAGCGAACGCCACTTTGCCGCGATTCCCCGGACTGATCGCCGCAGCGGTCTCAAGCAGTGCGGCGACGCCGGAGGTGTTGTCGTTGATGTTCCGCGTCTCGGCCGGGCCAAAGCGCAGATAAAGCAGAGCCGCGAGCAGCAGTATCAGGAACATCGGCAGCGTCCAGTGCGGCGCGTTGACGGCAAAGGTCAGTGCAAAGGACACGATAAAGCTCCCAAGCATCACGAGCACGGGCGTGAGCGCCATGTAGAGCAGCGCCGTCACGGGCCGCGTCGGCATGATAAGCGGCGGGAGGAGCGTTTTGAGCCCCGTATCGTAATGCGCGACAAGGATCAGCTGCGCCGTATCCGGGTCCCCTGCCACGACGTTTGTCACGCTTCCGCCGATCCGCAGTGCCGTGTCGCGGGACTGAAGCTTCGGATCGTAGCCCATCGCGCGCAGTACGCCGATCAGGAACAGGCGGAACGCCTCTTTCTCCTTCGCTTTATACCGCACGGGATACTCCCGCGCAATGCGCTGGGCGTATTGACTCATACCTCTCCTCCTGTCAACTGCCGTTTGAACGTATCCGCCGCAGAAAGCAGCTCCTCCGCGCCGCGGAGCATCGCCTCGCTGATGTGCTCGCCTCCGGTGAGACGCGCCAGCTCCAGCGCCCGCTCGGGACGCGAGAGCTCCGTCACCCTCGTCAGCGTGCGTCCGCGCTCTTCCTCCTTCTCCACCGAGAAGTGCGCGTCCGCCATCGCCGCGAGCTGCGGCAGATGCGTGACGCAGAGCACCTGTTTTTCGCGCGAAAGCTTCGCCAGCTTTTCCGCGACGCATCCGGCGGCTCTGCCTGACACGCCGGCGTCGACCTCATCGAACACCATGGTCATGATGCTCTCCTGCACGGCGAAGACGTTCTTGAGCGCCAGCATGATGCGCGACAGCTCGCCGCCGGAGGCGATCTTGTGGATGGGCCTCAGCTGCTCGCCGACGTTCGCGGACAGAAGAAAGCGCACCTCATCCATGCCCGTCGCGTCCGGTTCCTTTTCCTCAAAACCGATGACAAAGCGGACCTTGGGCATGTCCAGCTCCCGCAGCTCGCGCAGGATCTCTGCCTCCAGCACCTTTGCCGCTGCTTTGCGCGCGTCGGACAGCTCCCTTGCGGCGCGAGTGACGGCGGTCTGCTGTTCGCACAGCCTCTTTTCAAGCTGTGCGATGCGGTCGCCGGCGTACTCGATGCGGTCCAGCTCTTCCTTTGAGCGTGCGAGATAGTCCAGCATCTCCCCTACCGTGCCGCCGTATTTCTTTTTGAGCCGGTAAAGCTGATCCAGACGGCTCTCCGTATCGTCCAGCTCCTCCGGCGAAAAGTCAAATTCCTCGCGCTTGTCGCGCACAGTCATCGCGAGGTCGTACGCTTCGCTGTAGAGCGCCTCCAGCCGCTCGGAGAGGGCGACGAACTCGTTGCCGATGCTCCGAAGGCTGCGGATGGCGCCCTCCGCCCGCCGGATCGCCGCCGCCGCGCCGTTCGACTCCTCGCCGCCGCTGAGGCAGTAGTCCGCCTCCGAGACAGCAGCGATGAACTTTTCGGCGTTGCGGAGGATGCTGCGCCGCGCGAGCAGCGCTTCCTCCTCGCCCTCCTGCAGCTCCGCGCGCTCCAGCTCCCCGATCTGATGGCGGAGCGTATCAACGCGGCGCGCCTTCTCCGCTTCATCCATCTGCAGCGCGTCGATCTCGCGGCGCGTTTGGGAAAGCGCGCCGTAGAGCGCGCCGCAGGCGTCCAGCCGCGCGTCCAACCGGCCAAAGCGGTCGAGGTAGGCCAGGTGCTGCGTCTCGTCGAGCAGCGCGGTCCCCTCGTGTTGGCCGTGGATGCTCAGCAGCGCTGAGCCGATGACGCGGAGCTGGGCGACCGTGATGGGCCGCCCGTTGGCGCGGCAGACGTTCCTGCCGTCGGCATAGAGCTCGCGCTGAAGGAGCAACGCGCCGCCCTCTTCGAGCCCGATCCCGTTCTCCGCCAGAGCCGGAAGGCTTTCCTCCACGTCGTCAAAGGCGGCGCTGACGAAAGCCTTCGGCGCGCCGGTGCGGATCAGATCGCGCGACGCGCGCTGTCCCAGCACCGCGCCGAGGGCGTCGATCACGATGGATTTGCCGGCGCCGGTCTCACCGGTGAGCGCGTTGAACCCGCGCGCGAAAGCGATATCCGCGCGTTCGATGATCGCGATATTCTCAATGTGCAGGAGCCGCAGCATGCTTACTTTTGAAATTTCTTCTGCATGGAGGCGATCTCCGCGCAGAATTCTTCCGCGCTGTCCGTGTCGCGCATGACGACCAGCACGGTGTCGTCGCCGGCGATGGTGCCGACCATCTGCGCGATCTCCATGCCGTCAAAGGCAGCCGCCGCCGCGCCCGCAAGGCCCGGCATGGTCTTGAGCACGACGAGGTTCTGCGCATAGTCCACGCCGACGATGCTCTCGCGCAGAATGGTCTGGAGCCGGTCGGCAAAGTTGAGGCGGGTCTTGTGCGCCGAGACGGCGTAGCGGTAGCGCCCGCCGCCGGCAGGCTCTTTGATCAGGTGGAGCTGCTTGATGTCGCGGGAGATGGTCGCCTGCGTGCTGTTGACGCCCAGCTCCCGAAGCCGCTCGATCAGCCGCTCCTGCGTTTCGATGGGCTCGCTTGCGATGATGGCAAGGATCTTTTCCTGTCTGTCATTCTTCATGGTTCAGCAGACCTCCCAGCATTTTTCTTTGCAGTACCTCGCAGAAGCTCCGGTTCTCCAGCCGCACCAGCTTTGTATCGTAGTTCGAGCGGGTGACTTCCACCGCGTCGCCGTGGCGCAGCGAGAACGCGCGTCCGCCGTCCACCGACAGCACGACCGGCTTATAGCCCGTCGCCTCCGTCTGGACCGTGATCGTGTGCTCCGACGAGAGTACATAGGAATTGGCGTGAACGCTGTGCGCGCAGATCGGACTGACGACGAAGTTGCGCGCCGTCGGCTCGACGACCGGACCGCCTGCGCTGAGCGAGTAGGCCGTGGAGCCGGTCGGGCTCGCGACGACCACGCCGTCGCCCGCCACATCCACCAGCTTGCCGTTCTCCGTAAAGATGTGCAGCCGGATGACGCGGGAGACGTTGCCGCGGGCGACGAGCGCCTCGTTGAGCGCAAGGCTCGAATAGATGACGCGGTTGTCGCGCCGCACACAGACGTCGAGCATCATGCGGCTCTCGACGGTGTATTTCTGCTCCGTCAGCTCGCGCAGCCTGTGGAGCTCCTTCTGCTCCAGCTCCGCCATGAAGCCGAGACTCCCGAGGTTGATGCCGAGCACGGGGATATCGCGGTGCGCGGCGGTTTTGGACAGATGCAGGATCGTACCGTCGCCGCCGAAAGCGATCAGCATGTCCGCGCCGCGCAGCTCCTGCTGGAGCGGGCGGATCTCGAGGCCGTACCCCTCCGGCTCCTCGCTGCCGCGGAACGGGATGCACACCACGTTCGGGCAGCGGATCTCGTCCAGGATGGCCTTGGCCTCCTTCGCCACACGCAGCTCCGTGTCGCGGTAGGGGTTCGGGCAAAGTATCACTTTTTTGAGCATCGGCTCACCTTCTTACGGATTCAATTCTTCATGGGATGCCGCCACAAGCGCGGTGAGGTCGAACTCACGCGCGGTTGCCGCGCCCTTTTCAAGGTAACCAAGATATTCGATGTTTCCTTCCGGGCCGCGGATGGGAGACCAGGTCAGGTCCAGCACGCCGAAGCCGCTCTGCGCCGCGTGCTCCAGAAAATGCGCCAGCACTTCGCGGTGGACCGCCGGGTCGCGGACGACGCCCTTTTTGCCGACCTTCTCGCGCCCCGCTTCAAACTGCGGCTTGACGAGGCAGACGACATGTCCGCCGCCGCGCAGCAGTCCGTTCACCGCCGGAAGGATCAGACGGAGCGAAATGAACGACACGTCGATGGACGCAAAGTCCAGCTCGTCCGGAACCTGCTCATGCGTCAGGTAACGCGCATTGGTGCGCTCAAGACAGACAACGCGCGGATCGCTGCGGAGCTTCCAATCCAATTGGCCGTAACCAACGTCAACCGAATATACTTTACAGGCTCCGTTCTGCAGCATACAGTCCGTAAAACCGCCGGTGGACGCCCCGATGTCGCCGCAGATGCAGCCTTCGAGCTTCAGGCCGAACGTGCGCATCGCCTTTTCGAGCTTCAGCCCGCCGCGGCTGACATAGGGCAGCGTGCTGCCGCGCACCTCGACCTGCGCGTCCTCCGCCACGGCGAAGCCCGCCTTATCGACCTTTTGTCCGTTGATGTACACGATCCCGCTCATGATGGACGCCTGCGCCTTTTGCCGCGTCTCGGCCAGACCGTGCTCGGTCAAAAACACATCCAGGCGCTGCTTCATGTCACGACCTCCATCGCTTTCGCCGCGATCGACTGCGCGTCCAGCCGGAACGCCTCGCGCAGCCGCTTTGCACCGCCGTGGGGCGGGAAATGTTTGCCGAGGTTGCAGAGATACAGCTTTTCGAGCGGCGTGCCCTCTTCCGTCAGAATCGCCGCAAGCCGCTGGCCGACGCAGCCGACGCTGGCGCACTCCTCGGCGACGATCAGTTTTTTTGTTCCGGAAAACACCCTGCGCACGTCCGCGTCCGCAAAGGGCGAAATGCAGTTGGCCTTGACGACCCGTGCCGAAACGCCGCGCTGCCTGAGCAGGTCCGCCGCCTCCAGCACGGGAACGATCATCGTGCCGTAAGCGCAGAGGGTGATATCACTCCCCTCTCGCAGCGCGGCAAACGCGCCCTCGCTCCGGTCGTCGGCATAACCCTCCTCGCCGCCGCGCGGATAGCGGATGGCGACGGGACCGTCGAGCTCAAAGACGGCGCGGCGCAGCATGGCGCGCAGCTCCGCAAAGCTCGCGGGACAGAGCACCGTCATGTTCGGAATGTCGGAAAGAAAGGTCGCGTCAAAGATGCCATGGTGCGTTTCCCCGTCCGCGCCGACAAAGCCCGCGCGGTCCACCGCGAAAACGACGTGCAGGTTTGACAGCGCCGTGTCGTGGATGAGCTGGTCGTAGGCGCGCTGCAAAAAGGTCGAGTACACGGCGAACACGGGGATAAGCCCCTGCTTTGCCATGCCCGCCGCCATCGCCGCCGCCTGCGCTTCCGCGATGCCGACGTCGAAAAAGCGGTCGGGATACCGCACGGCGAACTCCGTCAGGCCCGTGCCGTCGGTCATCGCCGCCGTGATCGCGCAGATGCGCCTGTCTTCTTCAGCGAGGCCGCACAGCGCTTTGCCGAAGACGGAGGAAAACGTCTCTCCGTCTTTCCGCAGCGCTTCGCCGGTCTCGACGCAAAAGGTACCGACGCCGTGCCACTTGCCCGGCTCGCGCTCCGCAGGCGGATAGCCCTTGCCCTTGACCGTGCGGACGTGCACAAGCACGGGGCGCCGCAGCGCCTTTGCCCGCTTGAGCGCTTCTTCCACCTGCTCCTCGTTGTGTCCGTCTACGGGGCCGATGTAAGTGAAGCCCATATCCTCAAAAAGGGACGCCTTGGGCAGCAGCATGTCCTTGATGCCGGTTTTCAGCCTGTGGTTGAAGCCGTAGACCGCCTTGCCCGCCCGGCTGGTCAGCAGGATGCGGCGGTAGTTTTTCTTGAATTCGTAGTATGCCGGCTCGCTGCGCAGGCGCGACAGGTGCGCCGACACTGCGCCGACGTTGCGGGAGATGGACATGCCGTTGTCATTCAGAATGACGATCAGCGGCTCGCCGGACGCGCCGGCATTGTTGAGTCCCTCGTAGGCAAGGCCGCCGGAGAGCGCTCCGTCGCCGATGAGCGCCAGCACCGAGTAGTCCTCGCCGAGCAGCGTCCGCGCCCGCGCCATGCCCAGCGCCACAGACACCGAATTCGACGCGTGACCCGCGACAAAGGCGTCGTGCATGCTCTCGGTGGGCTTCGGAAAGCCGGACAGTCCGCCGTACTGCCGCAGCGTCGGGAAATCGCCCAGCCGTCCGGTCAGCGCCTTGTGCGCGTAGCACTGATGGCCGACGTCAAATACAAGGCGGTCGCGGGATGTATCAAAAATGCGGTGGATCGCGACCGTCAGCTCCACTGCGCCGAGATTTGACGCAAGATGACCGCCGGTCGCCGCGACGCTTTCCAGCAGGAACGTATGCAATTCCCGGCACAGAAGCTCCGTCTGTCCGCGCGTCAGCGCCTTGACGTCCTCCGGCCCATGAATACGCTCTAAAATCAAATCGATTACCTCTTGTTTCCGATGTGGAGGACGCGCAGCACCTGCGCCGCGCGGAAAACGACCTCCGTGCAGCGATTCACCGCGAGGCGCTTGCCGATCGCCTTTCCTCCGATGGTCAGCCCGGAGATCAGCGCCGTCACCGCGATGGAGATCAGGATGCTCTGCGTGTCGAAGCTCGCCTGCAGCCGCAGCACGATGGCCGCCGCAGTCGAGCCGCTGACGATGCCGCAGATGTCGCCGACGACGTCATTGCAGAAGCTTGACGCCTTTTCCGCGTTTTTGAGCAGGAACAGCGCCTCCTTCGCGCCCTTCTCGCGATGGGCCGCCATGGAGTGAAAGACCCGCGGGTCCGCCGCCGTCACGGCGACGCCGAGTATGTCGAACAGGATACCGAGCAGCACGAACGCCACCAGCACCGCCGCCGCCAGCGCGTACCCCGCGTCCGTCAGCGCGACGCCGGAGGCGAAGCTCAGCACAGCCGAGAGCAGCACGGACATCAGAAAAATGCGCAGCACCCAGTGCCAGTAACTTCGAGGCTTTGCCTCCTCTTTTCTCATCGTTCTCTCCTTATTCGCGTCCACAGGCGCGAAATCTGCTCGATTATCCCTGTTTTTTCAAAACTGAAACAGCGGCGGCGGAGAGGGGTAATCCTACGGCTTTGGTCGGGTTGGCTTTCCCCGCGGCCCGCCTCCCGTTGCCGGTCAGGCGGTTCCCCTTTGAGGGCCGTGCCGCGCCGTTGCCGACACGCGGTACCCGATTGCCACTTAGTCCGCACTGTAATCCCCGCTCTGCCCCGATGGACAGCCTAGGCGATTTCCGCCGCAGTCGAACCGTCTCTTAGCCTCTTTTGCAGCGCCGGTTTCACGGAGCGATCGCCCTCTCCCCTGGCCGGGGGATATGGTTGTGTTCTCCGATCCGTCGACGCCACGCAAGGCAGGCTACTCCGCGCACAGCGTTCACGGCGCAGGGCCGGGTAGCACCGCAACGCGGGTTCATAGCCCGCTCCGTACCGAGGTCGCTTACCATCCAGGGGAGTACGCCCGGCACGAAAGCGGGTCTCCACAGAAACAGGGTCGTGACCCCCATGCCATTAGGGGACGCCCGGAGTCCGCAGGCTCAGCTTCCGGAATGACGAAAGGCATAGCCTCCCTTCAGCACCCACCCCAAACTGGGCGTAAGCAGCAGGCACCAAAGGTTTCACAGTTGTGCCCTTTAAAGGATTTTTAGGCCCTTCTTAGGAGACGGCAGATCTGACTAGGATACTGCGCCGCTGTTCAGCAGAAAAATATTATACATACTTTTGGTTGAATATGCAAGTTACATTTGAATATTCAAAAAAATTTTACGATTTTCAAGAAGTCCCGACATCGGCGGCCGCTGCGCAGGATTCTCAGCGTTCCGGCAGCGTTTGCTGCAGCGACGCGCTTCAAATGCGTGCGCGGCGTTATTGACAAATCTGTACGGGCGGTGTAGCATATGGGCGCTGAAAACGCGATAAAGGAAGTAGATCAAAATGATAAAGAAAACCATCCTCATCATTGTGTCGGCGCTGATCGTCATCGCCGCAGGCGCCTTCCTGCTGAATTGGCTGAATACAGGCGAGTCCGCTGTGCTGTCCAACGATGACAACACCATTACGCTGCACGCAAAGCGCAGCGGAGACGGAAGCGGCGGCACGGGAACCATCGTCATCCATAAAGGCGAGAAGATGCGCATTGAGCACACGCTGACAAAGGGCAGCTTTGACTTCACCATCGGCATCAACGAGCGCGACGCGCTGGAGATCCCGACAGAAGAATTTCTGAGCGGCGACCTTGTCAATGCGCTGGTCGGCTATGAGGTTTACAGCCAGAAAGGGATTGAGGGGAACGGAAGCCTTGATATCACCATTGATCCCGGCGAATATACGCTGCTCATCACTTACCACAACGCGACGGGCGAGGGAACGATCAGCGCCGTTGCGAATACGGACTGATGAAACGGCTGGGTACAAAGCATCCACTCCTTTTTACAGTTGTTCTGTTTTTCGCAGCCTTGCTTGCCGCGTCGATTTTTGTCGCAGGCGCGACGGTAATCGGGAAGGAGGCGGATACGGCGGGCGCGCTCGGCAGGATCGTCGTCGGTCTCATGCTGCTGTTGCTGTTCCGCCGCTGCTTTGCGTGGGACAAATCGTTGTCGGGCGTCCGCTGGGCGCTGCCGGCGCTGTGCATCGCGCTGTATAACATCGCGCTGAACGTGCTCGGCGGCATGCCCCTCCGCGGCGCGGAGGAGCTGCCCCGTGCGCTGCTGCTCGGTCTCGCGCCTGCCGTCTTTGAGGAAACGATCTGCCGCGGCGTCTGCATCGCAAAGCTGCGTGAAAGCGGCAGGACGCCGACGCAGACGCTGTGGCTCTCCGCGCTGCTGTTCGGCGCGCTGCACCTGACGAACGCCGTCGGCATGAGCCTGCCGAACGCGCTGGTCCAGACCGGATACGCTGTGGTCATCGGACTGCTGCTCGGCGCGGTGTACCTCAGGAGCGGGGACATCGTGTCGGTGATCCTGGCGCACGGCGTGATCGACGTCAGCTATCAGTTGTTCGCAGAGCACAGCGAGCAGGCGTCGGCGCCGGAGCTGGCCGCCTTCCTCCTGCTCCTCTCCGCCATCGCTTTTTATGCGCTTTGGCTGGCGCGGCGCCTCAAGCCCGGGAATGCGTGAAGTGCGGATCGGCAGAGCGGGAGTTCCGCACGCGGCAAATTGACGGTTGTATTTTTTTGTGAACGGTGGTAAAATATCACAACAGTGAATGAGAAGGAGTGTTTCCCATGGCTGAGTATTTGACCCGCGCCGAGGAGAACGGGACCATCAACATCGCTGAGGACGTGATCGCCGCCATCGTCACCGATGCGGCGAAGCAGATCGAGGGCGTCGGCCCGGCCGGTCAGAACGTCGGCGAGCAGATCTCCGGAAAGAAGGCCGTGCGCGGCGTGCGCGTGGAGAAGGTCGAGGATGAGATCATCGTCGACATCTTTCTCATGGCGCGTTACGGCTATGCAATCCCCGAGGTTGCACAGAAGGTGCAGATTGCCGTTTCCGACGCGGTCAGCGGCATGACCGGCTTCCCCGTGAAGGAGGTCAACGTTCACGTCGGCGGCATCAGCTTCAACGTATAACGACAAAGAGAGATAAAGGGATTCGTATGACGCGAAATACCGCAAGAGAGATCGCCGTCCATTTGGCGTACGAACTGAGCTTCACCGATCTCACGCCGGAGGAGCTGGTTGAGCAGCGGCTGAGCAGAGAACGCTTCGAGGCGCTCTCCGCCGAGGACACGCTGTATGCCGAAGCGCCCGGCCCCGCGCAGGCGACGTATATCCGGGGCATCGTCACAGGCGTCGCCGAGCATGCGCCGGAGCTGGACGGCTACATTGCGAAGTACGCCAGAGGCTGGCGCTTTGAGCGCATCCCCCTCGTCGCCGGAGCGATCATGCGCGTGGCGATGTACGAGGCGATGTATCGGGACGATATCGACGTCGGCGTCGCCATCAACGAGGCGGTGGAGATCGCCAAAAAGTACGAGACGCCGGAAACCGTCAAGTTCATCAACGGTATCCTCGGCAGCTTTTCGCGCGAGGAATTGGCAACAGAGTAAGAGGTCAGCGCCGCGACGCGGCGCTGATTTTTGTAAAAAGGAGGCAGCGAATGGAGCGGCGAACCATATTCACCGTGTCCGAAGCGAACGGTCTGATCAAGAAGCTGCTTGACGGCGCGCCGCAGCTTCAGGAGATCTTTGTGCGCGGCGAGCTTTCGAACTACAAGCTCTACCCGTCCGGCCACCACTATTTCACGCTCAAAGACGCGGAGGGCGCGATGCGCTGCGTGATGTTCAGGGGCAATGCGTCGAAGCTGCGCTTCCGTCCGGAGAACGGTATGAAGGTCATCGCCTTCGGGCGCATCTCCGTCTTTCCGCGCGACGGCGCGTACCAGCTCTATGTCAGCGAGCTGACCGCCGAAGGCGTAGGCGATCTGCACGTCGCATTCGAGCAGCTTAAAGAGAAGCTCTATCGGGAGGGGCTGTTCGACCCCGCGCACAAAAAGCCCCTTCCCCGCTACCCCGGGACCGTCGCTCTCGTCACCTCCTCCGCCGGCGCGGCGGTACACGATATGATCCGCATCCTGAACGCGCGCTGGCCGCTCACGAAAGTCGTGCTGCTCCCTGTTCTGGTGCAGGGCGCGGAGGCGCCGCCGGAGATCGCCGGCGCGATCCGCTATGTGAATCGCTGGCGCATCGCGGATGTGATCATCACGGGGCGCGGCGGCGGGTCCATCGAGGACCTGTGGGCGTTCAACGACGAGCGCGTCGCCCGTGCGATCTATGACTCTGCGATACCGGTCGTCAGCGCCGTCGGGCACGAACCGGACGTCACCATTTCAGACTTTGTCGCCGACGTGCGGGCCTCTACCCCATCCAACGCGGCGGAGATCGCGGTGCCGGACCAGAAGGAGCTTCGCCGCCGCCTCACCGTCACGGCGGAGCGGATGGAACAGAGCGAGTCCGCGCGGCTGAAAACGCTGCGCAAACGGGTCGCGGAGCTGGCGAAAAAGCGCGTGCTGACTGATCCGACGGCCTTTGTGTCAGACAGGCGGATGCTGCTGGACTACACACAGAAAAACCTCGTCTCCGCCGCAGAGCGGCAGATGGCGGAGCGGCAGCGGAAATACACCGCGCTCTGCGCCTCGCTCGACGCGCTCAGCCCGCTCAAGGTGCTCGGGCGCGGATACGCCGTGGCGCGCACGGCGGACGGACAGATATTGAAAAGCGCCGCCGAGGCGGAGCCCGGCGGGAAAATCGATGTGACGCTCGCACAGGGTAAGCTGGGCTGCGTCGTGGAAACACGGACAATGGAGGGAACGGTCAATGGCTGAAAAGGAAAAGACGTTTGAGGAAAGCATCGCGCGGCTCGAGGAGATCGTCGGCGCGCTCGAGAAGGGCGATACGCAGCTTGCGGACTCGCTCAGGCTCTTTGAGGAGGGCACGCGGCTCGTCGGCGCGTGCGGCAGGATGCTGGACGAGGCGGAGCAGAAGGTGGTCAAGCTCGCCAAGGGTGCGGACGGCGCGCCGGTCGAAAGCGCGTTCACCGGTGAGGCGGAAGGCAATGGACGCTGAGCTGTTCCGGGAGCGCTGCGAGACATACCGCAGCGCGGTGGAGGAGTATCTCGGGGGACTGTTCCTCGGCGGGGTCCCGTGGCAAAGGCTCTATGAGTCCATGCGTTACAGCGTTCTCTCCGGCGGCAAGCGCATCCGCCCGATGCTGACGCTGGAGATCGCACGGCTCGGCGGCATCGGCGACTGGCGCGACGCGCTGCCCTTTGCCTGTGCGCTGGAGCTGGTACATACCTATTCGCTGATCCACGACGACCTCCCCTGCATGGACGACGATGCGCTGCGCCGCGGCAAGCCGACCAATCACATCGTCTACGGCGAGACGCTGGCGACGCTCGCGGGCGACGCGCTCCAGCCGGAGGCGTACCGCCTGATCGCACAGGCGCCGCGCATGGAGGCGGCGGTGAAGGTCGAGGCGGTATCCGCCCTCGCGCGGGCAAGCGGCGCGGACGGCATGGTCGCGGGCCAGGTGCTCGACCTGAGCGATTTTGCGCACGACGGCGAAACGCTCCGTCTCCTGCACGAGAAAAAGACCTGCCTCATGATCCGATGCGCGGCGGAGTTGGGCTGCGCGGCGTCCCGCGCCTCCCGTGCGGTGCGCGAGGCCGTGGAGGACTACGCCATGCGGCTGGGGCTCGCTTTTCAGATCCGCGACGATCTGCTCGACCGCATCGGGGACGAGGCCGCCTTCGGCAAGCCTATCGGATCGGATCTGGAGGCCGGCAAGACAACATTTGTCGATCTCCTCGGCGCGGACGGCTGCGCGGCGGAGGTGCGCCGCCTGACGGATGAGGCCGCCGCTGCGCTCGATGGCATAAGCGGCGCGGAATTTCTGATCCGGCTCGCGCAGACCCTCGCTGAACGTGAAAACTAGAGAGAACGTGTCGGCTGAAACTGCGCAGAGTGTAATGAGCGCCCGATGCCTGGAACCGCAAACCGTCAAAAAACAGCTTTGCCTATCGGCAAAGCTGTTCAGAGTGTCAAAAAACTATTCAAACGCCTCTGTTTCTGGTAAAATAGGAACGGGGGTGTTGTCATGGATGAATGGAAAAAGGATGCACGACGGGACGTTGTGTTTGTAGATATAGACGCATTGGT
>Ga0208297_1000857_pt1 | contig 43009 bp, 26 predicted proteins | sample LMS_cellobiose_e_FD_187367 | JGI IMG/M metagenome (GOLD analysis project Ga0208297, IMG submission 187367) | Rumen-fistulated moose microbial communities from Alaska, USA - LMS_cellobiose_enrichment (SPAdes) (version 2) | ecosystem: Host-associated > Mammals > Digestive system > Stomach > Rumen... | reverse complement strand
GACAGCTCATTTCTGAAAGTATGTTGGGAAAGGCATGGCCGCCTTCAATCCGTCGTTTCCGTCTGTCTTCATCTTTCAAAACGAAAGAAAAAGAATGTCTATAAGTGTCAAACTATCAAAAAACCGTTACCTTCCTTCTTCCATCATACATCCTACATCATCCTTCTTCCCTCTTACATCATCTTTCTTCCCTCTTACTTCTTCCTCTAACCCTTAATCATTAACCGTTAACCACTAACCATAAATCGTTCCCGCCACCCATCACGGGCAACGGGAACCAACCTTGATGCATCATTCAAAAAAGTAAGCTAATGCAGAACCGGTCTGTTTAGTTTTAGAATGTGATGCGGAAACCCATGCCGGCATTCAGCGTGTTCGGCACTTGCATGGCATATTCGGGACGCTCGTAGGTGAGCTGCGGGCGGGCGCCGACGGAGACGCCGCCGCCCACGTCGAACATGGCGTAGCCGTTCTCGCGGTTGACGCGCTTCGTCCCCTTCACGGCATCCACGATGGAGCAAATCTGGTTGACAACTCCCCACACCGTGCCGACGAGGACCAAACCAACCCCTGTTCGGGCGGATTTGTAATCCGGCCGCATTGAATAGAGGGATTTGCAATCCCTCGCCATTAGCACCGCCTTTTTGCTGGGGATTGCAAATCCCCTTCTCATCGCAGCCGGATTGCAAATCCGCCTGAACGGATGCCAGAGCGAGCTCAGTTCTTCTCTCACTTCACCAGTACCTTCTTGCCGTCGCGGACAAACACGCCCTTCTGCGTGCCATCCGCGGAACGGCCTGTAAGGTCGTAAGAATTAGGCTCCTCTTGAGAGTCGGCATATTTTTTGTGGATGTTCGTTAAAATGTTGTCAAAGTAAGACTGAGGGATTGTATACATAGTATTCGTTTCATTTGACCAAATGTAAAATACATTTTCTACCAACGAAAGGCCTACAGGAAGGTCAATTGCCAATGGTAATTGATATGGATTTCCTCCCCCTGGGTCGTTGATTGAGAAAAAGCTGAAAAAACCTTTCTGTGTTTCGTTTTGATATCCAACATATGTAAAAAGAAGTATGTTATCATTCAACAACACCAATCCGCTGCATGGAAAAGGGCAGTAATTAAGTCTTTCAACTTTTTCTTCAGTTACCATAAAGAATGCGTCCGAACGGCCTCCACCATCTCTGCCTCCGAACCACCAATAGAAAATCCCAGAGTTTCGGGACATAGGCTTTGCTCCCTGTAGATATATAGTAGGCTCTTTATATTCTTCAGGAAAAAACAATACCGTGTCTCCTTTTTCATTAGAAATGGAGTTTTCTCCTTCTTCATGAATATACATACTACTCTCTTCCCTGCAAGCCCATTTCACTTTACTTCTTTCGGAGGAAATAATTTTTCCACTCCTTGAAACTGTGTACAAAATGCTATCGGTATGCAGATAGAACGTTTGTGCAGTTTCGTCTGTATACATGCTGACAACATCCTCTATTCCTTCCAATGAAAACAAGAGAGAAGGTGCGGGTTCTGTTTGGGCGTTTAAAAGACCAATCTGTCCAATGCAAACAGCCATACTTAGGGTGATTCCTTTGAAAAGTGATTTCATAATATCGTATATTAATGGATTAACAATTTGGAGCCATTTATAGTTCTGAACGGTCCTGTAATAAGCGTTGATGTACCATGGTTTAATTCTACGTTGGCGTTGATAACGGCATTATGAACATCAATATACTTCCGTTCGGGCGGATTTGCAATCCGGCCGCGTTGAATAGAGGGATTTGCAATCCCTCACCTTTTGCTCTGTCCGATATTTCCATAACTGTTCTTTTTGATTTCATCTTATTTCGCGTCAAAGATAATGATAATTGTTCGAACCCCAAAATAATACTATCTTTTTTCATTAAATCAGGCTGGGGATTATAAATCCCCTTCTCAGCGCAGCCGGATTGCAAATCCGACTGAACGGGTGGCAAATCCGCCTGAACGAGTGAACGAGTATCGAGTTTTCTTATAAAAAAACAGGAAAAACGGTGTAGAACGGTGTAGAACGGTGTAGAGATTTTGGTTTCTACACCACTTATATGCTTTATTTTCTGCACATAATCACGATTGGTGTAGTGGTGTAGTAGTTTTTTCTGTTAGTACGGATTGGCAATCACTGGTGGTCGAAAGATTCAATAGTTAAAATCTTTCGACCACCAGTGATTGCCAATCCGCCTGAACGGGGTCAAACCTCCCTTAACCCTTAACCGCTATAACCCCTAGCCCCTAACCGCTAACCGTGCCCCCCTTAACCGTTAACCAAAAAAGAAAGCCCCGCCACTCGTCGCGAGCAGCTGGGCTATAGATGCATCGTATCGAAAAAAAAAGCATAAACGGTTTATCGTTTATTCGGTTCCTGTGTGTTATCTCACTATCACCTTCTTGCCGTTGCGGATGAGGATGCCCTTCTGCGTGCTATCCATGAGACGGCCCTGCAGGTCGTAGAGTGTAGGTTTCATAGACTGTTTCTCGGAAAAATCTATTTTCTGTGTCAGTACTTCTTCAAACATACATTCCATTACATGCTCATCAAGAGGGCCAATATAATTTGTTCCTGTTATACGACAGGAAACAAGGCATGTATCGGAATCGCCTGGCCGTTTGTCATATTCAGAATAATCAAAGCTGAAATCCGTTCCAGGACATATTGAACGTTCTCCCGCACAAAATATCGTTCCTGTTTCATCTATTATCTTGGTTTCTATGCTATATGATTCAAGACGCCCTAAAACACATTCAATGGTTTCTTTTTGGTCTGTTTGTGGATTGATAAACGAGAATGAAATGGAATAATCGGTTGGGAAGGAAACGCTTATATCCGTCCTGAAATCCCACGAATAATTAAATGCACTTGAATAACATATTTCACCCTTGACATCCATCATTTGGTAGGTCTCGTTAAGCCTTTTGTAGAAATCCTCCACACGTGGACCATATTTGTCCTGCTCGTTATAGTATGTGTCTCTTTCATCTAGCGACATCGTGCCGCACGCGACGCCATACTCAAACTCATCCATAACGTACGGAAGCCAGCGGATATCAGAAGCTATATAGCGCATCTTGTGCGGGACAACGGCCTTACAGGGAAGCGGATTTTTGTCTATGCCGTACGTAGAGTCAAATCCCTCACCTATCTGGGCAGGAGTCCAGCCCAAGAAACGGATTCCGCCGAAACGTCCCGTAGTATTTTCTGTTGGTATGTAGGGAATGGCTGTTTCCGTAAAGGCGAAGGCATATATGCTATTCAGTTTTTTCGTAAAGGTTACCATCTGCTTGTCGTATGACCACAACGAATAGGTAAAGGCGTGGGAACGAACGGACTGCACATCAAAAGTATAGTCCTTCAGAGACTCATCATACAACTTTCCAGCCTTAATAAGCGTTTTTTTATCTTTTGAAAAGATATTTCCTTCGGTTTCGGTATAGAGTTCGTTGCCTTTTGCCAATTTGAACACCATCGGGCAGCCATAATAACCGCTGATGGATTGAGGATTGTAAAGGCTGGGAAAGGTGCCCGTCACATAGACAGTAATGGTCTTTTCGAAGTGCGGTTCATCGACATAGCTTTTCTCCCCCCAATCGGCAGCTTGGCGTCCACAGTCTTTATCCCATGTGAAGAATGACAATGCCCGCAGGTCAAAGTAGCCGATGTTTTTTGGAAGAAAAAGCGTTTCGATGGCTGTATTACGGAATACGCCTGCGCCGATGGCATCAACGAATCCGTCAACCGTAGCATACTCATCAAAAAGATATACGGTGTCCCTTAGCGTCGCCTCTGTCAACTCCAGACAGGAAAGGTGGCGGCATCGGTCTATCGCCTTTATATCCTCACCCCATAGAGTTCCCGAAATAGTCAGCGACTCTACCCGCTCTGACATTTCACTGGTCAATTGTTTTGCGAGAGGGGCTGTTTCGTCACAATGGAAGGACAAAGACTTGTAGTCCTCTTCTGCACCCGAGGCTTTCAGCATACCGAGGAGCAGGAATGCACAAAGTAATAAACTTTTGTTTTTCATAGTTGTAACTTGTTTTAATGGTTAATTATTTTTTTATGTTACTTTATTGTTCCCGAAGTTATGAACAACGTTCCACCCTTGTCAACTTGAAAACTCTTAGTGTTCCTCAAGTTAACAGTCGAGGAGTTGGAAAGGTTCATTGTACCCCCATCCTTCACGATGACTTTGGCATTATTCATCGTGGCGCCTGACAGGTTCATCACACCGTTCTCCCATACGATGACCTTCTTGTGGTCGGCAATATTCATGGTTCCCGAAGCGTTGACTCCATTTCCTGTAACATAAAGGTCCTGAGTCCAATTCGTAGTGGTAACAGTGCCACTTTGCATCAACTGTGGATAAACGGTTTTATGGTATTCCCCCGTATTCTGGGCATCACCTCTTACCATTCCCCATTCTATTTTGTCAGGATTTCCTTTCGTCTTCCAGACAGACATTTGTCCACATAGCTCGCCAATAACAAGCTCAGAAAAACCATCGCCATCAATATCTGCAATCATCATATCCTCACCGGCGCGTTCGTCCTCCAATATTTGAAAATCACTTATAATGATTCCATTGCAATTGACAGCACGAATTCTCTCCGAATGACTGTCCTGCCAATCAGGATATACTATTTCGACATTGTTATCGCCATTGATATCAGCTATTAGTGCGAAATGGCCGTGGTTGTCACTCGTATTAATAGAGACCGTTTTGCTGCTATTAGTGGCATTATCATAAATCTTCAAATAAGAAGATCCATATGAAACCAAGTCTGGTAAACCATCGCAATTTACATCGCCACAGGAAAGATTACAATCCTTTCTTCCATTAATGCGACATGTGTTACTGAACAAGGTGGTAATGGAGAAATATGTGCCTGAGATGTATTTTGCGCATTTGTATTCAACATTGGCTGTTTTCGTACTTTTTTTGCCTTTCCATTCACCAAAAATAACTTCATTAACACCGTCATTGTCAAAATCACAGACAAGAGGGGATGTAAGATACACCGTGTCTGTGCCAACAATGCCTGCGGATTCATATACTTTTGAAAGCATTGTCCCAGACTTATTATATGCATACATCGTTCCCTTAACAGGAAATATCAACTGTTTATTCGTTGAATTTGGGATTACTGAAGCGATGGCGGGTGCACAATAATTAATATTTTTATTAATGTCTGCAATAAGAGTTCCGCTTGCAGAAAAGACATAGACATGATTAATGGTTGGCACGACAACTTCATTAATATCATCACAATCCATGTCTGCGATAATGGGAGAGCGAGGGCATTTATAGTTTATTCCACTTTTCTCCCAATAAAGAGTAGGAACTGTTGCATTCGTCGTATTTGCTAAAGAATAACAGGAAACGAAGTTTGTTGCTGTATTATCATCACTATAGGTCGAGGAAACAATGTATTGCACACCATCATCAAACAGTTCTCCTAAGACTACACCACCTTGGCTGTTCGATGGCTTTGTGTCTATATCTTCGGATATATAATGGTCCAAATCGGTAAACAAATCGCTTCCATCTGCTTTAATGGCTACTACCGAAGATTTATTTTCCAACCAATTCTTATATTTGGCAAAGATTTCCATGCGCCCGTCTTGATCCACATCCCCTGCGACCAAGCCTCCTGTGTATCGCTTTGAACCTATAAGACGCTTGGGGAAGCCATCTGCTTTTGCACAAAGAGTTGTTGCTGATACTGCTTCCGAAAGGTTATCACTTTCCACTCCTTGAACTGTAACACTTTTCAGTTTGTATGTGTAAGAAGTTTGTGGCGTCAGATTATCATCCCGGAAATATTGAAAAACTGGGTAATCGCTGATACAGACATAATCGTTTCCGATCTTTTTATAAATATCGTATTTGATAGTGGTATCTTTGGATACGGAAATATCCACATAATTGGCGCCAGGCTTTATATTAATACTCGAAGCAGATAAAGAAGCAGGTCTTAAGGAACCTTCTACAGGGAGAGTTATAGTCCATCCTTGTGTTCCTTTTACATTCAAGTTTAACTGATAGTTCGTAATCAAATCAATCGCATAGAAAAGGCTTGAAGTGAATCTAAATGTAAGCAGATTACTTTGTTCTCCCGATGCTAATAATCCTATATTTGCCGTTCCTTGTGTTATTGTCACACTAGGATGGGTTGAAGTTAAAATACACTGCTGTCCATTTAAAGGAAGGAAACCACTATTGGCAATCTTGACCTTCATCTCATAGGTGTTGGATAAGCCTTGCACACCACCATAATAAAGGTAAGTTATTATGGGTTTAGGCTTATATACATTGATATAACATTCGTCGTAATAATGATTGTTATTATCATCTGTTATAGAAAAATAAAGGCGAATTCCATTATTATCATGGATAGTCGAGGTTGGGCAATCTGTTTTTACTCTGAATCCGAAGGTTTCCTGAAAAGATTCTCCAGCATCCAAATAAAAATGATATTTCTGCCCTTCACCGATGTTTATATTCGGGTTATCACTCGCAAATTGAACAGTCATCCTATTCACCATCGTGTTTCCGTTGTTATGAATATTCACCGTAATAGGGACAGAATCTCCAGGACTCAAAGCAATGTCCGAAGCATTATAGGGGTTATTCCCGATAGATTGAACAGAAATCTCTAATTGAGAACTCTCACCCTTATTAATGTATATACTATCACAATAGGGTCTCAGATTCAATCCAGTATAAGTTAGATAGACATAACCTGAAGTTCGAATATCGCTGATAGGGAAACTCAGGTTGTTTCCAGTGGTTAAGGAATCTGTTGCATAGAGTTCACCCTTTTTATAGGCACAGACATGCCATGTTTGTCCAGAAAAACTTGAAGGGCGGGAAATTTGTATAAAGTTACCACTTAAAGATGTCGTAGGAGAAATCGATTGCGGCTCATCAGTCCATATAACCATTGTAGGATCGCCTAACAAATGAAGTCTTTTTTTATCAATCATACTCTTATCAAGCATGTTTAACCACAAGAAGCCTGCTTTATGGTTAGATAGAATTTGTTTTTTATACAATTGAATAGCACTAACAAATTGGTCAGGTATTTCAATTTGATATCCGACATCTACATTCCCGATAAATGCAACAGCACCTTTATCATGTCTGCTCAAAAAAGATTTGGCTATACATGTAGTGCGAAAATCGGCAGGATGACACCCACCAGAAAGGATAACCTGATAATATCCTCCTTGGAATCCTAAAGTGTCTATGTTCTCATTTGTGACATTTTGATTTTTCAGATTTTGTGAAGCACCCATTATAGTTCTTTCACTATGATCCCCATGCCATATAAAATGGAATGGTCCACATGCTGCAGTTCCGTTTCTTAATGCTGATATAAAATTTTCTCTATTCAATTCTTCTCCTGTTGTTATCGTCTCATTCGGTTGGTCTTTTAATGTGTAATAATGACCATTATAAAGCACGCTGTTACTCGGCCAATTAAAAAAATCAAATTGATACCAGACGTTTTTATTAATCGTTTTCGTATTTGAATACAAAACACTCATGTGCCCATTTTCAAATTCTCTGTTTACTTCGTCAATGTTTAAATAGGCTTCTGAAATTAAGAGATTATCAAAATAAGAATAATCAATGGTCTCATTGGCGCTTTCATATTGAATTATTTTGGATATAATGGTTCTTGCCTCTATCCTGTTTCTAATCGGGAAACGACCCAAAAAGCTATTGACATATAGATTCTCAATATTATATTCGGGATTATTTGATGTTGGAGGCCAATAGGATCTATTAACAAAATAGACATCTGTAACTTCTCTGAACTCATGACCATCATATTCGCGGGATGGAATGATGGAGGCATCCCCTCCGAGGAGAAAGTTCAGTGCTATGCCCCATTTCCTTTCCCTTTCTTTAAATAGTTCCTAATTTTGTCGCAAAGGTCAACACCTTCATAGTGACTGCCTATATACTCTGTGGTTTCGATGATGGTAGGAATACCCTTTCGGTTCTTCCATTCGGCGAGGGGTTGGAAAGCTTCTACAAGGCTGTCGCATGTAATAATGATAAAGTCCGGCATTGAAGTACCGTCACCTCCCGTACGGAGCGGCTGAATCCTCCGTGCAGAAGTTTCCCTGTCGTCCTCGAACATCCGCACATCCTGAGGATTCTCTACAAGGCTTTTTACCAGCTCGCGAGCGGCCTCCCGCCTGCTGTAGGAAGGAATGACATTAAGTCCTTCTTTTTCCGTATCGGTCTGGTAGGCAATGGTGACATCCAGACTACGCTGATAGAGAATCTTTTCGTCTGCATCATATATGTAAGGATAGAGAGCAACCGTAATCAGGTTCTGTTCCATAATGATGTCCTCGCAGACTATTTGTGCAGATTCTTTGGGATAAATGCCTGTCTCGTATTCCTTGGAAAGAGGAATGAATGTCGATTCATCCTCTTCGGCACCGACCTTAATGAGACCCTGCGAAGGGAAGGGAGTAAAGTCTCTAAAAACGGGTATCCTCTCTCCTTCCCTAATTATTAACTCGGCCTTGACGGCATTGTACGGAAGGTAGTAGGTCTTCTCTATGTATGGAAGTTCGGGCGCACCGGCTTCTGTGACAAGATGGAACCCTTCGGCACGCAGATGGCCGAAACCAGTGTCATCGCGGGTCATTTCCAGCCCCCGACTATCCGCGTCTATCCGAATGGTGATCTCTGCCCGAATCGTCAGAGCAGAAAACATGCCAATGAGACAAGTAAAAAATAGCTTTTTCATGGTATTCCATCGTTTATTTCGTCAGAATCATCCGTTTCGTATCGATGACAACACCATCGGCAATGAGGGAATAGAGATACATGCCAGCATCGAGACTGCTGCCTTCAATAGTGACAGACGTTTCCCCATGTCCTATAACAGAATACTCGACAATCTGCTTACCGTTCAGGTCATAGATGTATAGTACGGCAGTCTTGACATTTTCTGCTATAGTACAGGCAATAGTTGTCGTTTCCGTAAAGGGATTAGGGGTATTCTGGAACAATTCTGTCCTCAAAACGTTATCTGCATCTGCAATGTCTGTTGTCACATCGTCACGGAGGGCATTGACCTTTTGTACTTTGTCCAACTTAGCGTTTAATTCCTGTATGGACTGAATAAGGAGAGGAATAATCTCTACGTAGTTTACGCTCAAATAGCCGTCCTCCCCCTCAATGACTAAATCGGGATAGATTTTCTGCAACTCCTGGGCAATCACACCGTAATGCTTGTGCGTAAGAATAGGGGAATTCTTTTCATAAAGTCCTACCATTTCTCCTTCGCCATTTTCCACCTCCCGTTGTTTGTAGTTAAACTTGATAACATTAATTTTGCAAAGGTCATTTAATGTATTGGGGGAAAGGCTTTCAATTTTTTCTTTCAGACGGTAATCGGAAGATGAAATGGTCATGCCGTTTACTGTACCAGCTACATAGACATCGCCGTTGAAATAACCTGCATATCGTCCTCCGATGGTGACACCAGTATCGCCAGAAGTTGAAGAACCATAGACACCGGCTCCGTTGAAACCTGTTCCATAAAGAGTACCAAAAATGCCATAGTTTAATCCCGTTTTTGCATAACCGGCTATACCATATACACCATAGGCTTTGCCACCCGTCAATTGTGAGGATGCACATGCTCTTCCATATATACCGTAGGAATTCCCAGAAGATTTTGGTAAAGCCGTGCTATAGATTCCGTACCGCGATGAACTTGTAGAATTTTCATTAATGTATAATCCGTATGCATTTTCAGACTGGATATACGCAGTAGCTGAACTGAGCCCAACAGAGTTAATAGAAAAATCAGAGAGGATGGAAGAGTTTCCTTCATAACCGACCGCAGACTTACCCGAATCGTTTACTACGAACTGAGCACTGAGATTTACAGCAACGAGGGCTGCAAAAAAGAAAAGAAATAGTTTTTTCATGGGATTTGTTTTTAAGGTGATTAGCTATTTTTAAAAAAAAGTTTTTATTCATTCTTCTTCAATGACGAATTCTCCCCGCCACCATTTGCCAAAGGCATAGATGCGGAGCACGTAATTTCCGTCGCCGATATTTTCGTCTTCCAAATCAATTATTATCTGAAGTGTAGACGAAAAGCTATCAGAATAGACAACGGCATTGGTGCTTTGGTCACTAATGATGACTTGCGAAGCGGTGGCTTCTGGGAAACCGATGGTCAAAACTGAACCATCAAGGGTGACGGTTGGCAATTCAATGATGGAACGTGGATCTCCAAAATTAAGAGAGTCCAATGGCTCAAGCCGAATGTTACTATTACCTGTTTGTGCAAAAGCATTTCCCCAAACAGATAGAAAAAGGACGCAGATAAAAAGTACTTTTTTCATGTTTGATTTGTTTAAGGTTTATAATTTGGGCACAAAAGTAGAAGGAGAAAAACAAAAAACAATGAAAAAAATCTAACAAAAATCCAACATTCTGCTTGGGATAGCAAAATGAGGGTAGTCTGGAAAAGAAGATGGGGATGATTAAGGCTTGGGAGGTGAGGCGGGAAAGACGAAATCGCTCCAACTATTGCTCAGGCGTTTCTTTAACCGGCTGCGCCGCATATAGACTGCATCGGCAGAAATCCGGCAAACGTATGCAATCTGATTTGCCTTAAAGCCGAGTAATGTCATGGCGCATAATTGTGCTTCTTGGTCAGTGAGACCTTCGTTGTCCCTGAACATATCTAACAGCATATCCACAAAGAGATCGCTTAGATATTGTTCGAACTGGGTGGCCTCAGCAGCAGGCATAAACAACCCGCTTCTAATTTCTGACTGGTGTTTATTGAAATAGCGTTTCCATTCACTGGACTCATAGCGTTTCTGGTAGATAGCCATGCGTTCTTTCTGAACAGCGATTGGAGGCGAAGCGGGCAAGCTACCGCTTTTCGAAGTGAGAACAGATTGGGCGATATATCGTTGCTTGATGGCATTCAGGGCTTCTTCGTATTTCAGTTTTTCGGTTTTACGTCGGCGGTCGTTAAAAAGAATGATAATAGAGGCAATAAACAACAAGAAGACAAATAAAATACCCCATGTCCAGTAAAAACGCGAGCGCTGCACAGCCAGCTCGCGGTCGTGGAGTTCCACCACATGGTTGTTTTCAATATCGCTAATTTCCTTGTCCCTGCGGATTTGGCTGACGGAATCAGCGAAGGCCATGTATTGCTGGAAATAAACATCCGTCGAATCTGTCTGGTTAAGGGTTAATGAAAGTTCTGTTAGGCTTTTATAGGTTTCACAATAGGTGCGGACGTCTTGCTTATATACCAATACCATTTTATTATAATAAAAAGCCGAATCCAGTTTGTTCTGATGCAAAAGAATGTCAGCTTTAATATGATAGGCTGCGCCTGTATTCTCCTTTTGTTTATACTCTGCTATATAGCTGTTAATATATTCGCCTGCTTTCGCATAGTTTTCCTTTAAATAGGCATTCAGTTTAGCTAACTGAAAACGAGCATTGGCATGAAGTTCCTTGCTCAGATATGGATTGGCAATTACACGTAGGAAGTACTCTTCAGCCTGTTCGGACTGCTCCAAATAAAGACAGGCCTTTCCCATATACCAGTCAGCCCAACCCACGTTAACGGAATCGGTCCGGCAGATGTCTGAAAAGCGATAGTGCCGAAAAGCCTCAAGGGCTTCTTGGTCGCGCTCATGTTGGAGAGACATTTTTCCTAAATCTCTTTGGCAATACGCATAATACTTGTTTATCGTATCGGGGAAAAGGGTGGTAGCCCGAAGCAGGGCATCGATGGCATCGAGGTCGCGGCCCATGTCGCTGTAGGCGCAGCCAAGATAGTATTGCGCAAGGGCGGCACGCTGCGTCTTACGACGGGTGCCATAGTAGTTTGTGGCGATAAGGGGGAGGGAATCGGAAGTAAGCCGGACACGGCATTTGTAGTCGGCCTGTGTGCGCAGGAGGGCGTAAAGGGCAGCCTCCCCCTTACCCCTCCTGAAGGAGGGGAGACCAGTGGAACGGGCTCCCTTCCCTTTAGGGAGGGGGTGGGGGTAGGCTATGCTATCCAGCAGGGCGCGGGCGGCGTGGGGGTCGGTCTCCATGAGGGCTTCGGCACGGACGAGGGCGTCGCGGACGCCGGCGTCGCGGCACGAGCTGACGGACAGCGCCAGCAGGATGGCCGCCACAGGTAACAGGAGTATGCTACGTTTCATGTCCATTTGTTTCTGCAAAGATAGTGACAAAAATGCGATTAAGCGAGAGCAAAGAGAAAAATATTTTTGCTTTTTGCCGAACGTGAGCATTTTAGACCGAAGGTCAAGGCGAGAGATAATGAAAATTTATTTTCAATTTTGACGATGTCTTCGTCCGTCACGACTCGGCAAAGGCTGTGCAAGCCCACCTTTGCTCTCGCTGTTCCGTCCGTTGGCTACACCTTCGTCCGTCGCGACTCGGCAGAGTTCAAGCAAGCTTGACTTTGCGCTCGCTGCTCCGTCCGTTGGCTACACCTTCGTCCGTCGCGACTCGGCAGAGTTCAAGCAAGCTTGACTTTGCGCTCGCTGCTCCGTCCGTTCCGAGCCGCAGCCTATCTAAAAACCCTGAAAGGGATTAAAGATAGTGCAAGAAAATGAAAAATGAAGAATGAAAAAAAACAGCCCTATAGAATGAAGAATGAAAAATGAAGCAAATCTTGGAGCAGCGAGAGCAGAACGAAGCTTGCTTCGGTTTTGCCGAGTCGCGACAAGATTCAACGGTAGTTAATGAAGAATAAATAGCCCTGCCAGCGGAGGAGGCGGCAGAGGAAAGGGAACTTTGCATACAGGACAATTTTTTTTCATTTTTCATTTACTTTGTTTTCAAACAATGCAACTCGGTAATGGCCAAAAATGCGCCGATTCTCCCTCAGCAGACATCTTTTTTTGAAAAAACGGGGCAAATGCTTGGTGGTTTCAGAAAAAAGCCGTTACTTTGCACTCGGGTAAGTCCTATACGGCCAGCTCCCTTCGAATCCTCCAGGGCTTGACGGCAGCAAAGGTAGTTAGGTCGTAGCGGCGCGATATAGACCGCTTACCCACCCGCCTCTTTAGCTCAGTTGGCCAGAGCACGTGATTTGTAATCTCGGGGTCGTTGGTTCGAATCCGACAAGAGGCTCGAAAGAAAAAGCAAGTCGTGAGACTCCTTCCCCGCGTTCCGGGGTTCCCCTCCCCGGAGCATTTTAGGTTATTTCATAGTATTAAAAAGTTTGTGTTTTCGTTGTGGCGCGGCCTGAGACAGGTAGCGCCACAAATTTTTTCCTGAAAGTCTGAAGGAGTGTCCTATAATAAAGAACCCACCTGAAATTCTAAAAAGGAATCTCTTGTTTGAAGCGGGCGACGGAGGCGGCTATCTGGGTGCGGTCTTCGAGCTGGTCGGCACAGAAGGTGCAGCGGGCCTTGACATAGTAGGGCTCGCGGGCGGCAAGGGCGGCGGCGATGTAGGCGCGGAGCTCGTCGGGTGTCTTGCCTGCCACAAGGGGGCGCTGGGTGCGGCTGATGGTGAGCCGTGTGAACAGGACATCGGGAGAGGCCTGCAGCCAGACGGTGGTGCCGCCCGCATTCATATAGTCGATATTGTCGAAGAAACAGGGTGTGCCGCCGCCGGTGGAGATGACGACATCCTCGAAGTCGCCCACCTCGTGGAGGATGATGCGCTCAATCTGGCGGAACCCTTCTTCGCCCCGCTCGGAAAACAGGGTGGGGATAGTCTTGCAGTAGCGGCGTTCGATGTAGGCATCCATATCGATGAACGAAAGCCCCAAATCGCGAGCCAGGGCGCGGCCAAGGGTGGTCTTGCCGCTGGCCATGAAACCGATGAGGAAGAGACGGGTCATTGCATTTACGATTTACGGTTTTTCCAATTTGACGATTACGTTGCATCGCATCCTAAAAAACCGATAGTCCAATCGTAAATCGTCAAATCGCAAATAAAAAAGGGTTGCCAAATCGTAAGTCTGATGGGCTCGTTACCTTTTTTTACTTCTTGGCTCTTGGACGGCGGGGCTTGGCCGGGGCTTCGGCGGCCTTCTCAATGAGGGCCTGCACCTCGGCAAAGGTGAGCTCATCGGCCTTGGTGCCACGCGGCAGACGGGTGTTGGCGCCGTGACTGGATATGTAGGCGCCATAGGGGCCATTGAGAATCTGCACTTCGGGGTCTTCGTCGAAGGTGCGGAGGATGCGGCCACGCTGCTGCTCGGCACGGTCGGCAAAGAGCTTCAGCGCTTCGTCGAGGGTGATGGTGATGGGGTCGAGGTTGTCGGGCAGCGAGATGAAGTTCTTACCCTTGCGGACATAGGGGCCATATCGTCCGCTGCCCACGGTGACGGCCTCGCCGTCGGCCTCGCCAAGCGTACGCGGCAGGGCGCAGAGGGCAAGGGCGTCCTCGAGGGTGATGCTCTCGATGGTCTGCCCCTTCTGGAGCTGGGCGAAACGGGGTTTCTCGGTGTCGCCGACGGAACCGATCTGAACGATGGGGCCGTAGCGTCCTATCTTGGCGCTGACGGGCCGGCCGCTGACGGGGTCGGTGCCAAGCATGCGCTCGCCCACCTTGTGCTCGGGCTTGTCGGCCATGGCCTTATCGACCAGCGGCTCGAAGTCGGCGTCGAACTGGGCTATGACGCCCACCCAGCCTTTTTCGCCTTCGGCAATCTCGTCGAACTCCTTCTCGATGTCGGCGGTGAAGTTATAGTCGAGGATTTGTGGGAAGTGTTCGGTGAGGAAGTCGTTGACGACCACGCCCACGTCGGTGGGGATGAGCTTCTGCTTCTCGCTGCCATACGTTTCGTGCATGGTGGAGGAGGTTATGGTGCCGTCGTGCAGTTGCATGACGTTGACCTCGCGGTCTGTGCCGGCGACGTCTTCGCGGCGCACATACTCGCGCTGCTGTATGGTGCTGATGGTGGGGGCGTAGGTGGAGGGACGGCCGATGCCGAGTTCCTCGAGCTTGTGCACCAGGGCGGCTTCGTTGTAGCGCTGCGGGGCAGAGGTGTAGCGTTCGGTGGCGGTGATGTCGCCTGCCGTCAGCACCTCGCCGACGCTGATGGGAGGCAACAGGCCGGCCGAAGCATCGGCAGCGGCGTGCTCGTCGTCGTCGGTGGCTTCGCGATAGACACGCAGGAAGCCGTCGAACGTGATGACCTCGCCCGTAGCCGTGAACAGCTCCTTCGAGCCGCTGACGCCGATGGTGACGGTGGTCTTCTCGAGCAGGGCGTCGGCCATCTGCGAGGCAAGGGTGCGCTTGTAGATGAGGTCGTAGAGACGCCGCTCGGCGGCATTGCCGGTGGTGATGGTGGGATGGTGCATGGAGGTGGGGCGGATGGCCTCGTGAGCCTCCTGGGCTCCCTTTATCTTCGCATGGATGTTGCGTCGTTTATGGTACTCCTGGCCCATGTTCTGGACTATCACCTGCTTGGCGGCACCGAGGCAGACGTCGGAGAGGTTGGTGGAGTCGGTACGCATGTAGGTAATCTGTCCCGACTCGTAGAGCCGCTGGGCAAGCGTCATGGTCTGCGACACGGAGAAGCCGAGCTTGCGGGCGGCCTCCTGCTGCAAGGTAGAGGTGGTGAAGGGCAGGGCGGGCGACTTCTTCAGCGGACGGGTCTGCACGTCCTGGACGGTGAACGTGGCGCCCTTGCATTGCTCGAGGAAGGTCTGCGCAGCCTGACGCGTCTTGAAGCGGGTGCCCAGTTCGGCTTTCACCAGCGTGGGGTTGCCGTCGGCGGCAGGGACATGGAAACAGGCCACCACACGATAGGCGCAGGTGGGTTCGAAGGCGGCTATCTCGCGCTCGCGGTCAACGATGAGGCGTACCGTCACCGACTGCACACGTCCGGCCGACAGGGCTGGCTTGACCCTGCGCCAAAGCACGGGCGAGAGCTTGAAACCCACGATGCGGTCGAGAACGCGGCGTGCCTGCTGGGCATAGACGAGGTTGGTGTCGATGGAGCGGGGATGCTCGATGGCATTCTTGATGGCACCGGGCGTGATTTCATGAAAAACAATGCGACGCGTGTGAACGGGGTCGAGGCCGAGCACCTCATAGAGGTGCCAGCTGATGGCTTCTCCTTCGCGGTCTTCATCGGATGCCAGCCAAACGATGCCGGCTCGCTGCGACTCGCGCTTCAGCTCTTCCACCACCTTTTTCTTCTCCGAGGGTATCTCGTAGATGGGTTCAAACGTATCCTTGTCTATACTGAAGGTCTTTTTCTTCAGGTCGCGGATGTGACCGTAGGATGACATGACCTTGTAGTCTTTCCCGAGAAATTTTTCGATGGTCTTGGCCTTGGCCGGAGACTCCACGATGACCAGATTTTTGTACATGTCTGCGTAGAACAATTTGAAATCGGGCGCAAATGTACGACAATAAAATGAAGAATGAAAAACGAAAAATGAAAAATTGCTTTAAAAAAGGTTACAAGAGCTCTGCCGCCAGGGGCAAAGCCTCGGGCTTACCGGCATCGACAAGACGGAAGTCAGGGGGGCTGACGGACAGTATATCGCCTGCTGCAGCGGCGGAGAGATAGAAGTCGATGATAGAAAAAGCCTCTCCATAGGGCTCCAGGGCCGGAATGAGCGAGGGGGAGATGACATGGATGCCGGAGAAGGCATAGAGGGACAATCCCTCACCGTGTGGCTGAGGGGAATAGGTCAGCGCCTCCAGCGCCGGACGAAGATGGGGGAAGGGGGTTTTGACTTCGCCGGTACGAACGTTTTTCCAGCCTACAAGCCGTCGCTCCTCATCGAAGGCGAGGTAGCGGGAGGTATCGCGCTTGCTCACTACCAGCGAGGCTCTGGCTGCGTCTTCGTCCCGATGCTCGGCATAGAGCGTAGCCAACGGGGCATTGGAGAAGATATCGACGTTGTGGATGAGGATAGGTTCGTCGCTATCCCGGAAAAAAACGGCTGCCTGACGGACGGCGCCGCCCGTGTCGAGCAGTTGGCCACACTCGTCGGAGATGTCAATGTGAATGCCGAAGGAGTGGTTAGCCTGAATGAAGTCTATAATCTGCTGGCCAAAATGGTGGACATTGACCACGACGTGGTCGAATCCTGCAGCCTTCAGCCTCAGTATCTGGTGCTCCAGCATGGGACGTCCGGCAATGGGCACCAACGCCTTGGGCATGGTGTCGGTGAACGGACGCAGGCGAGTGCCAAGGCCAGCAGCAAGTATCAACGCATTCATAAATCTCTTAAGAGTGGTTCTATAAATTAGTTTTGTTTTTTTTGGATGGCCTACTATTTTGCTTCGACGCTTTTTGGGGGGGTGTGGAATCTTCGCACTTTTGCCTTGAACCATAGCTTGCTATGCTTCTTCGGCTGCAAGCACAAATCCTCTCACAAAAAAAAAATCAAAAAGCAACTGAAGCTAATTTTCAGAACCACCCTTAACTAAAGTTCTGCCCCTACGTGGTAGGCGATGAGTCCCTTCATGGGGCTTTGGAGGATGACGCCCATCTCCATGCCCAGACCTTCGGCGGCTTCCTTGAGCTCGGAAGCAAAGGCATTGGCAATGGAGCCCACGCAGTGGATGGGCAACCAGGGACGACGATACTGGATGACGTTGCGCGTCAGGAACTCCGTGAAGCTGCCGACAAGTAGCTTATGCACTTCAGGCACATTGCGATGCTCTGAAAGGAACGGCGTCAGGCTCGCCAGGAAACGGTTGACGAGAGGCTGACGATAGACACGCTCCAGCACCGTCTCCAAGCTGAGGTCGTACCTCTTCATGAACTCGTCGCGCAGGGGGGCTGGAAGCTGGTTCTTGAAACAGTCGGAGAGCAGGCGTCGGCCCAAGACTGCGCTGCTGCCCTCGTCGCCAAGGATATAGCCCAACGAGGGAACATTGGCCACGATGTCCTTGCCGTCGTAGAGGCAAGAGTTACTTCCAGTCCCCAGCACACAGGCTATGCCCTCAGCACGGCCACACAGCGCCCGTGCTGCTCCCAGAAGGTCGGTATAGACCTGCACGTCCGTCAACCCGAGCACCACCTTAATCACACTCCTCACCCGGTTGCACGAGGTTTCGTTGGCGCAGCCCGCTCCATAGAAAATAACCTCTGTGTCGGGCTTCAGTTCCACGCGCAATGCGCTTTTCAACTCATTCTGCAACACGTCGGCAATGACCTCCTCCGTCTGATGATAAGGGTTGAGTCCCTGCGTCTGCAGGGCCTGGATGACTTCACCTCCTCTGCAGACACACCAATCGGTTTTGGTGGAGCCGCTGTCAACAATCAGCTTGTCTTTTGTTGTCTTCATATTTTCTGTGCTCTGTGATTCAAAATGATATGTACGGGGTATTTTTCCCTGAGATGCTGTGCCAAGTGTTCTGCCGCATACACCGAGCGGTGCTGTCCGCCGGTGCAGCCGAAGCTGACCATCAGGTGACTGAAGCCACGCTCCAGGTAACGCTCGACCGCTTGGTCAACAAGGGCATAGACATGACTGAGGAAACGCTTCATATCGTCCCTCTCGTCCAGGAAATCGATGACAGGGGCATCCCTGCCCGTAAAGGTTTTGTATTGTTCGTATCGTCCGGGGTTATGGATGGCGCGACAGTCGAAGACGAATCCGCCTCCGTTGCCGCTGAGGTCGGTGGGAACACCGCTGCGGAAGGAGAAGCTGTTCACCTCCACCGTCAGTCCGTCGGCCTGGGGCTGCACGTCGTGCTCCATCTGCCCGGCCACCTGATGCAGAAGACCGACGAGGTAGGGAATCTCCGGGAAAGGATTCTCAAGCTCCTTCCGGAGGCTGCGGATGGCCATGGGGATGCTCTGGAGGAAATGGCTCTTCCGTTCGAAATAGCCCCTGAACCCGTATGCCCCCAGCACCTGCAACAGGCGGAAGAGAACGAAATAGTGGAGGCGGCAGACAAAGGCACTCCTCCCGATGGAGCGGAAAGGCTGCAAAGCCTCCAGATAGACGTCTATCAGATGGTTGCGCTGGCTGTCGGAGAAGCCGGCCCGTGCCTGCCAGAGGAACGAGGCAACATCGTAATAGACAGGGCCCCGCCGTCCGCCCTGGAAATCGATGAACCACGGCTGGCCATCCTTGACCATCACATTGCGCGACTGGAAATCGCGATACATGAACGTATCGAAAGGCTCTTCGAGCAGCAAATCCGCCAGACGTTCGAAATCGTCCTCCAACGCCGGCTCGGAGAAATCGATGCCCGTGGCCTTCAGATAGCAGTATTTGAAGTAGTTCAGGTCCCACAGTATGCCCCGTCTGTCCATAGCAGGCGAAGGATAGCATCGGCTGAAGTCCAACCCCCTGGCTCCCGTGTACTGGATGAGGGGCAGTTGACGCATCACCTCTTCAAGCAGTGCACCGGCATCGCCCTGCTGCATCAGGCTGAACAGCGAGGTGTCGCCCAAATCGTCCTGCAGATAGCAAAGCCTGTCGTCGGAAATAGCTTTCACCTCGGGCACGCGGATGCCCCCTTGCCGCAGTTGGGCGGCAATGCAGAAGAAAGCCTCGTTCTCTTCAGCCGATGTGCCGACGACACCCACCAGCGATGTGCCGTCTGCCCGCAACCGATAGTAGCGGCGATTAGAACCCGCAGGCGTCAGCGGGAAAATGGATTCGGCGTCTCTTCCAACACGTTGCCGGAATAGGGCTTGCAGGGTTTCACTCATGGGCATAATTCTTTTTTTCGGCAAAGATAGCGCTTTTTTTGAATGAAGAATTAAAAAATAAGAATTAAAAATCAGGAAAAGGAAAATAGAAATCAGAAAATTTGTATTTTTGCGCCATAAAATCTATCGCAATGAAAAAAACATCCCCTTGGGCATGGGTGCCCAGCGTCAACTTTGCAGAGGGCATTCCCTACGTGATAGTCATCACCCTCTCCGTCGTCATGTACAAACAGTTCGGCATGAGCAACGGCGACGTGGCGTTCTACACGGGCTGGTTCTATCTGCCCTGGCTCATCAAACCCTTGTGGAGCCCCGTTGTGGATATGCTGAAGTCACGCCGCTGGTGGATTGTCAGCATGGAGATGCTGGTGGCCGTGGGGCTGGCGTCCATCGCTTTCACGCTGCCGCTGAAAGGGTGGCTCGGGTGGTCGATGGGACTGTTCTGGCTGCTGGCTTTCAGCAGCGCCACACACGACATCGCCGCCGACGGGTTCTACATGATGGGACTGAACACGAGCGAGCAGTCGTTTTTCGTCGGCATCCGCAGCACCTTCTACCGCTTGGCAACCATTGCCGCCGAGGGGGGTATGCTGGCACTCATCGGGTGGCTGACGGGGCGCTTTTCTGCCAACCACACCTTGGACGACGCCACGCGCCGTGCCTGGATGACAGCCTTGGGCATTGTCGCGGCCCTCTTCCTGCTGCTCTCCCTGTGGCACCGCTTCGTGCTGCCCCGCCCCGGGAACGACCTTCCACGGACAGGGACAGACAGCGGCCATCGCTGGAAAGCTTTCTTCCGCGAATTCGGCGCATCCTTTGCCTCCTTTTTTAAAAAGGATGGCGTGTGGACGGCGTTGCTCTTCATGCTGCTGTTCCGCTTCCCCGAGGCACAATTGACAAAAATCAGCACCCTCTTCCTGCTAGACCCGCCATCGGCAGGCGGACTGGGACTGACGGCGGCACAGGTGGGGTTGGTGAAGGGCACCGTGGGTGTCATCGGACTGACGCTGGGAGGCATCCTTGGCGGCATGGTAGCCTCCAAGGGCGGACTGAAGAAATGGCTGTGGCCAATGGTGTGGGCCATCTCGCTGCCCGACATCGTCTATATCTGGCTGAGCTTTGCACAGCCGTCAAGCCTGATTCTCATAGCCTCGTGCCTCTTCATTGAGCAGTTCGGCTATGGCTTCGGGTTCACAGCCTACATGCTGTTCCTGCTCTACTATGCACGGGGCAACCACGAGACGGCCCACTACGCCATTGCCACCGCCTTTATGGCAGCGGGCATGATGCTGCCGGGCATGTTTGCCGGCTATCTGCAGGAGTGGATGGGTTACAAGACGTTCTTCATCTGGATTACAGCCTGCTGCCTCGTCACCTTCCTTGTGGCTAAATTCGTAAAGATTCCCCAAAAACCTGAGGATGCTGCATAGGCGGACATGGAGCAGGAACGAACCTACATCGCCATTGACCTGAAGTCCTTCTATGCTTCGGTGGAGTGTGTGGAGCGGGGGCTCGACCCGCTCTCCACCCATCTTGTCGTTGCCGATGCCAGCCGCACGGAAAAGACCATCTGCCTGGCGGTCTCTCCCTCGCTGAAGGCGTATGGCATCGGAGGACGGGCACGGCTTTTCGAAGTGGTGGAGCGGGTGAAGCAGGTGAACAGCCAACGACGGAGCGCCCTGCCCTCCAGACGGTTCACCGGAAAGTCCGTCTTTACCGATGAACTGGCCAGCCATCCTGACTGGGAAGTCGATTACCTGACGGCTCCACCCCGCATGGCCCACTACATCGACTTCAGCACCCGCATCTACGACATCTACCTCCGCTACATCGCCCCCGAAGACATCCATGTCTATTCCATCGACGAGGTTTTCATCGATGCCACACCCTACCTGGGCACCTATAGGATGACGGGCCACGAGCTGGCAAAGAAAATGATAAAGGACGTGCTGGCGGAAACAGGCATCACGGCCACAGCCGGCATCGGCTCCAACCTCTATCTGTGCAAAGTGGCCATGGACATCGTGGCCAAGCACACGGCTCCCGATGCCGACGGTGTGCGCATTGCCGAGCTGGATGAGCTCTCCTATCGGAGGCAACTGTGGGACCATCGTCCGCTCACCGATTTCTGGCGTGTGGGGCGAGGCATCGTCCAGCGCCTCGAACCCTACGGCATCGACACCATGGGCAAGCTGGCCCGGCTGTCCCTCACACACGAAGAGCTCCTCTACCGTCTGTTCGGCGTGAACGCCGAGCTCCTTATCGACCACGCCTGGGGATGGGAGCCTTGCACCATCGAAGCCATCAAAGCCTACAGGCCCGAGACCCATTCGCTCAGCAACGGGCAAGTGCTCTCCTCGCCATACGAACCGGCAAAGGCACGCGTGGTGGCACAGGAGATGGCCGAAAACATGGCCCTGCAGCTTGTGCGGAAGAATCTGGTGACCGGCCAGGTGGTGCTGAGCATAGGCTACGACGCCACCAGCCTCACCGATGCCCCCAACCGCGCCGCCTATAAAGGCAAGGTCACGGCGGACCGCTACGGCCGCAGGGTGCCGTCACATGCACACGGCACCCTGCGCCTCGGCACAGCCACCTCCAGCTCGCACACCATCATCCGGGCCACCACCGCACTCTTCGACCGCATTGTGAACAACAATCTGCTCGTCCATTTCATCAACCTCACCGCAGCCCACGTCACCCCGGCAGAGACAACACCCGAGCAGCTGGACCTTTTCGACCAGCCGAACGAGAGTAGTCCCAGTCCCCATCCCCAGAAAGCCGAAAAGGAGCAACGCATGCAGGAGGCCATGCTTAACATCAAGCAGAAGTTCGGCAAGAACGCCATCCTGCGTGGGACGAACTTTGAAGATGGTGCCACCGCACGCGAACGAAACCAACAAATAGGAGGACACAAAGCATGAGTACGACCACTCCCTACGACGACATCATCCACCTGCCCCACCCCGTCAGCGCCACCCATCCGCGCATGTCGATGCAGCACCGCGCAGCGCAGTTTGCCCCTTTCGCTGCCCTCACCGGACACCACGATGCCATCCGCGCCACGGCCGAACGACACGAGCAGGAAGAAATGTTCGGTATCGAGGAAGAATTGTCCTATACTCCCCAATAGCCACTCTCACATCCCAATTAACGGCTACCGTGCAATTTTTTGGCTGGCAGATTTGCTTTATCGCGCTGTTGTTTGTACCTTCGCGGCCGAAATTGGAAAATATTGTCCGAAAATGAAATCATACAAACTTGTAAACAACCTTGTCGGTTGGTTGGTGTTCGCCGTGGCAGCGGTGGTCTATCTGCTGACCATTGAGCCGACGGCCAGTTTCTGGGACTGTCCAGAGTTTATCACCACGGGCTATAAGCTGGAGGTGGGACACCCGCCAGGGGCACCGTTCTTCATGCTGACGGCCAACCTCTTCTCGCAGCTTGTGAGCGATCCGTCGCAGGTGGCGCGCATGGTAAACGCCATGTCAGCCTTGTTGTCGGCAGGCTGCATCCTGTTCCTCTTCTGGAGCATCACCCATCTGGCGAAGAAGCTGGTGTGCGCTGGCGGAAAAGGTACTCTTCAGACGTCAGCCGACGACAAGATGACGGTTGGCCAGCTGGTGACCATCATGGGCGCCGGCGTGGTGGGCGCATTGGCCTACACGTTCAGCGACACGTTCTGGTTCAGCGCCGTCGAGGGCGAGGTGTATGCCTACAGCTCGTTCTTCACTGCCATCGTCTTCTGGTTCATCCTCAAGTGGGAGGATGTTGCCGACCAGCCCTATGCCGACCGCTGGCTTATCCTGATAGCCTACATGGTGGGCCTCTCCATCGGCGTCCACCTGCTGAATCTGCTCTGCATCCCCGCCATCGTGCTGGTTTGGTACTTCAAGCGGGACGAAAACAAAGCCGAACGCACGGCGAAGCAGCGTTTCTGGGGCACCGTGGGAGCATTGGCCGTCTCGGCCGTGCTGGTGGCCGTGGTGCTCTACGGCATCGTACCCGGCATCGTCAAGGTGGGCGGATGGTTCGAGCTGCTCTTCGTCAACGGCCTGAAGCAGCCGTTCAACACCGGCCTTGTCGTCTATATCGTGCTGCTGGTGGCCTGCCTCGTGTGGAGCATCGTCATGTCCTACAAGGGCAGCAAGGTGCTGCGCAACATCAGCTTCCTGCTGAGCGTGGCCATGCTGGGCATCCCGTTCTTCGGCCACGGCGCACAGAGCATCGTCATCGGCATCGTCATCCTCGGCGTCCTGGCCTGGTTCCTGTTCTATATGAAAAAGGACTACGCGCGCGTGATGAACACGGCGCTGATGTGTCTGACGGTGATGGTGGTGGGCTACTCGTCGTACGCCCTCATCGTCATCCGCTCCACGGCCAACACGCCGATGGACCAGAACAGCCCCGAGGACATCTTCACGCTGGGCGACTACCTGGGCCGCGAGCAGTATGGGCAGACGCCGCTGTTCTACGGGCAGACGTATGCCTCCAAGGTGAAGTGGAAGGTCGATGGCCGCTACTGCGTGCCCGAGGCAAAGAAGGGTGCCCCCATCTATGGCAAGAAGGAGAAGACCAGCCCCGACGAGAAGGACAAGTATATCGTCGTCAGCAGCCGCGACAAATACATCTATGCCCAGAACATGGTGTTCCCCCGCATGTACAGCGAGCCCCACTCGCACTACGGCGCCCAGCAAATCAACCTCTACGACCAGTGGGTGCCGGGCGGCATCAAGGGCAAGAAGGTCAGCTACGACTACTGCGGCGAGAAGCAGACGCTCACCATCCCCACCATGGCGGAGAACCTCGCGTTCTTCATCAACTACCAGGTGAACTTCATGTACTGGCGCTACTTCCTCTGGAACTTCGTGGGCCGTCAGAACGACATCTGCAGCTACGGCGAGATTGAGCACGGCAACTGGATTACCGGTTTCAACTTCATCGACCGCCACCTCGTCGGCGACCAGACGCTGCTGCCCACCGAGCTGAAGGAGAACAAGGGCCGCAACGTCTTCTACGGTCTGCCGCTGCTGCTGGGCCTCGTCGGCCTCTGCTGGCAGGCGTTCCGTCGCGGACGGCGCGGGGCGCAGCAGTTCTGGGTGGTGTTCTTCCTCTTCTTCATGACAGGCCTCGCCATCGTGCTCTACCTGAACCAGACGCCGCAGCAGCCGCGCGAGCGCGACTACGCCTACGCCGGCTCGTTCTACGCCTTCACCATCTGGATCGGCCTGGCCGTGGCCGCCGTGGCAGAGGGGCTGAAGAAACTCTTCAAAAAAAACGACCTCGTGCCTGCCGTCGTGGCTACGCTCGTCTGCATCCTGGTGCCCATCCAGATGGGCAGCCAGACGTGGGACGACCACGACCGCAGCCACCGCTACATGTGCCGCGACTTCGGACAGAACTACCTCAACACCCTGCCCGACCAGGGCTACCCCATCATCTACACCAACGGCGACAACGACACCTTCCCCCTCTGGTATAACCAGGAGACCGAGGGCTTCCGCACCGACACCCGCGTCTGCAACCTCAGCTACCTGCAGACGCCGTGGTACATCGACCAGATGCGCCGTCCGGCCTACGACTCGCCCAGCGTGCCCGTCACCTGGCCGCGCGTGCAGTATGTCGAGGGGTGGAACGATGCCATCGAGATTCGTCCCGACGCCAAGAAGTCGGTGCTCTCGCTCTATGCCAAGAACCCCGAGGCTGCCGCCACGCGCTTCGGCGCCGAGCCGTTCGAGCTGAAGAACATCCTCAAATACTGGGTGCAGAACACCGACGAGACGCTCCACTACATCCCCACCGACACCGTCTTCATCACCCTCGACAAGGCCGCCATCCTCCGTTCGGGCATGTTCATCCCCGAGCAGTACCGCGGCGCCACCGACGAGGAGACCCTCTCCCGTCTGCCCGACCGCATGTACATCCCCCTGAAGGGCCGTCGCCGCATCTACAAGAACGACCTCATGATGCTGGAGATGCTGGCCCAGTGCAACTGGGAGCGCCCCCTCTACATGGCCATGACCGTAGGCTCCGAGAACCGTCTCGGCCTCGAGCCCTTCTTCGTGCAGGAAGGCCTAGCCTACCGCATCACGCCCTTTAACTTCCAGGAGCTCGGCTATGTCGATAACGCCCGTCTGGAGTTCACCATCGACAGCGAGAAGATGTACGACAACCTCATGAACCGCTACCGCTTCGGCGGCATGAGCACCAAGGGCATCTATCTCGACGAGACCATCACCCGCATGGCCTACACCCACCGCCGCCTGTTCGTGCTGCTCGCCAACCAGCTGCTGGCCGAAGGCAAGAAAGAGCAGGCCAAGGCCATCCTCGACAAGTGCGAGGAAGAGCTGCCCGCCTACAACCTGCCCCACAGCTACATCATGAGCTACTCCCACAGCATGGCGCTCGACTACATCGAGCTGGGCGAGAAGGAGAAGGGACTCGACATCCTCCGTCAGATGGCCGACAGCGAGGTGGAATACGCCACCTGGTACCTCAGCCTCACCGACCGCCAGTTCCTGACCAACGCCGCCAGCTGCCGCGACAACATCGACACCCTCCTGCGCCTCGTCCGCTGCATGGAGCAGGCCGACACCGACGTCGCCGCCCAGTACACCGCCAAGCTCGAAGCCATCTTCAACGCCTACAACGCCAGACTGAAAGGGTGAATAATAATGAAGAATGAAAAATAAGGATTTTCGTTTAACAATCAACGTTTAATGTTTAACGAACACGTCCTATGATTTCTGTTTTTAGGGAGTTGAGGAGTTCAGGAGTTCAGACGATAGTTCTGCTAACGAGAGTCTGCATGCAGAGGTATTGTCTGAACTCCCTGCAACTCCTGAACTCCTGAACTCCTCAAAAACGTTAAACATTAAACGTTAAACCATTTTTTTTCTTCATTTTTCATTTTTCAATTTTCAATTTTTTAAAAGTGGAGTCCTCCATCAAGTCCAAGGCCCTCGAGCTTGGCTTTGCCGCCTGCGGCATCGCCAAGGCTGAGGCTGTGGACGACGATACGCGTGCTGCCTACGAACGTTGGATAGCCGAGAATCGCCATGGCGAGATGGACTATCTGGCCCGCAACATGGAGCTGCGCTTCGACCCCACGCTGCTCGTCCCCGGCTGCCGCAGCATCATCGTCACAGCCATGAACTACTATCCTGCTGACCATATACCCGACGGCGAATGGCAGATTGCCTATTACGCCTACGGCAGGGACTACCACCATGTGGTGAAGGAACGGCTCTTCCAACTGCTTGCCTATATGGACGGCCTTCGCCGCGAGCAGGGCGAACTACCTCCCTACGGCGAGCAACGTGTCTTCGTCGATAGCGCCCCTGTGCTTGAGCGCTACTGGGCAGTACGTGCCGGCCTTGGCTGGGAGGGACGCAACCACCTGCTCATCATCCCCGGCATGGGCAGCTGGTTCTTCCTCGGCCTCATCCTGACCGACCTCCCCCTCCGTCCCGATATCCCTCTTTCCTCGCGTTGCGGCACCTGTCACCGCTGCGTCGACGCCTGTCCCACCGGAGCCCTCACCCTCTGTGCCGACGGCACCACCTGCCTCGATGCTCGGGGGTGCGTCAGCTACCTTACCATTGAGCAGAACGTTTTCGTTAAGCCAAATGAGCAGAGCGATGCTTGCATCAGCTCTGTCATGGCGAGAAAACGAAGGATGAAATCCAAATCGCCCATTTCATCGGGCTTTTCCTCCCGTTTGGGCGGGCGCATCTACGGCTGCGACAGCTGCCAGAAAGCCTGCCCCTGGAACCGTTTCGCCACCCCTACCGCCGAGCCCGCCTTCCGTCCCTCCTCGGCCCTGCTCGGCATGAGGCGCCACGACTGGCAGGCCCTCACCCCTGAGGCTTACAGCAGCCTCTTCAGCGGCAGCGCCGTCAAGCGGGCCAAGTACGACGGCTTACGCCGCAACATCGACGCCGCAGCACAGAACGAATCGCTTTTGGTTTAACGTTAAACCTTAAACGTTAAACCCTATGAATGATGAACAGTGAACTCATTTCCGCTTCATTTCCTCCTTCATCTCGAGCCAGAGGTTTTCGACATTGTCCTGCAGCCACTCCAGGTCACATTCCTCGGGGTTGAAGTCCTTCGGGATGTCGTACCATTCCAGCCGTTCCTTTTCCTCGGCGGTTTTTCTCTTCTTCTGGTTCGCTTCGAGCAGGTCGGCATAGCCCCAGACGCCTCCGCAGTCCTCGGGCGGGCATTCGCCGTGAGCCTTCAGCAGCCTGATGGCGGGCTCTTCGTCGGGGGCATAGTCGCGCGCGCCCTTCACCCATAGGTCGTGTACCCACGAGTCGCCGAAGTCGTATTCGAACTTTATCCGATCGCCCTTCGGCTGCAGCACCATCTCCAGCGAATACCGCTCGCTGTTCCTGTTCTGGGCACGGGAAAAGAAGCCGATGAAACTATCCTCCTGCTCCTTTATCTGCGCGGAGTTTATGTAATAGATGTCGTTCTTGCCTCGGAATTGATAGAGGTGCTCGTGCTCCCAACCCATGGCTTCAATCAACACGTATGCCAGCATCTCAAGCGTGATGTTCAAAGGTACGACCAGCTCGCGCCAGATGTTGACCGGAGCGTCGTTCAGCTTGATGCGGATGTGGAATTCTTGCTTCGACTGTCCGATGAACTTGCTCTTCGGCAGCCTTAGGCCCAGCAGGTAATCTTCGTCATCAAAGCCCGAGCTCCCTTCCTCGTCCTCTTCGTCATCATCGAATTCCTCTTCGTCGTCATCGAATTCCTCCTCGTCGTCGTTGAGTTCCTCGTCGTCGTCGAAGAATTCCTCATCGTCGTCGAAATCCCCTTTGCTGCTTACATTTACGATGAAGTCCATGAATTCCTCCATAGTCATGTTGTCTATCAACGACGTCATCATTTTTTTTAGTTCTTCGAAGGAAGCGATGTCGTCAATCTTTGGTGGTGTCTTCTTTGCCATAGTTGCTTTGTTTAGGGGTTGGATTTTATCCTTCGTTTTCTCGCCATGGCAGAGCTGATGCAAGCATCGCTCTGCTCATTTGGCTTAACGAAAACGTTAGTTTCACGTTATTATTCTTCCGCGGTGCAAATATACGAATATTATCTTTTTTGAAAGGAAAAATGATGTTTTTTCTAAACAAATTATCGCTTATGCTGTTTTCCTATTCGCTTGCTTTATTTATAAAAATTCGGGGTGCCTACTACGTTTTATGTTTTTCTCTACATCAACTGTACGAAGACAAGATGAAATCCAATGAGAAAGTAGCGGTGTCCTGAAGCCAGAACGCCGCTACATCTTTTTAGATTCTGATTACGCTTTTATCTGTCCCAGATGCTGCTTCCGCCGCCCTGCTGGTTAAGGTTGAGGTTATCTGCCGGATTATTCCAGCCGCTTGACTGCACGCCTTTCGCTTCGCCGCTTCCAGCCAGAATCCGAGTCGTGTGCCGCATCTCGATGACCCTCAAAGTGGGTTTCATATATACCTTCTTCATATCGCTTACTTGACAAATGTTTTTTTACCTTCGTGGATATATATTCCGCTCCAGGCCGGCTTTCCCTTCAGGCGTACACCGTCGGGCGTGTACCATGCATCATCCTTGATTTCATCAGGATCCCGGGGGACCTCAAGAATTCCTGTTGTCTCCACGCCGTCGAAGTTCAACCGGAAAGCCCTGACCTTAGCTCCGGCGTGGTTCTTGATGTACGGTATCGAGAAATAGGCGCGGCACGAGCGAAGCTGGCGGTCGATGCTGGAGTAGTAGAGTGTGTTTGCGTCACCCATGAAGAGGATGCTCTTGTCATCGGCCGTCACGCTGACTGGCGAGTACGTGCCCACCATCTGTACCGTCTCCAGCCCAGTGGTGGTGCTCTCCACGGCCTGAGCCGCTGTGCTGCTGATGGTCACGCCCCCGAACACGGGGTTGCTGATGTCGTGGCCCGCCTCGCCCGATGCGTAGTCCGCAGCCTTCTCCCATTTCACAAGATAGGGCACTCCGGCTTCAATCGCCGTCGCCGTCTTGAAGTGCAGATACAGCGTCCCGTCCGTCGTGTCAAAGCCGTTCTTCTCTGTCACGTCCAGCTCCATCACCGTTGCAGCTGCGAAGTCCGTGTCCGCGGCAATCTGCTCGGCACTCAGCGAGAACGGCAGGCACAGCGTGTTCCACGAGCCGTCCTTATAGAGTGTGCGGTCAGTGAGAACCACATCGCGGGTCTTGGTGTTCCACGTTGTCAGCGTCTCACTATTGCTGGCATTGTCGGCCAGACTGACTGGTGAAATATCCAGTTCATAGGGGGAATCTGTAGCACCGATAAAGCCATCACTGGCAAACGTTGCACTTCCACCACAGTCATAGACGACTCCGTCCCAATAGACCTTGAAGGTCAGCGTCTCTGTACTTTCACCATAGATGGTGACGAAGGCCATGTTGTCCTGATCGGCATAGATAATATCTTTGCCACGAATCTCGTCACCGGAAAAGACAGCGACAATGGTATTCTCGCTTACCTCGCTTAACGTCGTACCATCCCTCGTCACCACTGCCAACATACTCATGTTGCTGCCGTACTTCGTACGATTAACCTGTGGGAATACATGAGTGGGGTCCACACGATTCTCAAACATTTCATCAGTCTCTTGCGCGGCGGCGCCGGCAGGCCATACAGGCAGGCCTGCCAGCAGCATTGCGCTCCATTTCATTATTTTTTTCATAAGTCTTGTTAATTATTTTAAGATTTTCTTGCCATTGCTTTGGATATACACATCTTTGTTCTGTAACTGACGGTTGCCATTTGTCTTATAGACGCGGCGACCCTGCAAGTCATATAACTTACCGTCGTCAGCATCGTTGGTTATGATGCTAATGCCTGTTAATACACCGTTAATAACAAGCGGGTTGTCGATGCTGCCACAGATGGCGTCATCAACATACTCCAACGTCTGGCCGGTGCTGGCCACCCCATTACCGTCGGCTATGCGGAAAGTCAGCTGTGTACGGCCTTCACCGGGAACGGTCAGGAACACCAATCCCTGATCGTCAGACACTGCTGCGCTGCGGCACAGCTCACCGGCAAACACGCCCACTTCGATGCCGGAAGCAGGTACGTTGTTGATACGCACCTCGGCAATGATGGTCATGTTGCCTGGATACTCGCTGTAGTCTGTCGGATTGAATATAGTAGGCAGTTCCTCTTCCAACATCTTCGCGCTACGGCGGGAACCGGAAGAGCCGGCAGAAACGTTCGGATAACAGAAGGTCCTGCTTTCCTGAACCTGAATCATGTAGCCCTGACCAGGAGTGAGTGACTTCAGTGTACCCATCCACTTGCCGTTCTTGTAGGTGGCAAAGTTCGACTGGCCCTTGATGTAGTCGCCGTTCTGCGGAGACATGTCAGCCAAAGCATCGGTCACGCTGATAGTCTGAGAACCGTTGTAGGCCACCCAGTTCCATCCCACTCTCAGTGTAATGGATTTATTCTGCGGGTTCACTTTTCGTCCGATGACGTCCAGCGTGTTCGCCTCGTCCATCTTGACCTTATACATGTCCTGGTTGGTCATTGTCAGTGTTCTGCCGAGCCACTTGCTGCCTGACCGCATCATGAAGCTGTTCTGGCTCTTCACCGTGTTCACGGAACTTGCTATGTCGGCGAACACCGCAGGAACAGTCATGTCATCCGGTTCTACATAGAGCGACAGCCACGACCAGTTCTTGTTCAGTGCCATTTCCTGTTCCATCATGTCTATAGCGTTCAAGAGAAGCGGGTCATCATAGTCTCCCTTCAGTGTGTTCGACACGAACGCCAGGCTCTCTGCCGTTCTTACAACGGGATAGACAACACCTGTCGAGGCATCATAGGCCTTGAACGTCAGAGGCTTACCCTCATCGGTGGTATTGCCATAGATGTCTATCGTCACAAAGTAGCAGTCGTAGCTCGGCTCATATTCAGGTCGTGCCACACCACGGCATTCATTGTCGATGAATACGCCGACCATGTCGCCTGTGTCTTCACTCGGCACGTCAAGAATGCGCAGCCGACCGATGACGTTCATCGAGTTCTCGTAGTTTCCGGCAATAACGCTCCAATCAGGCTCATCGGCCTTGATGGTGATGTTCAGTGTGAGTGGTGTCTTGATGCCGTCGCTGCCTGTCAGATAGACAGTCTGCTCGTGCTTGCCAATGGGTGCGGCGTTACTGATGGTAAAGGTGACGGTCTGATTGCTCAGGGCTGACAGCTGGCCATACTCCGGGTCTGCGGTCATCCATGACGGCATGCCGCTGAGTGTCCACGTCTGTGCCTTGCCGCTCTTGTTCATGATGGTAGCAGTCAGGCTTGTCCCGTCATTAACGTTGGCGACGCAACTTACTGAACTCTCCTTCCACGACAGCGGGTTCTGGTTGATGTATGCGCTCCAGGTGACGGGCTCGGAAAGGTTGCCGTTCTGGTCATGAACGTCGCGCACGGTGAAGTTGAGTGTTGTTCCCTCTATGCGGGCAGGTTCCTCGTCTATTTCAATCACAATCTTGCCCGTCGAAGCCGTGAATGTGAAGTTGACGTTCTCCTCCTCAGGCTTCACCCGGAGGGCGGGAGCGGTGTCGGTGAAGGTAGAGACCTCAGCGGGAGAACCGCCGAGCACACTAAGCTGCGCGGTGTGGGTGCTGCCGCAGAGGTCGGCGGCACTACCGTTGGTGATAACTTGGTTCTGGCCGTCAAGCGTTTTCACCTCGAAGGGATAATAGGCCACGAGGCCCGGCTCTGTACCCGTAAGGCGCACCTTGCGCTGCTTCTTCAGCTGGTTGCCGTTCATCGTCGCATTCCAGACGCGCACCTCGTCGATGGTGGCGGTCAGCGGGCGGTCGTAGAGCGCTTGGTTCAGCTGCACATCCTGCCACGTGCGGCGGGCACCGATGAGCAGCTGGTCACTGCCGAGTGAGCCAACCTTGTCGGCGCTGACGGAGCCCTTCGACTCCCCGTCGACAAAGATGTTGGCATTGCCACCTCGCAGTACGCTCAGGGCTACATGGTGCCAGGCATTGTCATTCAGTTTAGAGTTGATAGTTGAGAGTTGAGCGTCGTTGCTCTCTAACTGAAGATTTCCTTCAGTATTGATAACAAGGCCTACCTCACCCATCTGGATCAGCTGGGCCTCACCCGTTTGAGCGTCGGCTTTCACCCACAGCTCCACTGCGTAATCGTCCTGTGGCATGGGTGGAATCTCCGATGTGTTAATGCCGATGAAGTGGCTGCCGTCAAGGGCGACGGCCTTGTTCTCGTTCTCGATGTGCCATGTCTCGGCTGCCATCGTCATGTGGCGGTTGCGGGCATAGTCGGTGAGCACGGTGCCCTCGCCCTCGTCCATCTTCCAGTAGCCGATGAGACCTTGTGTTGACGGAGTCTTCGTCACGGAACGCTGCTGCAGGGCGGTGGCTACGTCGCGCGCCTCGTCCCAGAGGAGGAGTTCGTGCATGGCACCCGTCATCTGCTGACCCACGGCAAGCGGGCCGTTGCCTTCGTAGGCGGAGGCTGCCAGTTCGCTGAACAGCGTAGTGGTTCCGCTACCTGCTGCCACGCTGGCGTTGAGTTTGCCGTCTGCCGTCAGGCTCAGCGTCAGGAATGCCCACTGGCCGAGTGGTACATTATTTAAAGAGGTATAGGCCTGGTCACCGATCTTGACCATAAGCTTGCTGTCGCCATCCACGCCCACGATCAGCTTCTGCGTACCGGTACCGTGGCTCAGCAATGTGCCTGCGCCGTTGGCCTTCACCCACATATCAATGGAGAAGTCCTTGCCTGCCAGGTTGATGCTGGCCTCGGTGGCAGCGGTCTGTGCTGTGTTCTCCAGTTCGAGTGCCGTCTGGTGGGCCACCTCGGAGCCGTTGAGCACACCTGTGATGCGGAAGTTCTTGTCCTTCGTCAGCTCGCCGTTCAGGATGGCCTCGTTGAAGAGGATGCTCAGCTCGTCGCCTGCCGACAGGATGCCGTCGGTGGGCTGCGGTTGTCCGAGCGGCTTCGGACGGTTCATGTCCTTCACCACCAGAATCTCATCGCTCGCGTTGGTCACCTCGCCATTGCCGTAGGTACGGGCGGAGAGGGCACGGAACTTATACGTGCGGTCAGGGAACACGGCCCCGTTGGTCATGTCGAAGTTCAGGTTGATGATGCCGTTGGCGGGCAGTACCTCCTCTATTTGAGGATTCACGATGGCCTGTTCGTTCATCACATACTTGCGGGCATCGTGCCATGAGGTCTCGCCCACGCCCTGATACTGCACGGCAATGTACTTCAGCCCGTCGTAGTTCGGGTCGTAGCCACTCACCGTCAGGGGCAGCATGCCCTTCGTCGAGGTGTTCACCACGGTGTTGTCGATGCGCAGCGCCACGTCGGTGCTCGTCGGCACAAACTCAGCGGAGATATAGACGGTGTCGCCGATGACGTCCCAGGTGCTGGCCGGGTCGCTCTGGCACTCCGATGCCAGCACGACGGCGATGTTCTCGTAGAGCAGGTCACCCGCGTTGTTCTGTTCCAGTTCCAGGTTCATGCGCACGGTGCCGCCTGCGGGGACGAGCACTCTGCGGCCGCTGCCTATCTCATTGCTGTTGATGTCAATGCCGGCACCGAGGGTGTTGGTCTCGTCGATGACAAAGAGGATGAAGTAGCAGTCTTCGTCTGTCTCGCTCTCGTTGGTGAGCAGCAGCGGGAAGTTGGCCATCTTGCCGGCGGGCACGCCCACCAGGCGGTTGGCGCCATTCTCCACCATGATGCGCGGCTTCTCGATCTGCTGCGTGGCGGTGGCCAGGACGTGTTTGCCCGGCTCGAAGTACTTGGTGCGCTGCTCGCCCTCATACGGACAGGTGGTCTGTCCGCCACGGGTCACGAAGATGGCACCCATGCCGTCAGGGGCACGATAGACGTCCACGCTCAGGGCATCGTCGTCACCTGCCTCCACGAGCGAGTAACCCGTCGTGGTGGAGCGTGTGGTCTCCGTTGAACTCTCCCACTGGCTGCCTGCCGTCGTCGTGTTCTGCAGGCTGATGTCCACGTCCTGTCCGAAGATGCTCACGCTGGTGCCTCCGCCTACGATGAGGCTGGTGTTGAACGTGTTGCTGGTGCTGTTGCCCGAGGTGTATTCGGTAGATACCTCGGAGTCGATGAATGTGCCCGAGTCGAAGCTCTGGTTCGCCTCCAGCCAGCGACGCCGGTCGCTGATGGCCGTCACCTTCGCCTCTTCGTTTCTGGCCATCTGGTACTCCCAGTTGGCTACCTGCTCGTTGTAGTACTTCACCATGTCGGTGTAGAATGGCTTGTCGGCAGGTTCGGGCTTGGTGACGGTGTAAGTGCCGGGGGTGCCATAGGCATCGTCGTCCACGGTCAGCGTGGTGTTGTATATCAGGCCCTGCTCGTCCCTGCCCTTGCTCAGGATGTCGTTGCGCAGGGCAATGAGATTGGGGATAAGCACGTTCTCAATGTAGTTCTGTGTGTAGTTGAAGTGGGTCTCAAACTCCTGGCCGGTGACGTAGTTATCGAACTTCTCAAGCGCTATGTCACCCGATGTGGCATCCTTCTTGAAGCCCACCGTGCGGGCATTGCCGAAGACGATGTTCGTCGATTGTCCTACGAACACGTCGCCCTGTGCACCTACGTACTCAGGCTCGCCGCTGGTGGAGATGCGCTTCGTGGTGCTGGTTGTCAGCACACGGGTATCGGCTGAAACATGTTCATACTCCGTTGTCACACCCACGTCGAGGGTCACCTTATTGCTGTTGGTCTCGATAACACCCATGATGACACCCACGCCGGCAGCCATCAGCGAGGTCAGCTCCACGCCGAACTCGGTGTGTGTCATTGTCTCCGTTGAGTTGTTCACGGTGATGGTCTGTGTCTCGGTTTGCGTCACGCTCTGGCCGGTCTCCCAGAAGGCCGACGATGCCGAGCCTGCCGGGTCGCGGATGATCATCTCCACCTTGTCGGGACCGGCGGTCACGAAGTTGCTGCCTGTGGGCAGTGCGCCTACGACGACACCCGTCAGCGCGTTCGGCGTGTTCACGCCTGTCCAGGTGTAGCCCTTGTCGTTGTGTGTGAAGGTGGCGGCGAGGTTCAGCGTGTAGGGGGCAGTGATGTTGGGGAAACCGGCCTGCCACTGGTACTGGCCCTCGCCGTTCTCGTCGAGTGTCAGCTCGTCAGGTATGGGGTCGCCAGCGAGGTCGCCCTCCTGGTCATCTGCCGCCTCGGTCTTCGAGGCGTCAATCACCACGCCCTGTCCGGTGCCCATCTGGTTGGTGAATCTCACAGGCACGTTCTGCAGCGGCACCTCGTAGGTGACGGGGTTCTGAGCATCATCGTTGTTCACGTAGGTCTCGTAACCGCGTATGTTGAACGTGTAGCGCTTCATCTGCTCGAAGATGGGATGGCCGTAGGTGTAGCTTACGGGAGAACCGCTAAACAACGTCAACTCGGTTTTTTCCTTCGTCTTGGTATCGGTGTAGGTATAGGTGCGCTCGCCGAAGGAGCCGTCGGAGCGGTCTTTCTGTGTCACCTCGAGCACCGGCTCGGTGTAGTAGCTCTGAATCATCTTCGCCACATACTCGAACTTCTTTGTGGGTGAACCCTCCACCTCCAGCGAATCGGTGGACGTCTGCATCGGGTCGCTGGCGTAGAGCACGGGCAGGTTGTCGAAGGTGACGGCTTGGTTGCTCCCGATCACGATGCTCTCCACACGGTAGTCGATAGGCGGCAGCAGGGCGGCGAACTCGCCCGTCTTCGGGTCGGTCTGAATGACGATTTTCTTCACTTCGTCGGCATTGCCGCCCTGGCGGTAGGCTGTGCTCTGCACGTCGGCAGTGGGCGAGCTGACGGCCAGGTTGTCGGGGTTGTTGTCGTAGCTCACGGTGGTGCCGCTCACGCCCCGCACCACGTTCAGGCGGTAGCCGTCGATGCCCAGTGTGATGGTGGCCTGGCCGATGTTGTTCACGCTCTCGCCGAAGCCGAGGGGCTTCTCTTCCTCTATCTTACCGCCCGTGACGCGACCGGCCACGGTGACCAGCGTCACGTCCTCGAAGTCGAGGTTCTTCACGGCATCGTTGTAGTTCACCAGCGTGCCCGTCTTGTTCGGGTCGGCGGGATAGCGCCCGTCACCCGCAAACTCATGGCCCTGCTTCTTCACGGTGATGTAGTGCTCGCCGATGGGCACAGAGATTTCGTACTCACCGTATGCATTCGTCGTGATGGGTGTGCCCTCCTTGGCGCAGATCTGCCCATCGACGTAGAAGTTCACGCCCTCCACGGGGTAGTCGGTGCCCGCGTAGCGGATGGTGCCGCGCACGGGGAACGACGAGATGTCGGTGAAGTCCGTGCCATTGTGCACCAGCGAGTTGTTGCCCACGAAGCGCAGCTGCTGCGTCGGGTTGAACTGGTGAATGCCCAAGGTGGGGATGACGGCGTAGGTCGTGCCCTCGCCACTGAACGGCACGCCCTGGATGATGTAGTTACCGTCCTGGTCGGTCTTGGCCTTCAGCTTCAGCTGCGTGGGTGTCAGGTTCGACGGCTGGGCGTTGCTGCCCGTCTTGCCGTGGTGCTGGTGATAGACGGTGCCGTCGCGAGAGTAGTCGAAGAACTGCTTGCTCAGACCCTCGTCGAAGGTCCAGTAGGTCTCCAGCTGCTTCTCGTTGCCCACCAGCAGGTGGTCGTAGTTCTCCAAGATTTCTGCCTCGGTGAGTGCCTTCGTCCAGAAGCGGAACTCATCCACATAGCCAACAAAGTGGCCCAGTGTCAGCTGTGCGGCGTCGGTCAGCGTCAGGCTGCCGTCCAAGGTCTGCGTGCTGCCGTTCAGCACGGCTATGCCGGCCTCGTCGCTGCCCACCACGCTGGCGGTCACGGTCTGTCCGCTGCGCGTCAGCACCACGTGGTTATACTGCCCGGCCGTCAGCACGGCGCCCGCGAAGGTATAGGTCGTTTCGCCATTTACTAATGTCAGTTTACCATTGCCATCCATGCCCACGTAGCAGGTCTCGCCGTTCAGGCGCACCATTTTGGCCTCGCCTAATGTCTCAGGATTCACCCATAGCTGGATGGTGAAGTCGCCCGACGACAGCTTTTCGGCAGCGTAGGTCGTCGAGGGATACGTCCACGTCACGGCACCATTGTCTCCAGTGAAGCGCATGGCGTGGTACTGTGCCTCGTCATCGCCCGATGCCCCCGTCCGCCTGGCCTCCACGCTGACGTTGGCCACCGAGCTGCCCGTGGCGCCGAAGGTGATGCGGCCGCTCATCGTGCCCGTCGTCTGGGCAAAGCCGATGTCATCGGCCGTTTTGGTGATGGGCGTGCCGTCGGAGCACCTGTCCTCCACCGTCACCTGGTATTCGTAGAAGACGCCTGGCAGCGGTGTGTCGTCGGTGTACATCAGATAGTCCTCGTTGCTCGACGTGCGGTAGAGCGTCACCCAAGGCTCGTTGTCTTTCTCTGCACGACGGCGCTCCACGATGTAGGTCTTGGCGTCGGTGTTGCCCTGCCGGTTCACATGCCACTGCAGCTTCACCGTGCCGGGATAGGCGCCTTTCGTTGCGTCGAGTGAGTAGAACAGGGTAGCGGTGCCGATGGCCTCTCTGTCACGTGGCTCTGAAGCGAACACCTTGTCGCCGATAACGCCCTCAATGCGGTAGTTATGAGGCCCGCAGGCGTTCAGCGGTTCCTCGGTGTAAGGCACGCCGGTGCTCCCGTCCACAAAGCTCTGCCGGTCGTCATGCTTGTCGGTGGTGCGATGCTCCCACTGGAAACTCGTCTGGTAGTAGGTCACACCGTCTTTCTCGTAGTTTTTCGGCGTAATGGTGTAGGCCAGCTTATCATCAATGTAGATATTGAACTTGTTGCCCCAGTTTTCAGGATAGCCGTCTGACGTCCAGTTGAACACGATGCGGTCATCCAGACTCGTGGCACTGACGTTGTTCACCGGCACCTTGCGCGTGGTGTTTACCGTCACCTCGTTCGACTTCAGCTCACTGCGCTGCGCCGTCTCGGCCCAGCCGTTGGCTACATAATAGATGAAATATTTCACATTGCTCTCGTAAGGGAACGTCGTGCCAGCATTGCTCGTCGGGTTCTGGTCGGTGTAGGTGTAAGTACCCTGAGAGACAGCCGCAATCTTTGTACCGTTGCGATAGATAACCCACTTGCCGTTGCCATAGTTCGTGTTGTCCGCCTCCCAGTTCAGCACCACATTGCGATTCTCCTGGGTAAACACGACGCTTTTGATGGTGGCCAAGGGCATCTTGAGGAAGGTCTTGGCACCAGCATACGTACAGTAATACTTCGTACCATTACTCGCATCCTTGTCGTTATAGTGTGTGAACTCATGATACGGCTCAATAGTGAACTCTGAGCGCATATTCTTCCCGATACTGCTCAGGTTGAACGTATAGGAGCCCGGATTGTAGTTGCCTGTATTGTTATTCTTATAGCCAATAGTACCATTGTAGCCGCCATCTATACGGGTGCAGATGTGCGTCTCGCCGTCGGTATTGCCACTTCCGCTAAACGAGTAAGGAATGGTCACCGTGCCGTCTTCGGCCACGGAGTAGTTTGTGTTCCAATTGATTTGGCGGACAGTATGTCCATACGAGCATGTGAAACTCCAAGATGAGGATTTAGAACCATGGCTTTCTCCGTCGTAGTCAGTCCAGGTGCCTTCGCATTTGATTATAATGTTACAGTTGCGCCATTGTCTTGGAAGTACCCATTTGGGTATGCATATTTTTGTATACTTGGTACTCTCATTCCATGCGTTAGATATGCTACCCGACATCGTGAGGCCACCGGTGCTGCTGGTCTTTATCTTTCCAATTACTTCATAATTGTTTCCACCATCTTTACTGGCTTTAACAACCAGTCCATCGCCCGTACACCAGCCTTCATCCGTGCCGTAGTCGTCCCAATAGGTCACTCTGAATAAAACGTATGGTGTGCTACCATCCCAGTTTAATGAGAAATCTCTTCCAGAATACCCCGACTCGTAGTCGTCGTTCGCTGCCGCTTTCTGTGGCATCAGCATCATGGTGAGCAGCAGCAACATCATCGCCGCTCTCACTCTTCTTGCGCCGACCAGCCATCCGCCGGCCCGCGCCATAGTTAAAACTGTTCTTTTCATCATTGTGTGGTTTAATTTGAAAATGGTTATTTGTTATTTATTATCTTCTCTCATTTCACAACATCCCTGCACAGCGCAGTTTCTCACGTAACTCCATGTTCTCGGAGATGAACTTCTCCAAGTGAACATTGCTGTCGCTGATGCACCATTTCATTGTTTTTGTTTTCATTGTTATTACTGTTTTTTGCGGTTTTTTCAAAAATTGCCGTAAAAGTACAACGGATTATCTCCCCTGTTGTTTCATTGCTGCAAAAATGTGTGCCATTTCCGCAAAAACTGTATTTTGGGCACTTTGGAGGTATAAAAAAGCCCGCCAAGACTCCTTTCTGGTGGTCTCAGCGGGGAAGGGGTTTAATGCTAAAAGAGTGGATTAGTCTGTAGATTCTCGCTCTGTCGAGTTAGACCAATTCGGCTGGTGGTTACTTTACTGACACAAAGGCCATCACGGCTGTAGGCCAGAGGTCAGACTTCATGATGGCCTCCATGTCATCGTCGTCATGGTCATTGGCCCGTGGGCCGGCAAGATTTACCCTTCTCTGCTCTTGATGCTTTTCTGTACTCCGATGGAGTCATGGAGTAGTGCTCGCGGAAGAGGCGGTTGAAGGTGCTTCGGCTGGTGATGCCGCTCTGCTCGATGATGTCGCCCACGGGATCGTTGGTGGTGGCGAGCAGGCGGGCGGCATGACGGATGCGGTGCTGGTTGAGGAAATCGGCGGTGGTCAGTCCGGCACATTCGCGCAGCGCCTCACCCAGGTAGGTACGGTTGGTGCCGAGCAGGCGGGCCAGTGTCTCGTGGTTGGTGGCGGCGTCGGTATAGACGTCGGGGTTCTCCATCAGTTTGCAGAGGCGACGGTAGAGCAGCTGGTTCTGCCCCAGCGTCTCGGCGGGCTGCGCCTCGGCTTGTTCGCGCTGGCGGCTCTCGGCCTTCTCAAGCCGCTGGACCTGTTCGTAGAGGGCGCGGTTCTTGGCTGCCAGCACCCCCGCCGAACGCGCGGAGCGCCAGAGGAAGTAGCCTATCAGCAGAAGGATGACGACGAGGCTGGCGACGATGATGCGATGCAGGGAGATGGTGAACTGCTGGCGGGCCAGCTGGAGGTCTTTCTCGCTCGTATGGTAGATGACGGACAGCTCGGCGGCATCGCTTTTCTTCTGCCAGACGAGGGCGGAGTCGATGGCGGCTGAGAGGCTGTCGGCCAGGGCCAGTGCCCTGTCGCTGTGGCCGCCCTTGCGGTAGGCTGTGTAACGGGGATTGAGCCGCTGGGCTATGGTTTCGAAGTTCAGCTGTGCGCCGTCGGTGGCAGCGAAGGTGCTGTCGATGCGTTCGTACCAGCGGGCGGCCTCGTCGTAGCGCCCCGCTGCCATCGCATAGTCCGCAGCGCCGCTGAGGACGAGCGGCGTGCGGAAACGGCTGGCGGGGATGGAGGCGTAGGTGGCAGCGGCCTCGGCCGTGTGGCCCGAGGCGTGCTGATAGAGCGCCCGGCGCAATGCAAGCGTCGTCGTCCACTCCTCGGCGAACGAGGGGTTATGGCCCGCCTGCCGGTAGAGGGACAGCAGATGCTCGGCCTCGTCCAGCCACCGCTGCGCCTCGTCCATGTCGCCCATCCGGTAGTGGATATCGGAGATGACATAGCAGGTGATGATCGTGTTCGCATTGTTGCCCGACGACGAACGGCTGTCCACCGCCAGATGCGCCTCGTAGGTCTTCTGGCAGCTGCTCCGGCAGGCATCGTATTGGTGGAGCTGGAGCTGACACTCAGCCATCAGCGTGAGGAGGCCCCCCTTGGGGCCCGGGGGGAAGTCGGGTTGGGTGTCGGCCACGGCGAGCATCTCGGTGATGATGGCCAGCGCGCCCTCGGTGTCAAAGCGGTTGGCGCGCAGATAGGCCGCACGATAGCCCGCGTCGGCATAGTGGATCCAGTCCTGGGAGGGGTCTTCGCGATAGGCCTCGTATGACTTCTGGAAATAGTGTTCTGCCAGCCGCAGCTGCTTGCCGTCGTAATCCCGTCCGCGCACCCAGTATTCGTAGGCTTCGCCGTTCTGGACGCCGTCGCTGCTGCCGTCCTTGCAGCTCGCGAAGAACAGCACAAAGGCACACGCCATCAGGGGGAACAAACACATTGGTCGTTTCATGTTCACGTTTTTTTTGGCCGCAAAGATACGAATTTTACCCCTTCCAGATATCCCATTCCTGCAAATCTGTTTCCCAAATCTGCAAAAAAGCTTTTCTAATACGATTATCCGCCATCACGTGACAGACGGCCTGAAAGGCCAACGGACGGAGCAGCGAGAGCCATCAAGCTTGCTTGAATGGCCGAGTCGTGACGGACGAAGGCGAAGCCAACAGCTTATAGCCCAGGCTGGCGCCCTGGGTATATTCGAGCACACATCATCCTTCGCCCTATAAGGGCAAGGCGTTCAAAAACAATGCTTTTGACTTTGTCTTATCTTGTCGCGACTGACCTTCGGTCTTCCTCCTTCACGACTCGGCAGAGATTGTGCAAGCACATCTCTGCTCTCGCTGCTCCGTCGGTTCTGCAAAATGAGCAAGCTCTTTTGCTCTCGCTGCTCCAAGATTTGCCCTTACAGGGCGAGTGCTGCTTCTGCCGTTTGTACCCAGGGCGCCAGCCTGGGCTACGCGCTATATGCCCCTTCGGGGCGCTCATCGCAGTCTGGGCTCGTTTTTTCCTTGCGAAACTTGAATTCACTTACTCTATTATTCTATTCGCTTACTCTGTTTTCTTATTTGCTTACTCTGTTTTCTTATTCGCTTACGTTGTTTTTCTATTTGCTTACTTTGTTTATAAACACGGCCCGTGTTTATATAAACAGGGCCGCTGTTTATATAAACGGCGCCCCTGTTTATAAATATTCAAGTGCGTTCAGAAAACTATCCCTACTACGTTTTATGTTTTTCCCTACATCCCTACATTTTTGGGCTTAATCACCTTTTTTGCTGGTGTTTATGCCATGTAGGGAGGTGAAATCCCTACATTTCCCTACATGCTCCCTACATGATTTCAGCCTTTTTGGGGCTCCGTTGTTGTGGATTTGCAATCCACAACACATGAATGGGGGATTTGTAATCTCCAACCTGAGGACAAAGTAGATGGTGGGGGATTACAAATCCCCCTATTCATCGCAGACGGATTACAAATCCGC
>Ga0208297_1000856_pt1 | contig 43045 bp, 41 predicted proteins | sample LMS_cellobiose_e_FD_187367 | JGI IMG/M metagenome (GOLD analysis project Ga0208297, IMG submission 187367) | Rumen-fistulated moose microbial communities from Alaska, USA - LMS_cellobiose_enrichment (SPAdes) (version 2) | ecosystem: Host-associated > Mammals > Digestive system > Stomach > Rumen... | reverse complement strand
TTCTCATCTGCCCGGGGTCGACACGGAAACCGTAAAGCAAATGTTTCTTTCGATGACCGGCACGGTAACAAACCATGAAAAGGAATCCGGCGACCAATGAAGCGCTCTGTGCGTTGGCAAAACAGGGTGATGCCGATGCGCAGAATCTGCTGATCGAAAACAATCTCCGTTTCATAAAAAAGACGGCGTATGAGGTGTGGAACGCACAGGCTGGGTTGAATCAATCTCTTGGTATCGGGCTTGATGATTTGATTCAGGAAGGCATGCTGGGGTTATGTGGCTGCATGGAACACTATGACCCTGACAGCGGCAATCTGTTTCTTACTTATGCCAGCGCTGCGATACGAAACGCCATGCTGGATTATATCCGGGCACAGAGTTCTTCCTTTGAAGCAAAGCATTTGAACGACCTGATTTCTCTGGATGAGCTTGCAAAGGATGAAGCGCAAAGCCGGCACAGCTTTCTTGCGGATCCGACCCGTCAGACGCCGGAACAGATTTATCTGGCACGGGAGAGAATCGATGATATCCATCACACCTTGTCCATGATTGCGGACCGGGAAGAGCAATATTTGAGATACCGTTTCGGCTTCGACGACGATATGGAGCATCCGCTGACGGAGACGGCGAAGCATTTTCATCTCTCTGAAAGCAGAGCAAAATCCACGGAAGCCCTTGCTCTGGACAACGTGTGGCTGGAGCTGCCGTGGTGGTATTGAGAACACGAAGATGCGTCGCTGTGGCGGGCTTTATATCCCTTTTGCTCCCTCGGTGATCCTGCTCCATTTCCTCTGCGGATGAAATTTCGCCGGATCGCCTGTGACCGAGCAGACCATTTTTGCAATTCTGACGGCATTGCAAAAACGCTGTTCTGCTGCCATCGGAAACGTCCTGCCGAACATGGGCAGTCCCTTTCCGCCGTCAGCGGTCGCAAAAGGTATAACACACTAGACTTTGCAGGGCAAAATCGTGTGCCAAAGGCAGGCCTCCCAGCCCTCCTTTGGAAACCTCCCGTGTACCGGCAACACCATTTCCGCGCGGCGGACAGAAATGCTTTTTGCCGGTATTCATTTTCCCCGCGTGCTGAAATAATAGAAAGGTGTATTCTGCAGCAGTAGGGGAAAATGAGAGAACGCGCGGCGCAAAGATCATGCGGGGTATTGATTTACATGATGGTCCACGAATAATAAAAATTGAAATGTGTGAATTTGCCGTTGCTAGGAGTATTGAAAAGTGTATTTCACTGAGGGGAAATCCTGCTGAAAAGTGCGGAATGCGCTGAGTTATATCAAAACAACAAACCGTCAATAGGAGGAGACCATGGACGTTTACATGACTGCACTTAAGGATATTTTAGTCGTAGTAACACCAATCGTTGTTGCTTTCATCAGCTACAGGAGTAGTAAGAAAACTCAAAGGGATATCAAACTTGAAGTAGAGCGTATAACAAAAGAAAAAGAAGCGGAAACAAAGCAGATTCTGGATAAAATTAACGCCGAACTAGAGAGTCAAAAACAGCTTCTTACATGGCAGAACTCAATGCCTCAAACAAACGAATACCTGGGTCTTCTTGGCCCAAAAAGGTCTGGACATATTTCTGCACTGACAAAGCTCTGTCAGGACATTTATGCGATTCTGCAATTATGTCCTTCTGCAGAATTATTGACAGAATTGAATCAAATGCTTGACCGGATTGAGTTGCCACAAGAAGATGAAGATCTATTTCCACATGAAGTTCCCATTATTCTCAACTATAAAATGGCACGGCAAAAGATCAATGAGTATTTAGCCCAGTTGTCTGGGACAGATAGCAAGTAGGCAGATACCACCCATGCCGACGCTTGAATGGATCGGAAAAGATAAAGTCGTCAATCATCAACTGGTTGTTCCATACCGGGTGCTGGAATGGAAATACAGCTTCCTGCACGAAGAGGACAGTGGCAGCGAGACGACGATGAATGGAAGGATCACGCACCTGTCGATATATGATGGAATATTCCCAGGTAACGATAATTATTGATCGAGAAAAATGATTATAAGGGTATAGCTTATGTTCTACAAAATGATTGAGCGAAAAAGAAATCAGTGGTTCAGCTCGGAGCAATGCACAGTGCGAACACTGATAGACTATATTGAAAACGCTGGGCAGATGCGCGACGCGCAGGTGGATGCCATCAAGACCTACCTGTATCTGAAGATAGCTTGCGGCTGCAGGCCACTGCATGAACTGTTTGCAACTGGAACCTTTAACACGCTGGACGTAGGAGAACTATCTCTGCCGGACAGTGTAAAGGACTTTCTGCGTCTGCATCCCGCTGCGACCGCTTTATACCAATATGCCTGTCAAAAGAACGACGCCGGGGAGCAGGTCTCAGAAAGCCTTGAGAAAGCGATCAAAGAAGCCCCGGATCGAATTGACTATATTTCAGTCTTCAAGAAACTCTTTTACGGTGTTTCCTATACGGACTATCTTTTCAGCCTTCCTATGGGTGCAGGAAAAACCTATCTGATGGCAGCATTCATCTATCTTGACCTCTATTTTGCAATAAACGAGCCGCAAAACCCAGTCTTCGCCCACAATTTTATCATTTTTGCTCCATCTGGCCTGAAATCATCCGTGATACCAAGCTTGAAAACAATACAGAATTTTGACCCTTCCTGGGTGCTACCGGAGCCTGTGGCAAGCGAGATTAAGAGGATGATCTCCTTTGAGGTGTTGGATCAGAACAAATCCGAAAAAAAATCCAACAAAACGAAAAATCCAAATGTCCAGAAGATCGCCAGCCATCAGCCGATTTCTGAACTGTTTGGATTGGTAGCAGTAACAAACGCCGAAAAAGTCATCCTTGACCGTATAGAGATTGAGGATAATCAGGTGGTGATGCAGGGATATAATGATGATGCCGACCGCCTTGCAAACGAGCTTCGAAATCTGATTGGAAAGATTCCCTCACTCTCTATCTTTATTGATGAAGTGCATCATGCTGTCAGCAATGCAGATAAAGCGCAGGAGAGAAAACTGCGTGCCGTGGTTGATCGCTGGACCGAAAATGGCACTATCAACTCTGTTGTCGGCTTTTCCGGTACACCGTATCTGGAGCGAGCAGAAAAAATCAAAGTTACTGACGCCCTCATGGTCGGAACCGCAGAAATATCCAACATCGTTTACTATTACCCGCTGATTTCCGGCATCGGGAACTTCCTGAAGCGCCCTGTTGTGAAGATCGCAGAAATTGCCGACAGCAGCCGCATTATCGAAAACGGTGTTCGCACTTTTCTGGATACATACAAGGACACTGTATACGCTGACGGCACAACGGCAAAGCTGGGCATCTACTGCGGCACGATTGAAAAACTGGAAGAGCTGATCTATCCCATTGTTTCCGGTATCGCCGCTGAGTACGGGCTTGGCAGAGAGAGCATCCTGCGCTTTTACCGGGAATCCAGCAGCAAGGATAAGACGAAAAAGAAGTATATCGCCCCTTCGGACAGCCAGATGCTGTTTGACACGCTTGACAAGCCCATCTCCCCGATTCGCATCATTCTTCTTGTCCAGATCGGTAAGGAGGGCTGGGACTGCCGCAGCCTGACGGGGATCATTCTTTCCCAAGAGGGAGACTGTCCCACCAACATGGTGCTGCAAACCTCTTGCCGCTGCCTGCGTCAGGTGCAAAAGGGACAGCCAGAAACCGCCTTGATCTATCTCAACAGTGAAAATGCCGACGTGCTGAACGCCCAACTGCAACAACAGCAGCATATCACACTGAAAGAATTCGGCGAGGCAGACCATCGCAAGCACACGCTCAAACGGTATGACCGTACCGCTTATCTGAAGCTGCCCAAAATCGACTTTTACCAGCTCAAGGTGGATTTTGAGACTCTCACGGTGGAGGACGCTGCACCGGCAAAGCACATTCCCTTTGCCGTTGAAGGTACTAAGGCACAGCAGGATATCATCCACACAACAGACCTGCAGATGGAGCACTACACCACCAGATTTGATGATGCCGAGCGTGGGACAGAGGCAGCCACCTTTTTCTCCTGGCTTTATCGAATTGTGAAAAGCAGCTTTGGAACGTTGACGATGGCGGACTTGCAAGCTTATCAGCCGCTATTGCTTCAAGTTTTTGACACCATCACCTATGAGCGCGATGGCAGCCGCTATTACAGTTCCAAGTATGAACATGCATTGGTGGAAGCACATATCCGCAAAGCCTTCTGCGCCAAGCGGGATTTCACCACAAAAGAGGAACTGATCCCGCAGAACGCCTCACTGTTGAACATTGCAAACTTTACACCTGAGGTCAGAACAGATGATACAGATGCGTATTATCCCGATCAGGATACGGTGGAGAGGATCATCCTGGACGACAAGGGCAAGCTGAAGGTTGACAAGAAAACACAGCAGATGATCGACCTTGCGATGGAAACGGGCAACACCGCCATCGCGGATATGCTGCGCCGCCAGAGCTCTTCCCACCCGCAGAAGGATCGCTCCTTCCACTATCTGCCCTACCATACGGACAGCAGCTTTGAAATCACATTCTTGAAGGAAATTCTCTCCTTCGATGAATTGGAACGTCTTGGCTTGGAGGTCTATTATAACGGTGACCGGGCCATGACCGAGTTCAAGATCAAATGCTATAAGCAGCAAGGCAGCAGGTGGAATTACATCGGCATGTATACGCCGGACTTTCTCATCATTCAGCGCCGGGACGGAGCCATCCATAAGGCGGTCATTGTCGAAACCAAGGGCACAGGCTTTGAGAAGGACTTTACAGATAAGAAAACCTTTATAGAGACGTCATTCCTGCAAAAGAACAATGAGCAGTTCGGCTATCAGCGCTTTGATTTCCTGTATTTGTCGGATTCATTATCAGATGGCGATCGTATCAATATGACACATCAGAAGATCTGTGAGTTTTTTGAGAAAATGAAAGTATAATAGCATAGCAACCGAATGCTCAAATTATTGATTTCAATTGAGTGGCTGGCTTAACCGGAGGTTTATAACATGAAATGGGTTGACTATAGAGAGAAACTCGGAATTGGCTTTAAGGACGATGAGAAATGCAAAATGCTAAAAAACAAAGTGTCATTGTTTCTTGATGAGATAGGGGGGTATTCGGATAGTGAATATCGTGAGTATTCTTCAATGGTTGGAGAATATGTTGGTATTTTTATAAGTACTCCACTCGATGGTTTGAAACAGAGCTTAATTGATAGAACGACCTCATTATCAGAATTTGTATCGAAATATATCGCATTTTATAATACATATGATGAACAAGGCTTTTATGATATGTCGACTCATCAGTATTACTACTCATGGCAACTTACGCATGATGGTTTTGTTTCAAAAAAAGAAGTCATGGATTGCTTTCAAACGTTTTTGAACGAGTTGAATATCCCGTTTGATGTATACAAAGATGAAGATGGCCTGTTCATCTTTCCAAAAGGAGTTCCGGAATTTGACGATGCATTGGTATCTGGCCCATTGCAATGGCTGTCAGCCTATCCAATGGCAGAGAAAGCATGGAGCAAAGCACTTCGGGAATATGCAGCCAACGAACCGCAAAATGCCAGTGATGTGGCTGATAAGTTCAGAAAAGCATTGGAGACATTTTTTCAAGAATTCTTTGGTGGATCCAAGACCCTTGAGAACTATAAGTCAGAGTATTATGGTGAGTATTTGAAACAGAGGAATATTCCGAAAGAAATCAGCGGAAATCTTGAAACGATACTCCAAGCATACACGAATTACATAAACAATTATGCCAAGCACAGAGATGCAACGAGCGATAAAGTGCTGGAGTATCTCATGTATCAGACCGGCAATATCATGCGGCTGCTGATAACCTTAAAACAGGAGGAAACACCTGATGCCGATTAAATATATCCCCTTTATCCCGGAGCCCATTGAAGGGCAGGCGGTACTTGCCAATTTCAACCGCATTCTCAAATACAAGGGTGCGGACGATACCAAGATGGTACTCCAGCGCGGGATGCCGTATTATGAAGTGGAGAAGCAGGAGACCGTGGGTAAGAACGCCGACGGCAACATGGTCATTCGCGGCGAGTGCGTCTCTGCCTGCGCCTATCTGAAGGAACAGGGCATTCAGGTGGATCTTGTCTACATTGACCCGCCCTTTGCCAGCGGCGCGGACTACGCGAAAAAGGTCTATCTTCGCCGCAATCCCAGGGTGGCCGAAGCCATCGCCCAGGCCGAGCAGGAGTTGGACATTGACGAGCTGAAAGCCTTTGAGGAAAAGATGTACGGCGATGTCTGGGACAAGGAAAAGTATCTGAACTGGATGTATGAAAATCTCATGGCGATCAAGAGCATTATGAGCGAAACTGCGTCGATCTATGTTGAATTAGACACGCATATAGGCCATTACGTCAAAATCCTCCTTGATGAAATATTTGGAGAAAACCATTTCATAAATGAGATTATTTGGAAGCGAACTTTCTCCCATTCAGATGTGGGCCAAGGTGCAAAGCATCTCGGACGCTTACATGACATTATTTTCCTTTATAGTATGGACGAAAATTATACTCTAAACACCGTTTATACTCCATATTCTAAAGAATACATTGAAAACTTCTTTAGATATACTGAGGCTGATGGGCGGAAATATCGTTTGGTATCAATGATTGGTACTGGGGGTGCTGCAAAAGGAAATCCATACTTTGAGTTCATGGGAGTTTCTCGCTATTGGAGGTATAGTCAAAAAACAATCCAAGAGTTGTTAGAAAAAGGATTAGTTGTTCAGAGTGCCCCTGGAAAGGTACCTCAAAAGAAAAACTACTTGGACGAATCTCCAGGGGTTCCTTTGCAAGATATATGGACAGATATTGCACCAGTACAAGGGGGCTCCGTAGAAAACAATAACTACGCTACACAAAAGCCAGAAGCCCTTCTTGACAGAATAATACGTGCGTCCTCAAACAAAGGCATGCTCGTCGCCGATTTCTTCGGTGGCAGCGGCGTGACAGCGGCGGTAGCAGCCAAGCTGGGGCGGCGGTTCATTACCTCTGACATCGGCCTCAATGCCATCCAGACCACCCGTGACCGTCTGGTGGCTGACGGCGCGGAATTCGACGTGCTGGAAATCAAGGACGGCGTTTCCCTCTACCGCAACCCGGTACAGACGATGGATAAGATCAAGAGCCTGATTCCCGGCCTCAAGAACGAAGACTCTCTGGATTCCTTCTGGGAGGGTGCCATTTCCGACAGCAAGCTGGGCACTGTGCCGGTCTATGTGCCGAATCTGATGGACAGCACTTCCAAGCTGCTGGACACCGTGATGATGAACCGCATCATCCACCAGGCCATCCCCGATCTGCCATCCAGCGTCAAAAAGGTCATCGTCTATTACATCGACATCACCAGTGAAGAAGAGATCACAAAGTTCATCAAGGACGACGACAGCACCGTTGTGGAAATCGAGCTGCGGGATCTGAAAGCTGTTCTGGACGACGTGGTAGTTGAGGACTACGCGGAGTTCCATACAGAGGAAATCCATGATGACCTGTTTGGCGGCTGGAAGGTGACGATCGACCGTTTTGCCAGCGACCGGGTGCTGGGTAAGATTCTGGATTTCAACAACAAGAATCGCCTGGCTGCCACAGCGAAAAAGCCCTTTGTTGAGATTGCTGTCAGCGACGATGGCCTGGAGACCATCGAATATTTGAGCCTGGACTGCACCGCCGCCGGTGGCGAATGGCACTCTGACGCGGAGATCAAGATCGACGGCAAGACCAGCTTTGTCATCCGTAACGGTCAGAAAACGCGGGAGTATTGGGACGGCACCATTACCAGCGACAAAAAGCCGCTCCGCCTGAAGATCCGCAACATCTGCGGAGATGAGACGGTGTGGGAGATATAAGGCAGAAGCGATTCATGGGAAGAAGGTGACGCAGTGAGAGATTCAGCAGAGCGCATTCGGTTTATTGCAGACTATTTGAGCAGCTATAAAACCGAAATTGAGTCGCTTAACAAAAACGGCTTGTTTGATGCTGCAACGCTGTATGAATTGTTCGCGTCAGAAGTTTGCAGATTGTGGTTCGGGCAGGCCTTTCGGAACCTAAACACTATCCGGCCAAACTACCCCTATGTCGATCTGGTATCTGAAGATGAAGCGATTTATGTCCAGGTTAGCACTGGCCAGAATATTCCTGGGAAAGTGAAATCGACATTGGAGAAAATCAAGAACTCAAAAGACACTTCCTTCTCCAAAATTCGAACACTGTACTTTTTTGTTTTAGGCAATGATAGCGTTGATGACGTTCCCGCGTATGCAGGCGAAAGGCGGATAGGAAACATAGATTTTCAGCCTGAAACGCACCTGATCTCCATTGACACAATAATCAGCAAGGCAAAGACCGATCTTGAGTTTCAGCGATCACTTTATGATCTGCTTCTCAGAGAGTCCGAGACTTTTCGCACAACGGCTGAAAAGTTTGAGGAAATGCTCTCTGACAGCAGGGCTCTCATGCAAACGCAGATTGATGACCTGATCAACGGGGAGTATGAAATAAGCAGAGATGAGCTTCTCTCAACAATTCGATCCGAAAATTACCGCTATATTACCGTGATCGGCGATGCTGGCTCAGGGAAATCTGCGCTCTGCAAAAAACTCATTTCTCGTGAAGATCTGGTTCTCTTTACGCGTGCGGAAAAAATAGCCGAGGTCACCGATATCGACGACATCTGGGGCTTAGGTGTTCGGCAACTCCTGCGTTATCTGAATGGGAGAAGAATCGTCTTTTATGTAGATGCGTTGGAGTTTATTGCTGATGGGAGTAAAACAAGCATTGATCGGCTCCAAGGCCTTTATGAAGCAACAAAGGATTTCGATAATGCCCATGTCTACGCATCATGCAGGACAAGCGATAAAAATGCGTTTCTCCGACTAACAAGTACATATGAGATTCAGGAATACACAGTTCCGGAATTGACAGATCAGGAGATCACGCAGGTCGCTGCCAAGTACCCAATAATCCGTGATTTGTGGCATCAGAACAGATATGCGCAACTGCTCAGATCGCCGTTCTATCTGAACATAATTGTAGAGCAACTCAAATCAGCAGATGATTTGAGCGGGACAAACGGACTTCGGGAGTTCATTTGGGATAATGCTATCTGTTTGAAGAACATATCATTACCCTCCGGTGTTACTTCTGATAATATTCGAGATGCAGTCAACAACATCGTATTCACGCGGGCGAAAGAGTTTTCGATTGGAATCCCCAAAGACGATATTCCTGACAACGTTTTAAATGTGCTGCTATCAAACGGTATTATTCTGCAGAGAAATAACAAGCTCAGACTAACATACGACATCTTTGAAGACATATGTTTTGAGCAGCGGTTTGATCGTGAATTTGATAGATGCAGGGGGGATTTCTGCGCCTTTTTTGCAAATCTCCGTGATTTGGGCCGATGCGTGTATCGCCGATATCAGATATGGGTAGAAAACAAGCTGTTTATTAAGGAAGGACGAGAAAACTTCCTGTATTCTTTGGTGTTTTCGGACAATATACCGAACGATTGGAAGAAACAAACAATCATCGGCATAACAAAATCAAGGTTCTGCAGAGACTATTTTGCCGAATATGGGCCGGATCTCATTGAGAGCGGCTTAATTGCTGAGTTCTATGAAATCACAAATCTGTATGCATTTGAAGCAAGGACAGTCGCCAGAACAAACGGAAATCACTATGCCTTTCTTCGACCGATTGGCGCGGGCAGAGAACAGCTTGTCCAAATGGCAAAGGAGAATTGCCTTTTTGATAAACCTGAATACAAATTTGCAATCTTAAAACTGTGTACAGATTATGCAAATAGCACCCCGTTTGATGGGACTACTGCAAAAGCCGCTTGCGAAATACTTGAAACACAAATTGATCAACTATACCAGGAAGCAGAAAGGAAGCAATCCTACTCGACCGGCAAAGAAGAAATTGATTATTTACGTTCTCTATACTTCATGGCAGAGTTTTGCACCGAATGGTTGCGAGACTTCTGGGCAAAAGTATTGGCAGAGTACAAGACTTATTCCCATTCAGCTGAATGCAGATTGGCAGCAGAGATAGTAGAAGACATATTTAAAAACACTACACCCGCGTTAGCAAATGCTTTGCCTTCAGAGTTGACTGAGCTTGCATGGGTGTATTGGGTTGAACAACCAGATAGACAAGCTGATCCATATCGGTATCATTCCTCACTTATAGATGCAGAAGAGCGCTATGGACTTAATGAAAACGCCTCAAGCTATTCGCACATCTTTAGAACGGCCGAAGAGAATACCTTCCTGAGGTACTTATCCATGACCCAATTTGAGTTCGCGCTTCACTGGGTCATTAAGCTAACCAATTATGCGACAGATAGTCTTCGGGAGAATCTTCCAGACAAAGTGTGCAAAGTTGAACTGATGGAATACCCTTCTCAGACTAAGTATTCATTATGGGGTAATCCTGACTATTTCTTTGCGGGTATGAACGAGTACTGTGTCCCAGAGTTATTAGGCGATGCAATATTCACGATACGTCAAGTCGCCCTCGATCACATCGAATACCATCTTTTAAAAGGAGACAACGAGTATTGTACCCAGTTTGTGACTGGGCTTAAGAAAATAATTCTAAAAGAGGCCAATAATACGATGCTTCTCAGTCTACTTGAGGACATAGGGCTTATCTATCCTATACAATTTCCTGGTTTTTCGATCTTCTTCGCCAGCAGTATCGACTATGTCATGATGGATACGCACAGAGAACTTGCTCAAATGGGGATGAGCCTCATCCGGGGAACTCGATATCAGAGCAAAAAGCAGCCTGTTTTTTCTCTGAAGGAGTATATTGCTAGAACGCAAATCCTCGGCCGCCCGGAGGACAAAGAGAACTGTGAGCATACAATAGATTACTTGTATTCAATTATCCCAAACGACAACGAACACGCCTCAGAGTATCTACAGATTCAGAAAATGGATATGCGAGGGGCAGGCCAAATTCCAGTTAAAGACAATTGGGTTTGCTATATGCCTCGATTTACTGGAGCGGCAAAGGAAGCTGCAGATAATTATGAAAAGAGCAGCATAAGCAAAGAGCAACGTGCTGTCAGCCAATTAGAGCAAAAGTATAAGGATTCAAAAGAGAAATCCAGTCTTTCATTAGAGGAATGTCTAAGCGGCATAGAAGAACTTGGGAAAATACTGGCCTCTCCAGATAATGGTAGGTTGGCAGAAGACACTTACATAAAGTATATAGCCTGTGCTCTAACTAAAGATGAACTGGATACAGAAGCAAGATCTGCATTATGTCAGCGCTGGATTGATGGCATTAATCGGCTTGAGAACGGCCTGTTTGTCTATGATAGAGAGTTGACCTACATACTCTTTGAACAAGCTGACAGGGAGCTCACTCGAGAAGTGCAGGAAGCTTTAAAAAGACTGTTTCTAACAGTAATACTTAACGAAAGCCAAAATGATCTTATTTCAAGTTTTCAGCCTGCGCTAAAGAAATACTTATTGTCGAATGAACGCTGGGCACGTCTTTTGTTTGATACAGTATTGATGCTTGCGCATGATAGCATGTCGCACAGTCTGTATAACGCCCATTATTTGGAGCGCTCTCCCGAAAAGAATGCAGTGGCTAAGTATCAGCCCAACATTTCTGCTCCTCTCATGAGCGCAGATCATTACATCAAAGAGCATGGAGGAATGCTTTTTCAGAGTCAACGCGAGGCTATTATCAGGAAGTACCTGCTGAATGAGGATAGTATTCCACCGACAGATTTCACAATAAACGAATACGATATTTCCGTGCTCTGTCATCTTGCCAACTGCGGAGTGCATGTAACAAGTGAAAAAGCCCGAGAGGTATTCAAAGCGATTCTCCATCAGATGATTGAAATATGGTATACAAATGACCAATATAACAAGCATAGAGATGTGTTGAATGCGATTGATACAATTGAAATGAGTACCTACCTAAATAATGAACTCATCAATTCAGAAAGCACAGATTTGGTTATAGATTTGTTGTTCTCAGAGACTGATTATTCAAAATTTGTTAGTGAAACTTATGAGTTTTACGAAAAAGTCTTGATAGGTTACCTTCCGCTCTTTGTAGATGCATATGACAACGCTTCTGCGAGGCGTAACTACAAAAGCATTGCGGAGAAAATCGAAGTTCAGGTTTTGAGCGTCCTCGACGAAAAAGCACGGATCCAACTCTACCGAGTTCTTTTTCTGCCTTCTCCAAAGATTTACGGAGGCGACTGGTCTAACTGCAGAACATCCTATTCATATCTTGATAAGCAGTTTTTAAACTCGCTATGGGAGAAGTACGGACAATATCATTTGAAAGCCCTATTAACAGCTATGTATGAATTACATACTTGTGAACTCCTCCCGGAAGTGTTACCCGCCGTTTTCCTTTCTTTCAGTAAAGCAAGAGAACAGGAGACTGATTCAGTAGGGGCAGCCATTAGCCAAAACATAGTAAGAATCAATGAGATCATAACAACAGCGTTTGTTGACAAAGAGGACCAGATAAAGCGATATGCGCAATTGACTGAGGCTTTTGAATCCTTCTTAGAGTTACTCATTGAATTCAATGTTGAGATGGCAGCAGTTATATTAGATGAGTTTAGGATTCACTAAGTAAAGCTTTACTCATAGAAAAAAGAATAGGAGTAAGATATTACCCATATCACATACCGTTTTGTCTCTAGACGAGAGAAAGCCGCTGGAGGCAGCAAACTTTATCGATGAGAAAGAGCTGGAATTGTTGTTGCGAGACAATATCGAAATTCTAAACATGGGCTGGCTGGTAATCAGTAATCAGGTGAAAACTGATGCTAGCAAGTTCATCGACATACTCTATATCGATCATGACGGAGCTATGGTCGTAGTCGAGTTATAAGCCCTGACGCCGCGTGAAGTAACCGCGCAAGTCATTGACTACGCTGCCAGCGTCTCCAAAATGACGGTAGAAGAGATTGCGCAATTATATCTTGCTTTCATAAGCGGGAATGAGACGCTGAATGACGCTTTTCGAAAAAAGTTTGGGACAGCGCTCGATGAAGCCAGCGTCAACCAGAATGTGAAGATGGACGATGGAACTGAACGCATCATCCATTTCCTGCGCGAAACTTACCGCGTTGATATCAACATTTTGTTCTTCCGTGTTTTTCAACACGGAAGTGAGCTGGTGATCAGCTGGACGTGGTTCGAGGAGGATATTGAGGAAGCATTTCCTGCAGAAGTGAAACAAAAGGGACTTGGAACGGGGAATACTATGTCTTTTGGGGAAGGATCTCGCAACTGGGAGGATACCAGAACGCATGGCTTTATTTCCGCTGGCGGCAGCAGTTGGTGCTCGAAAACGCTCTCCCTGTTGTTCCCCGGTGATCGTGTTTGGGTCAACATTCCGCACACCGGCTATGTCGGCGTCGGTATCGTTACGGAACCTGTACAACAGGCAAGGGTGCCTTCTTCGAGATGGAGGGTGAAAAAGTAAAGATGGCAGATCCTTCACTTCGCGGAGATTTTCTTTATTCTGTTGATGATCCCGAGAATGCGGAACACTTGGTGAAAGTAGAGTGGCTCAAAACTGTCAAGACTTCAGAGGCTGTGAAGGAGCTTGGTTTTTGGGGAATCAAAACTCTGTCTGCCGTCCTTTGACGGAAAAGTGGGTTTTCACAGTTGAACGCCTTAAGAAGTGTTGGGAGATTGAATCATTTTCCAAAATGGAAATGATTTATATGAAATATTACAGCTCCGCCAGCATGCACGTCTTTATACTGAACTTCATAATGCATTGGGCAAAGCAGGTTTTTCACCGATCCTGACCTGCAAAAACTGCTCATTCTGTGTGGTTTTTTACTCCAATAATGTCAAAAAACGGCGGCGGGGATTGCTCCTTGTCGCCGTTCGACTCCTCAAAGTTCATATCATTACTGGTCGCTTGTCTGTCCCTGCCTCACCGTATAGAGATACTTCTTCACATCGCCATTCAACACCAGATCGGCATAGCCTAGCGGGTCATTGTAGATCAGGTAGTCCCACTCACGGCGGTCAAGCCATGTCTCGGTAAACTCGTTTTCCACGGCGATGGTGTCAATTGCAATCATACTGCCGTCCGAAAGCCTCAACTCTACACAGGCGGTGTCCATATTAAAACCGTATGAAGGTATCTGTTTCATGCCAAATCCTCCCTCCCGGATATGCACGGTCGGCGCATCCTTTTTCGGCAATATGTTCTACTTCCATCCCTGCCGTTTGGCTAAATCCAACATGCCAAAGCAAAATTTCTGCCACCTTACCAATGTCATCAGTGATGGGGGGGGGCAACGTCGTTTTGTTTTTTCTATAGCAGTTTTGCATTTATGATTATTTCCTCTTGTTGCACTTTTTGTCTTTACAGCGTCTTCTTATTATAGAGGGCTTTCCTCAAAAAGACAAAAAGGTAAGGAGATAACACTATGAAACGATTTCTCTGCGTCTTGTTGGCAGCTACTCTTGTTTTTCAGTTGCTACCCACTGCTTTGGCTTCTTCACAACCAGATCAAACTCAAAGTGAATTGAATCCACTAGAGGGTTATTCCTTCTGCCTGGAAGCGGAAACAAACAACACCGTAATTGTTTCCCCTCCTCCTACCTTTATTGTTGACCACGATCATACTTCTATCGAAGAAGATGCTCTCGTTCCAGAAGAGAGTACACTTGTGCCAACAGAAGAACCGCTTCCTTTGGATGAACCAGATTCAATTACTGTTACGAGTTTAGAAGACGAGCATCCTCTCCCCGCCTTTTTGACTACTCCATACCTATACGATAGTTCAGCGGATGAGCGTATCAACCTTAGTAGCGGAGCACTTGAACTGGAGCATACAGACTACATTCTGCCAGGTATCAACGGCTTGGATCTTGTAATCCAACGCAGATATAATTCTCGAGATGCCGCATTATATGAACTATCTTTTGAACTGCAAGAATATGATGACTGGGGATTCGAATACTTAGTTGGCCGCCACAATTACAACTATTATAATAATATGTATCAGTTGGGTCATGGCTGGAGCTTCTGCTTTCCATCCGTTGAAAGTAGTCCGTATTTGGATGAATACTATCTTCATCTGGAAGATGGAAGATCAATCAAGTTCAAACATAATCCCAATAATGACAGCATTACTCTTTCTCGATATAACGTCCATGATATAACAATTGCATACTTCAATGCGGTGATTCCAAATACGACTAATCATGCAAAATGGAAGGTCATAAAGCTCAATGGAGATATCTTGTATTTCTCTGAAGCTGGTCGTCTGCTTTGGCACGAAGACCGTTTCGGCAACCGCATCAAATATACCTATTCTACAGAGAACGGTTATCCGAAAATAGAAATCACAGATACACTAAACCGCGTTGTTACGATCTCAGGACAGGCTGGATCAAATAATTCCGGCCACACAATGGTTGTCTCGTTGCCAGATAACAACTCGATTTATTATAACATTGCTGACTTTGACTCTGTCGGGCGCGGCCTTGCTTCGACAACCGATTCGGAAGGAAATACGACTTATTACAGCTATACCCTTCAGGATGCATTTACTCAAATCAACAATTATCCGATCAATCCATCTTGCGATGGTGAAAACTATACGCAGTATATGAATCTGACGACCATCACCCATCCAACCGGTGCACAGACTGCCTTTTCGTATCAGGTTGGATATGATCGGTTACGCGGTCCTGAAACGCCGGACTTTCCGTCAGAGATTTACCGAATTGTTTCTCGAAGGGATATCGTTGCCGGGAATGAATCCGACACAAAAACATTCTCATATTCTAATTGGTTCATGGTTTCTCCGAATTCCGGTCTTGCGCAAACAGGTAATGAATTGTACCACTATACAACGACTGTCACGAAAGCAGATGGTGTAGTCGAAGTAGCGGAGTTTAATGATGTTCATAACCTCAAGGCATACATAGTCAGCCAGAACAATCTTCCGATTAAAGAAACGTATTACCCTCTCTATAGCAGCTGGGGATTTCCGACTCGCAAGATCCTCACAATCAATCACAATCAAGTAGGTGGTTCCTTTATTTATGGCGTGCGAAGAGATTATACGTCAAGTGGGTTAGTTCAAAATGAATGGCCAGTTTTTGATACAAGCAACGAGACCGCAGGATTGGACTACCAAGTCAGCTATACATATGGTGACTACGGTCAGCTCCTGACAAAGGAATACATGACCGACGCCAACACGACAGTCAAGCTGACCAACACGCTCACTTCTGACAGCAAAAATATCTATAGATCCAAAGTTACTGTCAATGGCACCCTGAAACAGCAAACTACCTTTTCCTATGATGCCTACGGCAATGTCCTCTCCACCCTGGAATCTATCACCAGCAGCACCAACCGTTATACTGCGTTCACTTATCAGGACAATGCTTACCTTGCCACCCGCAGAGTTGCGTCAAGCACAACCGCTGCCGGTGTCACAGAACTGACCAACACCTATGATAACCTTGGTCGTCTGATCACCTCCACGGATGCAAAAGGCTATACAACGACCTATACGTACAATGCTCTTGGAAGTGTCACGCGTGTTGACAATCCCGACGGAACAAGCGTCCAGTATAATATCAACTATCCCGGCAACTATGTTACGGTCGTCAATGAGCTGGGGGATGCCGTCAAGTATACCTATACGCCCCTGGGGCTAGAGTATGAAACGGTCGATGTTCAGACTGGCTCCGTGATTCAGCGCAAACACTATGATGAGAAGTCCAGGCTGATTCGTGAGGAAGAGTTCATCAACGGCTCTGTGACAGATTATACCTATGACAGCCTGGATCGCGTGCTCACGAAGACCACCAAGCAAGGTAACGTCATTTTGGCCCAGGAATCCTACATCTACGATGATGCCGCAGAAAACGGTACTTATCAGAAGGTCACCAAGACCGTCCTGGGTGACAGCACTGCTCCCAGCATCGTTACCACACAGTATACCGACAAGATGGGTTTTGTGGCTAAGACCGGTCAGATGCTGGGTGGAACTGAATACCTGGACACCTATACCTACAACTTTGTTGGCGATGTTCTCACTGTTCTGACAGCTGCCGATGCTGCCAGAAGTCTTCCCTACACCACCCAGTATGAGTATGACGGTCTCGGCAACGCGACCAAGATCTATAACGCTGAGGGACAGTATACCCAGAACACTTATAACCGCCTTGGCCTTCTCACAAAGACCATTGACTATGCCGGCACCCCTACCACTTACACTTACAATTACAGAGGCTTCCAGACCAAGCAGACAATCACCATCGAAGAGGGCGTTACCGCAGCCACCAGTTACACCTATGACAACAACGGTAACCTTACCCAACAGACCTCTCCTGCCAATGCGGCATCCGGCACAACCAAGGTCCTGTACACCTATGACAACCGAAACCGGCTGACCAAGGTTCGCCAGTATAACGGCTCCACTGTTGCGCTTACGACCCAGTACACCTACGATGGCGCAGGGAATCTTCTGACGCAGACAACCGGCGGTAAGACGACCACCTATACCTACAATCGCTTTGGCAGCATTCTGAGCATGAAGGACGCGCTGAACCAGATGGAGACTTACAGCTACTCTCCTCTCGGTCAGCTCCAGAGCAAGCAGGACCGCAATGGCATTACTACCACCTATGCCTACGATGCTTTAGGCCGGACAGTCAGCGTAACCGCAGGCAGCGGAAGCAGTGCCGATGTTTTGAACTACGCCTATACCCTGACCGGCCAAATCGCCATGGCTGAAAACAACACGCAGCGCACAAGCTATGAATATGATGAGCTTGGCAGACCTGTTACAGTCAACGAATGGGGCCGCACTTCTCTTGAAAGCAGCATCCAGGTAACTTTGAATCCCAATGGCGGCGAGGTCATTCCCACTTCACTCAGCGTCATCCCTGGAGATGTATGGGCTCTGCCGACACCCGCTCGGGAAGGGTTCCACTTTGCAGGATGGTTCTTGGGCAACACGCAGATTCTGAATGGATCCACCATCACACAGGCCACGAACTGCACGCTCATCGCCCATTGGGATACTGCTGTAACCGTAACGCTTGATTACAACGATGGCATTACGGAATCCGATGTGCTCACAGTCAACCAGGGGCAGAGTATCACGCTGCCATCGCCCACGCGAGTTGGATATAACTTTGTCAGTTGGCGTCGATGGCCGGACGATCATGCCGCCGGCAGCACTGTAGAGATTGAAGACTCCTGCACCTTTGTAGCGATCTGGGCACCAATTACCTATACCATCAAGTTCTGCAATACCGTTCTCTTCTTCCCTGTCCAGACTGAAACCATGCAATGCACCTACGATGTACCCGTTACGCTGGCTGCAGGGCTCAACTTCACTTATAACGGTGGGTTCCTGCAAGGCTGGCAGCAAGCTGGTACCGGCACATACTATCCGTTTGGCAGCGTTGTCTCCAACCTGACCGCTGTGGATGGAGCGGAAATCGTTATGTATGCGGTTTGGAGCAATGGCATCCATGGCACTGACCCGACAGAAGAGCAGATGGAATCTCTTCCGGAGGAACCTCTGTCACCGGAGGCAGTCACGCCAGTCCCGGATTCTTCTCTTGCAGTCCAGGCCGCGGCAGCAACTCCGGTATCTCTGACCTATACCAAGACCTACACCTATGATCTGGCGGGCAACCGGACCTCCTTCCTGCTGACCCAGGGCAGCACCACTCTTCAGAACGTCAGCTACACCTATGACAATCTGAACCGGCTCTCCACTGTGGCCAAGAGCGGCACCACCCAGGCAAGCTATACCTATGACACAAACGGCAACCGTGCCACACAAACCCTTGCCAACGGCGACATTACGACGTATACTTATAACAAAGCAAACTGGGTCACGAACCTTGTGAACAAGAAGGGCAGCACAACCATCTCCTCCTTTGCTTACACCTACTTCCCCTCCGGGCAGCAGGCGACGAAGACAGACAAGGCTGGTGTGGTCACCACCTATGTCTATGACGGCTTGGGCCGACTCACCCAGGAGAGTGAAGCGGGCGGTCTCACGGTGGCTTATACCTTTGACTCCGCAGGCAACCGCAGCTCCATGGCGGTCACGGGCAGCGAGACCTACACGGTCAGCTACAGCTACGACGCAAATAATCGGCTGACCTCCAGCCAGTACGTGGGCGGAGGTACGACGCAGAGCTCTCTCTACACCTATGATGCCAACGGGAACCTTCTGACCAAGAGCGAGTGGAGACCTCAGGACGGCCTTTCTTCCATTGCCAGCTACAGCTATAACCGTTTCAACCAACTCACTGCCCAGACGGTGAACGGTCAGAACTGCGCCTATGCCTACAACGCGGATGGGATCCGCGCAGCCAAAGCCGTCGGTTCCACCGTCACCAGTTACTATCTGGACGGCGGCAATGTGGTGGGCGAGAAGATTGGAACCGCTACTACCACTTACCTCCGGGGCCTTAACCTGATCTCCAAGACGAAGAGCAGCACGACCCAGTACTACTTGCACAATGCTCATGGGGATGTGGTAAACCTCACCAACGCCTCCGGCAACAGTACAAAGGCCTACGACTACGATGCGTTTGGCAACGAGAAGAACCAAGTTGCCTCCGATGTAAATCCCTTCCGATACTGTGGGGAATACCTGGACAAGGAGACCAACGAACACTATCTCCGGGCAAGGTACTATGATCCCTCGGTGGGTAGATTCTCTCAGGCGGACACCCATTGGAACCCCTCCAATATGATCTATGGGGACACCCCCCAGCAGATTGGAGAATACAAGGATGCTCTGGGTCTGAGCCGATATGCCTATCTGCCGCAAGTCGCTGCAGTCTCTCAGGCTGGGAATTTGTATGTGTATTGTATCAACAATCCAATTCTACACTTTGATAAAACCGGAAAACAAATTGAAAATGTTCTGAAGGAAACACTGGGTTCTTATTTTGGAGCACATGGTGATTCTGGGGCTATTGAAATAATGGCGTTAATTTGCTTAGGAGTTTTTAAAGGTATTCAACGTATTACATCTTCCCTTTGTAATTTAATGGCGAAACCGCGTTATTTTGGAAGCACAAATACAATATGTAATAAACATGAATCCACAAGTTTCCAAACAGACATTAAAGCAATAGATACTCATCACATTCTGTACGGAAGTAAAAACTCTCGTTCCGGACATATGGATGGATGGAAAAAGTTCGGATTGGACCCCAAACGGCCTGATGACGAGAATTGGCTGAAATTGCTACCATATCTATTGGAAACGCTTCAAAAGGATAACTTGATCGAAACAAAAACAACACAAGACGGGGGAACGCTTTTCTTTTATGCTAATGATTATGTTGATCTAGGGATAAAAGTGATTGTTAAAGTATGGAAATCTGCTTCAGGCGAACTCCTTCAGTTATCTGATGCATTCTTCCAGTATTTACCGTAACTCTTGGAGGAAAACTATGCTGTTAAGAAAAGATGCGATGCTTGAAAGCATTGAGAAATCAGAAGATTGGGATCGTGCACTGGAATACTGCAAAAAACAGTGGGAACGTTCCAAAAAAGATGCACCGGATTGCGAGACTTCCATGCGCTATTATGCACAACTATGGTATATGTGCTGCTATTCAGATCAACCGCCCATGGACGCACAATACTTTAATGAAGAATACGGGAACACTCTCAGTAATTGGCTGCAATCATTGTGTACTATGGAACAGTATTGTGCAAGCAACTTTTCAAACAACGAGATTTTTCTTTGTTTGAGCGGCTGGATGCTGCGGTGTCAACCGCAATGGTTTACTCAACTCTATTCCTATTATGATGCAGAAGAGCTCGGCCGTAATCGACTCTCTGCAGTACCTCCAGGCCAAGCTACTTCCTGTTCTATCTTTCGTGAAGTTGCTGTAGAACATCGAAGAATCAGCGAAGAGATGGTCCTTGATCTCTTTCCCGGAGACTCTCTTGTAGATGGTTATTTTCAGAATATGATGTCCTATTGGTGATTTACTTTAAGGTAGCCTATACCTTTGATTCCGCAGGCAACCGCAGCTCCATGGCAGTCACAGGGACAGAGACCTATACCGTCAGTTATACCTACGACGCCAATAATAGGCTCACTTCCAGCCAGTACGTGGGCGGAGGTACGACGCAGAGCTCTCTCTACACCTACGACGCCAACGGCAATCTTCTGACCAAGAGTGAGTGGCGGCCGCAAGATGGCCTTGCCTCCATTGCCAGCTACAGCTATAACCGTTTCAACCAACTCACTGCTCAGACGGTCAATGGACAGAACTGCGCTTATGCCTACAACGCGGAGGGCATTCGTACAGCGAAGGCTGTTGGTTCCACTGTCACCAGTTACTATCTGGACGGCGGCAATGTGGTGGGCGAAAAGGTTGGGACAAGCACTACCACATATCTCCGGGGCATCAATCTGATCTCCAAGACGAAGAGCAGCACGACCCAGTACTATCTGCACAATGCCCACGGGGACGTGGTGAATCTCACCAACACCTCCGGCAACAGCACGAAAACATATTCCTATGACGCTTTCGGCAACGAAAAGAACCAGGTTGCTTCCGACGCCAACCCCTTCCGCTACTGTGGGGAATACCTGGACAAGGAGACCAACGAATATTACCTCCGGGCAAGATACTATGATCCTTCGGTGGGGCGGTTCTCGCAGGAAGATACTTACGGAGGAGATGTCAAAGATCCACTTTCTCTGCATCGTTATCTCTATTGTTACCACTCTCCGACCAGATATTTGGACAGAAGTGGTAATATCCCAGTCGAAACTGTTCTTGATCTTGTAAGCATCTTCTTTAGTGCCAAGGATTTTATATCTGATCCAAGCTGGCTAAGTTTTGGATTCCTTGCTTGGGATGTAGTAGCTGCGATTGCCCCTTATTTCCCTGGATCCTATGCAGGGAAAGGGATTAAAGAGGGTATCGTATTAGCTGGAAAACTGGACGATATTACTGACGTTACACAAGCACTAAGCAAAGCGGATGATATTGAAGATGCAGCAAAGATTGTCAAAGAAAACAGCTCCATTTTCGTTTCTAGCTATAAAACATTAAAGAAATGGGTGAATTCCTTAAAGATCAAAGGTCTTGAAGTACATCACCTAATTGAGAAACGCTTTGCTGATATTTTGGGAGTGAAAGAATCCAACATTTTGTCTGTGGCTCTTGATAAAGATACGCATGCAAAGATTACAAAAGCATTTCGCGAGGTAATCGGATACAAGAATTCAGCACAGAGCGCCCGAACCGACACTGTTGGAATACAAGAAATCTGGGATGCTGTAATCTCTGTATATGAACAAGTTGATATGGCCCATTTAATTCCAATTATTAAAGAATGGCTCATTGATAATATTGATGATATTTTAGATTCCATTGATTGGAGAGGATGGTAAAATGGAAAGCTTAACCATATTGTTATTGATCGAGCGTAATATGAGGCGTGACTACAATCTTCCAAATGTACGGCAACTATGCGCAGAATATGAGGCATTTGTTCCAGATAGTGCAAAAAAAGAAAACCTGGGCTTTATTAGCCCAGTTCAATCTGTTCTTGCATTTCCAGATGGTTCGTTTGAGTTACAAGAAGCGATTAACAGAGCAAATGAATTGAATATTGCTGTTCGCTTTTTTCATAAAACCCTCTACACAAGGAAGGAACTTGAAGCGGTTCCTTTCTTTGAAGTGAGATGCTCTGCACCCATGGAATACGAGGGAACAAAGCCTGTTGATTACGGAACGATATACACACATGGCTGTCCGATCTGTGGGCGCGGAAATCTTCCACAAGAAGATATTCTTGTGGATCGAAAGTTCTTTAAAAAAGGACATTTTCTTTCTCTTGCACCAGACTATGCTGTTTCTGAAACTGTTCGAGCTTTGATTGAACAGAACGCTTTTACTGGTGTCCAGTTTATTCATAAGATTTGCGACTATAAAGGACGTGAGATGCGTCCGCTTTGGGCATTGACTGTAAACCATATGCTGCCACCACTAGGTGATAATGTCATGCGTGAATATGGAAGACAATTTAAGTGTGGACATCAAATCTTATATATCCGCTCAGAACTCCAGTATCCGAAAGAAATCATTAATTCCCTTTCTGATTTTAACTTTACGCAAGAGTACATTGGAAACTTTCAAGAGCAGCAGCTCGTGATAAGCGCTCGTGTGAGAAAAGTGTTTCTTGAAAACAAGATTAGAATGCGGTACGAACCTGTATCTTTTGTTTGATTTGAGAGCATATACAAGACGGACCACAACGGCGTGGTCACCACCTATGCCTATGACGGCCTGGGTCGTCTCACCCAGGAGAGCGAAGCGGGCGGCCTCACGGTAGCCTATACCTTTGATTCCGCAGGCAACCGCAGCTCCATGGCGGTCACGGGCAGCGAGACTTATACCGTCAGCTACAGCTACGACGCCAACAACCGGCTGACCTCCAGCCAGTACGTAGGCGGAGGTACGACGCAGAGTTCCCTCTACACCTACGACGCAAATGGGAACCTTCTGACCAAGAGCGAGTGGCGACCCCAGGGCGTCGCTCTGCTCGGCGCGGGTTTCGCTAAGATACAAGCATCTTAGCTCAAAAGCGCCGAGGTCGCTCCTTTCCCCCATGGAAGCATCCGCTTCCATGGGGTCCCCGAAATTTGCCTCCATAGCCAGCTACAGCTATAATCGTTTCAACCAACTCACTGCCCAGACGGTGAACAGCCAGAACTGCGCCTATGCCTACAACGCCGATGGGATCCGCACGGCAAAAGCCATCGGTTCCACCGTCAACCGGCACAACGACAATATAATTCTCAGCTGGTAGCTATGCTGCCAGCTGCTTTTTTTCACTTTAGTCTCCCAGCTTGGCATTCGACTCTTAGGAGAAAAATCGACAAAAATGCAGAAAATCTGTTTCGTTTTGGCCCGCTTCTGCGTCTCCTTATTATGTGAGGACTACGATTCCTCATGCAAAAGAGAAATCCATACGGCGAAAGTGTTCAAAAGCTTGTTTTCTGCAGATTTGATCTTCAGTTTCATTCGAAAATCGACTTGTAAAGAGGCTCATAAACGATTGTACTGTACGATTGACACAACTCTCATTTCGGTGAAATCACAATCTGCAATTTTATAATTGATAACTGTCCTGTTGGGCTGCAGAATAGGTGTTGGTCTATGCCGTTTAGAGACACTCGATCTTCTCTGGTTGCTCGATCTTACCGCCGCCCACGAAAAGTCAAATTTGCCTTTCTACTCCCTGCCGGAGACCTCTTTCCTCTCTGCCCACGATGTTATTATACGCTGGAACGGGAATACCTCAGTTACTGTGATCGCTGCGGGCAGGCGCTGGATTGGAGTGATTTCGACACCGCCGTAATCATCAAATGGAAATGCTGCAAAAAAACAGAGGATTGATGAATCATTCATCAGTCCTCTGCTTCAATCTTGTTTTTAAGGATTCGATATGCATTCTGCCGGGCTCGCGACAAGGCCATTCGCACGCTGGACGGCTTCATATGGAACTCTTCTGCCAACTCTTCATCTGTCATTTCCAGTATGTAACGATCTTCCAGCAATAAGCGACTACGCTCATCCAGCCGATGCCAATTCTTTTTCAAGGTTTCGGTATCTATCCGGGTTAGAATTATCTCCTCGACCTGAAAGACGCTCTCCTCATCATGAAATGAATCCCAGTTTTCGTCTAACATGTAATTGTGTGCTCTGTTTTGGCTGCGAAGATGACTGATCGCTGTGTTCTTACATATCGAAATAATATAGTTTACACGTTGGTCACGTGATCTTGACCGGAGAATCTGGAGTTTATCAATCATCTTTTCCAACGATATCTGAAATACATCCTCAATATCCTGGGCGTTCTTCAATATCTTACGAATCTCGCTGTACATCAAGCGCTCATATTGAACAAACAGCCCTTCCATAAATTCCCGATCGCTCTCATCTTCAATTGCAAGAATACAAGCGTATATCATAGACCGGTTATCCTCGTTTCATATAATGATCGACCAGCTGTCCAAGTTTCAGATCCTTCATAATAAGAAGGAGTGCTGCTTGCCGATCAGCCGGCAGGCTCTGAAAGTCTTTCACAAAATCTCCTATGGTCATGCCCATTGGAAGTGCTTGTTTAAACACATCTGGTGAAAGAGAAGAGGTGCACCGTCCCAAAAGGTAGTCTGTCGTTACATGAAAGAAGTTTGCCAAGCTGATGAGCTTTTGGACATCCGGATAGTGTGCTCCGCTTTCATAATTCGATATGGTGGCAGCTGAAACAAAGATTTTCTCACCAAGCTGCTGTTGTGTTAGTTTATGATCCTGGCGCAGTTCCGCTAAGATTTCTCCGAATTCAGCCATACAATCCACCCCAATCCAGTTGATTGTATTATCATAAAGCAATTTTAATCATGGTCTCGATTATTTTAGATTTACAATAGATTTTGCTGTTATATTCTTTTATAATTAAGTTTAACTAAATTTCGGATCAAATATAACTTCTTAGTGATTCCGTTTTCTTTACTTATTTCACTTTATCCCTATCCTGTTCTAGGGAGCAAGGAGGTACATACATGGAGAACCATGGAGGGAATGATGAAAGCCCCTCATCCAATGAAGCATTTTTTGTAGCACTCTTTCAGAAATACTCAAAGCTTATTTTTCATATAGCAAAGCGATACCAAACACAGGGGGTCGACATCCAGGATATTGTGCAGGAATCTTTGATGAACCTCCTTTCACATGAATCGCTTTTAAAGACTTTATCTGCTGAGGTTTTAACCAGCTATATCTATTACACGGTTAAGAACACTGCCATAAGCCAGCTCCGTTCACGACAGAAAATTATTAGCAATGAATTCTCTCTTGAAGAGAGTGAATCTGAACTGCTTCATAACTCCACTGCAATGATACAGCAGATTGAGATGAAAACCATGATCGAGCCAGTTCTGGATTCTCTTCCCGAAAATGAGAGAATGCTGTTGACATACAAATACCTTTTGGACTATTCTAATTCTGAAATTGCACGCCTCATCGGATGCAAACCGGAGAGTGTACGTATGATGTTGTCGCGAGCAAGGCGCAAAGCGCTTTGTTTGCTTGAAGGCTCGAAGGAGGAGATGAAATGACCCGAAAAGAGGAATTGCAGGATCGGTATGAAGATATTGCCTTTGCGCTAATGATGGAACGGTTTGCTGAAGAGCGAGGAAAAGAACTGCTGAAGGAAAACGAAAAGCTCCTGCGCGATCCGTCAAAAAGCCTTCCGAAAGATCTTGAGGAGAAATGCTTGCGGACAATTCGAAAAGCCTGTGCAAAGAAGGAGACGAGAAGCATCAAGCGCCTCACAATAAAGATTCTAAACAAGGCTGCAATTGCTGCATGTATCGCAATGCTTCTTTTTGTAACGGCCTTTGCAACTTCCGCAAAGCTCAAAGCGAATACCATCAATTTCTTGGTTGAGAAATTCGATACTCGCACTTCTTTCTCTTTCTCAAACTGGAATACAGTTGTTGATGCGCCAAAGGTCTTGGTTAATTGGTTGCCAGAAGGGTATAGTCTTATCAGCCAAGAACAAAACAATTTTCGAACAATTCTAGTCTATGAAGGTCCTGGTGAAGAGATCTGTAACATCTACGTTTCTGCTGAAAAAGCCACGGTTTCTGTTGATTCAGAGAACTCGGATTCACAGGAGCTTTCCATAAATGGCTGTTCCGGTATATTCCTTGATTCTGGAAAAATGGCGTACTCTCTGACTTGGGTAGCACCATCTTCCTATGCTGTAATCAGCATAGTATCGGAAGGGATTCCTCTCGAAGAGCTACTTCATATTGCTGAAAAAATAGAAGTTGCATAATATGTCCTTTTGCGTCTCCTTGATGTCTCAACTAAACAAAAAAGGAGAAAGGAAAATGAAAACACTGTACAAAACAAAAGGAGCCCTATCTTGCTTACTTCTACTTTCAATCGTAGTGAGTATCGTTTCACCACTCGCGCTGGCTGCAGGCCCAGGCGCACAGTCCAATTACATTGGGTTATTCGTCGGGACATGTGGATTTGATATTGGGTCGTTTGGTATCTCAAACGCTGCATGCACAGCTCACCTTAAGCAAGGGTATTCCGCGACTGCAAAGCTATCTATTATGCAAAGTTCTGATGGAATTTCCTGGTCACTTTATAAGGATTGGTCCAGTTCTGAAAGCACTTACATAAGCATGGATCAATACTGGGCCGTGATTCCAGGATATTTCTACAAAGCTGTCATGGGACTAACTGTATATGATAGTGATCATAACATTGTCGAATACATTGAGATTGACTCGCCGATCCAGTATTACTAATTCATTTATGATTCGGATTATTTGAATTGAGCGTAGAAATCGGCTGTGACACAACTGTACAAAAAAGGAAGCAACCGGGCTCCGGTCGCTTCCCTTTTTTCTTGTTGAGGCTCCTGTCCCAATCCTTATGACAGATCACATGCCTCATCTATAGCCGCGCTTTGGTTATGTTCCTCTGTGAGATTTGCAAAAACAAAACTGTTGAAGAAGCATATAGGGGAAATAGAGTATTATCAATCCGATCAGTTCACTAGCTCAACTCGTAAGCATAACTATACATTTTTCCGACAAAAAGCAAACTACCCTTCTCGAATGCGCATGGTAAAACGCCCGGTTTCCGTCAATATGTACTATTCCCAACCCATTCTTTTGGCTAAATCCAACATAGAAAAGCTGAATTTTTGCCACCTTGCCAATGTCATCAGCGACGGGTCACCGTCGCGGATGCGCAGGGTGCGGCGGATCTCCTTGGGAATGACCACGCGGCCCAGATCGTCGATGCGCCGAACGATGCCTGTTGCTTTCATATCTTCAATCTCCTTTTTCCGTGTTTGCCCTGCTATTGTCTGCAAAATGTGGGAGAATATGCAGAATGCGACGTCAGATTCCATCAGCGCCCGGCTGTGCTGCAATCAAAAAAAGAGGATTGACGCCTTGCGCGTCAATCCTCTTTCTGCTGTTGGCTTTCTCAGAAAATCAATCCGCCGCAAAGCCCAGGCGTTCCAGCCAATCCTTCACGGTCTGCTCCGTGCCGTCGCCGACACTGGTGCCGGAGACAGCCAGGCCGTCCAGAACCGTGGCATCCGGCTCCCACTCGGCGATGGTCTGATAGGTGCCGCCGTCCCGGGAACCCGCGTGGGTATTGAAGGGCACGATGGTCTTGCCGGAGAAATCATAGTCCTCAAAGAAGCTGTAGAACAGCATGGGCAGGGTGTACCACCACATAGGATAGCCCACAAAGATGGTATCATAGGACTCCGGGTCCACGCCCAGGTCCTGATAGGCCGGGCGCTGATCCTCGTCCCGCTCCGTCTTGGCCGCGTCCAGCGTGGCGTTGTAGCTGACCGGATAGTCCGTCACCGGCGTGAGCCGCACAAGATCCCCGTTCACCTGGCTGCAGATCATCTGCGCCAGGGCCTCGGTAACACTCACGTCCCCTGCATAGGGGGTTGCGGCGGAGACCACATCTGCATCCGTCGTATTGGCGGAGCTGAAGAAGATCACAAGCGCAGACTTCTGCGCAGGCTCCGCCGGCTGCTCCTCTGGCTGGGTCTGCTCCGCTGTCTGCTCTGGAAGCTCCGTCTCGCTTTCTTCCTCTGTCTGCCGTTCCGTCTCCGGCTCCTGGGCAACTGCAGGCTCCTCCGCCTGCGCCTCGGGGACCGAAACGGGCTCCTGGCCCGCCGCAGCACCGCCGCTTCTCGCTGTGCAGGCACAGAGGCTCAGCAGCATTGTTAGCGCCAGAAGCATGGAAATCCATCGTTTCATTCTTTTACTCCTTTCCCTGCCGCCAGGGCTGGATCAGTCCCGGAAGCGCACCTTCCGCATAGGTCCGCAGGATCGACATGGGGTCCTGCTCCCCGTTGGAGATGGCCCAGAGGCTCACCGCCCCATAGTACTGGGCGGCGATGCAGCGGGCCAGGGTTTCCGCCGGCGTGTCCCGGCGCAGCTCACCCCGCTCTGCTGCTTCCTGGAGGAGCTTTCGGAGCACGTTCAGATCATAGCGGAGTTTCTCCTTGCCCTGCAGATCGGATTGGTCCGCCACATTCCGCAGCCACTGCTGGCAGACATGCAGGCCCGTTTCCTGGATATATTCCATGGACGCCTCCAAAAAGGTCCAGACCTGCCCGGTCACATCCGGGATCTCCCTGGCCCGCTCCTCCGCGGTGGCGAACTGATCCTGGGCGATCTCGTAGACCACATCTTCCTTGCGCTGAAAGTACGTATAAAAAGAGCCCTTGGCCACGCCCGCCTCCGCCGCGATGTCGCTGACGCTGACATGATCAAATCCCCGCTCCCGAATGAGCTTTTCCGCCGCCTGGATGAGTTTCCGACGGGTCTCCAGGGCGGCCAGCTGCCGCTTTCCCATGGCTCTCTCCCCTTTCTTTTCTGAATTATACCAGGTCGTTGACCGCAAGTCAATGACTGTTCGTATGTTTCCGGACAGTTTCCGCAAAGGGTATAAAAAAACCCGCCGCTGGCCTCAGGCCACGGGCGGTACGTCACAGGTTTTCGGTTCCGTGCTCTCCATAGGTCATCTTCACAACCTCCTGGTAGCGATCCCACAGAATCATCAGGGAATGCCGAACCAGCTTGTTCAGCTTACGCACGATCTCACCTCCCATTCTTCCGGCGGCCTTGCCGCCTCAAGTTTTCCGCATTCTAGCACCCCGATCCGAAAGATGCAAGCCCTTCGGCGTTTTTTCTTGCACAAGATACACAAAAATAACCTTTGTTTTCTGTGCAACTCGCGCAGAGCTTTTCTAAAATGTTCCGAAATCCCGGTGATTCTCCGGTTTTTCAAACAGTTGCTTGCAATTACAGTTGCGAAGATGTACAATATCAGTATCGAGAAATAAGGAGGCGTCAGCATGCACGACGAAGAACGCAGAAAGGCCGGGAAGCTCTACTCCTCTGCCAAGCTCCACGACCAGAAATGGATCCAGGGCAAGATGATCCTGGACGCCTACAACAACCGCAGCTTTGGGGACCGGACCGAAGGGCCGAGTCTGGCGGATGTCTTTGCCGAATACGGTGAGGGCTCGTCCATCATTCCACCCTTCTACTACTCCCAGGGCGTGCACATCCACATCGGCAAGCGTCTGTTTGCCAACGCCTGGCTCATGGTCCTGGACGAGGCGGACGTGACTATCGGCGATGACGTGTTCCTGGGGCCCAACGTCTCCATCTACACCCCCATCCACCCCATTGACAGCGGAGTGCGCAACACCCATCTGCAATACGCAAAGCCTGTGACCATCGGTTCCAATGTCTGGGTGGGCGGCAGTGTGACCATCCTCCCCGGCGTGACCATCGGAGAGGGGAGCGTCATCGGCGCGGGCAGCGTGGTAACCAAGGACATTCCCGCGGGCGTGGTGGCAGCCGGCAATCCCTGCCGGGTCCTGCGCAAGATCACCGACGAGGATAAGACCTACTGGGAGGGCGAGCTTGCGGCCTACCAGGCGGAAGAGCAGGAATAAGACAATCGGGCAGTTCTTCTGAGAACTGCCCGTTTTTTTGATAGTCTACAAACAATTTACACATTGTTTTAATATGGGCACTTGCGTCCAGGCTGTCTGCGTGGTAAAATCAAGAAAAAAAGGAGGTACCGACCATGACTGATTCTCTGCAGCGCATCTGCGACAACTACATTGCCAGCCGGGATGTGGTCAAGAAGACCTTCAAGCTGGAATACAGCGCCATCTACCCCGTCTGCGCAAACCTCTTTGCCGCCCGAGGCAAGATCGCGGACCATGAGACCCTTGCCAGCTGCAAGGCTCTGCTCAAGGAAAAAACCGGCCTGTTTTCCAATTTCCGGGGCACGCTGGCCGCGCCGGTGAGCACCATGATGGCCGTCAGCGGCGCGCCGGAGCGCACCCTGGACGAGGCTATTGAGAACTACGCCGTGCTGAAAAAGCACTTCTGGGGCTCGGAGTACCTGGCGCTGGTGGCCTTCCTTCTTGCGGATATGGGCGTGTCCTCCCAGGTGGAGGAGCGCGCCGCCCGGGGCAAAGCCATCTACAAGCGCATGAAGGAGTCCCACCCCTTCCTCACCAGCCAGGAGGACAGCGTCTTTGCCGTGCTCATGGCCTTCTCCGAGCGCTCGGATGACGAGCTGGTGGAGGAGATGGAGAGCGTCTACGAGCTCTGCAAGAGCCGTTTCTCCCGCTCCAACGCCACCCAGGCAGTGTCCCATGTGCTGGCTCTCTCCCCCGGTGAGGCGGAGCAGAAGGCCCAGCGGCTCATGGATCTCTACGACGCCATCAAGGCTTCCGGCGGCAAGTACGGCAAGCACTTTGAGCTGCCCACCCTGGCTGCCCTGTCCGTGCTGGACGTGCCCATCGAGACGCTGGTTTCTGAGCTTCTGGAAGTGGACGCATTTCTCTCCCAGCAGAAGGGCTACGGAATGCTGAGCGTGGACAGAAAGACCCGCATGATGCACGCCGCCATGCTGGTCACCGACGTCCACGAGCCGGAGGCGGTCCGCTCGGCCCTGTCCGACACCGCTCTGCGCAGTGCGCCCGTTGCCTCCACCCTGGCCCTCATCGCGGCCCAGCAGGCCGCTCTGTGCGCAGCCATCGTGGCAAGCAGCTCCGCCTCCTCGGCAGCCGCCAGCTCCGGCAGCCACTGACGAGGCCTGACAACACCGCCCTGGTTCCAGCCGGAACCAGGGCGGTTTTTTTACTTCTTTTTCTTTCCCTGCCAGTTCATGGGCGCGGCGCCGCGGCGCTCCCGGCGATAACAGTCGTCGCAGAGCTTGCCCCGGTGGCCCGGGGCCAGGGGCTTCTTGCAGCGCTCACAGAAGCGGATGTTACTGCGCAGCCGATGAAGCAGGATCTCGTTGATCTCGTCGGCCACCTGCTCCCGGGTGTCGTAGAGCTTGTCCTGGTCCACGCTCAGGTCAAAGGCCTTGGCGAAGGAGAAAAACAAATCCAGCTTCCGATAGTAGAGCTCCAGCTCCGGCAGGGTCTGGCGGCTCTCCTCGGGCAGGCCCGGCTGCTCGATCTTCTCCCCCAGCTGATAGCGCCGCAGAAACTGGAAGAACAGCTCCCGCAGCTCCTCCTCGTTCTCATCAAAGGGAATGTTGGCGGCCCGAAGCTCCTGCTCCTTGGGAAGCAGAAAGCCCAGCTCCCGCATCTTGGAGATGATGGCGATATAGCGGGAGATATCCAGCTTCACATAGGGCTCCACCGTGGGCATCTTGTTCCACTCGGTGAGCACCTCTAAAAGATCGAAATCCGCCTGGAGCACCAGGTCCGAGAAGCCCTGGACCGCGTGCTGGATGGGTGGGATCACTGCCTCCAGCCCCGCCCGGATGGCTCCCAGGTTCTGGGTGGCCCCCACATAGCCCCGGTCGTACATGCCATAGCGCCCGGCCCGGCCCGCGATCTGCTGGATCTCCTCCGGCTTCAGATCCCGACGCTCCACTCCGTCAAACTTCTCCGTTTCCATGAACAGGATCCGTCGGATGGGCAGGTTCAGGCCCATGCCGATGGCGTCCGTGGAAACCACGTATTCCATCTCCCCGTTCAGGAAGCCCTCCATCTGCTTGCGGCGGGTGGAGTACGGCAGGGCGCCGTAGATGATGGCAGGCTCCTTGCCCGCCTGACGCAGATCCTCGGCCACGCTCAGGACCCCCACCTTGGAGAAGGTGATGAGGGCGTCGCCGGGCTGAATGCGTTCATAGTCCACTGTGTGATGCATGAGCAGCAGGGGCGTGCGGCGCTTGTGGACCTCCACCTCATAGGAATCGCCGCAGCTCTCAATGAGCCGCAGGAGGATGTTTCTTGCCTCCGGCGCGGCGCAGAGGTGAACCTCCTCCGCCTGCACCCCCAGAATAGCCCGGGTCCAGGCATAGCCCCGCTGGGGATCCGCGATCATCTGGCATTCGTCGATGACCGCCACCTCATAGCGCGCGCCAAGATCCAGCTTCTCCGCCGTAGCGGCCACGTGGGTATCCCCCTCCTGGTAGTCCTCCTCCTCGCCGGTGGCCAGGCTGCAGGCCACACCCGCGTCCAGCAGGGTCTCCTGGGCCTCCAGGGCCAGCAGGCGCAGCGGCGCCAGATACACGCCATTCTTCGCGCTGATGAGGCGCTGGAAGCCGGCATAGGTCTTGCCCGTGTTGGTGCCGCCCAGATGGAGGACGAAGTGGCGATGAATGGCCCGGGCGGCGGGATACTCATCCTTGGGATTCAGAGCCATAAGCAGGCTCAGGCTGGAACGGATGGCCTGGGGCACATACCAGACGGACCAGACTGTGCCCAGGCCATCCTGGAGCAGGGTCCGGGCTGGAAAGTCCGGCGCTGAGAGCATGGCGCGCACATCCGCCGCCGGATTGCTGCGGGCAAAGTCCTGAAGGACCTGCTCCGACGCGCCTGCCAGCACCTGGGCATAGCGGGAGAGGACCTGCCGGGACACCGGCGCGTTCCGGTTCTCCCCCAGCCAGGCGGCGGCGCGCAGAAGATTTCGCAGAATGGCGCTGAGGCGCGCACTGTCGCAGCGCTGCTCCAGAGCCAGAAATTCGGAAAGATGGGCCATGGCCTGCTGGGCCCGCAGACGGCGGTTGGCCGCCGTGGGGGCAAGGTCCAGGATTGCCCGGTGATACTGCTCCGCCAGAGCCCAGGCCGGGGTGTCCTCCTTCGGGCCGCGCTCCCAGGCAGCCGCCAACAGCTCCGCGCCGCTCTGGGCCGCGGGACTTTCCGACGGAACCTGGGTCTGCACCCGACTGGCGAGGAAGCGCTCGTCCCGCTCGGCAGCCAGGACCACGCCCCGGGACCAGACCCGGATCTTGTTGCCGTCCAGCTCCGTGTAGCGAGGCTTGGGAAGCAGTGCATGCATGAGCTCGTTGGTCCAGCCCCGGCGGCGGAGCTGCGAGGCGTTCCAGCTCTCCGCATCTCTTTTTGCCATGCCGCTTCCCTCCTCTCGCAAAATGATCAGAATTGTGATACCATGGTTAGTATATCCGATCCGGAAACAATCTTCAACGAAGTTTTTTTCGCCGGGCTGTAACGAACTGCCCGGATCGCGCATCAACAGACAGAAAGGAGGCGATGACGTGGATTCCATGGATCAGGCATTCCGGGAGCATTCCCAGATGGTCTTCCGCTACCTTTTGAGTCTGGGCGCAGACTCAGATCAGGCCGAAGAGCTGACCCAGGAGACCTTCTATCAGGCGGTGAAGAGCGCGGAGCGTTTCGACGGAAGCTGCAAGCTCTCCACCTGGCTCTGCGCCATCGCCCGCAACAAGCTTTTCGAGGACCGGCGCAGGCATCCGCCCACCGGGGAGATCCCGGAGGATCTGCCCGGCGATGGAAGCCCCGAGGAAGCCCTCTCCGAGGAGGCCGGGCGGCTCGCCATCCTGCGCGCCATCCATGCCCAGCCGGAGAGCGTCCGGGAGGTCCTCCACCTGCGGCTTCTGGGAAATCTGAGCTTTCGTCAGATCGGGGAGGTCCTTGGAAAGAGCGAAGAATGGGCCCGGGTGACCTTTTACCGGGCCAAGCTGAAACTGCGAGAGGAGCTGCGTGAGCATGACTGACAAACTGCCCTGTGCCGTGGTGCGGGATCTGCTTCCCGGAGAACTGGAAGGCATGAACAGCCCGGAGACCTCGGCGCTTCTGACAAGCCATCTGGAATCCTGCCCGGACTGCCGCGCCATCCGGGACGCCATGGCCGCCCCCACCCCTGCCATGCCGGAGCCCCGGGAGGTCCAGGGACTGAAAAAGGTCCGCAAAGCGGTCCATCGGCGGGTGCGGACGGTAATCCTTGCGGCAGTGCTGGCGCTGGTGCTGCTCGTCAGCATTCCCTTCTGCGCCTTCTTTGTCATTGGCTTCAAGGAGCCGGGCTGGTACAGCACTGTGGACGTGTCCGGGGAGCTGCTTACGGTCTCGGGCATGACCTCCAGCTCCGCCCTTGCCGTGCGGAAGATCGAGTTTGCGGAGCTGCCCGGCGGGGTTGCGCAGGTGAACCTGCGCACGGTGCTGCCCCTGTTCTGGCGCGAGGGCAGACGGGGCGAAAGCCACTGGTTTTCCCGGACCATCACCCAGGTGCAGAGCTCCGACGGGACGATCCTCTGGTACGAGGGAACGAAGATTTCTGTCCTTGCCAGCAATCTTTACCGGCACTCCATTCCCTATGTGGGCAACGCATCCGGGGTGAGCCGTCTGGTCCGGAACCTGGGCCTCCAGGGTGTGAGCCTGGAACTCAAGACAGAGTCTGAGCCCTACGGACTGGTCCTCTGCGGCGCTCAGGATCTGGATGAGAAGCAGCTGCAGAAAGCCGCCTTCGCCCTGCTGGCCTGCGTGGACAATCTGTCCTTTGTTCAGATTGAGGACACGGGGCTGGAGTTTAACGCCCAGGAGGCCACGGAATTTCTGGGCAGGGATGTGAAGTCCTTTGCTTCCTCCCCCAGCGACATGCAGCGCCTGGTGGAGGCCCTGAGCCTTGCGGCAGGACCGGCTGGCAGCCTCGTCCCATGATAAAATGATAAGAAATCCCCGCGTTACGGTTCTCCGTGACGCGGGGATTTCTTTGTGGGCGCATAGGTCTGAAGAAATAAATCAGAAAGCCTCAGCTCCTCTTTTCAAATCTGGATGATAGAGGGCTTCTTTCGATATTCAAAAAACCAGTTCATTGCGGCGGACTTTCCTGTGGCCCGATCGGCGACAACTTCATCGCGGCCCGAAAGCCTTTTGCTAATTGTCCGAATGAACTCCCCGGTGGAGTGACCCATCTCATCTCTTTATTATCGAAACCCAAAAAAGCATATTTCGCTTTTCGGCTTTGCCAATAGGGTGTGATCGTATACCCTTCATCTTTTCTCCATGTAATGAAGACGTACCCAAACTCCTTTACGCAAGCCTTCCAGCTTTTCGCGCCTTTGAACTTTTGAAGTATGGATTCCCCCGTTGGGAATCCTATGGGATGGTAAGCAAAGCTTTTACTAAGAACTGTTAGGATAAAATGTTCCAATTCAGAGTCCGTGTATCCAGCCTTTAACTCAGTAACTGGTTCAATGCTGACAAGAATTTCACCCCATTTCTCAGTAATTGCTGTTGACATTGGAATTCCAATTAAGTTTCCTGCCACATCAAAATAGATTCCAATTGACCGATAAGTAATCTCCATCCGAACATACCCTCTTTTTCTATGTTATCTTCCTATGACCAGGGCCATCATAGGCATACTATCTGCCGCGTGTTCTGCGTTGCCGACCTGTCTTCAAATTCGGACAGTCGCGCACAGAAAGCGCTTTAGCCGCCACGCACGCTTGGTCAGGTGGCTGCAAACAGGAACATTAAATCAACAAAACAGGCACATACCAGTAGACTTTAATCTTGTTTTCCTGAAAAGCCTGTTTAACTCGATTGCTAATGACTAAGTAAGGACCTCTGTAAAAAAACCATTCACTTGTGATGTTAAAATCACAAGCGTTCTCTAATTTTACACGTTCATACATCAAATCAGATTCGCAGTATAAATACGAGTGTCCGCAAGAATTCTGGTTGCGCTGTATAACGCTTGCTTCTGGAGAAAGTGGGGGTAGCTTATTCCGAACTGTTAATGCATAGAACTTTCCTGTTTCACGTCCTTTATAGTCTTTGACCTCCTGTTCAAAAGAAACGCCCGTGAAGGAGTTTTCCTCAATTAATGCTCGAACTTCTTCTGAGACAATGTAGCTGGCACCGAAATAACTGGATAAGAATGTCCCAATAGATGTCTTTTTTAAATACTTTCGATCTACCAGAACATCACCGACAGGTTTCCCAAATTGATGACAATGCTCACATGCTCCTTGATATTCCGTTCCAAATTCCCTTAGCGAGTCGCCGGCAAGTTCCATGGGTTCTGGAAATTGCGGCATGTAAAACAAAGCTGAATCTTGTTCTTTTTTTGTATAGTACACCGCCTCATAAGCATGTGTTTTTTCCAGGCCAAGTTCCTCCGCGCGTTTTTTTGCAGCTTCTAGTTCCGGAGATTTGCTTTTCAATGGCAGTTCACACCGCATCTCGTTAGGCGGGATAAATCTCTTTCTTAACTGAGATGGTATCTGGGATTCAAATTCAGAAAACAGCTTAAAGAAATTCGGAGAACCTTTCTCTGCGTCATAAAACTGAAGAATCGTGTATCGAAACATTTTTACCACCCTTTCCAATCTGTAATATCTGTCGCGTGTTCTGCGTTGCCGACCTGTCTTCAAATTCGGACAGTCGCGCACAGAAAGCGCTTTAGCCGCACTGCAATATCACCCAGCTTGCCGCAAAGTTCTTTGTCCTCAAGTCTTCATCGGTAATCCAAACATAAAGCCGGCCAAGATCGCCCCACATCATTCCCAGATCTTCGTTGCTTTCCACTTGAAGCAGCAAACTCCACCGGCCTGCGTTTTTATCCAATCCCCGGGCATGGCCTTCGTCGTACCCACTGGAATTCCCGCAGTACAAATTGTGGGACACAAGTTCACACTCCAGCTCCATGCAGTCTTGTAAATTGTTGGAATGGCCCAGCAGCTTATTATCCGGCTCGGAGATGTCTTCCATCATTTCACAATAAACATCGGCATCCTCGTCATCGAGGGGCAGCGTTTCACCCACGAAGCTTTGCAAGTCAGGGAACTCAATCACATGCGCAAAGCGCATAACGGAAGGTTCAAACAAACCGCCTGACGCTTCTAAATCCTCCGGTACATCCGCTTTCTTCAGGTGAGAGAGGTCTCCTTCATAATAGAACAGGACTTTCCCATCTCCATCCTTCGGATCAAATCCCCAGGGCATCTCCATGGAAGCATCGTAAAAGAAATAGAGAATGCCATGGTCGGGCAGCTTCTGTGCAGGATCATACGGCGCGGTTTCTGCAAAGTTAATCTGGCAGATAAACGACAGCGGACGATCGGTCTTCTTGTGTCTGAACCATGCTATGCCGTCCGGAAGATCCGGCACGCCGCCCATTTTGGACGCCCCGATGGGGATCTCTTCTTCCTGTGCATTGCGCAGCTCAATGTGTATGGCATCTTTGACCGCAGCCTCAATCAGCGTGGTATATTCAGACAGTCCATACGATTCCAGTACCGCTTCAGCATCTTTGATTGTTTTCATTTTGAACATCTCCCCTTTGGGTGTGACAAGGGTGGGTGACCTGTATGATATATTGAACGTCCTTTCCCTCAATGGAAAAGTAACGATCATCCATGTCGCTGATCAAATCTTCGAGAGGCGGGGCATGATCAGATTGCTCCACAAACGATAACACAATTTCAAGTACAGTTCCGGTTGACCAACCACGAACAAAAAAACGGGCATCTTGTACACCGCCGCTTTCAAGTTCCGTCAGCTTTTTGCGGAACAGGTCTTCATCCCAGCGGATACTTTTCACAAAAGAAAGATATTGTGCTTGAAAAGCATCTTGTTCCATATCTGTGTAAAAACATGCTCCAGCCAACTCGACTCCGGCTCCTCCTTCGACCGGGAGCAGGAAATCCGGTGTCACCACACCGATCGCCAAAGCGAACACATCTCTTTCTTTTAATTGTGTTAGGAGTGTGTATACTTCCGCTTCCTTTTCCCTCGCCACAGGTGCTTGCACGTCAACTGAAAGTGTTACAACGTATCGCATCTCATGGGAAGAGAAGACAACCCAGAATTTGGAAAGCTCAACCTCTGCCATAACATCATCTAGGAATTGTTGAAGAAAATCTTCGTCCTGTAACGCTTCCACAATTCGGCAACAGGAAACGCTGTCTGATAATGGGCGATTGTTTTGGTCTAGGACTAACTCATAGTCGCTTCCTTCACAGGATACGATAATCCGAGTGAGGTATGTGTGCTCCATGATTTGCATCCGGTCTATTTCACAGAACTGAACGTCTATCTGATACTGCTCCATAAAATAGCTCTTTGCCAGCTCCTCAGCCCGTCTGGTTGTGAGCACTTCGGATTTCGAACAGCCAACTCCAGAGAGGAACAGAAGACACACAATAACAGCAAGGATCCCTGTGCGCTTTCCCAGCATAGAACACCTCGGGATTACTATCCGGCGATATGCGTGTTGGTCCATCAGATGGTCCCTCCTTATTATTGAACCGTTTGTTGCTGTGGCTAGCACAAGATAAGGAGAACCCGGCGCACGTTTGTGTCTTGCCGCTTCCGGAGCGGAGCGATACCAGGCGGCAGATCCTTCGGCTCGCTACGCTCGCTCAGGATGACCGATTCAGTGCGTTGGTTGAGACAGCGGGATCAAGCTTTCCCACTTTTGGTAGAGCAGAAGCAAATCAGTGTCTTTTTCAAGCCCTTTTATCTTTTTGAGCGCTTGAATCCGGACCATATGAACCGGCTCAAAAACAGTGTGAAAAGGAGGATTGTAACTTGTATCAACAAAGCCAGCAATAACAGGGTGATTTTTAAAAACATATCGATCCGGTTTGTCTTCGATGACCAAGTTCAACGAAGGACCCAGAGAAAGAAACATAGCAGTTACAAGCATTGCAATATCTCGAATTACATACTCAGTTTTTACATCAAACCGTTTTCGCCCAATAAAAGCCTCTCCAAAAGGGTGCGCTTTTTCCAACTGCTTTTGATAGATTTCTTTTGGCTTGTCCTCAATTCCTGCATGTTTCAAGAACCAACGCCATATATCCACCAAAACAGCGGGAGACGCAATGCAATCCAGTACGGTTTTCTTTTTCTGAAAGCACTTGCCAAGTAAATAACAGGACCTGTCTGGGATATTCGAAGCGAACCACTCCAAATACGCAGTTGCTTCCGCCTTGTCCCAGTGCTCATAATCAATCTTTTTCGGCGGAAGAAGGATTTCATAATCCTTAAAGCATTTTCTCATGAATGATGATTCTTCCTTTCATAAAAAATGGAAACCCGTGAGGAGAGAAACCTGGTTCAATCCTGGTTCCGGAGCGTGGATAATTGCACTGCGACCTCTCCGGCCCCTGCAGGGCCACCTCTCCTTTCAGGAGAGGCAAGGGGCTCCGCGCAAAGGCGGGGCAGAGTGATGCCGTGGGGCTGCCACTCGCTCTTGGTCAGAAGGTTGCTGTAAAGTGTATTTCACTTTTCATCCAGATCACCGATATAAATCCCGGATCCTCGCAACACCAGGTACTTATCTTTTAGAACGCTAAATGCAGCACCGTCTCCTTTTTTTCGAATTGCAATTACATTGATTCCTTGATAATCCTTGACTGGCTCTGGGAAACTGCTGCAAAAATCAAAAGTAAGCACGTAATCTTGTTTTTCCGTATGAACCTCTATCTCATCATGCTTGTATTCTACTGATTGATCACGAATTTTAATCGTGTACCCCAGCCCTCCCATGGACTGGTAGGAGACAATGCTGTCACTGAGGATAGAAACAAGTGCTTGGAGACGCTCCTCTAGATCCGTTGCTTTCTTCTTTGCATGCTTGGAAAAAAGCACAGAAAGACCGTCCACATCTTTCTCCTGAATTGCTGTCATAATGCTTTCAAGATATCTTGCTTGCTCCACATCTATCGGGCCTGGTTCCAGATCACCGATATAAATCCCAGCCCCTTGCAACCCCAGGTAATTGCGACTTACAACGGTAAGCGCATCGCTGTCGCCTTTTTTTCGAATTGCAATCACATTGATTCCTTGATAATCCTTAACTGACTCTGGGACATTGCTGCAAAAATCAAAGTCAAGCACAAAACTTTGCGTTTCTGTATAAACCTCTATCTCATCATGCCTGTATTCTACCGATTGATCACCAATTTTTTTCGTGAACCCCAGCCCTCCCATGGACTGGTAGGAGACAACATTGTCACTGAGGATAGAAACAAGAGTCTGGAGACGTTCCTCTAAAGCCGTTGCGTTCTCTTTTGCGTTCTTGGAAAAAAGCGCATAAAGGCCGTCCACATCTTTCTCCTGAATTGCTGTCATAATGCTGTCAAGGTATCTTGCTTGCTCCACATCTATCGGGCCTGGTTCCAGATCACCGATATAAACCCCTGCCCCTTGCAATACCATGTACTCTTTCCCTACAATTTCTTGCGCAGCTCTGTCGTTTACTCTCCACAGTGCAATCAGATTGATTCCTTTATGATCTTTGATTGGCCTTGGAAAACTGCTGCAAAAATCAAAAACAAGATCATAATTTTGCTTTTCTGTATGAATTTTTATATCATGACAGCTGTATTCTACAGATCGATCACCAATGTGAATTGTACGCCCCTGCCCTCCGTCGTCCTGATAGGAGATAACATTGCCACTAAGGATAGAAACAAGTGCTTGGAGACGTTCCTCTAAATCTGTTGCATTCTCTTTTGCGTTCTTGGAAAAGAGCGCAGAAAGACTGTCCACATCTTTCTCCTGAATTGCTGTCATAATACTCTCCAGATATCTTGCTTGCTCCATATCAACCGGGTCAAATATCTGCATAGGCCCACAACCAGAAAGAAGCAGAGAAAAGGCGAGCAGAACAGCCATACAAAAGCAGACTCTCCGTTGAAGAAACATTTCTACCATCCTTTCGAAAGCTAGAAGGTAATCGTTACAAGCTATGAGCTTCCTCGTGAAAAAGGCAATGGGGAAGAAACTCGGTTCATGCTTGGTTCCGGAGCGCAGATAATGGCGCCACGACCTCTCCGACCCCTGCGGAGCCACCTCTCCTTCCAGGAGAGGCAAGGGGCTCCGCAATCGAGCGGAGCGACGCTGCTACCAGTGCCATTCAAAATAATACCACATATTAACAATAGGTACAAGTGTTCCACCGTTGTCACCGCGGGTTTCCTGCCATGTCCATCCATCGTCGGTTGACGTAAGATTTATTCCGTCTACTTCTAGCGTTTCCGGATCGGCTTCCAGCCACAAGAAGCCCCGCTCCCTGCCCGAGGGCGCAAGGCCAAAACCGGAAACGCTCACCACCACGCAGCGCGCCTTTTCCGCACCCAGGCGGATACGCCGCACGCGCCAGCCGTGATATTCCTGCTCCGTTCCATTCACAAGCGCTTCCAGCTCGCTCGGATGGGTCCTGACATGCCGCTCTATGCGCCACTGGGAGTTCTGGATCCGGACAATGCCCAGGATCAGCGCCAGGAGCAGCAGCGGAATCAGGACAAGTCCCGCCTTTCTGGAAATCGAAATGCGTCTCTTATTTATCGCAACTCGCCTCTTTCTTATTGTGTTACGATAATTCTAGCAAATCATTGGATGCCTGTCAAGGACAAACCCCATTTGTCGTCATAGTCAACAAATTGCAAGCGGTTTTTTTGGATGATTTGCGCCGTTGACGGTTTTTTCTCCTTCATGGTAAACTGGAAGCAGAAAGCACTGGCGTGCTAATTTTTCGACGTTCAGAAAGGAGCGCGAATCTGTTATGGAACCCATCAAAAAAGTGGAACGCATCAGCTTCCGGAGAGGCGGCAATGCGCCCAAGTTCGACAAAATGTCGGATTTCAACGCCACCCGTTACAACCCTCTTCTGATGCACAACTACGGCCGCAACATCTACGAAAAGGGCGAGAAGATCGGCTATTGCGTGGATGTGCGCATTCCCGGCTACCGGGGCCTGCCCATCAACCAAATCCAGCAACTGGCCTTCACCGTGGACGGTCAGTGGATCCCCGATGAGTGCAAGTACATCTGGTATGACGGCAAGGACTTCCCCCTGTCCGAGGTTGGCACGGGCCGCTTCGACAACGAGTGGATGTGGAAGTATCAGGATTATCTGCGTGTCTTCTTCAAGATCCCCGGCGGCATTGCCCAGGGCGAGCATGAGGTGGAGTACGGCATCGCGCTGCGGGACCACTATTCCACCACGGCCTACTGCAAGAAGACCGTGACCATCGTTTAAGGGAGGGACAAGACCATGAGCAGCAAAGATATTAAGCTGGGCGTCAGCCTGTACTCCTATCAGGAGGCCATCTGGCGGGGAGATCTGGAT
>Ga0208297_1000855_pt1 | contig 43052 bp, 32 predicted proteins | sample LMS_cellobiose_e_FD_187367 | JGI IMG/M metagenome (GOLD analysis project Ga0208297, IMG submission 187367) | Rumen-fistulated moose microbial communities from Alaska, USA - LMS_cellobiose_enrichment (SPAdes) (version 2) | ecosystem: Host-associated > Mammals > Digestive system > Stomach > Rumen... | reverse complement strand
CATGGGGAGATGAAAAGGGGGCATGGGGAGATATGAGGGGGGCGTCATTGGGCAGGGACAATGGGGGCGACGGGAGCGGGGATGGGGGCGACGGGAACGGGGATGGGGGTGGCGGGAACGGGGATGGGGGCGGCGGGAGCGGGGATGGGGACGGTGGGACGGCGGCGGAGGTTGTAGCGGCGGTGGCACTCGCCACGGAGGGCCTGGGCGCCAAGTTCCTTCAGCTTGTTACCGAACCGATGGGCGCTGAGGCAGGACATCAGCTCGGGATCGAGCTTCATCAGGTCGTCCCAGACTTCCTGGGCGGTGAGGAAGCCGAGGTGGGCGGCCAGCTGCTCGCTGCAGCCCGTGCCTTCGAAGGGGACACGCTCGAAGTGGGTGTCCAGCAGGTCTTTCAGGCGCAGAAGGGCGCAGAAGGGGCGGTTGTGCTCCTCGATGCGGCGGTTCTCCTCTTTCGTGAACCAGGGCTTCAGCGTCCCTTCGTCGAGCTCGGCAAGGGCCTGGGCGTAGAACTGGGGGTAGTTGAGCCTGGCGTTGAGGTTGAGGCTGCGCTTGAGGCGGACGGGGAAGAAGCGGCGCGAGCCGGTGGGGTCGGTGAGGACGTAGAGTCGGTTGGTGGTGGCCCAGAAGGAGGCGATGCGGGGGCGCGTCTCCATCCAGCTGGCGTAGGCTCGGCGCAGCTTGACGTCGCTCATCTGAATGAGGTTCTTGAGCAGCGCCATCGACCCCGGGCCGTAGTGGTCGAGCTCGTCGAGGTTGATGAGGGCAAAGGAGGCCATACGGCGCAGGCAGTCGTCCTCGTTTTTCAGGTGGAAGGTGTCGGTGAAGAAGGCGTCGAGCTCGGGGGGCAGCAGGCGGCGGATGGACTTGCTCTTGCCCCAGCCCTGGACGGTGCTGACGAGGATGGGGCAGAGCTCGTTGCCGTAGGGCGTGGAGCGTCCGGCCATCTGCGCCACGGTGGCGAGGAAGGCGCGGTGGAGGACCTCGAGCTCCCACTCGTCGTTCGTCAGGCTGCGGAAGAAGGTGCCGATGCGGTCGCGTCCGTCCCATGCGGGCAGCGCGTCGAGCCACGCGAGGATGGGGTCGTAGAGGGGCACGCCGGCGTTGTCGATGATGATGTCGAGCGCGATGGTGCTGCTCAGGTCGATGCCTGCGCTCAGGAGCTCCATCAGCATCGAGCGCTTCGTCTCCTTGCCGACAGGAGTGAAGGTGCCGGAGCCCGCTGGCGCAGCCTCCAGACGGCCGTCGAGGCGGTTGCGGCGGAAGCGATAGCGGTTGTGGAGCCAGACCTCGGCCTGCAGCATGGGGTGGAGGGTGGAGAGGCCGGCGAGGGGTGCGGCCTGACTGTTCGACGTCGCCAGCTCACGTTCTGCCTGAGGAAGCACCCGGCCTCCGTCGGCAGCGAAGTAGTTTTGTTCTGTCATAATGGTTTTTTCTGAAGGGCGGGGATGGTTTGTCCGCCCACTTGCTGGTGCAAAGGTAAGACGACTTTTTGACACCAGATTTACAGTTGCACGCTTTTCGGAAACTTTTTTCGACATTTTTTTTCGTCATTTCTTTGCCGTTACGAAAGGTTGTTTTACCTTTGCAACACCATTGTTTTTGCACTGCCCACTGCAATGACTTGAACAGCCCACTGCAATGACCCAGATAGCTCACTGCAATGGTTTGCACAGGTCATTGCAATGGGCAGAGGGAAAAGTAAAAAACAATACATCAAAAAAACCTATTTCTATGAAACGGAAGAAAAGCATTCCACAATCGAAAGAAGACCCGGAAACGAGCGTCCTCTATCGCGTCACCAAACGCAGCATCGTGTCGGGAGGGGAGCAGCGGGGCGACGGCATCCGCGTGACCCGCCAGGGCCTCGGCCCCCTCACGACGGACGCGCTGGCGAACGAAATCCAAGGGCGTTGCTCGCTGACACGGGGCGACGTGCTGCACGTGCTGACGGAACTGCAGTCCATCCTGGCGAGCAGCCTCCGGCAGGGACAGATGGTGCAGCTCAAGAACATCGGCACCTTCGACCTCCGCATCGGCACCGCCAAGCCGATGTATGCCGGCGAGACGCTCTCGGACCGCGACGTGGTGGTGAAGGGCATCACGTTCCGCCCGGCAGAGACGCTGATGGCGGAGATGGCGAACGTCAAGTTCCAGAACACCAATCCCTTGCCCTTCGCCGTGACCGAGCGGGACAGCCTGCCGATACTGCGCAGGTGGTTTGAGGAGCACGAGGTCCTCACCCTGCAGCACTACATGACGGCGTGCCATTGCTCGCGCTCGACGGCGCAGCGTCGCATTCGCAACCTGCTCGAAACGAGGCGGCTGAAACGGTATCCCCACTCCACCACCGCCTACATCCCCGACGTCAACCTATACTCTATTCAAGGTTCATGAGTTTTTTAGTTAAGAGCTTTTTTTAGTTAAGAATTAAGAGTTAAGAGTTAAGAAAAAATGCCACATTTTTAGGAGTTCAGGAGTTCAGACAATAGTTCTGCTAATGGTGAGGCTACTGATGAGGCTACAGATGAGGGATTGCAAATCCCTCTACTCGACGCGGCCGGATTGCAAATCCGCCCGAACGTGGCGTAAAAATCTATAGACTATAGACTATTGACCATACAAAGGCTGACGGCTGACGGCTGATTTGACAAAGTCTTCGTCCGTCGCGACTCGGCAGAGTTCAAGCAAGCTTGACTCTGCGCTCGCTGCTCCGTCCGTTCTGAAAGTATGTTGGAGAAGGGGCATCGGGTTTCAAACTCGTTCTTTTCGGGGGAAATCGGTTTCGAAACGCGAAAAAAAGCGGAGAAAAATTTGGAGATTGAAAAAAACGGCGTACCTTTGCAGCGTCAAAACAGAAAACAGCAGAAGGAAATGTTGGTCTATAGCGCATATAATTGCCTGTTCAATAAGATGAACGACAAGCTGAACTGGAATAACAACCAGCGTCAGCAGCAATCATCGTTCATGCCAACCAGTCCGACTGAGAGATGATGAGTTAAGACAATGTATAAATATATAAAAGGAAGGGCTGGTTTTTTATAAGGAACCAGCCCCGACTTTTATAAAATCAGGTATTAGGAATTAAGAAAGAGGTATTAAGATTGTTTTTAGGAAAAAGGAGCAAAAGGGTATGAAGGTCACTCGGAAGACAATGAGGATGGAGGCATGCAGCCTGTGCAGTCTGGTCGTGGAGGCGGGACTGATGCTGTCGCCCCTCGCCCTCACCCGCTCCCTGAACGAAAGGCTGGCTCCACGTGAGCCGGCCTTTCATCGTAATAATCAATTAGAGGTTAGGCGCCTTCGGCGCAATTAGGAATTTATTTAGTTAAGAATTAAGAACCGATGGAGCAGCGAGAGCAAAATCAAACTTGTTTGAATTTTGCCGAGTCGCGAGAGAGGAAAAACGAAGTTTAATTAAGAGTTAAGAAAAATAGTTCTGAGGACGTGTTCATGCGCAGCCAAATAGTAAATAGTAAATCGTCAAATCGTAAATTATATAGGATCGTCAAATAGTAAATTCAAAATATATGTGTGGAATTGTAGGTTATGTAGGCAAGAAGAGAGCCTACCCCATTTTGATTAAAGGCCTGAAGAGGCTTGAGTATCGCGGCTACGACAGCGCCGGCGTGGCCTTGATAGACGGCGACGGAGGACTGAATGTCTATAAGTCGAAAGGCAAGGTTGCCGACCTTGAGGCGTATTGCGAGGAGAAGGACACGACGGGCTCGATAGGCATCGCCCATACGCGCTGGGCCACGCACGGCGAGCCCAACAGCACGAACGCCCATCCGCACTATTCGGCCTCGGGACGGCTGGCACTCATCCACAACGGCATCATAGAGAACTACGTCACCCTGAAGGAGAACCTCATGGGACGGGGCATCTCCTTCAAGAGCGACACCGACTCGGAGGTGCTGGTCCAGCTCATCGAGTATATCATGCAGAGCAACCAGCTCGACCTTTTCCAGGCGATGCAGGCTGCCCTGCATCAGGTCATCGGGGCATACGCCATTGCCGTCTTGGACAAGGAGCACCCCGACACGATTGTGTGTGCGCGCCAGAGCTCGCCGCTGGTGGTGGGGCTGGGAGCCGATGGCGAATACTTCCTGGCGTCGGATGCCAGCCCCATCGCCGAATATACCGACAGGGTGGTCTATCTGAACGACGGCGACATCGCCGTCCTGCAATGGGGGAAGAGGCTGAGCGTGGTCGGCCTGTCGGGCGAGAAACAGCACCCGAAGGTGAAGCAGATAGATGCCAGCCTTGGGCAGCTGGAGAAAGGCGGCTACCCCTTCTTCATGCTGAAGGAGATATTCGAGCAGCCGCAGTGCATCCGCGACTGCATGCGCGGGCGCATCAACGTAGAGGGCGACCGCATCACGCTAAGTGCCGTCATCGACTATCGCGAGAGCCTCGTCTCGGCCCGCCGCATCATCATCGTGGCCTGCGGCACGAGCTGGCATGCGGGGCTCATCGGGAAGCAGCTGATAGAGAGCCTGTGCCGCATCCCCGTCGAGGTGGAGTATGCCTCGGAATTCCGCTACCGCGACCCTGTCATCTATCCCGACGACGTGGTGATTGCCATCTCGCAAAGCGGCGAGACGGCGGACACGCTGGAAGCAGCCCGCCTCGCCCACAAAGCAGGGGCGCTGGTGATGGGCGTGTGCAATGCCATCGGTGCCTCCATCCCGCGGCTGACACAGACGGGCGTGTACATCCACGTCGGCCCGGAGATTGGCGTTGCCTCCACCAAGGCGTTCACCGGCCAGGTCGCCGTCCTCTCCATGCTGGCTCTCTGCATGGCCAAGGAGCGCCAGACCATCACCGACGAACAGTACAGGAGCATGGTCAGGGAACTGACGCTCATTCCCGAAAAGATGGAACAGACGCTGGGGGTAGGCAAACAGATCGAGCGCATGGCCTCCATCTTCACCTATGCCCGCAACTGCCTCTATCTGGGACGCGGCTACAACTATCCCGTGGCGCTGGAGGGGGCGTTGAAGCTGAAGGAAATCAGCTATATCCACGCCGAGGGATATCCGGCAGCAGAGATGAAGCATGGCCCCATTGCCCTGATAGACTCCGAGATGCCCGTCTTCGTCATCGCCACCCGCGACAAGCTCTACGAGAAGGTGGTGAGCAACGTGCAGGAAGTGCGTGCCCGCGGAGGGCGAGTCACCGCGCTCGTTACCGAAGGGGACGAGCAGATGCGCCATCTGGCAGACCACGTCATCGAGCTGCCCGACACCATCGACTGCTTCCAGCCCCTCATCGCCAGCATCCCCCTGCAGCTGCTGGCCTACCATATTGCCGTCTGCAGGGGGAAGGATGTGGATCGCCCGCGAAACCTGGCCAAGAGCGTCACGGTGGAGTGATTGAGGAATGAAGAATGAAGGATTAAGAATGAATAAAATTAAAAATAACAGCAATGAGTAAACTGAGATTTGATGTAGTGCAGGAGGCCTTCAAGAAGAGGGCTGTCGAAGTGGAGGTGCCGGCGTTGAAGACGTCGGACTACTTCGGCGAGTTGGTATTCGTCGGCGACAAGATGCGCCGCTACCTCGATGCGGCGACGTATGCCGCGCTTCAGGCTGCTCAGGAGGGCGATGCACCCCTCGATGCCGAGACGGCCGACGCCGTGGCACAGGGCATGAAGACGTGGGCGCTGGAGCACGGCGTCACCCACGTCACCCACTGGTTCCAGCCGCTCACCGACACCACGGCCGAGAAGCACGACTCGTTCCTCGAGTACGACGGCCGGGGGGGTATGATAGAGACATTCACGGGCAGCGCCCTCGTGCAGCAGGAGCCCGACGCCTCGTCGTTCCCCAGCGGCGGCATCCGCGCCACCTTCGAGGCCCGCGGATACACGGCCTGGGACCCCACGTCGCCCGTCTTCATCCAGGGCGACACCCTTTGCATCCCCTCGGTGTTCGTCTCCTACACGGGCGAGGCGCTCGACTACAAAACGCCGCTGAAACGTGCCATCAGCGCCGTCAGTGACGCGGCTGTGCCCGTCTGCCGCCTGTTCGACCCGAAGGTGAACCACGTCTATTCCTACCTGGGCTGGGAGCAGGAGTACTTCCTTGTTGATGAGGACCTCTACGCCGCCCGCCCCGACCTGATGCTGACGGGCCGCACGCTGATGGGCCACGCCTCGTCGAAAAACCAGCAGCTCGACGACCACTACTTCGGCGCCATCCCCTCGCGTGTGGCAGCCTTCATGCGCGACATCGAAATCAGCGCCTACCGCCTCGGCATCCCCCTCAAGACGCGTCACAACGAGGTAGCCCCCAACCAGTTTGAGCTCGCCCCCATCTACGGCGAAGCCAATCTCTCTAACGACCAGAACCAGCTGATGATGAACATCATGCAGACCACCAGCCGACGGCACGGCTTCGTGGTGCTTTTCCACGAGAAGCCCTTTGCCGGCATCAACGGCTCCGGCAAGCACAACAACTGGTCGCTCGGCACCGACACGGGTGTCTCGCTGCTCTCGCCGGGCAAGGACGCCATGGGCAACCTGCAGTTTGTGACCTTCTTCGTGAACGTGCTGAAAGCCGTGCAGACCCACAACGACCTGCTGAAGGCATCCATCGCCTCAGCCACCAACGCCCATCGCCTGGGTGCCAACGAAGCCCCGCCCGCCATTGTGTCGGCCTTCCTGGGACGGACGATGACCGACGTGCTGCACAAGCTGCTTGAGGTGCCGTCGGACACGCCCATCGAGATTGCCGGCAAGCGGGGCAAGTCCGTCGGGCTGATTGAAATACCCGAAATCTTCGTCGATAACACCGACCGCAACCGCACGTCGCCCTTTGCCTTCACGGGCAACCGCTTCGAGTTCCGCGCCGTAGGCAGCAGCGCCAACTGCGCCGGAGCCATGACGACGCTGGGCGCTGCCGTTGCCGAGCAGCTCACCCGCTTCAAGGCCGATGTCGATAGGGAAATGGCTGCGGGCAAGCCGATGAACATAGCCGTGATGGACACGCTCAAACCCGTCATCAGAAGCATCCTCGACGTCATCTGCTTCGAAGGAAACGGCTACACCGACGACTGGAAGCGCGAAGCGCAGCGCCGCGGGCTGGATGTCGAGACCAGCGTGCCCGAGATGTTCCGCGCCTTCACCACCCCCAAGGCCGTCAGCCTGTTCACCTCGCTCGGCGTCTATACCGAGAAGGAACTCGAGGCACGCAACGAGGTCAAGTGGGAAACCTATACGAAGAAGGTGCAGATTGAGGCGCGTGTGACGGGCCGCATGGCCATCAACCACATCATCCCCGCCGCGTTGGAATACCAGACCCGCCTGCTGCGGAACATCACGCTCATGAAGGAAGCCTGTGGCGAGGACTATGCCGGGATGGCCGGCGTGGGCATGGAGCTGGTGAAAAAGATTTCCGCTCTGGTGGGGCAGCTGAAGACGCAGGTGGACAAGATGGTGGACGCCCGCAAGGCAGCCAACAAGATTGCCGACGGGTACCTCAGGGCAAAGGCCTACCACGGGATAGCCGAATCGCTGTTCAGCCTGCGCCGGTCGATAGACAAACTGGAGGAAATAGTGGGCGACGACCTCTGGCCCCTGCCCAAATACCGCGAGCTGCTGTTCATCAACTAAAATGAAAAATGAAGAATGAAGAAATGATTTGGGGAGTTCAGGAGTTGCAGACAAATGTCCTGTTAACGACAGGGCTACAGGTGAGGGATTGCAAATCCCTCTACTCGACGCGGCCGGATTGCAAATCCGCCCGAACGTGGGTTGCTGTTTTGGGGGAGTTCAGGAGTTCAGGAGTTGCAGGGAGTTGGCTTTGCCTTCGTCCGTCGCGACTCGGCCAATCAAACATGTTTGTTGGCTCTCGCTGCTCCGTCCGTTCAGACGATAGTTCTGCTAGCGAGTGTCTGCATGCAGAGGTATTGTCTGAACTCCCTGCAACTCCTGAACTCCTGAACTCCTAAAAAACAGCAACTCCTGAACTCCTGAACTCCTAAAAAAAGACATCTTATTTTTCATTCTTCATTATAAACGTTAAACCAGTTTCCCATGAACCGAGACCCAAACAGAGCCGTCATCCTCCGACTGGCCGACGGCACCGAATATCGGGGGTACTCCTTTGGCTATCCGCAGAGCGCCACGGGCGAAATGGTGTTTTGCACGGCCATGACAGGCTACCCCGAAAGCCTTACCGACCCGTCGTACAGCGGCCAGATACTCGTCTGCACCCACCCGATGATGGGCAACTACGGCGTGCCGGGCGACGAGCGCGACGCATACGGGCTGTCGCGCCACTTCGAGTCGGACCGCATACAGTGTGCCGGCCTCGTGGTGACCGACTACTCGGCCTGCTACAGCCATGCCGATGCCCGCCGCAGCCTGGGGGAGTGGCTGTACGACGAGCGCATCCCCGCGCTGTGCGGCATCGACACACGCGCACTCACCAAGAAACTGCGCTCCGAGGGCGCCATGTCCGGCACTATCCTTTTCGACGATGCCTCACCCGCCCCACCCCCCGGCGATGAGCCCCTGGTGGCCCGCGTCTCGACCCGTCAGGTGCAGGAGTACGGCCATGGGCGGCTGAAGGTGCTGCTGGTCGATTGCGGCGTGAAGAACAACATCCTGCGCCTGCTGCTGGAGCGGGGCGTCACCATCCGCCGCGTGCCGTGGGACTACGACTTCACGCACGACGACTACGACGGCCTCTTCATCTCCAACGGCCCGGGCGACCCTGCCGACTGCATCCCCACCATACAGCATCTGCGTGCCGCGCTCGCCGACGACCGCCCCATCATGGGCATCTGCCTCGGCAACCAGCTGCTCGCCCTGGCCGCGGGGGCACGGACGTATAAGATGAAATACGGCCACCGCGGACACAACCAGACCGTCCGGCAGCCCGGCACCCACCGCTGCTTCGTCACGGCGCAGAACCACGGCTATGCCATCGACCCCTCCACCCTGCCCGACGACTGGGAGTGCCTGTTTGAGAATCTCAACGACGGCACCAACGAGGGCATCCGCCACAAGCAAAAGCCCTTCTTCTCCACACAGTTCCACCCCGAGGCCAGCAGCGGGCCCGTCGATACCATGGGGCTGTTCGACCAATTTATTGAGAACATGAAGCAATATTCAGGAGTTCAGGAGTTACAGGAGTTCAGGAGTTCAGACAGTTCAGGAGTTACAGGAGTTCAGGAGTTCAGGAGTTGGCTTTGCCTTCGTCCGTCGCGACTCGCCCAATCAAACATGTTTGTTGGCTCTCGCTGCTCCGTCCGTTCAGACGATAGTTCTGCTAGCGAGTGTCTGCATGCAGAGGTATTGTCTGAACTCCCTGCAACTCCTGAACTCCTAAATAAATAAGATTGTTTCCGGCAATGGAAAAGGATTTTGGCAAAAGAATACTGCTGCTCGGTTCGGGTGCGCTGAAGATAGGGCAGTCGGGCGAGTTCGACTACTCCGGCTCGCAGGCGCTGAAAGCCCTGCACGACGAGCACCGCTACACCATTCTCATCAACCCCAACGTCGCCACCGTGCAGACCACCGAGGGCATGGCCGACGCCATCTACTACCTGCCCATCACCCCCGAGTATGTGGAGCAGGTCATCCGGAAGGAACGTCCCGACGCCATCATGCTGGCCTTTGGCGGGCAGACGGCCCTCAACTGCGGCATTGAGCTCCATCAGCGGGGCATCCTCGACAAATACGGCATCCGTGTGCTGGGGACGCCCGTCAGCGCCATCATGCAGACCGAGGACCGCGAGCAGTTTGCCACGCTCATGCACCGGATAGGCGTCAAGACGCCGAAGAGCGTGGCCGTCGGCAGCGTCGGCGAAGCCCTCGACGCCGTGCGGGTGACGGGCTATCCCGTCATCGTCCGCGCCGCCTACGCCCTGGGCGGGCTGGGGTCGGGCTTCTGCTCGGACGACAACGAACTGGCCGCGCTCGTCTCGTCCGCCCTCGCCTACTCGCCGCAGGTGCTGGTTGAGGAGTCGCTGAAGGGATGGAAGGAGATAGAGTATGAGGTGGTGCGCGACGGCTACGACAACTGCATCACCGTCTGCAACATGGAGAACTTCGACCCCCTCGGCATCCACACGGGCGAGAGCATCGTCGTGGCCCCCTCGCAGACGCTCACCGACCACGAGTACCACCTGCTGCGCCGCATCGCCATACACATCGTCCGCCATGTGGGCATCGTCGGCGAGTGCAACGTGCAGTACGCCCTCGACCCCCTCTCCGACGACTACCGCGTCATCGAGGTCAATGCCCGCCTCAGCCGCTCGTCGGCTCTGGCCTCGAAGGCCACCGGCTACCCGCTGGCCGCCGTGGCAGCCAAGCTGGGGCTGGGCTATGGGCTGGACGAGCTGCCCAACGCCGTCACCCGCGTCACCACCGCCTGCTTCGAACCCGCCCTCGACTATGTCGTCTGCAAGCTGCCGCGATGGGACCTGGGCAAGTTCACGGGCGTCAGCCGGCAGATAGGCTCGTCCATGAAGTCCGTCGGCGAGGTCATGGCCATCGGACGGACGTTCGAAGAGGCTATCCAGAAGGGGATGCGCATGGTGGGACAGGGCATGCACGGCTTTGTGGGAAACAACGAACTGGACATCCCCGACCTCGACGGCGAGCTGCGCAACCCCACCGACAAACGCCTGCCCGCCATAGAGCTGGCGTTCGACCGCGGCTACACCGTGGAACAGCTACACGAGATGACGAAAATCGACCGGTGGTTTCTCTGCCGGCTGCACAACATCCACCAAACCAAACTTCGGCTGGCGGCCTGCACCACGCCCCACGACCTTGATGCCACCCTGATGCGCCGAGCCAAGGAGCAGGGTTTCAGCGACTACCAGATAGCGAAGATTGCCCTGCGGGGCGACGCCACGCTGTCGCCCCACGCCAAGGCCGACAGCGTGCGGGCACGGCGCAAGGCACTGGGCATAGTGCCTGTGATAAAGCAAATCGACACGCTGGCGGGCGAGGTTCCCGCACAGACCAACTACCTCTACCTCACCTACCACGGCACCGAGAACGACATCACCCCCGAACGGGACGGCCGCACCGTGGTGGTGCTGGGCAGCGGCGCCTACCGCATAGGCTCCAGCGTGGAGTTCGACTGGTGCTGCGTGGCGGCCATGCAGAAGATACGCTCACTGGGCTACCGCGCCACCATGATCAACTACAACCCCGAGACGGTGAGCACCGACTACGACGCCTGCGACCGCCTCTTCTTCGAGGAGCTGACGCTGGAGCGCGTGCTCGACATCTGCGACGCCGAGGCACCCCGGGGCGTCATCCCCTGGGCCGGGGGACAGATTCCAAACAACCTGGCCCTGCTGCTCGACCAGCGGGGCGTACCCATACTGGGCACACCCGCCGCGTGCATCGACATGGCCGAGGACCGTCAGAAGTTCTCTGCCCTGTGCGACCGCCTCGTCATCGCCCAGCCGCGGTGGAAGCAGCTCACCAGCCTTGCCGACATCGACCGCTTTGCCGACGAGGTGGGCTATCCGCTCCTCATCCGGCCGTCGTATGTACTCTCGGGTGCCGCCATGCGGGTGGTGACGAACCGTGCAGAGCTGGAGTCGGCCCTGCAGGCCGCCGCTGCCGTCAGCGCCGACCATCCGGTGGTGGTGACGGAGTTTCTGGAGCGGGCCAAGGAGGTGGAGATTGACGCCGTGGCGCAGGACGGGCGGATGGTGTGCTACGCCATCAGCGAGCACGTGGAGTTTGCGGGTGTCCACAGCGGCGACGCCACCGTCGTCTTCCCCGCACAGAAAATCTATTGCGAGACCATCCGCCAGATGAAGCGCACGGCACGCAAGCTGGCCGAAGGACTGCACGTGACGGGGCCGTTCAACATCCAGTTCCTGGCCAAGGACAACCGTCTGAAGGTGATAGAGTGCAACCTGAGGGCGTCGCGCAGCTTCCCCTTCGTGTCGAAGATGACGAGGCACAACTTCATCGCCACCGCCACCGAGGCCGTGCTGGCGGGCACGCCGACGCCCGTGGAAGGAGCGTTTGAGGATATGGATCGCGTGGGCGTGAAGGCGTCGCAGTTCTCGTTTGCCCGTCTGCTGCGGGCCGACCCCGTGCTGGGCGTCGATATGGCCTCGACGGGCGAGGTGGCCTGCATGGGCGACAACTTCTACGAGGCGCTGCTGAAGAGCATGTTGTCGGTGGGCCACCGCGTGCCACGGAAGGAGAAGGGGGTGCTGCTGTCGTCGGGCTCTGCAAAAGAGAAGGTGGATCTACTGGAGGCCGCCCAGCTGCTGGCGCGTAGCGGCTACAGGCTCTTTGCCACAGGCGGCACGGCCGACTTCCTTGCCGCACATGGCGTGGAGGCCGGGCGTCTCCACTGGCCCGATTCGTCCCAGCGCCCCAGCGTCATCGACTACCTGAAGGCGGGGGAGATAGACCTTGTCGTCAACATCCCCAAGAACCACACGCCGCGCGAACTGGAGAACGGCTACCAGATACGGCGCACAGCCATCGACTACAACGTCCCCCTCATCACCAACGCCCGCCTCGCCGCAGCCTACATACAGGCCTTTTGTAGATTGAGGATTGAAAATTGAAAATTGAAGATTGAAAAAGCTATGCAGAAGATTATTATTCTGGACTTCGGCAGTCAGACCACGCAGCTGATTGGACGAAGGGTGAGAGAGCTGAACACGTTTTGCGAGATTGTGCCGCCCGACGGCTATCCCGAAGACGACAGGGAGGTAATAGGCGTCATACTGAGCGGGTCGCCATGGTCGGTGCTGGCCGAGGATGCTCCTCATCCCTCATTGGACGGCATCGTGGGGCGGCTGCCCGTGCTGGGCATCTGCTACGGCGCACAGCTGTTGGCCCATACGCACGGCGGCACCGTGACGAGGACAGGACATCGCGAGTACGGGCGGGCAACGCTCACCGTCACCGACCCTGCCAACCCTCTGCTGCAGGGCACGTATGCAGACACCCAGGTGTGGATGAGCCACGGCGACACCATCACCGCCCTGCCGAAGGGCTACCGCGTCATAGGTTCCACGCGGGACGTACCCGTGGCGGCCTGGGCTGCCGACACCATGCCCGTCTGGGGCGTGCAGTTCCATCCCGAGGTACACCATACCGCCGTGGGCACGACGCTGCTGCGCAACTTCGTCGTCGGCATCTGCGGCAGCCGGGGCGAGTGGACGGCAGCGGCCTTCGTGCCGTCGGCCATCGACGCACTGAGCCAGCAGATAGGCGACGACCGCGTCGTCATGGGGCTCTCGGGCGGTGTGGACTCGACGGTGTGCGCCGCCCTCATCGGCCGCGCCATCGGCGACAGGCTCACCTGCATCTTCATCGACCACGGCCTGCTGCGCAAGGACGAATACCGCGAGGTGATGGACGCCTACCGCCGCCTCGGCCTCGGCGTGAAGGGCGTGGATGCCAGCGCACGCTTCCTCGGCGACCTGGCAGGCGTCAGCGACCCCGAGCAGAAGAGGAAAATCATCGGCCGCGACTTCGTGGAGGTGTTCAACGACGAGGCACGCCGCATAGCCGGTGCCCGCTGGCTGGGACAGGGCACCATCTACCCCGACCGCATCGAGAGTCTGTCGCCGACGGGCACCGTCATCAAGAGCCATCACAACGTGGGCGGGCTGCCGAAAGAGATGAACCTGCGGCTTTGCGAGCCGCTCCGATGGCTCTTCAAGGACGAGGTACGTGCCGTGGGGCGTGAGCTGGGGCTGCCCGCCGCACTCGTGGAGCGCCATCCCTTCCCAGGCCCCGGCTTGGCCGTCCGCATCGTGGGTGAGGTGACGGAAGAGAGGGTGCGCATCCTGCAAGAGGCAGACGACATCTTCGTCCGTGCCCTCCATGCCCGCCGCTGCCCCGACGGACGTTCGCTCTACGAAACCATTTGGCAAGCGGGGGCCGTACTGCTGGCCGACATCCGCACCGTGGGGGTGATGGGCGACGAACGGACGTACGACTACCCCGTGGTGCTGCGCGCCGTCACCAGCACCGACGCCATGACGGCCGACTGGGCACGACTGCCGCAGGACTTCCTTGCCGACGTGGCCGACGAAATCATCAACAAGGTGAAGGGCGTCAACCGTGTCTGCTACGACATCTCCTCCAAACCGCCCTCCACCATCGAGTGGGAATGAGGCGCCAGGCGTGCGAAGCGCAATTAGGAATTAGGAATTTTTTGAATGAAAAATGAAAAATGAAAAATAAAATGTTCTGTATGCAGCGTTCCCTTTCCTCTGTCGGCATCTCCGTTGGCAGGACTATTTATTCTTCATTTTTCATTTTTCATTCTTCATTATAGAAGTCCATTAACCAAAATAAAAGAGATGGCTAAGTTTATTTTTGTAACGGGAGGTGTGGTCTCCGGCTTGGGCAAGGGGATAACCGCCTCCAGCGTGGCGCTGCTGATGAAGGCGCATGGCTACAAGGTGTTCATGCAAAAGTTCGACCCCTACATCAACGTCGATCCGGGCACCATGAGCCCCTACCAACACGGCGAGGTGTTCGTCACCGCCGACGGCTGTGAAACCGACCTCGACCTCGGGCACTACGAGCGCTTCATCGACGAGGAGCTCAACTACACCTCCAACATCACCATGGGCCGCGTGCTGAAGAGCGTCATCGACAAGGAGCGGCGCGGCGACTACCTCGGCGCCACCGTACAGATTGTGCCCCATGTGACGGACGAAATCAAGCACAAGATTCACGAGGCAGCCTCATCGACCGGCGCCGACATCGTCATCACTGAGATTGGCGGCACCGTGGGCGACATCGAGTCGGAGGCTTTTCTCGAAGCGCTCCGCCAGATTCGCATCGAGCATGACCCCGCCGACACCCTCTTCATCCACACCACCCTGCTGCCTGCCCTCTACGGCTCGGACGAGCTGAAGACCAAGCCCACGCAGCATTCCGTCATCGACCTGCGCGGGGCGGGCATACAGCCCGACATCATCGTCTGCCGCACCCCCGTCATGCCGCCCCACGATGTCATGGCCAAGATAGGCCTCTTCTGTTCCGTTCCTACCGAACACGTCATCGCCAGCGTGGATGTGAAGAACATCTACGAGGTGCCCCTGCTCTACCACCATCAGCATATCGACGACATCGTGCTCCGTGGCCTCGGCCTCACGCCGTCGCCCCAGCCCCGCCTGCAGGCATGGACAAAGCTTGTCGGGACGGTGAACAACCTGCACGGCACCGTACGCATAGCCCTTGTGGGCAAATATACCCATCTGCCCGATGCCTACATCAGCGTCACCGAGGCACTTCATCATGCGGGCTATCACTTCGGCACGCAGGTGGTGGTCGATTACATCGATGCCGAGACGCTGGAACCCGAAGGCGACGCAGCCTCCATCCTCAGCACCTACGACGGCATCATCGTGCCGGGCGGCTTCGGCATCCGCGGCACCGAGGGCATGATAGCCGCCTGCCGCTACGCCCGCGAGCACGGCGTCCCCTTCCTCGGCCTCTGCCTCGGCATGCAGGTGGCCACCATCGAGTTTGCCCGCCACGTCTGCGGGCTCGCGGACGCCAGCTCCACCGAGTTCGCCCCCGCCACGCCGCACCCCGTCATCTGCCTGATGGAGGAGCAGAAAGCCGTCACCCACATGGGCGGTACGCTGCGCCTCGGCAACTACCCCTGCCAGCTGCAGGCCGACACCCTTGCCCGCCGTGCCTACGGCGAGGACTGTGTCCTCGAACGCCACCGCCATCGCTATGAGTTCAACAACGCCTACCGTCGTCCGCTCGAAGCCGCCGGCCTGCGCATAGCGGGCACCAACACCGCCCTCGACCTCGTGGAAATCATCGAGCTGCCGCACCACCCCCACTACGTGGCCGTGCAGTTCCACCCCGAGTTCCGCAGCCGCCCCACCCGTCCCCATCCGCTCTTCGTCTCGTTCATCCGCGCCGCATTGGATGCATGCAGATGTTAAATGGCAGCAGGGGCGCACGTGCATGTGCGCCCCTGCTGTAGGGAAGGGGAGGTGCGGGCGTCAGTCGCTGAGCTTGGCGCCGATGAAATGGCGGTTCAGACGGGCGATGTTGGAGATGCTGACGCACTTGGGGCACTCGGCCTCGCAGGCACGGGTGTTGGTGCAGGCACCGAAACCGAGCTCGTCCATCTTGGCGAGCATGGCCTTGACACGACGCTTGGCCTCTACCTTACCCTGCGGCAGCAGGGCGAGCTGGCTGACCTTGGCGCTGACGAAGAGCATGGCGGAGCCGTTCTTGCAGGCAGCGACGCAGGCGCCACAGCCGATGCAGGCAGCGGCATCCATGGCCTCGTCGGCCTTCTCCTTGGGGATGGGGATGGCGTTGGCGTCGGGCACGCCGCCGGTGTTGACGCTGACGTAGCCGCCGGCAGCCATAATCTTGTCGAAGGCACGACGGTCAACCATCAGGTCGCGGATGACGGGGAAGCCGGCGGAGCGCCAGGGCTCGACGGTGATGATGTCGCCGTCGTGGAAACGGCGCATGTAGATCTGGCACGTGGTGGCGCCGGTGGCAGGGCCGTGGGGATGGCCGTTGATGTAGAGCGAGCACATGCCGCAGATGCCCTCGCGGCAGTCGTGGTCGAAGACGATGGGTTCCTCGCCGCGGTTGATGAGCATTTCGTTGAGGATGTCGAGCATCTCAAGGAATGAGGTGTCGCCGGGGATGTCCTCCATGTAGTAGCTCTTGAACTCGCCTTTCTCTTTCGGACCGCGCTGACGCCATACTTTCAGTGTGAAGCTTATATTCTTGTCCATTGTTGTTCGATTTACTATTTGACGATTTACAATTTACGATTTACAGCCGATTAGTTCTTATAGTTACGGGTCTGAACCTTGATGTACTCGTAGGCGAGGGGTTCCTTGATGAGCTCGGGGGCCTTGCCTTGTCCTTCGTACTGCCAGCAGGCGACATAGGAGAAGAGGTCGTCGCGGCGCAGGGCTTCGCCCTCGGGGGTCTGATACTCTTCGCGGAAGTGTCCGCCGCAGCTCTCCTCGCGGCTGAGGCCGTCGTAGGCCATCAGCTTGCCTATCTCGAGGAAGTCCTCGAGGCGAAGGGCTTTCTCCAGCTCGACGTTGAGGGTGTCGGCGTCGCCGGGGATGCGGAGGTCGCTGTAGAAGACCTTCTCCAGTGCCTCGATCTTCTCGATGGCTTCCTTGAGGGAGGCTTCGGTGCGGCCCATGCCCACGAACTCCCACATGATGTGGCCGAGCTCCTTGTGGATGCTATCGACAGAGCGTTTGCCCTTGATGGCCATGAGGCGGTCGATGCGTGCCTGGACGCCCTTCTCGGCCTCTTCGAACTCGGGCAGGTCGGTGGAGAAGCGGGGCACCTGAATCTGGTCGCTCAGGTAGTTCTGGATGGTGTAAGGCAGCACGAAGTAGCCGTCGGCAAGACCCTGCATGAGGGCGGAGGCTCCGAGGCGGTTGGCGCCGTGGTCGCTGAAGTTGGCTTCGCCGATGGCGAAGAGGCCGGGGATGGAGGTCATCAGCTCGTAATCGACCCAGATGCCGCCCATGGTGTAGTGGATGGCGGGGAAAATCATCATGGGGTTGTGGTAGGGGTTGACGTCGGTAATCTCCTCGTACATGTCGAAGAGGTTGCCGTACTTCTGGCGGACGACGTCCTCGCCCAGACGCTCGATGGCGTACTTGAAGTCGAGGAAGACGGCGAGGCCGGTGTTGTTGACGCCGAAACCCTTGTCGCAGCGCTCCTTGGCGGCGCGGCTGGCCACGTCGCGCGGCACGAGGTTACCGAAGGCGGGATAGCGGCGCTCCAGATAGAAGTCGCGGTCCTCGTCGGGGATGTCGTTGGGGTTGAGTTCGCCGCGCTGCAGCTTCTTGGCGTCCTCGAGCTTCTTGGGCACCCAGATGCGGCCGTCGTTACGGAGCGACTCAGACATCAGCGTGAGCTTCGACTGCTTGTCGCCGTGGACGGGGATGCAGGTGGGGTGAATCTGCGCGAAAGCGGGGTTGGCGAAGAGGGCTCCCTTGCGGTAGCACTGCATGGCGGCGCTGCCGTTGCTGGCCATGGCGTTGGTGCTGAGGAAGAAGGTGTTGCCGTAGCCGCCGGTGCCGATGGCGACAGCGTGGGCCGAGCAGCGCTTGATCTCGCCGGTGACGAGGTCGCGGTAGATGATGCCGCGGGCACGGCCGTCGATGATGACGAGGTCGAGCATCTCGCAGCGGGTGAACATCTCGACGTTGCCGAGGTGTACCTGGCGCATCAGGGCGCTGTAGGCACCGAGGAGCAGCTGCTGACCGGTTTGGCCGCGGGCGTAGAAGGTACGGCTGACCTGCGCACCGCCGAACGAGCGGTTGTCGAGCAGACCGCCGTACTCGCGGGCGAAGGGCACGCCCTGTGCCACGCACTGGTCGATGATGGCGTTGCTGACCTCGGCCAGACGATAGACGTTGGCTTCGCGGGCGCGGTAGTCGCCGCCCTTGATGGTATCGTAGAAGAGGCGATAGATGCTGTCGCCGTCGTTCTGGTAGTTCTTGGCTGCGTTGATGCCACCCTGAGCGGCGATGGAGTGGGCGCGACGGGGGCTGTCCTGAATGCAGAAGCACTTCACCTTGAAGCCCAGCGCACCCAGCGAGGCTGCGGCACTGGCACCGGCAAGGCCGGAACCGACAATGATGATGTCAAGCTTACGCTTGTTGGCGGGGTTGACAAGTTTCTGGTGTGCCTTGTAGTTGGTCCATTTCTCTGCCAAAGGTCCCTCGGGAATCTTGGCATCGGCTTTGGTTATGATTTTGTTTTCCATTGCAAATGACTTATTGACTTATTGAATTATTAACTTGCCAGAGCTTCGCTCACCCGGCCAGTCCCTGGAAGAGTCCGGGGAAGATGACCCAGTTCAGCCCTTCGGCGCAGAAGAAGAGAATTACCACCGTGGCAAAGCCACCCATGATGAGGGTAACGAAGATGTAGCTGATCCACTTCAGGCGCACGTACCACTTCTTGTTGTTGAAGCCGATGGTCTGCAGCGCGCTCCAGAAACCGTGGGTGAGGTGGAACCAGAGGGCAAGGAACCAGATGAGATAGAGCAGCACGTTGTACCACTTCGAGAAGGTGAAGCGGATGAGCTCGACACCCTGAGCGGGTTCGCCGCCCTGCAGTTCCACCAGCTGCATCTTGCTCCAGAAATGGAAGAGATGGACAAAGAGGCCCATGGCCACGATGATGCCCAGCACCAGCATGTTCCTCGATGCAAACTCCACCCCTTTCGGCCGGGCCGTGACGGCGTAGCGTTCGGCACCACGTGCCTTGCGGTTCGTCCAGGTGAGCCAGAAGGCATACACGATGTGTATCACCATGAGGATGGCCAGACCGATGGTGGCCACCATGGCATACCAGTTTGCACCAAGGAAGTTGCAAATCCACTCGTACCCCTCGGCTGAAAACAGGGCCACGCAGTTCATGGTCATGTGGAAAGTAAGGAACAAAATCAGGGCCAAGCCCGTGACACTCATCACTACCTTCTTTCCGACAGAAGAATTAAATAACCACATAATTGTTTTGATTTTGAATAAATTAAATATTTTTTACAATGTTTTTTCTTGGTTGATGTCCTAAACAAGCGTCAAAAGTACATATTTTTATTTAAATAAACCGCATTTTTACAAAAAAAACGCAGTTTCTTGGAGGTTTGCTGTTTTTGCCCTACCTTCGCAGAAAAAAAGAGACTGACAAATGAAAGTGAACAACGGTAAACACGAGGTGAAGGCCGTGTCGTACGAGCTGTACGTCGATATGGACGGTGTGCCGACCATTGTGGAAGAGTGTACGGCCGAACGGCCGTTCAGGTTTATAACAGGCGTGGGCTACACGTTCGACGCCTTCGAGACGGCGTTGCAGCCGCTGGCCGTGGGCGACAGGTTCGACTTTGTCGTCAAGGCCGAGGAGGCGAATGGCCCGCGCGACGAAGAGTTCGTGTTCGACGTCGATAAGGCCATCTTCAGCGTCGATGGCTCGTTCCCGAGCGACGAGGTCTATCCGGGGGGTGTGGTGCCGCTGCTCGATGCCGACGGCAACCGCCTGCAGGCGACCGTCGTGGCTGTGAAGAAGGACAAGGTGACCATCGACCTCAACCATCCGCTGGCCGGCAAGGACCTGCACTTCGTGGGCATGCTGCTGGAGGCACGTCCGGCTACCGAAGAGGAGCTGCAGCGCCTGACATCCGGCTGCTGCGGCTGCCACGGCGGCAGCTGCGAAGGCGGCAAATGCGACAACAACGGCTGCTGCGAAGGCGGCAAATGCTGTTAACGACAATCGCCCAAAACAATACGTATAATTCGTAGTTAAAAAAGAATACCGAGTGCAGGACATTTTTTCTTTACTCTTAATTCTTAACTGATAATAGCATGAACACGTTCGGTACCCTTTTCCGTCTGACGACATTCGGTGAATCGCATGGCCCGGCCATCGGTGGTGTGGTGGACGGTATGCCTGCGGGCATAGCGATTGACATGGACTTTGTGCGCCATGAGATGGCTCGCCGCCGCCCGGGACAGAGCGCACTGACCACCGCCCGCCGCGAGGCCGACGAGGTGGAGTTCCTCTCGGGCATCTTCGACGGACGGAGCACGGGAGCACCCATTGGCTTCATCATCCGCAACACCGACACCCGTCCGGGCGACTACGAGCAGGCGGCCGGATGGTATCGGCCGTCGCATGCCGACTACACGTACGGACCTGAAGTATGGCTTCGCGACCATCGTGGCGGCGGGCGCTCGTCGGCACGTGAGACTGCCGTCCGGGTGGTGGGCGGTGCGCTGGCCAAGCTGGTGCTTGCCCAAGAGGGCATCCGCGTGGAGGCGCAACTGATGCAGGTGGGGAACGAAACGACTGCCGAGGGCATGGAAGCGCTCATCCGCCGCGTGAAGGAGGAGGGCGACAGCATCGGCGGCGTGGTGGGCTGCACGGTGACGGGCAGCCCCGCAAGACTTGGCGAACCGCTCTACGGCAAGCTGCACGCTGCGCTGGGGGCTGCCATGCTGAGCATCAACGCCTGCCACGGCTTCGACTACGGCAGCGGCTTTGACGGCGTGGCCATGAGGGGCTCGGAGCAGAACGACGCCTTCGTCCGGCACAGCGACGGCTCCATCGGCACAGCCACCAATCATTCGGGAGGCATACAGGGAGGCATCAGCAACGGCGAGCCCATCTGCTTCCGCGCTCTGTTCAAGCCCACGCCCACCATCCTGCGTCCGCAGCAGACGGTAGATAAGCAGGGCAACGAGGGTACGCTGGCCATGAAGGGCCGGCACGACCCGTGTGTGGCACTGAGGGCAGTGCCCGTGGTGGAGGCGATGGCCGCCATGACCATTCTGGACTACTATATGATGGATTGCGCGGGACGCCCGTTCCGCGACACTTCGCCGCAACGCTAATCGATGCGTACGGCAGAGGACACCTCCTTCAGCTTCTTCAGGCTGCGGGTGATGGTGCGTATGTCGCTGACGTCGTGGACGCGCAAGCGGATGGTGCCTTCGAAAAGTCCGTCGTGGGCTTCGATGACGATTTTCTCCATATAGACGCTGAGCTGCGAGGAGATGATGTCGGTGATCCGGCCCAGCACTCCCAGGCCGTCGATGCCCTTCACGGCGATGGTGGCCGAGAAGAAGACCACCTTGTTGGTGTTCCACGTAGCGGCAAGGATGCGCGAGCCATAGGCGGCCTTGAGCTTGGCAGCCACGGAGCAGTTGCGCTTATGGATGACAATCTGGCCATTGTCGTCGATATAGCCGAGGACGTCGTCGCCGGAGATGGGGTTGCAGCAGGGCGCCATGTGGAAGCGGGTGCGGATGAGCTCGTCGGTGAGCAGCAGGGGCTTGCGGCGGTCGATGGCGTTGATGTCGAACGGTGCAGGTCCGGCGGCATCGGCAGTCGTGGTCGCAGCGGCGGGCTTTTTGGGGTCGGCTGTCTTCGGGCGGCGGCGGAAGAGGCTGGTGATGCCCGTGTTGCCGCGGACGACGGTGCGCTCGGCTTCGCCGAGGACGATGTTGCCGCGCCCGATGGCAGCAAAGAGCTTGTCGCGGCTGTCGTAACCATGCAAACGGCAAATCTTGTCGAGGGCTATGCTGTTGAGGGGCATGTCCTCTTTCCCGAAGAAGGTGTTGAGTCGCTCCTCGCCTTCCTTCTGTGCCGCACGCTCCTCGCGCCGCATGGTGGCAAGGATTTTGCTCTTGGCCTTGGCCGTGGTGACGAACGTGAGCCATTCGGGATCGACGCGCTGGGTGCGCGAGGTGAGCACCTCTATCTGGTCGCCGCTGGAGAGCCGGTAGCTGGGCGGCACCAAACGGTGGTTGACTTTGGCACCGATGCAGTGGGTGCCCACCATGGTGTGGATGAGGAAGGCGAAGTCGAGCACGGTGCTGCCCTGCGGCAGGGTGCGGATGTCGCCCTTGGGCGTGACGACGAAGATTTCCGACGCATAGAGGTTGAGCTTGATGGCGTCGAGGAAGTCCATGGCATTGGGCTGCGGGTCGTCGAGTATCTCGCGGATGTTGTGAAGCCATTTGTCGAGTTCGTCGTCGTCGATGACGGCCTCGTGGGCCTCGGTGTTCTGGCGCTCGGCGTCCTTGTACTTCCAGTGGGCGGCGACGCCCTGCTCGGCAATGTCGTCCATGCGCTGGCTGCGGATTTGCACCTCCACCCACACGGCATTCTTCGGGTCGGGCTGTCTCTCCTCATCCTTCTTTCGGCTCATCAGCGTCACATGGAGTGCCTGATAGCCGTTCGTCTTGGGAAGGGTGACCCAGTCGCGGGTACGTTCAGGGTGAACGGTGTAGAGTTTCGACAATGCAATGTAGATGTTGAAACACTCGTTGACCTCCAACTCGGCTGATTTGGGCTGGAAGATGATGCGGACGGCCAGGATGTCGTAAATCTCCTCGAACGCGAGGTTTTTGTTCTGCATCTTCTTCCAGATGGAATAGGGGCTCTTGATGCGCCCTTTGATGACGTAGGAGAACCCCATTTCATCGAGCCGGCGACGCATGGGCGCCGTGAACTCTTCGAACAGCGTGTCGCGCTCTGCCTTGGTGGCAGCGAGCTTCTCTTCGATGCGGGCGTACTCCTCGGGGTGCTCGTAGCGGAAGCTGAGGTTCTCCAGCTCCGTCTTTATCTTGTTCAGACCGAGGCGGTAGGCCAGGGGGGCATAGATGTAGAGTGTCTCGCCGGCTATCTTGAGCTGTTTGTTGGCTGCCATGCTGCTGAGGGTGCGCATGTTGTGCAGACGGTCGGCAATCTTGATGAGGATGACGCGGATGTCCTCCGACATGGTGAGCAGCAGTTTCTTGTAGTTCTCGGCCTGGGCAGAGTCCTGACTGCCGAAGAAGCTGCTGGAGATTTTCGTCAGCCCCTCGACAATCTGGGCTATCTTGTCGCCGAAGATGTTGCGGATGTCCTCGACGGTGTATTCGGTGTCCTCTACCACGTCGTGCAGCAGGGCGGCACAGATGGAGGTGGAGCCCAGCCCTATCTCCTCGCAGACGATGCGTGCCACAGAGATGGGGTGCATGATGTATGGTTCGCCAGAGCGGCGACGGACGCCCCGATGGGCATTGCGGGCAAAGTTGAAGGCTTTTGCGATAATCTCCACCTTCTTGCGGTGCTTCGAGGCAAGGTAGATGTTCAGCAAATCCTGAAACGCAGCGGTTATCTGCGCTTCTTCCTGCTCTTCGGTCGGGGTGTAGGGCTGCTCTTCGTTCGTCATGGCGTGAGGGAGGATTTTTATTTGTATATCTTCAGCGTGTGTCCTGCGGTGATGCGGTCGCTGCGCAGGCCGTTCCACTTCTTAATCTGTGCGACGCTGACGCCGTACTTCCGCGCAATGGAGCCCAGCGACTCGCCGGCACGTATCCTGTGGGTTATCAGCCCTCCCTTGCCGCCAGAGGAGCGGGCGGGGCTGACGGCACGGGGCTCGACGGGTTTCTGCGGGGGGAAGAACTTGTCGTGCTGATAGGCATAGACGGAGTCGCTCTTGTCGATGAACACGGCTATCTTGTCCATGGGCAGGCGCAGCGAGTAGGGCTCGAAGGCGCCGGGGATGAGGTCTTCCTTATACTGCGGGTTGAGGGCGCGGAGGGCCTCCATGTCGATGTCGCAGACGGCGGCAATCTGTTCGAGATAGACGTTGCGGTGGAGCATCAGCGTGTCGTTGGCCAGCGGCAGCGTCGTCTCCATGGGACAGATGCCGTGCTCGGCATAGTAGGTCATGATGTAGTTGGCGGCGATGAAGGCGGGCACGTAGCCACGTGTCTCGCGGGGCAGGTTCCAGTAGATGTCCCAGAAGTCGAGCCGTCCGCCGCCCGAGCGGTGGATGGCCTTGTTGACGTTGCCGGCACCGCAGTTGTAGGCGGCGATGGCCAGCGTCCAGTCGCCCAGCAGGTCGTACATGTCGCGCAGGTGGTGGGCAGCGGCCCACGTGGCCTTGATGGGGTCGCGGCGCTCATCCACCAGCGAGTTGAGCTTCAGACCGTAGGACTTGCCCGTGGGGTACATGAACTGCCACATGCCCGTGGCACCGGCACGCGACACGGCGATGGGGTTCATGGCCGACTCGATGACGGGCAGGTACTTCAGCTCCTGCGGCACGCCGTAGAAGTCGAGGGCCTGCTCGATGACGGGCGAGTAGAACTGCATGACGCCCAGCATGTAGGAGACAAGGGCGCGGCTACGGGTGGCATAGCGGTCGATGACGGCCCGCACGGGCTGGTTATAGACCATCGGCACGATGGTGGGCAGGTTGTCCAGCCGTTCCATATAGATCGAGTCGGGGAAGTCGGGGTTGACGCCGCTGCCCACGCAGAGGCTGTCGTAGAGCAGGTATTTGCGCGAATGCCAGTCGTGGAGCAGGCTGTCGAGGTTGACGGACATGCTCTCGAGGACGGCCATGGAGTCGTCGCGGATGGTGCGCCACGTGTCAGACAACGGGTGCTCGCGGAACTCCTTATAGGGGTTTTCGGCCTCCAGCCACACCGTATCGACGATGACGATGGTGTCCGTCTTGTGGGCGATGGTGCGCTTCTTCCGATCCCACACGGGCTGCCACGGCAGCAGGGTCAGCAGGGCAAAGAGGAGGATGAGCGGTTTTTTCATGGGGTCAGAACGATAAGCTGCACTTCACGCCCAGCGAACGCGCGTGCAGGGAAAAATAATCGGTGGAAGGGATGAGGGAGGGACGGATGCGCAGCCCCAGGTCCTCAGAGATGTCGAAGTGAGCCAGCTCGGCATCGACGTACGCATCGATGATGGAGATGGCATAGACGCCAATGAAGCTGAAGATGCTCAGGTCGCGATAGCGGCGGTAGTTGTCCTTGCGGTTCTTGAACACTCGCTTCAGGTACTCCTCGTTAGCCGAGACATTGTAGTTGGGCGGCAGGAAGTCGAGGTAGCTGGCGGTGGCGGGGTCATCGTCCATGATGTCGAGGTAGGCCTGCGAATAGTCGCGATACATCTGGTTGTTCCACGTCAGGGCATACGCACAGCCGAGGAATCCGCCATAGACGATGGGCAGCTTCCAGTATTTGCGGTTGTAGATTTGTCCGCCACCGGGGAAGGCGATGCCCATCCATGTGGCGCGGGCAGGGTCGGGCGACCAGACGTCAGTGCCGGCAAGCGAGTCGAGGGTCACGACAGCAAGGCTGTCGCCGCCGATGAGCATCAGGCTGTCGGCCGTAGCCTGCACAAGGCTGTCGGCACGGGCATAGAGGATGGAGTCGGCGGCTATCGTCTGGGCACGCCCAACCGTAGTAGCCGACATCAGCAGCCACAGCAGTACAACCGTTCTTCCTCCACGCTTTCTCATCGCACTCTGGTTATATTTAGTTAAGAGTTAAGAATTAAGAGTTAAGAAAAATAGTTTCGTGAAAGGAATACAGCATACAGGACATTTGTCTGAACTCCTGTACTCCTGAACTCCTATACTTCTGAACTTCTGTACTCCTGAACTCCTGAAAAACAACATTTTTTCTTAACTCTTAACTCTTAATTCTTATTTATCCTGTCCAGCAGGGCGATGATGCCCTCCAGCTCCTTGTCGTTCTTGAAGGGGATGGAGATTTTGCCCTTGCCCTTCGCCCCCACCGACAACTTCACGTCGGCGTGGAAGAACTGCGCCAGATGCTTCTGCAGCACGTCGTAGTCGGGGTCGGACGTACGGCCGCGGCTGCCCTTGGCCGTCTTGCCCTTGGCCGCCTGCTCCTTCACCATCTCCTCCACCTTGCGGACGGAGTAGCCCCCCTCGCGAATCTGGCGGAACAGCCGTAGCTGCTCGCCGAGGTCATCGACAGCCAGCAGGGCACGGGCATGACCCATGTCTATCTCTTTGTTCTTCAGCGCCACCTGAATCTCGCCCGGCAGCTTGAACAACCGCAGGTAGTTGGCGATGGTGGCCCGGTTTTTGCCGACGCGCTCGCTCAGGTCGTCCTGCGTAATCTGCAGCTCGTCAATCAGTCCCTTGTAGGCAAGGGCTATTTCCATCGGGTTGAGGTCCGAGCGCTGGATGTTCTCCACCAGCGCCAGCTCCAGCACACTCTGGTCCTCTACCTCTTTAATATAGGCCGGTATGGAGGTGAGGCCGGCCAGTCCCGATGCCCGCCAGCGGCGTTCGCCCGCCACAATCTGGTAGCTGTCGGCACCCGTCCGGCGCAACGTCACCGGCTGGATGACGCCATACGTGCGGATGGACTCGGCCAACTCGTGCAGCGCCTCCTCGTCGAAGTCCTTGCGCGGCTGGTCGGGATTAGGGGTGATTTGTGCGAGGGGAATCTCGCTGATGACGGACGAGCCCGCCGTCGTCACCTCGTCGGTGGCGATGAGGGCGTCCAGCCCACGCCCCAGGCCTGTATGTTTCTTATCTTTTGCCATACTCTTTAAATTGAAGATTGAAGAATAATTTTAGACTGACAGACTATCAGACTAACAGACTAACAGATAATAGCGTCACTTCTGAATCATTAGCACAACATTCATCTGATAGTCTGAAGTCTGTCAGTCTGATAGTCTTTTCGCCGCATGGTCATTAAACGTTAAACGATAATTCCTAATTCCTAATTGCGCCTTCGGCGCGAAGTATCTCCTGTGCCAGTTGCAGATAGCGCTTGGCCCCCTGCGAGTCGGCGTCGTAGAGGATGGCGGGGATGCCGTGGCTGGGAGCCTCGCTCAGGCGCACGTTGCGCGGGATGACCGTCTCGAACACCAGGTTCTGGAAGTGACGGCGCACCTCGTCCAGCACCTGGTTGCTGAGGTTCAGGCGGCTGTCGTACATCGTCAGCAGGAAGCCCTCGATGCCCAGCGCCGGGTTCAGCCGCTGCTTGATGAGCTTGATGGTGTTCAGCAGCTTGCTGATGCCCTCCAGCGCAAAGTACTCGCACTGCACGGGTATGATGACCGTGTCGGCTGCCACCAGCGAGTTGACGGTGATGAGTCCCAGCGAGGGCGAACAGTCGATGAGGATGAAGTCGTATGCGTTCCGGAGCGGGCCGATGACGTTTTTCAGCATCGTCTCGCGCTCCGTAAGGTTCAGTATCTCTATTTCAGCGCCAACCAGGTCGATGTGCGAGGGGATGATATCAAGCCCCTCGATGTCGGTGTGGACGATGGCCTCGTCAGCCTTGCAGCGGCCGATGATGCACTCATAGACCGTCTTTTCGGCCTTGCGCACATCCACCCCGAGCCCCGACGAGGCGTTGGCCTGCGGGTCGGCGTCAATCAGCAGCACCTTCTTCTCCAGCGTAGCCAGCGAGGCCGCCAGATTGATGGCCGTGGTGGTCTTGCCCACGCCCCCCTTCTGATTGGCTAATGCGATTGTTTTTCCCATAGCGATTTGTTTCGTACTTTATTCCAAGCTGCGAAGGTAGTGAAAAAGTCAGCTACACCCCGCAGAAAATGTCCTAAACTTTTATAAAAAGTGGAAAAAAGCCCCTATTTGTGGAAAAACACCCTCCCCACCCACTTGCGGCAGCGGCAAAAAAAAGGCAGGGGGCACGGCAATTGCCGTGCCCCCTGCGAAAAGAGAGGATTGAAAAAAAAATATCAATTTTCAATTGCGCGGAGCGCTAACAGCCCTCCTTAGAACCCGAAGCCGCGGAAGGGATTGAAGGGATTGGCAAGGGCATTACCCGCGTCTTTCTCCATGCCGGGGAATACGCCCATCTCCGTTTGCTCACCGCCCGACAGCGCCAGCAGCGACGCAGGGGCCAACAGCGTCTCCTCCATACGCGGAGACAGATAGTGTTTCTTTTGTTTCGTTTCCATTGTACTTATCCTTTTACTTTACGATAACTTTCTTGCCGTTCACGATGTAGAGGCCGCGCGTGGTGGGCTGAGCGTCCAGGCGGCGTCCGTCGATGCCGAACCATGCGTCCGCCTCATTGTCCATTGTCCATGCTCCATTTTCCATTGAACGCACGTTCGTCGTTCCGTCGCCGAAGCGGAGGCCAATGCTCCGGGCATTCGTGGGCAGGGCGGACGTCGGCAGGGAGAGGTAAGCTTTGCCTGCATCCAACGTGCTACCGTCCGTTACGGCATAGAAGCCCACGCCGTTCTCCCCGTCAGAGAGGATGAAGTTGCTGTTCGCGTCCTCGGTCTTGTTGAGCGTCTTGGCCTCGGTGGTGCCGACGAGCAGGTTGGAGACAACGGTCTCTCCTGTGCCAAGGGGGATGGCATACGTCCCGGCCTCGCCCAGCACAACGATGCCCGTGCCGGCGGGGACGTCCGTGATACGCGTCAGCGTCACCGTGCCCGTGCTGGGATTGTACGCTGAAACGATGTAGGCCTTCACATCCTCCGTGCCCGAGAAGTCGAGTGCTACCGAGCTGCAGAATGTTGCTGCGCCCTGCTCGCCAATGGAAACAACCACAAATGAAGCCTCCACAACGCCTCCTTCGAACACATCTGTCGTCCACCCATTAGCAATATATGTTTCTACCTTCCCCACAGGCACCGTTAAAACGCATTTATCTGAAATATCACTGAAAGCATTCTCATCAAAGCTGAAAGGATTCTTGACAAGGGAGAGTACAGAAATCAGGTTGCCGCAGTTCCTAAAGGCCTCTACTCCGATATAGGTGACCGACTCGGGGATGGTGACGGAGGTCAGGCTGCTGCAGCCATAAAAGGCCCAGGAGGCAATGTTAGTAATCGATTCGGGGATGGTGACGGAGGTCAGGCTGCTGCAGCCATAAAAGGCCCAGGAGGCAATGTTAGTAATCGATTCGGGGATGGTGACGGACGTCAAGCTACTGCATCCAGAAAAGGTATTCTGGCCAATGCTGGTGACCGACGCAGGAATGGTGACGGAGGTCAGGCTGATGCAACCAGAAAAACAACCGTTGCCAATGCTCGTGACCGACTCGGGGATGGTGACAGAGGTCAGGCTGCTGCAATAATAAAAGCATAAGTCGGGAATGCTGGTGACCGACTCGGGGATGGTGACGGAGGTCAGGCTGCTGCAATAATAAAAGGCACCTTCGCCAATGCTCGTGACCGACACGGGGATGGTGACGGCAGCCAGGCTGCTGCAACCGGAAAAGGCATAGTCGCCAATTGTAGTAACTGACTCGGGAATAGTAACGGAGGTCAGGTTGCTGCAATCATAAAAGGCAGATTCGCCAATGCTCGTGACCGACGCGGGGATAGTGACAGAGGTCAGGTTGCTGCAATCAACAAAGGCACTGTTGCCAATGCTGGTTACCGACGCGGGGATGGTGACGGAGGTCAGGCTGCTGCAACCTGCAAAGGCACTGTTGCCAATGCTCGTGACCGACTCGGGGATGGTGACGGAGGTCAGGCTGCTGCAATGATAAAAGCAACTATTAGGAATGCTGGTGACCGACGCAGGGATGGTGACGGAGGTCAGGCTGCTGCAACCAGAAAAGGCACCCCAGTCTATGTCCGTGACCGATGCAGGAATAGTGACGGAGGTCAGGTTGCTACAGTCATAAAAGGCCCAGCTGCCGATGCTTGTGACCGAATTGGGGATTGTGACGGAAGTCAGGCTGATGCAATTCTGAAAGCAATGATAGGGAATGATGGTGACTGACTCGGGGATGATGACGGAGGTTAGGCTGCTGCAGTTATAAAAGGCAAGTTCACCAATTTTAGTGACTGACTCGGGAATGGTGACGGAGGTCAGGCTGCCGCAACGATAAAAGGCATACTGGCCAATGGTCGTAACGGTGTTGGGGATAACGACGGAGGTGACGTAGCTACTTGAGAAAGCGTTATCCTCGATGCCCACGACGGAGTATGTCGTGCCGCCGTAGGTGATGGAACCGGGGATGTTGATGGGGCCGGAGTAACCGTTGTTTGTGTTTTGCGTTACCGTAGCAATTTTGCCTTTGGGGACGAGGTTGTACATGATGCCATCGACTTCGACAGGGTCGTCGGCGTGGGCGGTGAGGGTGAAGAGCGGCGCAAGGAGCGCACTGAGCAAGAGTAGTTTCTTTGCTTTCATAGGACTTGTTTTGTTTTTCGTTGCTCCTCCGTCCCCGCTGGAGCGGTTATACTGATTAAGGGTTACAAGAAAAGCGGGGGACATGTCCTCACTCATCTAACACCTGGCTCTGGAAAACCAATAAAAGAAATAACTGATTACAAACTTCCCCTCGCCGTATATGCAGCTGCTATACGGCGAGAGGCCGTATGCGCACACGCACATAACAGACGAACGTTGTCTTTGACAGTCACCCTTCTTTTATTAATCATTAACGAATTAATAACTTCCAAGTTTCTGTTTTACCAGAAACATTCGAAATTTTCCAGATTTCGGTGTTAAGGATGAAAGCGCGGAACGCTCTCTTGGTTCTATGATTTCAGGCCGTCAATGGGACGTACTGGCCATAGAACGGCACAAAGATAGAAAGAAAAAATGGAATCCTGCAAACAGTACGGGGATTTTTTTCATTCTACCCGTTTTTTCAACTACGAATTACGCGAATTATACGAATTATTCACGGACATTCACGGATATTTACGGACATTGAAATTGTCTTCGTCCGTCACGACTCGGCCAATCAAACAAGTTTGTTGGCTCTCGCTGTTCCGTCCGTTCACGGATAATTCACGGACATTATACGTAGCGTCGCAGACAGTTTTTCGCTGACGCGTTTTTTTACGCGAATGTCCGTGAATTATCCGTGAATGTCCGTGAATATTTTTTTCGTTTAGAAAGGCCTTCCTGCGTCTGCTTAGGCCTTTCCTGCATTTCAAAAGGCCTTTCCTGCGTGAAGGAAGCTCTTTCCTACAAGGGGGCTATTGACGTAGCGTTTAACGCTGTTGCCGTAACGTTTAGCGCTGTCGCCGTAACGTTTAACGCTGTCGCCGTAGAGTTAAACGTTGTCAGCACGACGTTTAACGTTACGTACACAAGAATTTCATGTGCGGGAAAACAGGAGGAAGTGTTTTATTCGACTGAACGACAAGACAATACTGGCTGACGGCTGACAGCTGATTTCTGAAAGTTTGTTGGAAAAGCAATAATGCCAGGCTTTTTGAAGAATAGTTTGAGTAGGGGATTTCTTCGTCGCCTTTCGCCTTTGAAAACAAAATGTCGATACAGGAATGCTGTCGGTTCTTTTGCGCTTCGCGCTTCCTCCGTCAGCGTGCGGCGAGGCGCATGACGCGGAGGAAGTTGGCGCCCCAGACTTTGCGGAGGTCGGCGTCGGTGATGCCTTCGGCCTGCAGACGGCGGGTGAGGTTCATCACCTCGGAGGCATCGGCACAGCCGATGATGCCGCCGTCGCCGTCGAAGTCGGTGCCGATGCCGACATGGTCGATGCCGGCAACGTCAATCATGTGGAGGAGGTGACGGAGAGCGTCGTCGATGGTGGCAGGGCCTTCGGCCTCGGGACGGAGGAAACCGCCGTAGAGGCACACCTGCGCCACGCCGCCACAGTCGCGCAGAGCGCGCAGCTGGTCGTCGGTGAGGTTGCGGGGGTGGTTGCAGAGGGCACGGCTGCTGCTATGGCTGCACACGATGGGGGTGGAGCTGAGGTGGAGGGCGTCGTAGAAACTCTGCTCAGAGGCATGCGAGAGGTCCACCATCATGCCCACGCGGTTCATCTCGCGCACCACCTCGCGACCGAAGTCGCTAAGGCCGCGATGGGTGAAGACAGTCTCGTTCTCACGCGGACGAGCCGAGCCGCAAATGGCGTTGTTGCCGTTGTGACAGAGGGTCATATAGACCACTCCGCGGCGGCGGAAGTGCTCCACAAGGCTGAGGTCGTCGCCAATGGCGTAGCCGTTCTCGATGCCGAGCATGATGGACTTGCAGCCCTTCTCCTTATTTATATAAAGCTCGTCGGGGGTGCGGGCAATGGCAATGGTTTTTTTTGAAGGCTGAGGGCTGAGGGCTGAGGGTTGAGGGCTGAGGGTCGAGGGTTCGTCGTCAGGCTGATTGGCAAGTGCCTCGATGCCGTCGAGCAGGGCATCGGCCTTGTGGGTGGCAGCGGCGTAGTCGTAGTGGCCGGGGAGGTCCTGCGGGATGTAGGCCACCATGATGGTGGCATCCAGATGGCCGTCGGTCATGTTGGGCAGATTGACCAGGATGCGGGGGTCACGGCGATGGAAGTCAACGTGCTGATGGAAGAACATCGGCGTGTCGCAATGGGTGTCGAGGGTGAGGTTGTGGCGATGGAACGTGCGGGCACTGGCATAGGAGGATGCCTCGCCCACCAGCCAGCGGAAGAGGGGCATCATGGAATCGTCGCCACCCAGAATCATGCACTCGGGATGCCACTGCACGCCAAGCATGGACTTGTAGGCCGTACTCTCGACGGCTTCGATGATGCCGTCGGGCGACAGGGCGCTGACGCGGAAACCGGACGCGGGCTCGCGCACAGCCTGATGGTGGAAGCTGTTGACGAGGAGCCCCGAACCCCTGCTGTCGTCTGAACTCCTGAAGAAAATTCTCTCCAGCAGCGTGTCGGGCAGCACGGTAACCTCGTGCGAGGTGGTATTACGGGGAGCGGGGCTCTGGTCGTGGTTCAATGTGGCGCCGCCCTGCACGTAGATGTCCTGCCAGAGCTTGCCGCCAAGCGCTGCCGTCATCACCTGAATGCCGCGGCAGATGCCCAGCACGGGCAGCTGCCTCTGGGCAGCCATGCGGACGAGGGGCAGTTCCTGTGCATCGCGCGGAACATTGGGAGCACCCACCTGGGGCAACGGCTCCTCGCCCAGCAGGCGGGGATCAATGTCGCCGCCACCGCTGAGGATGAGCCCGTCGATATGCTCCAGCAGGCTGTCCATCAGCGCCTCGTCGGCGTAGGGGGGGATGATGACGGGGCTGCCGCCTGCCGCAGCGACAGAAGCAAAATACCCCTCCAGCATGGTACACATGCCGGAGGAGTAGTTACCTGTAATGGCAATCAGAGGAGACATCTTACTCCTCGATGCCCAGCACCTCGACGTCGAAGATCAGCGTGGAGAAGGGCTTGATGGTGCCCTGGTTGCGCTCGCCGTAGGCAAGGTCCTGCGGGATGTAGAGCATCCAGTGGCTGCCGACGGGCATCATGGTGAGAGCCTCGGTCCAGCCGGGGATGACCTGGTTGGCGCGGAAGACGGCGGGTTCGTTGCGCTTGTAGCTGCTGTCGAACTCCGTGCCGTCGATGAGCGTGCCGCGGTAGTTGACCTTCACACGGTCGGTCTTGGCGGGCACCTTGCCCTTACCCAGCGTGATGACCTTGTAGAGCAGGCCGCTCTCGGTCTTCACCACATCGGGGGTCTTGGCGATGCTGTCCAGAAAAGCCTCGCCGGCCTTCAGGTTGTCGCCGAACTCGGCCATCAGGCTCTCCTTATGGAACTCCTCCATCAGGCGCTCAGCAATCTGCTGGGCTTCCTCCTGAGGCATCAGCATGCCCTTCTCGGTGGTACCGGCGATGAAACCGGCAAGGAAGTTCTTAATGTTGAGCACCTTGGTAGAGTCTTCGCCAAAAGCCTCATGGGTGACGCCGGGGATAATCTGCTCGCGCACCTGCTGGCCAATCTGAACGCCAGACTGACGGGCGGTCTGCTTGGGGTCGGCCTTGCCGGTAGCACCTTCGAGCACGCCCTGCACGAACTGGTCGATATAGGCGGTATCGACGCCGAGGCGGCTGACCATGTAGCTCTTCAAACCCTGCGTCTGGGCAAGGCCCATCGTATAGGAGAGGCTGTCGATTTTGTCACCGGCATTGAACGTTGCTTTGGGAGTTGAAACTTTCTGGCAGGAAGCAAAAACTGCCATGATGGCTACAGCCATCAGAAGAATTGATTTTTTCATTGTTGTTAGTTGGTTATAAAACGTTTAGTAATTCCACTTCAAACACCAGTGCGCTGCACGGGGGGATGGCATCGCCCGCGCCCTGCTCGCCGTAGGCCAGCTGATAGGGGATGAAGAGCTTCCACTTGTCGCCCTCGCGCATCAGCTGCAGGGCTTCCACCCATCCCTGGATGACCTGACTCACGCCGAACACGGCGGGCTCGCCACGCTCGATGCTGCTGTCGAACAGTGTGCCGTCGATGAGCCGCCCTTCGTAGTGGCAGCGCACGCGGTCGGTGGCCTTGGGCTGGCGGCCACTCCCCGACTTGAGCACCTGATACTGCAAGCCGCTCTTTGTGGTGACGACACCGGGACGCTCCTTGTTCATGCGGAGGAACGTCTCGCCCTGCTCGGTGGCGGCGGCGGCCGCCCGTTGCTGAATCTCGGCAAAGTGCTTGTTCACGATGTCGCGTGCCTCAGCGAACGACATAGTTGTCGGACGCCCTTCGAAGATGTCGCGCAACGCCTGAACGAAATCGTCCAGATTGATGTCGGAGGCGCCCATCTGACGCAGATTCTGCGCCATGCCAAGCCCTAATCCATAGCTGTACTTATCCATTGTTTTTCGAAAAATCGGGCAAAAGTAATGCTTTTTCTTTAAATAAGGTATCACGATTTGCAGAAATTACACTATTTTTGCATTTTGATAGATGATAATCCGCAAAAACACCCGAATACAATGAAAAAATTAGTCGTTTTGACCGGCGCCGGCATGAGCGCCGAGAGTGGCATCAGCACCTTCCGCGACGCGGGCGGGCTGTGGGACCAGTACCGTGTGGAGGACGTCGCCACCCCCGAGGGGTACGAGCGCGACCCCAAGACCGTCATCGAGTTCTACAACATGCAGCGGCGGAACCTGCTGAAAGCCGAGCCCAACGAGGGGCACCGCCTGGTGGCAGCGCTTGAGCGGGACTTCGACGTCAGCGTCGTCACCCAGAACATCGACAACCTGCACGAGCGTGCCGGCAGCACACACGTCATCCACCTCCACGGCGAGCTGATGAAGGTGACCTCCAGCTTCCAGCCCAACAACCCGAAGTACATCCGTACGCTCAGCGCCGGGCAGCCCGAAATCCACGTGGGCGACCGTGCTGCCGACGGCAGTCAGCTGCGGCCCTTCATCGTATGGTTTGGCGAGAGCGTGCCCAACATAGAAAAGGCTGCTGAACTCAGCAGCCAGGCAGATATCTTCCTCATCATCGGCACGTCGCTGAACGTCTATCCCGCCGCCGGCCTACTCTCCTACGTCCCCGCCTCAGCCGATGTGTGGCTCATCGACCCCAAGCCTGTCGATGTACACTCCCGCCGCCTCGTCCACGTCATCCAGAAGGGTGCCTCGGAGGGCATGAAGGAGTTTACGAAAGCGGTCAGCGCCGGCTGATGGCGCCGAGGCCGTTCTTGTGGATGCGCTGCACGGTGGGATTGCCCTTGTAGTAGATGTGGCCGACGCCGTTGTTGGTGTATTCGGCCGAGTCGGACGAGTGGCACTGCACGCTGCCCACACCGTTCAGGTTGACGACGGCGGCACGTGTCTGAAGGTCGTAGGCATAGATGCTGCCCACGCCGTCGGACATATAGGTGGCCTTTTCGGCACGTCCTTTGAGGGTGATGTTGCCGACGCCCTCGTTCTTGACGATGAGTTCGCTGCACCGCAGGTCGTCCATGCGGATGTTGCCCACGCCTGTGTTCACAATTTCCAGTTTGTCGGTACGGATGCCCTCGGGGCACTTGAAACTGCCCACGCCATCCATGCTGAGGCTGGTCAGCGACTGACCATAGATGACGAAGCTCAGCTTTTCGCCCTGCCTCATCTTGATGCTGGTCTTTTCTTTCGTGGTGATGCGCAGCACGCCGTTTTCGACCTTGACGTCGATGACACGGATGATGCGTTCGGGCCCTGTTGCCTCGATGCGGTTCCGGTCAGACTGATAGAAACGGATGCCGCCAATGACATCGGTGCTGATGGCGTGGAAGGGCTGGAGGTTGATGTGGGCCTCGACCATCTTGATGGCGCCAGAGGCGGCCGGTTCGGCGGCATCGGCGTGCGATGCCAACATGGGCGCAAAGGCCAGCATAAGACAGAGGATGAGATGTTTTTTCATATTCTTCACGTTGTTTTTTCGGTTTTCTGAACGTTAGACGTCAGAAACCTCCGAAAAGTTGCCTGAAGGGGCGGTTTTTTTGTGAAGAAATGCAAAACAGACGACAAGGATGATGGCATAGCCAATGGTGAACCAAAGCTGCGACGTTTCGCCAAAGCTCTCTTCGAAGCTGCCGTCGGCACCATAGAGACGCATGAAGATGACGGCAAGGCTGTTGTTGAGGATGTGTCCGACGATGCCTGGCACGACGCTGCCCGTGCGCCACCGCAGCCAGCCCAGCACGATGCCGATAATCGAGGCATAGAGCATCTGCGCAGGGTTGAGGTGGATGATGCCGAAAATCAGTCCCGACACCACGATGGCTGCCCACGGCTTACCTTTCCAGAGCGTCAGCAGGTGTCCCTCGATGGCGCCGCGGAACAGGCACTCCTCCAGCACCGGCGCCACAAGGGCAATGCTGATGATGCCCCAGAAGCTGTGGCTCATGTCCATAAACGTGTCCTCAAGCAAGTTGGGCAGGTTGACAGCCTCCATCAGCAAGCTTCCCAAGTACATCAGCGAATAGATGAACGGAATGCACACCAGCAGCACGGCAAGGTTCTGCTTCTTCAGATAGACTGTGGAGAAGGTGATGTACTTGAAGTGGAACAGATGCCACAGCATCATCAACGCCGCCAACAATGTGCCCAACGCCACCACGACGGGGTCGCTGGAGATTGCTCCCGACCGAACGGCTGCCACCAGCACCTCTAAGTCGCCACCCGATTTAGTCGCTTCCACAAGCAAGGCACCAAACATCACCACAACGGTGAACAGCAGCTGGTAGAGAAAATAGTAGATAACAAGTTTAATGGTACGTTTCATATAATTAGGAATTAGGTTTTTTCAATGAAGAATGAAGAATAAACGCATTCCGTCAGCCATCAGACATCCGTCGGCAGGCTTCGGCATCGCGGCGGAGCTGGGCCACCAAGGCTTCGACGGAGGGGAACCGACATTCGTCGCGCAGCCGCTCACGGAACGTCACGGTCAGCGTCTGCCCGTAGATATCGGCATTGAAATCGAGTATATGCACCTCGGCCCGCAGCGTTGTCCGCCCCCCGAAGGTGGGGCAGAGACCGATGTTCATCATGCCGGCATAGGTGCGTCCCTCCAACTCCACACGGACGGCATAGACGCCACTGGCAGGGACGAGCCTCGTGGGTGGAATGGACAGATTGGCTGTGGGGAAGCCGAGCGTGCGCCCACGGCGGTCACCGGGGACGACGGTGCCACGCAGCGCGTAGGGGTAGCCCAGCAGGGTGCCGGCCGTAGCCACATCGCCCAAGCGCAACGCCTCGCGGATGCGTGTGCTGCTGACATGGCCGTAGGCTGTGGCATGCACAACCTCCATGCCGAGGGCCTCGGCCGCTTGGTCGTAGAAGGCTGCATCGCGCCGCTGCTCGCAGCCGAACCGGTGGTCGTAGCCCATCACCAGCACCTCCACGCCAAAGCGCTCGTGCAGCATACGCATGAAGCGGGAGGCTGTCCACGCGGCTATCTCGCGGCTGAACGGCAACACCTCTACCCTATCCATACCCGCCGCAAGCAGCCGTTCCCTGCGCTCCTCCAGCGTCAGCAGGGCCGCATACGCCGAGTCATCAGCCTCCCTGCCCCACACCTCTGCCGGGGTGGGGTCGAAGGTGACGGCAAGGGCCGACATGCCACGGGTGTCGGCTGCCTCCCTTACCTTATTTAATAAGAAGCGGTGACCGAGGTGTACGCCGTCGAACACCCCAATTGTAGCGACAAAAGCAGCACCCTTTTTCATAATCGGCCGCGAAGATAGTGCAAGCCGAGCGGAAAAACAAAAAAACTTTGCTTTTTTCTTGTTTTTCCGCTCGGCTTGCACTACCTTTGTGCCCGATAATGTGCGAACGGGGTGTTCGGCATTGTCCTTTCGTCGGGCTTTTAGCTCAGTTGGTTAGAGCAGCAGACTCATAATCTGAAGGTCCTAGGTTCAAGCCCTAGATGGCCCACGAGAAAGCGAATCAGGCGGCAGGAGTATTCCCTGCCGCCTGATTGGTGTCTATGGTTTCGTGCTGTGGCCGACGCCATTGCCCGTGCCGCCCGCTGCATTGCCAAGCAATGCCGTCCTCGTCCTACATCAGTTCCACCTCGCCCTTCGTCTGAAGGTCGTTGCGGAAACGGCGGATGTTCTTCTCGTCCAGAGGACAGAGCACCACCGTGTCGTCCGTGGCACAGAAGAAGAAGCCGTTAAGACCCTGAATAATCGTCTTCCGGTCTTTGGGGACGATGATGAGGTTGTCGTGGCAGTCGTAGAGCTCGCAGTTGCCGCTATGCACCACGTTGCCTTCGGCGTCCTTTGCCGACTCCTGCCACACGTCTTCCCAACGTCCGATATCCATCCAGCCGTAGGTACCCGTCAGCATGTACATATTGGGGGCTTTCTCAATGACGGCATAGTCGATGGAGAGATGGACAAACGACTCGTAGCAGCGGTAGAGGTCTTCACGGCGCTCGTCTCGGCTGCGCTCTCCCGCAAACACGCGGTCAAACTGTGTCATCATATCCGGCAGCAGCGCGTGCATGGTGTCGATGATGGTCTGTGCCCGCCAGATGAAGAGACCTGTGTTCCAGTAGAACTCACCGCTCTCCACAAAAATGCGGGCGAAGTCTGGCTGCGGTTTCTCGGTGAACGTCTTTATCTTGTACAGTCCGTCCAGTCGCTCATCGCCCACTTGTATGTAGCCGTATCGCGTCTCGGGGCGTGTAGGGCGAATGCCCACCGTCACCAGATGGTCGTGGCGGCTGGTGTAGTCCAGTGCCCGCAGCATGTCGGCCCTGAAGGCGTCCTCGTTCACAATGAACTGGTCCGCAGGCACCATCACGATGTTCGCCTCGGCATCCATGGCCCTCAAATGGTAGGCGGCCAGTGCCATGCTGGGCGCTGTGCCGCGGAACGACGGTTCGCGCAGAATGTTCTGCGGCGCCAGTTCGGGCAACTGCTCGCGCACAAGGTCGGTGTAGGCCACGTTGGTCGAGACGATGATGTGGTCGGCAGGGACAATGCTCAGGAAGCGCTCGTAGGTCTGACGGAGCAGCGTCTTGCCTGTGGCAAAAAAATCGATGAACTGTTTGGGCATGCTGGTACGGCTCAGCGGCCAGAAACGGCTGCCGATTCCACCTGCCATAATGATGAGGTAATTATGATTTGCGCTCATAGGTACTTCTGAATTAGGTTAGTCGGATTTGTCTCTCAAATCCGCCGCTAAGATAACGTAAAAAATTCAATAATAGTATCTTCAGCACCATGTTTGAAAACATATTTTCCGCTTATGCCCATCCCCGTCCGGGGCATCGTCCCACTGATATGCCCACTACGCAACAAGAGAGGACGCTTTATCGTCCTCTCTTGCTGTGGTACCACCGGGATTCGAACCAGGGACACACGGATTTTCAGTCCGATGCTCTACCAACTGAGCTATGGTACCAGCCTATGAAATGCTCTACTCTCTCCGCTTCGGAATGCTTTATTTCCCAAAGCGGCTGCAAAGGTAAGGCTTTTTTTTGTTTGCCCAAACATTTTTATGGATTTTTTTCGTTTTTGTCCTCCGCAACCCCGTTTTTTAATGAAAAAAGAAGAATGAAGAATGAAAAATGAAGAATAAATAGCTTTGTCAGCGAGGCCGACAGAGGAAAGGGTATGCTGCATACAGGACATTTTATTTTTCATTCTTCATTCTTCCTTTCAAGCCTTTTAGATAGGCGGCGCCTCGGGAACGGACGGAACAGCGAGAGCCATCAAGCTTGCTTGGATGGCCGAGTCGTGACGGACGAAGAAGAATTCAAAAACAAAAAAAATGTGTTTTTTCTTGTTTTTCCTCTCGGCTTGCACTACCTTTGCAGCCGCATTCGGAAAGTAGCGCAGTTGGTAGCGCACTACGTTCGGGACGTAGGGGTCGGGCGTTCGAGTCGCCTCTTTCCGACATCAAGCGACAACGGGAGCCATCCCGTTGCCGCTTTTTTTTACTTAAGCTCCAGCAGCTTCCTGGCAAATTCCCAAATGACGATGCCGGCTGCGACGGAGACGTTGAGCGAGTGCTTTGTGCCGAATTGCGGCAGTTCGATGCAGCCTTCCGCTGCGTCCACCACCTCCTGCTGCACGCCCTTCACCTCATGGCCGAGAATGACGGCAAACTTCTTTTCCCGTGCGCACGCCATCAGGCTATCCAAATGCTGCAGGGGGGTGCTGCCGTGTGCCTGCTCAACGGCGAAGACGGTGTAGCCTCTCGCCTTCAACCGCTGCACAGCCTCCAGCGTATCCGGCTCGTATGTCCACTCGACGGCGTCTTCGGCGCCAAGCGCTGTCTTGTGAATCTCCGGCGCAGGCGGCTGGGCCGTCATGCCGCACAGCACGATGCGCTCCACGCGATACGCGTCGGCCGTACGGAACACCGCGCCCACGTTGTGGAAGCTCCTCACATTGTCCAGCACCACCGTCAGCGGCATCTTCTCTGCTTGGCGGAAAGCGTCCACATCCAGCCGTCCCATCTCCGTTATCCGAGTCTTCTGCATATTCCAAAAAAACTTTACTGCTGCAAAGATAGGGTGAGCCGAGCGAAAAGCCAAGTTTTATTTGTTTTTTCGCTCGGCTCACCCTATCTTTAACTTTCGGTTTTAGATAGGGGTCGCCTCGGGCAAAACAAAAAAAAAGTGTTTTTCTTGCTTTTCCTCTCGGCTCACCCTATCTTTGCAGGCGTTTTACGGGATTGAAAGCCGGAATAAGAAAGATGGAGCAGAACAGGCGAAAAAGAGAACAGACAAAGGCTGTGTTGCATTTAGCGTTGGTTGCGCTGATGGTTTTGGGACTCATTTTCTGCGCTGTACGCGTATTCCGCAACGGCAGCGAGACGCCCAGAAAACGCAAAACGGACCGGCAGGCGTGGAACGACGCATACAAGGACCATCGCGAAAGAGACCGCAACTGGCCATCCGTATTCAGCGATTTGCAGGAGACTCAGCTTCAGGCAGCCATGAAGAACGGCGTCATCGAACCCATCACGCGCGAAAATGTGGAGGAAGGGATTGAGGTAAGCAAGTCAACAGGACAGGAAGTCAACAGTCTGGGGCTGGTCCGCATAGGGACGAACGAGCATTACGTGGTGGACGAGCTGACGCACTCCGTGCCCTGGCTGGTGCCCAAGGCAGCCACGTTGTTGGACGACATCGGACGGGCGTTCCAGGACTCGCTCTACCGGCGCGGCTACAACCGCCACCACCGCATCATCGTCACCAGCGTCACCCGTACGCGCGACGACGTCAAACGGCTCTCGCGCCAAAACGTCAACGCCACGGAGAACTCGTGCCATTGCTACGGCACCACCATCGACATCACCTACAACCGCTACGACAAGCCCGAGGAACGGATGGCGTCCGACGACAAACTGCGCAGCCTGCTGATGCAGGCCGTCTATGACCTGCAACAGAAAGGGCGCTGCTACGTCAAATACGAGCGCAAGCAGGCATGCCTGCACATTACCGTCAGATAGAACGCTATGGCGCAATGGATATTTTTCCATTATCCATTATCCCTTACCTCACCAGCACTCTCCTGCCGCCCAGGATGCAGATGCCCTTATGCGTGCCGTCGGCAGGACGGCCCGACGATTGACGAGGGTAAAGTTCAGGGTCGGGGGGGTAACGCTTTTGGATTAGCGCTCTTTCCAAAAACGACCTTTCAACTACGAATCATACGAAATACGCGAATTATACGAATATGCACGGACATTTTCGCACTTTCGCGCAATTAAAAATTGATAATTGATAATTTATTTTCCATTGTCCATTAATGAAACGTAGCGTCGCAGACAGTTTTTTCCGTATAATGTCCGCGAATGTTCGTAAATATTTTTGCATGAGGTATTCACGGACATTCACGGGCATTATACGTAGCGTCGCAGACACCCGTTCCAAACTACTTTCAGAAATCAGGTGTCAGCCGTCAGGATGTATCGTTTTGTTGTTCAGTCAAATATGGATTTTTGTCCTGAGATTCCGCTCACGGCGTATTCTTCAGGTACGCCAACGTAGTGCGTCGCGCCGCCGACGTTAAACGTTACGCCGCCAGCCTTTAACGCTACGCCGACGACGTTAAACGCTACACCGCCAGCCTTTAACGCTACGGCAACAGCCCTTTGCAGGAATATGGTTCACGGTTATCTTCCATCATCCATCATCCATCTTCCATCATCCATCAAAACGGCTGACGGCTGACAGCTCATTTCTGAAAGTATGTTGGGAAAGGCATGGCCGCCTTCAATCCGTCGTTTCCGTCTGTCTTCATCTTTCAAAACGAAAGAAAAAGAATGTCCATAAGTGCCAAACTATCAAAAACCGTTACCTTCCTTCTTCCATCATACATCTTCCATCATACATCCTACATCTTCCTTCCTTCTTCCTTCTTCCTTCTAACCGTTAACCATGAACCATGAACCCTTAACCGTTAACCCTTAACCATAAATTGTTCCCGCCACTCATCGCGAGCAACGGGAACCAACCTTGATGCATCATTCAAAAAAGTAAGCTAATGCAGAACCGGTCTGTTTAGTTTTAGAATGTGATGCGGAAGCCCATGCCGGCATTCAGCGTG
>Ga0208297_1000854_pt1 | contig 43080 bp, 24 predicted proteins | sample LMS_cellobiose_e_FD_187367 | JGI IMG/M metagenome (GOLD analysis project Ga0208297, IMG submission 187367) | Rumen-fistulated moose microbial communities from Alaska, USA - LMS_cellobiose_enrichment (SPAdes) (version 2) | ecosystem: Host-associated > Mammals > Digestive system > Stomach > Rumen... | reverse complement strand
CCCGCCGCCTCCCGCATTAAACCCGCGCCGCACACCGAAAACTTCGCGTTTTGAGTAAACTCCGCTTCCACCTTCTTCCGCCTCATTCCACCTGCTTCCGTCTGCTTAAAGGAGATTGGAGTTTATAGGACTCCTCGTTCCCCGCCGTTTGGAACGAGATCTTGTTTTCTTTACCTTCGATCAGCACGGAACGGTACGCCTCCACAGGCGAGGTCCGGCTGACCAGTTTCCCCAGAGCACCCAATGCTCCGGCCAACGGATTTCTTGAGATTTCCACTTTCTACCTCCTTGTGAGTTAAGGGTTAAAAACAAGCCCCGCCGATCCGAAAGGACCGGCAGGGCTTTTTGATCGTGAGCTTATCTCACCGAGGTAATATATAGGTCAAATCCGTTGAAAAGCGCTATCCTTGAGACCAACGCTAAACGGAAGAGACATGGTGGACCAGTCGCCGCGATTTGCCCCAGAAACGGCGACAGGCACTGCTGGTCGATGGCCGCGACCACCGCTTCCGAGCGTAAATGCAGGTCTGAAAGGCAAAGCAGTCTCATGAGACGTTACCCCGCATACTTACACATCTGCCACCTTGCACCTATTAACAGAATCAGCCGTATAATAACAAATTCCAGGATCCTTTGCGATTTCTAGTAACCGGGAAATTTCCTCTTCATCAAATTCCGTCCAAGGGGTCAACACATAGCGAGCGATAAAATCCTGCTCCATTTCATGATATGAGGGAAAAAACTTAATTTCATGCTCCCATGATTCCAAAGAACAGAATGCAAAAAGATCTCCACTTGAATCATGTAATGCTGAATACAAACTGACTTGAAAATCGGCAACAGAGATTTTTTTATCTTCGTTGTTTTTATTATAATCCTCAACGAGTGCTGCAACTGCCTCGAGAGACGTTCCTTTCAATATTTCAAGAGAAAACATCCGCGTTTCAATGGAATGGGAAATTATTGTCCTAGAGCTGTCTGATATGTCCCGAAATCTATAAAGTGGCCATTCAGAGAAATTTCCCCCTTGCTCTTCATAAACGCCGTCAGATGTGATTAATGTAAATCCAACACCTAAATCGTATGAATAGACCAACTCTGTTGTAGGAACAACTTTGGAAATAGCTGTGCGATTCTCCGGACTCAGAAAATTTGTATTCATTACTCACACCTCACACGATTATGATACTACAATATCCTCTTTAACGCCTGAAGTTTCATAATTACACTAGACTAGCAATCGCCTATTTGTTTTCTGTAATGCCACACTGCCCAGCGAAACATCCGACAGGTCCAAAATTGCTCGGGAAGAGACAGGTATTTTGCGGGTATTTCTTTTTCAGACGGTACATATTCAAAATATCCGTTTTCAAGGTCCATCACCCAGTTCTCAAACTCCCAATGATCTTTACGACCAGGAGATGAAATTAATGCGACATGGACATTGTGGATATAATTTTGATGTTTTGCATATCCTTGAGAAGAGACTCCGCAAATATAAATAGCGTCCCAACTGTCAGTGGGGAATTCATCAAGGGTTATAGTGCTCTCGGGGGTAAAACCGGGATTGTTTCTCGAGAATTTTTTTGAATATCTGCCCTTGATTGCGTTTGTGCAATGATGATTGGGATTACAACCGCAGGCATATTTTGCATAAAGCCATTTAAATTTTGCCCCCACAAAATTATGAGTCACGCGCAACGGATAATTATCAACAACATTATGGCAGCACATTGCTTTCTCCGATCGTTTTGCAATAGTCAACGATTTTATCCGCGATATATTTTACTTGATCTACGGTATTATACGCACCCAAAGTAATGCGGATGGTCCCTTTTGCCAGTTTCACCGGCAGCCTAATTGCTTTCAACACGTCTGAAATTTTGGTCGAACGGGAATCGCAGGCTGCCCCCGTCGAGACAGCGATACCTTTCAAATCAAGGACATGCATCAGGGCTTCTCCCGAAATACCAGGAATGGAAAGGCTGATATGTCCTGGCAGACGATGTTCCGGATCTCCGTTGAACACTGCTTCAGGAATATCGGCGGTGATTATTTTTCTGAAACAGGCCGTCATTTCGGACAAACGGGCAGTAACTTTGTTCATCCTGTCACAGCTGAGTCTCAATGCGGTTGCCATTCCAACGATAGCGGCGACATTTTCCGTGCCAGCGCGCATCCCGGCTTCCTGCTGCCCCCCATCCAAGAATCTTTCCAAGGCAACTTTTTTCTTGCAATAAAGGAACCCGATTCCCTTGGGACCATGGAATTTGTGCGCCGACGCAGAAAGAAGATCAACGCCGAGCGCACCGACATTCACAGGAATATGACCGACGGCTTGGACGGCGTCAGTATGAAACGCCGCGCCGTATTCATGGGCTTTTTCCGCCAATTCCCTGATCGGTTCGATGGTTCCGATTTCATTGTTCGCCAGCATGACCGACACCAAGGCCACCCGAGGAGAAAGAGCATTTTCTAATGACTTGAAGGAGACGATTCCCCGTTTGTCCACAGACAGCAGTTTGCCTGGTCCGCGCTGGAAATGGTCACAATAGGCAAGAGCATTGATAACAGCGTGGTGCTCAATCCTTGATGCAATCACTTTCCCATGCGGTATGAAACCTTTGATTGCCCAGTTATCGCTTTCAGTCCCGCCGCTGGTAAAGAAAATCTCCTCCGGGGAGGCTCCGATACATTCTGCGATGACAGAACGGGCATCCGCCAGCGCCTTTTTCGCGGATCTGCTGAAAGAATACAAACTGGACGGATTGCCGTATTCATCGGAGAGAAACGGCATCATAGCTTCGACCGCTTCCGGAGCCAGCTTGGTAGTCGCCGCATTGTCGGCATAAATGTAGGGTCTGTTCTTCATGAAAACAATTTGCAGCCTTCCCGTTTGAATTCTTCGATCTTTTCGCGCAAATCGTCCTCGGAACATTCCAAATAATTCGCCATGCAGGCCAGACACATATAGAGCCCCTTCTTTACCTCAGATTCAAAAAGCTTTTTATTCAAACCGATCTCATCTTTGGTGAGAGGAGTCTTATCGCAATAGCGGCATTTTTTCGGAACGTTCACTTTTATCAGTCCACTCTTTTCTCAAACTTTTCATTGACGGTGTAGGCAGCCACATTCTTGCCTCCATATTCGGCAAAATCAATGATCTGGAGCTGAGTCCGGATAATTGTCCGCATTTGCACAGCCGGACGCAGACAGTACCGCTTGAACTCGGTAATGTCAATCATTTCCGGTTTGATCACATGCGGGAAGAACAGCTTCAAATATGCTGTGCAAATTCTCAAAATGGCTTCGGTATCACGCGTGTCGGCTCCGGCCGGATAACTCACCAGATTCTCCACCACGCTGCGATAAAGCACATTTTCGGACTGATTGCGCATCAGGTGCATAATTTCCGAAAAATACTCCGTATTCAATGCCCAGCCGTTGATCTTCAATTTTTCATTCATTCTGGGAATATTGCGCCCCTGAATGAAACCGTGGAAACGGTCCAGAAGGGCTGATTCACGGAAGACTTCGGGCAAAGAGCGGAACATATCCCGTTCGATATTCATGTCATCCTGCGGGATATTCCCCAGCAGAATAATACCGGCAGAACCAACAACCCGTTTGTCTCCGAAAGTTGCTTCGCCCGCTTCCATGTAGGCTTTCAAAGCCCCTTGCATTTCGTCCGGGTCGGGAAATTCGATGGACTGGATTTCATCAAGCGCCACAAATTCGTTGTTGGCGACCAAGCCGGGCTGTTTCTTTGCAATGTCAAAGAACATTTTGGCCCGGCTCAAAGTTCCGCCGCTGACCAGCCAGCCGTATTTCCCGACTCTTCCGAAGAGATAGGATTTTCCCGTACCCTTGGGAGCAAGTTCCACGAGATTGATGCGGGGTTCGATAAAGGGCAGAAGACGGGTCAGCATGGTGTGTTTTTCAACCCAGTCCTGATACCCTTCGGGGTTGTAGTCTATCGCACCCAGCAGGACATCGAACCATTCCTCAATGGTAAAATGTTCTCTGGCGGCTCGGTAGGCTTCCAGATTCACCGTGTAAGGACAGAAATTCTTGAATTCCAGCAGGGTAAGTTTTCCCTTGGGACGCTCAGGCTTTTCCGGGGGAAGATATCCCAGCTGAACGAGTCCCCATCCACCGGACTTCTGTACCAGTTCATTCTTGATCCGTTCCCAGACATAATCTTCGACCATCGTTTCGGAGTGTGTTATGCCCAAGTCGGGAATTTCAAAGGAGACGGTATTGTTCGCCACGTTGAAACGGATATCAATTCTTGCGAGAAACTTTTTGCTCGCCCCGTTATTCCGGGCGGATTCCTGGAGTGCCAGCAAATCATCGCGTCGGGGAATGATCGCGTTCATATAGCGACGCAAATCATCCATGTCGTGGATCCGGCCATCGACTCCGGCCTTCTTCTTGACGATCCAGTCGCGGAGGAACGCGGGAATGGATGCGGACTTGAACGTCGCGATCAAGTTCTGATCTTTGAAAACCGTTGTATTCGGGAATGCTTCCCGGAGTTTCTTTTCATCCAACATTGTTTGCCTCACAGGTCAAAATCACTATTCTCAACAAATTCCGAACCGGTATCATGCGTTTGCTGCGCTTTCGGCACAAAAACCGCGCCTTGCTTGAAAACAATAAAGGGAACCAGGCATTCCTCATAAGTAGCACCACCGTGCATCTCGTGGAGTTTTGGGCCTTTTTTCGGCAAGCGGTCATATCCTTTGACAACCCAGTGCGTCCCTGCCAAATTTTCCATCAACGCGCTGTTCATCTCCATTCCAGGAATCTTTTTTGTGTATCGCCAGTCACTGATTTCACACCCCTCCGGCATCGGGATGGTTTGCGCCATTCCCAGCTGATTGGCGCAGGCAGCCAGTCTTGTCGCACCGTGATCGGACGTCAGCACGACTTGCGAAAACTGCGTCATGGACTTGGCCACGGCAGGCAGGATCTGCTCCTCGAAAATCTCCAGGGATGCAGCAAAATCTTCTTCCTGCGGTTTTACGGTATGCATTTCCGCTCCGTTGTGCAGATTATTGTCCAGACTCTTGATTTCCTGCAGCCGTCGTTCATCAGGCCATTGGATGGAATTGAATTCCGTCGAAGTCGGCAGTCTGACGAAGGCCGGTTCGGCGGTAAGGATGCCCAGATTTCTCCTTTGTGCCAGGGAGATCAGGAGCGGCAGATATTCCGCTCCCAGTCCATCCACGACCAGAAGCGCGGTATCCTCCTGACCCGCGTACTGCTGGACCAGTGCATCCCGGGTGGAGATCCCCGGCAAGTGGGGCTGTATCTGTTTGGCCCGCTCGCAGAACTCCTTAGTCACCAGATTTTTGATCTTCAGCATCCGGTATTCGTCAAAATATCCATTCAGTTCCACCAGTCCCAGTTTATAAGGTTCCATATAGGCTCGCAGAAGCGGATAAACTTTCAGAATGGCCGGAGGAATTTTGGCCGCGCTGGACGCCATGAAGCGCCGGAGCAGTTCGTGTTTTTCCATGTCGGTCTGCAAATTCAGCCAGGGAACGACCTGTTCTTCCGGATAATCCCGGCTCTGGAGGATAAATTGAGCCAATTCACCAGATACAAAATCCGTTCCGATCTGCTGCAATCCGGCTTTCCGTTCTTCCGCGAACTCCTGGGAACGGGGATGTTCCAGCAAATTCAATGCTTCGCAGACATAAAAGTTCAGAAACTGCTCACGCTTAAAATCAGGATCGGACAGCACTTCATGCAGATAACTCCCCTCCGGCAGGGAACTTTTCAGCATCCAGACCAGCAATTCGCCGACTTGCGGTTCGGCCTGAGAGACCTGAACAATCTGCTGCGGCGCTGTCTTGAGCGTTTCAGGAGAGGTGACGCCCTGTTTGCAGAAACGCTTCTGGATAAAAGCCAGAGCATTACTCGGATTTTCATGGATTTCCCCGTAAAGCCAGTCGATTGCCTGTTCCGACAGATCCGCATCCAGCGCACAGAAAACCTTCAAAAAAAGTCTGCGGGAGTGGATCTGAAGCAACTCTTCCCGGATTCCAGCCAGATTTTGACCATTGGAATCAACACAAATGTTGGCAACATCAGCGAGCAGACCGTCCTCGTGCTCCTGAATAAACGTGCTCAGACTGCCAAGCACGCTTCCCGGGATCGGATCATTTCTGAATTCTTTGGCAATCAGACGAATGGTGCGCCGAGGCACTTCGGAAGATGCTTCTTCGCCGACCCGCAATATCGTTTGTCCCTCTTTGTAACGGGGGTTGCTCTCGAAGGCAGGCTGTGCGTTTTCACTGTATTGATTCGAAAGGAAAAGGCAGCTCAATTCCTGCTTTCCCAACAAATCCCGCAGGATTCCGTATCCCTCCGCGGCAAGGGGGAGCGCCCAGAGTTCCATGATCGCATCCAACCCCGTCACAAAGGCGGTTTTTCCCGCTTGATCAACCTCCCTGATCTTTTGCTCGAGATCGACAAACAGCCGCGTGGGGGCAGGCAGAAATTTGTTTTGGGTGATGCACTGGCTGATCCGGACTTTTTCGACCAACGGACTCTCGGTCAGGAACGAGCGGATCTGCGCATTTTCCTGCTGATTGGGGATGATCAGCAGTCGCGACTTTTTCCGGAACGCTTCCGATTCCGAAAATTGTTTGCAGAAATCATTGATCCGCATGTTCCGTTACTCCAGAATTTTCAGACCGACATCGGGATTGTCGGCGGCAAACTTCAGCAAAACCTTCTTGGCGTCGTCGTTGGACATTGCCTTGACCTTGTTCACCGCCTGCGACTTATAGGCTGTGGCATAGCGATCCCGGACATAGCCCTCCACCGCTTCGGTCAAAGCACGACCTTGCAGCAGCCAGCTGTCGGGATTTTTCCCCACTTTGCGGCAAAGGTAGTCGCCCAGTTCTCCGGCATCCACGGAGAGGTTCGCGTATTTTCCCGGCAGAAGCATTTGCAGGAATTTCTCCGGCAATTGCTCCGGCGGAGTGATCGCCGCGCCTTCCAGTGCTTTTTTGACTTTTTTCAGGATGCCGGACTGGTAACTGGCAGGGTTGCTCAATACGGCAATGATCTCATTGGCTGTTACTGCCGAAGCGAAGAGCACGGCGGAGGGCATCTTGTGGGCGCTGCTCCATTCGGCGGGAGAAACGCTTTGGGTCTTCTGTGCCCACAGGGTCAGAAGCTGCTGGACCGTAGACGCTTTGAGGTAATCATCGATCTCCTGAAACGCCGTCTTTTTGAAGTCGTCGGCAGTTCGTCTGGCTCCGCAGGAAAGTTTTTCATACAGTTTCCGCAATTCCTCTGTGCCCAATGCGGCAAGCTGGGCATCAAAGTGTTTTTTCAGCAGTTCGAGCTGAACGCTCCGGGCCGGGTCGAAGAAGATCTTTTTCAGCAAGTCCTTATGGTTGGTGAAAAGTTCCGCCAGATCTTTCAGCCCGTCGGCGATTTTGGACGAATCCATGACCTGAAGGATGCGCGTCAACACCGGATAATCCCCGGTCAGCAGCTCGACGGAAATTTTATTGTCCTCGTAAATGGCCTTTCTGACCCGTTTCATGGCATCTTCGAAGGGAATGTAGCCGGTGTTCGCAAGAAGGCCTTGAACGACGCTGATCACCTTGTATTCGGCCTCCACCAGATCCAGCTCATCGTCCACGTTCTGTGGATTCCAGAGCCAGCTTGCGGTTTCGGCGAAATGGTCCTTCACGATTTTGCAGTACATCTCGGATGCATCGCCCACCTTTGCCGCCCATTCCGCAAGAGTTGGTTTTACCCGGTTGACGCGCATCCGGAAAGCCTTTCCGAAGATTTCCGGAGTTATGAACTTGGCAATGAGTTCCGCCAAGCCGTCGGTTTCCTGCAGTCTCTTGCCGATGGCCTTGATGCGGTCGCTGCGATCCTGCTGGTTGCCTCTGGAACTGATCTTCTGCGCCTCGCAAAGGTCGTTGATCACGGCCTTGCAGTTGTCCGCCTGTGGTTCCTCCTGGGCGTAAATATAATCCGGCAGGACCCAGAGCGGGGCTTTTTCCGATATCTTTTCCAGCCGTCGCGCGATCAGGTCGAGCGTTCCTTCCACCGTGGCGTTTGGGACGCGTTCGATCCCGAACATGACCGGAGCCGATTCGATGAACTTCTTTTCTTCCTTCGAGATCCGGCAAATCACTTTTTCATTTTTGAAGATGTCGCCGAGGCTCTTGATGGCCATGTCGATCATTTCGGCCAAGGACTCGTTGTCCAGTTTTTCCGACAGCGAACCGTTTGTCCATTGCAGCTGCTGACGCGGATTGTTCAGCCATTCTTTCATCACGAAGCCCAGGACAAATGCGGTATACGGCACAGCCAGCAGGCCGAAAGGAGCCCGCTGGATATCCAGGAAGATCTTCCTCACGGAACACACTCCCGTGGAACCGTTGAGCGCATTGTTGAGTTTGTCCTTGCATACATCCCGCAATTTCGTGAGCGGATGAGTCGGATTTGCGCTGAACCAGTCGGGTGCCCCGGTGATCCCGTGTCTGGCGAATGCCTTGACGATATTCTGTGTAACACCCTGGGCTGAATTGAAATCCATACCCGCCTTAGCCCATTGCGCCAGTCCTTTGCCTCCTTCCTGCATCGCGGAAAGGTTGTAGTCCGAAAGGTCGTCGACGAAACATTCGAAACACTCTTTCAGATACTGTTTCAGATATCCTTCCAGGTTGTTCCATGCCCGTTCTTCGACAAAGGGATCGCCCCCGCCCGCATTGGGCTTGCACACCAGCAGTTTCTGCCCCGGACTGATGAGTTTGGCCAGCCAGGCGTCATCCATCAATTTGATCTGCGTGGCATAATTGGTCTTGGTGGCCTGATCGGTGGCCAGGGCGATATGGGCCAGCTGGTCCACATATTCCTTCCAGTAGGTCGCCCGCATCGTGCAGAAGTGCAATTCCGGGACGACTATGAAGACTATCCGGAAATCCTTGAACACTTTGGCCAGGTCTTTGGCCTTATCGGCGACCCGCAGCTGTTCTTCAGCGTCCCGGGCGATGATGAACTGAAGCAGTATCCGGTTTCCGTTTGCCCCGAAAAGGTCTTTGTTTTTCTGGCAGACAGCGGCGGCTTTGTCCACATTGGCAGCCCGCACTTCGAAGTGCAGTTTGTCTTTGAATGTTTTAACTTTGCTTTCCAGTTTCGGCTGGGCCTTCTGGGTCAGGACCTGTTCATTGAACTGTTCGTTGAGCTGCGCCTTCTGTTTTTCGATATCCTCCGAATCTCCGGCCGCCCGGAACATTTCGCACCGGCCGTTGATAATCGAGAAACAGTGTTTCTTTTCCAGTTCTTTGGCAATGGCGTCCACCCCGGTTACGGCGGGGTCGCCCTCGAAACAGCGCTTCACATTTTCCAGCGTGGGCTGAATAAGCTCATTCCCGATATTGGCGTTGAGCCGCCCCAGCAGACTGTAGAGAAGGACCGTTTTGAACACCCGGACCTCGTTGTCATTGAGATTTTTGGACTTGTTGGCAAATTCGATGCGGACTTCGTTGACCTCTTTTCCGGTCCCGAGGTCGTCGCGTTCGATGAAGTAGTGCCACAGATGGTCCACCGTCAGGAATTGCCGCCCCATGCTTTCCGGGCCGCTCGTGGCAATAAAATTCTGGAATTCGCTTTCGCCGATCTCGCCCTTGAGGAAGTTGAACATACTCCGCTGATTGGAGCCGACTGCCGTGGAGAGGAATTTCAGCACGAATGCCGCCATCGGATGGATCGGCAGGATGCCCTTGAAGTTTTCGGGGTTTTCCTTGCACTCCGCGTCCTTGGTCGCCATGTAGTTCGTGACCACGGGGGAAATGGCATGCCACAGATTGCTCTGTTCCGTCGGCCATGCCGCATTGATGACCTTGAAGGCGTCTGCCGCCAGCAGCAGCGCCGTGTGGGTCGGCATGTTCAGCGAATGAAACTTGAACCGTCCGTTGGCCTTCTTCGCGCTTTCGGAACCGGCGGCCAGATACGCTTCCAGATTCATGTGCGTCACCGGCATGAAGAAGAATTTGCCCTGTTGCGCCGCTTCCGCCACTTCCTCGAAGGTCTTGAGCTGACTCCGGTTCTGGTCGATATAGGCGGAAAATTCGTCCCAGATGAACACCATCCGGGCGATCTTGTTGACCTCCAGGATCTCGTTGATCCATTTGATCAGGTTTTCCGTGGTGAGGTTGAGGTAAATGTCGCGAGCGTGGAGTACCGTCATGACATCGCTCAGCAGCGCGGACTGCAAGGACGGATTGCCGATCGCTTTTTTCAGTTCCGCCATATTGGTGATATCGCTGGTCAGGTAGCAAAGCTGGCTCTGCAGTTCGTCCCGTTTTTTGAAGAAGTTGGCTTCTTCTTCCGCGATACGGTCAAGGATTCTTTCCAGCGAACCGAAGACGGGGATCTGGTATCCGTTTCCCCGCAAGGCTTGGATGATGGTGTTTTCGATGCGAACCAGGAATTGTTCCGGTGTGGTCAATCCGTCGCTCTTGGTGTCGAAAACCACCAGCGTGTGTGCCGCACGCTGAGCGTGCAGTGCTGCCCGGACGGCTTCGGGGATCTGTTTAACACGTTTGTCCAGCCATTTGTTTACCCGGCTTTCATCGTCCATGAAGAGTTTCTGCAGAACCAGTGCGGCATGACTTTTGCCCGTGCCGTAAGCCCCGGTCAGCCAGATCGACTTGTCGCCTCCGTCCATACTGGCCAGCAAATCCCGCAGCAGCGCCACAAAGGTCTCATGCGGATAGAAGTTGAGCCAAGTCTCGGGCGAACGGTTGATGTCCTCGCGGGTCATGCACGGCGCATAATCTTCGGAAATTCCGAAATAGTCTTTATAGTAAAGCATGTTTCTCTCCTCCGCTTATTCGCCTAATATCAGCCCGATCACATCGTCCAGCGTTTTCTCTTTCGGGAACACCTTGATCTCCTCCAGCCCCAGAGTGAAGGAACATGCCAGATAATCCGGATAGATCGAGGAGATCCCCATGCACTGCCCTTTGAGTTCTTCCACGTTCATTCCGAAGGCAACCAGCGGAGAAATATACGGAGACTCAAAATCCGCTGTCATCATCTCGCTTAACGTGAAAGCCGTCCGATCCGCAACCGTCGCCATCAGATACAGAGAATACAGCACCGCCAACGGCTCTATGCTCTTCGGAACTCGTTTCAGCCCCAATACACGAACCCCTTTTTGTGTTAATTGGACAAGAGGAGTATCACCACTGCCAATGGGAGAAGTTTTGAAAAGGTTGTTCAGTGCTTGTAAACCGCCACGTTTTGTTGAAGCAGCTAAATCACCAAGGCGGTTTCCCATTTCTTCGACAGAAACCGGTGTCTCAAATGGGATATTGGTAACAAACCATTTAATCAATGGAGAGTTATTGCAGAGAGAAATCCATATCAGATCCCATAACATCAAATCCTCAGCTCCGAAAGATTCAACTAAACTCATCAGTTTGCTTGGTTCAAGACTTCTTGAATCCTTGGTCAAAAGAGCCTGTTTGAACCAAATTCTGGCCGAATCAACCATGGGTTTTCCAAGTGCAGTCGTATTGGAAAAATCTTGTTTTTCTTCGCTATAAATTTGAAGCCAATTTGCACGCAAACCGAAATTTTGGTAATTGGCAATACTTTTAAGCGGAGAATCGGAATTGTTCGGAACCATCATAGATTTGTACCTCCAGCAACCTTGATCTATCCCATGACATTTTAAGCAATGAACACACTTTGACGAATCAACACTTATTTCTGTTGAAGAAATATGAAGTGCTCCAAATGAACATTCCGCTTCACAAGCACGACAGCCCACACAAGCTATTGCTTTGCGCATAACAGTCCGTAATTGCGAACAGAGTTTTTTCTTTTGTGTAAGAGTGATATACGACAATTCAGCTTGAATATCGACAATTCTATCATCTTGAATGTCCAAGTGAATCTTGTAGGAGCATTGATTTTGATCCGGACACAGGCAATTTAAAAGTAAATTACCTTGATTATCGTACTCCAATTCTGCAAATGTTTTTATCCATTCGAGAAAAGAATTCCTTAGGGCAAAAACATTTTTCCATTCAATAATGCCCCCTTTCACTTTTTCTCCTGGGGCTAAAATGCGGCCTTTTGCTTCAAGTCCGTTTCTTCTAGCCTGCCAACCGGAAGATGCAATATATTCTTTCTTTTCTTCTTCCGAAGCAAAATTTTTGAGGGAAGTTTCAATAATCAATTCCCGATACGGGTCAAGCAAGTGAGGATATGATTTGTCAATATACCAAGCGTATTTATCCGCCGCTTTGGGACACATCGCACAGCCGATTCGCGGTACGCCTTTTTTATATGCCTCATGCAATGGAAGGTTGTGTTCAAAGTAGTATAGATAAACCTCGTGCGTGCCCCATGATTCAATAGGCATCGCGTTGATCTGAGACGCATTTTTTGCCCCCTGTGCAATATCACTCTCGTAAGAATCTCTTTTTAAGCTTTCGTCGCTTCGAATCCCTAAAAAGGCCAATGTTTTCACAGAGGGTAAGTGAAGATATTCTTTTAGGGCTAAGATCGCTGGTGTCGACTTGTGGACAGAGCAGCACCAATCAAGTGTTCTAGAAGGAGGGCCAAATATTCTCCAATAATCCAAAGCCTTGGTTTCAGAAGAAAATTTTAAAAATTTACGTTCAGGGTATAAACCTTGTATCTTGTCCCACATTTCATATGTTCCCGGAAGTTCCATGGTTGTATCCGAGAAAATAACAGGGACGGACATTGGAAGGACTCGGTTGCACAAATCTAATAATAGAACAGAATCTTTTCCACCGCTAAATGCAATATAAACGATGTCCGATTGCTTGCGACAATTCTCATACATCTCTTTGATTCTTTTTAATGTATTAGTCACCAGAGCATTCATTATTTTTCTGTTCTGAGTAACCATCTTGGCAATATCAACTGGGATCAATGAACGTTGGGGAATAAGATATTCTTTTTCTATCGGTTTCCCCAGTTGAATCTTATTTATTTTTGCTGCTTCAGCACCAGCATAATAAAACACATTATTTTTCGCCCACATAAGCGGGGCTTGGGCATTCCTTTCAAACTGGAAATACTCGTCAAAGCCCAGCAGAAGCAGTTCTTCGGCAAAAACGGGCCGAATTTCACTAGCAACAAACTTTTCGGATTTTGTTGTCAGCTTATACCCTCTGGTTTTTCGGTCCCATTCGTAACTGTACATTATTCAAATCTCCAAAAGCTGTTGATCCGTTCCATGAGTTTCTTGGTTTTGAACATACGGACCTTGTGTTCTTTCAGATATTCGAAAACCTGATCGGCGGAATCGAATCGACTGGACGCCCGTCGCAGCGCCCGGAAAACAAATCCGATTACGTCACTGCCATCGTAATCGTTGACATCCGGCAGCACCATGGCCGTCACCGTGTAAGGGCTGGGGTCGGTATTGGCCACCTGCAATGCATGAAGTTTATGCTCGGCAATGCTGGCCAGCAGATATTCGTTCCAGTAAAAAGGCTGCCCCTGAATATGGATCGGCGGCAACTCCGAATAAAAGGCGCTCGGCAATGTTCCCAGTGGCAGAAACAGTTGATGCTCCAGTCTGCTTTTGAGGAGTTGGGTCATCTTCGCGGCTGTTTCTGCAGTAAAATCGGCCAGTTTCTCAAAGTCCGTTAAGCCGACCCAATGGTACGCGTCCAATCTGATGCACCCAGGAAGCAAATAGGCTCGTAGAAGCGTCGATGTATTCGTCAACCCGCGATGCTGGGCAGCATAATCGAAGAATTCCGTTTCCTCGAAAATACCGTGCCGGGTTTGCAGAAATTCGTCAGCCACGTTGGTGTCCCGCTTTTCAGCACGTTTGACCAGGAGATTGTTTTTCCAGGTGTAATCGCCGTTCCGGATGGATTTGAAGATCACCTGCCGGAAAACCTCATCGTCGTCGAGCGCGTAGATTTCCCGGAAATCGCTGCCATACTGAACTTCCAGCCCGGTGGCGACCGCTTGCAGCGAGGGAATCTTGCCCTGCCGCTCGATCCCGCCGATGATCTGACCGAGAATTTCGCCGAAATCCTCCGGCAGACAGAAAGACTCCAAAAGCTTCCAGTATTGCAGTCCGTCCGTCTTGATTTCAACGGCATCGGGGATCTGGTCCCGGAGAATGTCTTCCGCGGCGGCAAAGTTCAGGCATGGCAGTTCCGAAAGGAGTTCATCCATGAGCACGGCATCCCCGTTTTCCCGCAGTTTTTCCCGGAACTGTTCCGCCAGAAATTCCAGCACCTCCCGTTGAGAGGAAGACCCTGGGATGCAAATCTGTTTCTGCTGTCTCCCGAAAATGTCTCCGCCTTCCGGCAGTTCCGGCAGGATCGCATTCAGCAGAAAGAGCCGGAAATCGCTGTCCGGATTGGTCAGGGCACTCAGCCGGTCGGCAAACTCGTCATACAGAACGGAAAGAGAAAAGGCGTGATAGTGCGAAAAGTATTCCTCGATCCTCCGCTTGAGTTCGGCCAGGGTTTCGGGATCGGCGACCATTTCCTGCAGCAGGTAGATCCCGTCGTACCGTTTGAACATGACGCGTTTCAATTCTTTCCGCACAGACTCCGGACAAGACCGCCCGACAGCGCTTTCCAGCAGCCGGACGGAACTGTCGTTGAATTCGAACCCCGCCGAAAAATCCCGGAGCAGAACCGTAATAAATGGGGCGACATCCGACGTGGAGGCTTCCGGCGGGGCCGCATCTGCCGTTTCAGTCTGAGCCGACGCAACAGGTTCCTCGCTCCCGACCAGCGGCGTTCCCAGATCAATTTTGAAAACATCGGGCTGTTCTCCGCAGGAAACGGTCAGCTCCATATCGATACCGGTGCGGTTGGCATGGTCTTCTTCCAACTGCCGGAATATTTCCGGGAACGTGGTCTGAAAACTTTTGGCAATGGGAGATTTTCTGCGCCAGAGAAATGCCAGATTCCGTTTCCGGGTCGGATCGGAAAAGCCGATGTTGTTGATGGAAACCTGAAAACGGTGTTCCCCGACGACCAGTGTCACCGAATGGGACTGACCCCGTTCCAGATTCACCGACAAGTTCGCCAGAAAGGCGTCATGATACTTCTTGGGGATAGTAATGCCAGCTGTAAAAGTGGAAAAGTCCAGCCTTTTGGTAAATTTCGCAGCAGACGCTCCCGCGGCGACCGGTTCCCGTTTTTCCTCTTCGGACTGTGCATTCTGCTTCTGGTAGGTCACGGAAAATTCCTTTACCGGAAATCCGCAGTATGCCATGAGGCCGCAGACAATCTTCACGATTCCATGAGCGCTGAGGTTGGTTTCCGCATAAATCCCGCCGCCCAATTCCATTGCCTTTCGCAGAGTTTCCCGTCGCCGGGAAAAGATGATCCCCTTTCGGAATGGCGCTTCGATGTCGAGCAGTTCTTTCAGTTTATCCGGATTGTTCTCAAAAGCATAGGAAAGACACAGCCGATGCACATCGCTCCAATATTTTACAGGGAAGGCCCCGTTGGGCATGTTCAAAGTGACCGGGCGGGTATATTCCAGATCTGCGGGAAAGGCATCGAAGGTAAAGGTTCCAATGGCACTTTCAGCAGGAACGGCCGGTTCGTGTTCTTCCGGCAAATCTGTCTTTTTGTCGGAAGTCCCGTTTTGCAGCAAGTCACATGCGGCGCTTAGGTCGTCATAGGCGACGTTCATCTGCCGGAGCCAGAAAATCAAATACTTCCGGTTGCTCTCGAACCATTCCTTACAGATCAGATAGTGGGTCCCACCGATCAATACGGGGTCCTTCCAGTAGCGATTGTAGCCGTTTAGATGAACCGATTCGTTTTCATTCCGAAACAGGGGATATGAGAAATGGAATATTCTCTTGCATTCCTCCGGCGACAGGGTCAGTTCAAGCTGTTCATCGCTTAACAAGTTTGAAGCAATCGACAGTCGTATTCCCGCCCTGGCCACAACACCGACCTTGTACTGCTCCAGCATATCCGGATACGGCGGCAACTCATCTTCCGTTTTCCATAGCGGAAAGAGGGCATCGCATTTTTCGCAAGACGCCATGAGACCGATATACTTTTCATCCGCATCGAGAAGCGTTCCGCAACCGGGACATTTCACATGGAATGTGCTCATTTTCCACCTGCGCTCAACTTTCTGATGCGCCGCCGCAGAAATGTCTCAAAACAGTACATTCCTCTCCAAGACTCCTCAATCAACCCTCAGTCGTACCAAGCCCACCCGAGACTTCCTGGCATATCTCTGATATGCCGAAGCACTACCCAAAGCTAATATAGCACAAAATTACCCAAAATACAAGCGGCCAGGTGAAAAAAGCCCACGCCCCCCCCCCCGCAATCTCCGCTCGTCGGTCATCCTCCCGCCCCACTGTCCCTGCATCATACAGGGACAGTGGGAGGTACGGGGCAACTTGAGGGGGTTTGTGGGGTACTTGAAGGGGTGCTGGTCGGGAATTTTAACCCAGAACGCCTTTTACTTCAGACGGGTGGCTGAGAAATCCATCCCCACGGCCAAATCCACGTTTACCTCAATAACGGGAAAGTATTCCGCGTAAACTTCGTATGATAAAAAGTAAATACCTGGGCCTTGGACAATGGCTTGGTATTCACGGTCATATTGTGTATGTAGGAAAAGATCTGTTTTACCTACTTGAATGCTTAGCATATCGAATTTTACTGTCGAGTGCGGCCAAACTGTATGTGAATATTGTTCAATCCCGCAAGCCTTTAATGGATAAGTTTCTTCCAAGTTTTTTTCTTCGCCACTACCGTTTTTTAACGATTTCAAATGAGCGACACAATTTGTTGCAATCCATTGACTCCGCCTATTCTCAACCTTCATTACCGCAATCCATTCCTTTTTACCACGCCAATCCCATGGACCACCATTGAAATAGACATCAGAAACAAGTAAGCAACGAGAATATTGATAACTCCATTTTGCGATTTTTTCAAAAATTAACTTGCTTAGTTCCTCATTGTCTGAAAATTCACAGTCGTTTCTAACCAGCGTCTTCAATAGACCGTCTGGCATGATACCTTTTTGCGAAAAGATAAGCATGTTTTCTGAGCCAAAGCCAACAGCACTCGCCATTGCAATCTCTTGATTTGTATAAAGTGAGCCACGGTATCCGCATTGTTCTTTGTGAACATCAGAAATAATTTCCCGGCGAAAGTTTATACAGAGAAAATAATCAGATGTTTTCAAGTGATCTAAGAGTTCACGGTCCAACTCTTTAATTGTACTTTCTGAGATGGCAACAAAAACTTGAAAATTGTATCTCTTTCCTTCCAACCTTTTTTTCAAATTTGTTGCAAACGCTTTTTCTTCAGAAGAGGCCTGTCCGCAACTCAAGAAAATCTTGGCTCTATGTGGCTGATTAGCTGAAAGTCGGATATGATTAGGATTAACGGTCATTATTGCCCCACAAAATAAAGTTTTCAAGATTATTACCCCTGACGCAACGTTCTAATATAGCACCTTTCGCCAGCCTTGTCAATCCGGGGGAACATTTTTCCAAAGATTTTGTGAGCATGGTCTACTCAACCGAGAAAACGCGGGTGCCGCGGACTGTGCCAGAAGCCAACTTGCGGGGTACCTGTGGGCTACTTGTGGGCTACTTGTCAGGTGAAATGCCGACGAGATGCGATCCCGATTATCGGCTTCCCCAGTTGGGGAAGTGATAGACGGGAGATTTGATCAGGCCTTTTTGTCCAGGGCCTGATATGCCAGAGTGCCTTTGACCGTCAACAAATACTTCTGCCGCGGATGGCGCGGGCTGTCAGGGTACAGCAGGCGGACAAAGCCTTGGTCGATCGCCGGATTCAGATAGTTGGCGAGGAACGTTTCCCGATGCCGCAGCGACAGTGCTTCCATCATTCCTTTGACTGACAATTCCTGATCGCCTACGACACGGAGCAGACGACAAATACCGGGACTATCCGGAATGAGCTTGTCCGGTACTTGTCCGGTACTTGTCCGGTCGGAAGATTGAGACATCTCTTGCGGGGCGGCAACAATAAGCGCACGATTCTTCAACTCGTGGTGCTCATTCAGAAGAAGATTGCGGAAAAAAAGCTCAAGAGGCGCAAGTACAGGCTCGATCTTTGACGCATAGTTTCGGTAATTGGCACGGACAAGAGCATTGCGAAAATACCAGGCATGTTCGGCAAAAAGATCGTTTGCGACAGGAAAGTCCATGGCCCGTAAATACTTTATGGCAAACACGGCAGTCGTTCGGGTATTGCCCTCCCGGAAGGGGTGGATCTGCCAAAGGCCGGAAATGAACTGAGCAAAGTGTTTGATCATCTCGTCCGGGGACAGGTTTTTATAACTGAATTCCCTTTCGACGCCGAAATCATATTCCAAGGTCTGCCTAATCTCGGAAAAACCCACATAAAGGACCGATTCGCCTTGCAGAACCCATTCCCGCTTGGAAATATTGCATTGGCGGAATCTTCCGGCAAACTTGAAGACACCGTCAAAGATGCGCCTGTGGATGGCCGCCAATCCGGCGGGAGAAAAAGAAAACGTCCGCTCATTGAGAAGTTTGGTGATGTTGGCGGAAACCTTGTCCGCCTCTTCAGTATCGGCATCATCTGTGGTGCGCGAGGCTTTGGCTTCGTAATATGAATCCAGCAAAGCCCGCACCTCATCAATGGAAATGTCGCCCTCGATGTGGCGTTTGGCGGTTTCAACCAAATACCCGGAAGGAGTCAACCCGTCCACAGCCTGAAGACCGATGGCCGTTCTCCACGTCTGCGCCTTATCCCGCCTGCCGGGCTCGCTCTGCTGAAGATACTCGTCGAACTCGTTTGGTTTATTTTTCATGCTATACGGCTATCTCCCGTTTGAGTAATATACCACCAATCCGCGAAAATTCAATCTGCGGGAGCACATTTTTAAGGGAATTTTCAGGAACTATCCCCCACCCATCTGATCTTCTTCCGCCTGACAGCATCGACCACCTCCCGCTTCCCATCATCGTTCAGGGGAAGCAGGGGAGGGGGGACGTTTTATTCATCGGGCATGAGGAAAGATGGAGGCGAAGGGGAAGAACGAACCGGCATCCCCAGGTGAGTGATGACCGCAGCCGGAATCACCATCGAAATGCCCGTCCTCCTACAGTCACTCGGTAGGCGGATGTTGGTTCCCGCCCCCGCACGGGATTTTGCGGGAACAACGTCCGTCTGTCTCTCCTTTCTTTTCTCCCATAATCGTACGGCTACAGTTGCGGGGTGGAGCAGTGGTAGCTCGTCAGGCTCAGAACTTGGCTTGACTTTTGAGTAAGCAGTGATATTTTTACATCAGGCGGGAGATTTTGCACACAGTTTGCACACAAAACTCGGCGAAAATCCCGGTTTTCACGGGCAAGTCAAACATTCAAACAGGAAAGGCGGCGTGGATGGGACAACGGCGTGTGATTTGCGTAACTCTCTGAAAATGAGCGTAAAAAAGAGGATCCGCATTCGGCGGATCCTCGGGTTCGATTGGTAGCGGGGAATGGAATTGAACCACTGACCTTCAGGTTATGAGCCTGACGAGCTACCACTGCTCCACCCCGCAACAATAAATTGGCTCCGGCGGCTGGGCTCGAACCAGCGACCAAGTGGTTAACAGCCACCTACTCTACCATTGAGCTACGCCGGAGCGTTTCAACGTTTCCTAATATACTCCTCCAAATTCCTTTTTTCAAGCCCGGAATCCCACTTTTTTCAAAAAAATCACAAAAAAATCGGAAGAGAACCGCAACGGTCCTCTCCCGATCATCGGAGAAGTCAGGTTTCTTCAGTCGAAAATCCAGTCTCCCAGAGCTTCACGATCGTGGAAACTCATCGTCTCCAAATTGGGCGACCAGAGCGACAGCTCCGGAACCTTCACCGGCGGATAGAAGAAGGCTTCACGTCCGAAGTTCCCCGCCCAGATCGTCCCCTTCGTCGCGGGAGCGGTGTTCAGCGTGGTGAAGGGGACCGTTACCATCACGCAGCACTTGTCGCCCTTGCGGGTGGTCTTGTAGTCCCACTTGCCGTTCCAGCCCCGGTCATCCTTGTTGTACCGGGGATCAAGCACGTCGGTGATCAGCCCGAAGGCCGCATCGTAGCTGGAATTGGGGATGGGGTTCATGATGAGATGGTAATAGACGTTCCTCGTCCCGGTGGGGTCGAGCATCAGCTCCACGCAGTCCTGTCCCCAGCAGGGACCGTCATGACCGCAGGGGGTGAAGGTCTTGCGCGGATCCACGTCGATCTCGAAGGCCACGTAGAAGTTCTTCGCATCGTACAGCGCCTTGACCCTGGACTTGGACTTGACCGCGCCCAGCTGGATCCCGTTGATCTGCTGCCACTTGGCCTTTGCCCACGCGCCGGATTCGAAATCCGTCGAACTCACCGGACCCGAGGCCCTGGGAATGTGCATGGTCTTCTTGCCCACGCCGGGCAGGATCTTCTGCTCTTTCAGAAGCTTTGTGTTCCAGTTCAGGGGAGCCCCGATGGGCGCGCTCAGGCGGCCGTTCTCGCGGAGCATGTTCATGGGCGGATTGTTGAAAATCGGCAGATCCGGCCAGTTCTTCGAATAGTTCTTCATCCCCTTGTCGTTGGGCCGCTTCGGGTTGAAGGGCTTCTCGTAGCTCTTGAGGAGCACGTTCCGGGCCTCGACCATCTTGGCCAGCGCGTCGAAACTTTCCTGCGTCGGATTGATCCGGTAGGCGTTGTAGAGATGCAGCGTCGAAGCGAGATTCTTCACGTACTCGAACTCGGTCCGCACCAGCTCCAGACGGGCTTTCACCTTGGGCGAGGTCGCCAGCTTTTCGGCGCGGGCCAGATTCTTGCCCATGATGTCGAGGGTGTCCGTGCCCAGAATAGCAGTGATGATCACTCTGGGGTTCTGCGGCATGACCGAGCCGCCGGGAGCGGCGCCCGGAGCCGTGGGATATTTCGCGTCCTGCAGCGCGGAATAGAGCGCCAGACGGTCGAAAAGCGTCTCGTAAAAGATCTTCATGGGCGCGTAGGATTCATGGAAAGCGCGCCGGAGGAAGTCGTCCACCAGACGCTCTTCCGCCTGGTTGGCGTCGTTGAACATCTGGCCGAAGACGTAGTAGGAAGGTCCTTCCAGCCCGAAGTTCTCGCCGAAGCCGCAGCGGTAGACGCCCCGGACATGGTTTCTCAGGAACACGCGCACCTGTTCGGCGCAGTAGCCGGGAGTCCGCTTGGGCAGGAAGCCCACCCTGTTGTACCAGCCCCAGTTGTAGATGTAGGTGGTGAACCCGCCGGGAACTTCGTAGCCGATCCATCTGTCGAAGTCGCTCTGCTTGTCGTAGTGGCAGAGTTCGATGATGACGTTCGGGGGAAACTTCTTGAAAGTCTTGGGCGGCCTGACCGTGGGGCCGTAGCAGATGATGTGGGCAAATTTTCCGGGACGCTCCTTGAGGAGCCGCTCCGCCAGATTCCGGTGGAGGATCCAGAGCTTTTCACCCTCGTCGGTGACGCCGAAGAGCTTCTTGCAGTTCTCGCACTGGCAGGCCTGGTAGCCGTCGGTCTGGGCCAGCTGGACCACCTTGGCGCCCTGATCCAGCCATTTGAGCATTTCCTTGTAGATCAGCTCCTGGACCGCGGGATTGGAGATGCACAGGTGGTTGCCGTTGGGATTCCGTTTCCCCGCCAGAAGCGCGAAGTACTCGGGGTGCGTCTGGGCGTAGACCTTGGTCGGGCAGGCATCGTAATAGGAGTGGCCGCCGTAGCTCTTGAAGGCGCCGTAACCGTAGGCGTTGTTGGAGTAGCTGTAAAGCATTTCCCGGGATCTGGAGGCGAAGATCATCGCAGGCTTGCAGACTTCATGCAGTCCGGCGGGGATCGTCACCTTATCCAGCTTCGCGTAGTCGATGCCGTTGGCGCCGGGATAGAGGAAGCGGGTGTTGAGGTACTTTTCGGCGAACTTCACGCAGCCGTTGACCGACCCGAGGATGTAGTACCCCCAGAACATGCCCCGCTTTTCCGGCTGGCCGAAGTTGGTCTTGTCTTCGCCTGCGATGAAGATGTTCCCGTCCTTTTCGAGGATCTCGAACCCGAAATCGGGGTGCTTCTTGACATCGATCCCCGCCGCCTGGGCGGCTTTGGTGTTGCCGATGTAGAAGGCCTTGACGCCGGACGCGGCCTTGGCTTCCTGCACCAGCGGAGCCTCGAGGCCCAGACCTTCCTTGAGGGCGCTCTGGATCATTTTCGCAGCCTTGGTCAGGTGCGCGAGCATCGCTGACTTCTGCGGCAGATCCGGCAGCACGATCTGGTACTTGGACTCCCGGGTGATGGTGACCGGGCTTGCGGCGCGGTCGGGTCCCGAGACGCAGCCGCAGAGCGTCAGCAGTGCGGCAGCGGCGAAAAGAAGTTTTTTCATTGTCGTTTTCATCCTTTCCTTTAATTTGTGGTTATGTGAATTCCGTTTCACGGACCTTTTCGCTCGTTACAGCAGCTCCTCTTCGCGGACCACCAGCGGCGCTTCGGTTTCCGCATCTTCGAAGGAGACCTTGCCCTTCTCGATGACCCAGCGGACCAGCGACGGGATGGGGAGCGTGGTCACCACCGCGAGGATGATGATGGTGTTGAAGAACTGCGGATCCAGAATGCCCAGCTCCTTGCCGATGGCCGCGGCGGCCAGCGTGGCCGACAGCTGGGGCACCGTCATCAGCCCGGCGCTGAGGGCTGCGGCTTCGCCGAACCCGGACAATTTCATGGCCGCGAAGCCCGAGACCACCTTGCTCACCACCAGCCCCGTGACGGTGAAGAGGATGATCGACAAGTTGCCGCCGTGGAGAAAGGCGGAAAAGTCGGTCTTCATGCCGATGGAAATGAAGAGGAAGGGGATCAGAAAACCGTAGCCGATGCTCTCGAACCGCTTGAAAAGCACCATGTCTTCGTCCTTCACCACCTTGGAAAGGCCGAGTCCGGCGATGAAGGCGCCCACCACCAGATTGATCCCCAGCATTTCGCCGATGAGGACCGTGGCCAGGATGACCAGCAGCAGGATCGTTATCAGCATATCCTCGCCGGGGTTGAAGATCTTGCGGAGCCAGCGCCCCGCCATATTCACCAGGAACATGGCCGCCGCCAGATAGATCAGCACGATCGCCAGAAAGACGGGGGTGAAGCTGTTCCCCAGAAGCGAGGTGCTCATGTGGTCGAAGATGGACAAGGTCCCCTTGATGACCATGTGGGCCTGGGCGCTCCACTGCCGGTAGAGCTGGACGCTCACCGCCAGCAGGATGATACTGGCGACGTCGGTGATGACCGTCGAGATCAGCACCGCCGCCCCGAAACGGGTCTTCGAGAGCTTCAGCTCGCGGATCACGGGAAAGACGATGCCCACCGAGTGCGAAGCGAAGAGCGAGGCGTAGAGCAGCTTGCCGGGCAGGTCGGCGGGTTTGAAGTGCCAGTAGATCCAGTAGCCCGTGGCCGCCGGTATGAGGAAGGTGAGGATACTCAGCAAGATGACCGGTTTCCGGGCCGAGCGGATCAGTTTGAAGTCGGCCTCCATGCCCGCCAGCGCCATGAGGAGCATCAGCCCCAGAGCCCCCAGGGAATTGACCAGCGAGTTGAAGTGGCTGGCCGTCTTGGCCGCGGGCGTCCCCAGAAAGGCGAGGGGCTCCGACAGCACGCTCACCAGATTCAGACCGGTGGGGCCGATCAGCATCCCCGCCACCAGGAGCGAGATCACCATGGGGATCTTGAACCTCCTGAGCAGGAAGGGGATTATGCTCATCATCGCCGTGAAGGCGATGAAGAGAATGAGAAAGGCGCTGTCGTTCATGATACCAACTTCATCATCCGGTCATCCGAGTCGAACGGGACCCGCCGCAGGAACATCCGGGACCTGCGGCGTTGCGTCCGGTCCCGCCGATTACTATAACACCGCGGGAGGCTTTTTTCAAACTTTTCCGGCGGTTTTCCGTCATTTTTTCCCGGCGTCCCCGGTGTTTCGCGTCCCTTTCCGCTCCTGTTCCTTCGGATCCGCGGGGGCGGGTGCCTTGATCTCCACCTTGGGTTTCTGGCGGGAGACCCGGATCTTGTCCAAGCCCCGGCGCTTGAGATAGTCCTTGCTGCGCAGCCCGAGGAGCGCGAAAATGATCCGTTCCCGGCCGGTGATGATGGTCACTTCGCAGCCGGAGCCGAACCGCAGGGGCTGTTTTTCGTCGGTGAGGAGGATCTTCACCGGGTAGTAGTTGATGCCGCCGCGCTCCACGGGGAGCTGGTAGATCACATCGACCTTGCCCTCGAAGTAGCCGTAGTCCAGATAGTTGTACTGCTTGGCGTAGATCCGGACCCGCTGGCCGGGCTCCACCTTGAAGACCTGCCTCTCGCTGATGAGGCCGATGACCTTCTTGCGCTGGTTGGCGGAAAATTTGATGACCGTGTCGCCCTTGGCGTAGTAGCCGCCGGGCCGGGGCGGGGACTCGGTGATGATCCCGGCGTCCGGCGCCCGGAGCACGTAGTCCTCCAGATGCCGTTCCGCCATGGCCAGTTCATCCCGCTGGCCCTGGAGTTTCTGGCGCAGCAGCCGGAGCTCTTCCTGGGCCTGCTCGACGATCTGCCGGGCCATGCCGTCCTGAAGTTTCTTCCAGTCCTCCTGAAGCCGTTCGACGGCCATGCGGCTGGTCAGATGGTCCAGTTCGACCTTGAGGAACTCCCGCCGGGTCACCACTTTCTGCTCGTAAAGTTTCTTGTACACCTCGAGCTCGGTGGTGGCCTTGGAGAGCCGCTCTTTGGCCTCGGTCAGCTGATTCTCCGTGTGCCGGTAATAGACGGGCAGGGGGTCCTTGAGGAGCAGTGCAAGCGCCTTTTCCTTGACCGAAATGTTCAGTTCCAGCTCCTTGACGGCGTTCTTGAGCCGGACGATCTCGTCCTGCTGGTTCCGGGAGTCGAATTCCAGGAGCGCTTCGCCGGGCTGGACCTCTTCGCCCTCGTAGCGGAGGACCTTGGTCACCTTGGCGCTGACCAGCGTCTTGAGCTGGTACTGCCGGATCCCTTCCACGGTGCCGTCGCCGGTGACTTCGTCGTCCATGGAGCCGAAGATCATCACGCCGATCATGACGAGAGCCAGCACCACGATGGTGAGGATGATGCGCTGGAAAACCTTGAGCTGTTCACGCATCCGGATTCTGTTCTGCTGGTGCATGTTCGTTCCTCCTTATGCCTGAACCGCCATTTTGCGCTGGGTCTGATAGAGCTCCCGGTAGATGCCGGGCTGGGCCATCAGTTCGTCGTGGGTGCCCTGCTGGACGATCTTGCCGCTGTCCAGCACCACGATGGTGTCGGCGTTGCGGACCGTCGAGAGCCGGTGGGCGATGATGATGGTGGTCTTGCCTTCCATGAGCCGGTCGAGGGCCTCCTGCACCAGATATTCGGAAACGGTGTCCAGTGCGCTGGTGGCCTCGTCGAGGATGAGGATGGAGGGGTTCTTGAGGATGGCCCGGGCGATGGCGAGCCGCTGTTTCTGGCCGCCGGAAAGGGAGGCGCCGTTTTCCCCGATCATGGTGTCGTAGCCGTCGGGGAGCTGGGTGATGAACTCCTCCACGTTGGCCATGCGGGCGGCCTCCTCGATCTCCTCCTCGGTGGCCTCGGGCTTGGCGTAGCTGATGTTGTCCCGGACCGTGCCGGAAAAGAGGAAGGGCTCCTGCAAAACCACGCCGATGTGGCTCCGGTAGGAGTCCAGACTCAGCCGCCGGATGTCCAGATTGTCCACCTTGATGACGCCCGAGTTCACGTCATAGAAGCGCAGCAGCAGATTGCTCAACGTGGATTTCCCCGACCCGCTGGGCCCCACCAGCGCCACCTTCTGGCCCGGCGTCACGGTGAGGGAGAAATCCTTGATGACGGGGGGCTTGTCCTTGGTGTAGCAGAAGGAGACGTGCTTGAATTCGATGAACCCCGTGAGCTTCGAGGGGTGGAGCGGATTTTCGCACTCCTTGATCTCGGGGATCGTGTTGAGCAGCTTCACCACGCGGCTGGCGCCCACCAGCCCCTGGGCGAAGGTCACGGACATGCCCGAGAGGGTGCTCACCGGGCCCAGCATCATGCCCACGTAACTGTAGAAGGCCACGAATTCGCCGATGGTCACGGTGCCGTTCTGGACGAACATGATCCCGGAGCCGATGGTGGCGAGGTAGGTGAAGAGCGACAGCATGTCGCAGACGGTCCCCAGCCCCACGTTGTCCACCGTGACCCGCATCTGCATGTCCACGATGGGGCGCATGTTCTGGAAGAAGCTCAGGCATTCGGCGTGTTCGCGGGCGAAGGATTTCACCACCTTGACGCCGGTCAGGGTCTCGGAAAGGTTGGCGGAAATTTCCGACATCTTTTCCTGGATGATCATGGAGTCCTTGCGGATCACCTTGCGGAAGTAGTGGAAGTTCAGGTAGTGGAGCGGCAGCGAGAGCAGCACCAGCAGCGCCATCTTCCAGTTGATGAACATGAGCAGCATGACGATGAGGAGCAGCTGGAAGAGCTGTTCCCCGAACTGGGTCATGACGTGCATCAGCATGTTGAGGAGCGCCACGTCCGAAATGACGTTGGAGATCAGTTTCCCCGTGCGGTATTCCTCGTAGAACCGGAGCGACAAACTCTGCAGATGGCGGAAGACCTTCTGCCGCAGGTCCACGATGAGCCGGATCCCGGTGTAGGCCACCAGATAGTTGGAAATGTACCGCAGGAGACTGCGCACCAGATAGATGATGATCATGGAGCCGAAGAGCACCCAGAAGAGCAGGTAATCGGCGTTGGGCAGCACCCGGTCGATGGCGATCTTGAGCATCCACGGCAGCGTCAGGCCCACCATGTTGAAGAGGATCAGCGAGACCACCGACGAAACGAAAAGCCATTTGTAGGGCCGGACGAGGGGGAATATCTTGTCCAGCGGCTGTTTCTCGTAGCTCTTGGTGAGAGCTTCCTTGTCAATATCGACTTGTCTTCTCATTTTTGTTCCGGAATTTGAAGGGGACCGAAGTTCCCGTTATTGTTCAGTATTTGCTCCAGTCGGGCTTCATGGCGAAGATCTTCCGCAGTTCCTCCGGGGGGAATTTCGCACTGCGGTCGTAGCAGTAGACGCCGTTCTGCTCCTGCTCGATGTCGGTGAGCTGGGTGTAGCAGAAGCCCGCCGCCCCGGAGTTCACCACCGTCGCGGTGAGTTCCCGCATCCGCTTCAGCGTCACCTCCTCGGTTTCCGCGGCGCTGTAGCCCCAGGAGCCGCCCGCCCAGGGTTCACGGCCGGGGGGCAGGTACTTGACCCCGCCGTACTCCCCCACGAAGAAGGGCTGGCCGTGCCAGGCCTGCAGCTCGGTTTCGGGCTCTGCGGCGTAGACGGGCTTCGTCGCCAGCTTTTCCGCCAGGACCGCCGGGTCCTGAGCGTAGGTGTGGACGCTCCAGACGTCGGTTTCCGCGTGGACGTAGCCGCTGGAGTCGCAGACGATCCGGGTGGGATCGAGGTCGCGGGTCAGGCGGTAGACGTCGGAAAGGATCCGGCGGTGTTCCCCCAGATCCCGGTAGGCGTGGGTCTCGTTGAAGGGGGTCCAGCCGATGATGGAGGGGTGGTTCCGCAGCATCGTCACCACCTCGCGCCACTGGGAAAAGTAGTCCCGGAAGGAGCGGTAAACGTCGCAGGGCCCGTGGGTGAAATGCTGCCAGAAGCCCATGCCCCAGTCGGGGAATTCGCTGAAGGTGAGGAAGCCCAGCTTGTCGGCGTAGTAGTGGTAGCGGGGATCGAAGACCTTCTGGTGGAGCCGGGCCCCGTTGAAGCCCGCCTGCATGGCAAGGCGGATGTCGTGCTCGAGGGCGTCGTCGTCGGGGGCGGTCCAGAGCCCCTCTTCGTAGAAGCCCTGATCCAGCACCATGCGCAGGAAGACGGGTTCGCCGTTGAGGTAGAAGCGGCCGTTTTCCGTGCGGAAGGTACGGAGCCCCGCGTAGGAATGCACCGTGTCCGTCACCCGGCCCGCGGCATCCAGCACTTCGAAGAGGATGTCGTAGAGAAAAGGGGAACCGGGGGCCCAGAGCTTCGGCTCGGGGATCGCGAGGGTGAGCAGCGCTCCCGGCGCGGCGCAGGTTTCGCCCGCGGCCGCGACCTTTTCCCCGTCCCTGACGGTGACGCGGAACCGGCTCCCCGCGGGGGTGCTCCGGAACCGGGGCTCGAAGTGGAAAGCGCCGTTCTCCGCGTCGGGGATGATGCGGCACTCTTCCAGACTCAGGGGGGCGCAGCACTCCATCCAGACGCTGCTCCAGATGCCGGTGCCCCGCGTATAGCTGCAGCCGCGCGAGGCGAAGACGGTGCACTGTTTGCCCAGGGCCTGATTGTGGGAACGCACTTCGTCGTGAACTTCGAGCACGAGCGCGTGTTCGCTCCCCGGAGTGACGAAGGCGGTGACATCGACGGCGAAGGGCGAAGCGCCGCCCGTGTGGGCGCCGCACTTTTTCCCGTCGATGAAGATATTGCAGGAGTAATCCACGCCGCCGAAGTGGAGCAGGATCGCCTTGCCCTGCCAGTCGGCGGGGATGGAAACGGTACGGTGGTACCAGATGCATTCGATGAAGTCGGTATGCCCGATGCCGGAAAGTCTGCTTTCGGGGGCGAAGGGCACGTTGATGGGAGTTTCGAACTTGGCGGCCTTTTCCCAGCCGCGCTCGGCGCCGCTTTTGCCGGGATCGAACCGGCAGCTCCACAAGCCGTTCAGGCTGACGAAGCCGGGACGGGCAAATTGCGGATTCGGGTGCGAACAACTCATTTTCCTGTCTTACCTCTCTTTTGAAGAAACGAGTCCATTTTCGGACACCGCGCATACTATACTCCCGAAAGGGGGCAAAGTAAAGCGGAAAAAAAAGTTTTTTGCCCTTTTTTTGACCCCGTGCCGGAGGCGGGACGCAGCCGGACGAAAAAAAACGCTCCGGGGGCTTGAAATATCCCCGGTGCGGTGATATAGTAAGAAGTTCCTCGAAAAAGCGAAGGATTCCAAACAAAACAAGGTGCGTGTAAATGAGAAAACTGTGCATTGCTCTCGTCCTGACTGCCGTCGCGGCGCTTTTTGCCGCGGAAGTCCGTTTCGAGCCGCGGGCGGTCTCCCCCCGCTTCGTCAAGCTGGATCAGAAGGTGAAGCTGGTCCTGAAACCGGGTAACTTCGAGGTGGTGATCCCCGCCCGCCCCGCCCCCGTGGTGAAGTATTCGGCCAAAGTGCTGGCGGAAACGCTGGGGAAGATGTTCGACTGCAAAGTCCCCGTCGTCACCGCTCCCACGGCGGGGAAGATCTCCCTGTGCCCCGGCGATACGAAACTCGCGAAGCAGCTCGGGCTCGACCTGGCCAAACTGGACCGGGACGGCTACTACATCCGCACGGCGGGAAACAAGGTCCTGATGATCGGCCGGGACAACCCCACGGCCAATCCGCCCGTGCACGTGGGCAACCATGAACGGGCCACCTTCTTCGCCACGCTGGAGTTCCTCGAACGCTTCTGCGGCGTCCGGTTCTACTTCCCCGGCGAGATGGGCACGGTGATCCCCCGCCGGAAGGAGCTCGTCCTTCCCGGCATCGACCTCGCCGACCGGCCCGACATGCAGTACCGCACCTTCTACTTCAAGACCTGGGGGCCCATCATGGACGGCCAGAAGTTCGCCTACACCGGCGCCCCGAAGAATCTTTCCGGAGCCGCCAATCTGATCCTGCGCACCAGTACGCTGCACGTTCCCAACTGCCACGGGCTCCGCTACCTCGGACTGGTGGAGCGCTTCGGCAAGACCCATCCCGAATACTTCGCCCTCAACGCCAACGGCTCCCGCTGGAACGGGGCGACCAAGGTGGGCAATTCCAACTATGACGGCGGCCACATCTGCCTGAGCTGCGAAGAGGTCAAGAACGAGGTCCTCAAGGACGCCGAAGCGTGTCTCACCGGGCAGCCCGCCTCCGTCCGCGGCGTTCTGAACGGCTCCGGCAAGGTGGGCTGGGCGGGGGTCCACACCCGTCCCTTCTTCAACCTGATGCCCAACGACGGCATGCCCCCCTGCTACTGCGACAAGTGCCGTCCCATCTTCCAGAGCAAGGACCCGCTGCGGATCAGCACCTTCATCTGGAAGTACTTCTCCTCCTTCGCCCGTACGCTGCAGGAGCACAAGGTCCCCGGCTACGTCACCTGCATGGCCTATGCCAACTACAAGGAGATCCCCGAGTGCGACATCCCCTCCAACATCATCGTCCAGCTGGCCGTCACCGGTCCCTATGACGAGAAGCGGTCCTGGCAGACGAAGAACGACCAGCTGCTGATCGCCTGGGGCAAAAAACTCGGGACCAAGCCTTACCTCTGGCTCTATCCCTCCAAGTGCCGGGCCCCCATCGGCTGGATCCCCAACTGCGCGCCCCGGGCCATGGGCGCCTATCTCAAGCGGCAGGCCCCCTACTGCTTCGGCGCTTTCCACGAATCCGAGACCGACATCTGGCTCTTCGGCTACCTGAACCACTACGTGGCCGGCAAGGTCATGTGGGACAGCTCCACCGACGTGAAAAAGCTCCTCGACGAACATTACAAACTGATGTTCGGCGCCGCGGGGCCCGTGGTGCAGAAGATCTTCGACCGCCTCGAAGATATCTGGCTCGACAAGATCTGCGGAAACTGCGTCGACACCCCCGTGGGGCCCAAGGCTGTGCTCCCCTCCCAGGCTCAGGTCTGGAACGAGATCTACAGCGAATCCATGATGAAGGCCATGGACAAGGAGTTCGACCGGGCGGAAAAGCTGGTCGCGAAGGACCCCGAGAGTTTGAAGCGGCTGAAGTTCATCCGTCAGGAGTTCTGGAAGCCCTTCCTCGCGGGACGTGAGCGCTACCGCCAGTCCTGCGAGATCCTGGACGAATCCGAGAGCCGTGAATTGAAACCCGGCGAAAAGATCGCCCTCGACGGCAAACTGGACGATCCCGCGTGGAAGAACGCGCCTTCGGTCTGGCTCCGCCGCCGCAAGATCGGGATCAACACCGTTTCCACCAAAGTTTCCATGCTCTACGACAAGGATCACTTCTACTTCGGCTTCTGGTGCGAAGAGCCCGAGACCGACAAGATCATCGCCGCCGCCCGCAAGCACGACGACAACAACCTCTGGGAAGACAACTGCGTGGAGGTCTTCCTCGACACCCGCAGCGACCGCAAGCAGTTCTATCAGATCATGCTGAGTTCCAGGAACTGCGTCACCGACCGCTGGAGCCGCCCCGGCATCATGGGCTGGGAGTGGAACAGCAAGGCGCAGACCGCCGTGGCGATCCAGCCCGGCAAGAGCTGGACGGCGGAGTTCAAGATCCCCCGGAGCTCCATGTCCCCCGCGAAGGGGAAATTCAACGCCGACTTCACCCGGCTCCGGACTCTGCAGGGCAAGACCGAGTACTACAACTGGATCGAGCTGCCTCCCCGGAACGCCGTGGAGCGCTACGGCGTGGTCCATATGAGCCCCCGTGTCAACACCAATCTCCTCAAGGATCCCGATTTCCAGTCGAAGCAGGGCGGCCACAAGGGGAGATTCATCGGCCCCTGGGCGGCCCACAAGACGATCCACCGCGATACAAGCATTTTCCGTTTCGGCGGCTCCTCCTGCCGCATGGGCGACGGGTGTTATTCCGTGGAGCAGCGCTTCACCGGGCTCAAACCCAGCACGAAATACCGTTTCAGCTACTTTCTCAAACTGGACAAGGTGGACCTGCCCGGACTTTACGTGCGTATCTTCGAGGGGAACGGCAGAGTCCACACGCTGCCCCGGGTCTTCCCCAAGGGGACGGCTCCGTGGCATAAACTTTCCTTCCCCTTCACGACCGGGGAAAATCCGCCCAAGGACGGGAAATCGACGGTCCTGTTCATGTTCAAGAAGGGGAACGACTGCATCAAAGGAACGGTGTGGATCGACCGGGTGGAGATCCGGGAGGAAAAGTGACCCCCGCGCCGCGGACGCAACGTAAAGGACTCCGAACATGTTCATCGACATCCACGCTCACGCGTATCTTTTCGACTCGCCCCCTCAGGACGGGCTCATCACCTTCTGTCAGGCCGAAGAGGTCTTGCGCCGCTACGACGAGCTGGGCATCGAAAAAGGGGTGCTGCTGCCCCTGATCGGCCCCGAGACCTATCTGCCCCAGTCCAATCAGGAGATCCTGGAGATCTGCCGCCGCTGGCCCGACCGGTTCGTGCCCTTCTGCAACATCGATCCGCGGGGCATCGACAACGCCGTCAACACCGACTTTTCCGTCTGGATCGACTGGTTCAAGGCCCGGGGCTGCCGGGGCGTCGGGGAGTTCATGCCCAACATGTACTTCCGGGATCCGCGGGTGCTGAATCTGCTCCGCCAGTTCGAAAAGGCGGAGCTGCCCGTGATCTTCGACGACACGGTCTACGTGGGCCGCCGCTACGGATTGGTGGACGAGCCCGGTCTGCCTCAGCTGGAAATGATCCTGCGCTCCATGCCCAAGCTGATCCTGCTGGGGCACGGCCCCGCCTTCTGGAGCGAAATGGGCGTGCTGGAAACGGTGGCCGACCGGGGCGGCTATCCCCGCTATCCGATCAAGGCCGAGGGGGCGGTCCCCAAACTTTTCCGCCGTTATCCCAACTTGTGGGGCGACCTTTCCGCCGGGAGCGGCTACAACGCCCTGACTCGGGACCGGGCCTACGGGATCAAGTTCCTCAACGAGTTTCAGGACCGGCTCTGTTTCGGGACCGACATCTGCTACGCGAAGCAGGATCTTCCCCTCGCCGGGTTCCTGCTTGAACTCAAGGCCGAAGGGGCTTTGTCGGAGGAAACCTTCGAGAAGATCGCCCGCGGCAACGCCCGCCGGCTGCTGAAGATCTGAATTTCGTCAGGAGAACGCCAGACCATGAACACCATAGAGGAAATGTGCGGCAGAGCCAAGGCCGCGTATCAAATACTGAGAAGCCTTTCGGGGAAGTGCCGTGCCCAGGCGCTGGACCGCATGGCGGGCAAGGTCCTCGCCCGCAGGGAGGCGATCTTCGCCGCCAACGCCGCCGATCTGGCGGCCGCCCCGGAGCTCACTCCCGCCTTCAGGAAGCGTCTGCAGATCACGGACAAGGTCTTCGACTACATCGTGGATCGGCTCCGTGAGGCCGCCGCGCTGCCCGACCCCGTGGGTCGGGTGCTGGAGGGGCGGACCATGCCCTCCGGACTTCAGGTCCGGAAGGTTTCCGTCCCCATGGGCGTCGTCGCCATCATCTACGAAGCCCGCCCCAACGTGACCACCGATGCCGCCGCCGTGGCCCTGAAGAGCGGCAACGCGGTGATCCTGAAGGGCGGTTCCGAATCGCTGCGGACCAACCGGGTTCTGGCGGAAGCCATGCGCGAGGCGGCGGCGGAGGCGGGCCTTCCCGCGGACTGCGTCCAGCTGGTGGAGCGGACCGACCACGGCGCCGTGGCGGAACTGCTGAAGCAGGAGCGGTTCATCGATCTCATCATACCCCGCGGGGGCAAGGGGCTCATCAAGGCGGTTTCCGAAGGGACCCGGATCCCCGTGCTCAAACACTACGACGGCATCTGCCATCAGTACATCGCCGAAGACGCCGATACCGAAATGGCGGTCAAGGTGGTCGTGAATTCGAAATGCCAGCGGGTCGAGGTGTGCAATGCCCTGGAAACGCTCCTGGTGGATTCCAAGTCGGCCGCCCGGATCCTCCCCGCCGTGGCCGCTGCGTTGCGCGAAAAGGGCGTGGAGCTCCGGGGGTGTCCGGAGACCCGGGCGATCCTCGGGGGCGAAGCGTGTGCCGAAGCGACGGAAGAGGACTGGCGCACGGAATACCTGGCTCCGATCCTGTCGATCCGCGTCGTTCACGGCATCGGGGAGGCCATGGAGCACATCGCCCGGTACGGCTCCGGGCATACGGACGGGATCATCACCTCGTCCCTCGCGCTGGCGGAGCGTTTCACCGCCTGCGTGGATTCCGCCTCGGTGCTGGTCAACGCCTCCACCCGGCTTTCGGGCGGCGGGGATTACGGCATGGGGGCCGTGGTGGGCATCAGCACGGGGAAGCTCCACGCGCGGGGGCCGGTGGGGCCCGCCGAACTCTGCTCCAGCAAGTGGATCGCCGTCGGCGACGGGACGCTCCGCGCCTGAAGTTTTTCCCTCTTTCTTTCGGGACTCCGGAACATCAGTTGACTTTCCTGTAGATCCCGCCGTGCTGTTTCGCCACGTTTTGGAGCAGACCGGAGTCTTTCCCCATGGAGAAGGTGTGGATCTTCAAACCGGGCTTCGTCTGTTTCAGGTAATTCAGCAGATCGGCTTCGGAGCAGTCGGTGGGCTCGCCGTCGGAAAGGAAGCAGACCGTCCTGATCTCGCTGCGGTCGATGAGCGGCATGATCTTTTGCCAGGCCTGCAGCATATCGGTCCCGCCCCCCAGGCGGAAGTTCCTGACGAAGGTGATCGCATTCTGGACCTGCGTCTGGGAAGAGAAGTGCACGACATTCGTCGAAACGGGGTAAAAGACGCAGCCGCTGCTGAAACAGACGATGAGGAACACCCCGTCCCCGTTTTCCCGGAACGCGTCCGCGTAGCCCTCCTTGAGGCATTTGACCATTTCGTCGCGCATGAGCTCGTGGCGGCTCTTCCGGCATCCGGGATCCCTGGCGAACATGGAGCCGGAAACGTCGAGCAGAAAGATGATCCGGTCGGCCCCCTTGACCCGGACGCCGAAGAAGCCTCCTCCGCCGCCGCTGCCAGATCCGCTTTCGTCATCGCTCCGACCGGCGGCCGCCGTGGTTCCGGGGGGGAGCAGCGCGGCATTCGGAAGCGCATCGGAGTTATTCCTCTGGTCGATCCTGATGGGGCTGCGCCGAGGGGCCTTTTGGCCCTGATCCTTGCCCGGAACGCCTTGCGGCGACGCCTGCGGCTTCCGCGGCGCGGGGGCTTTCGCGGCGCCCTGCGCGTCCTTTTGCCCCGACTTCCCGGCGGCCGGGGTTTGAGCGGCGGCATCGTTCCGGGTCCCCGCCCCCCGGCGGTCGCCCTTGCCCGAGCCGCTGCCGGAACCGCTCCCGGAACCTTTGCCCGAGCCGACGCCCGTTCCGGCGCCCGTCCCGGAGCCGCCGCCGGAACCGCCGCCCGAACCGGGGGGCATGAAAAGACAGGCGATCAGGACGATCAGGCTCCAGAAAAGCACGTAGATCGCGAAGCGGGCGAAAACCTTTTTTTTCTCAGTATTCATATCTGGCCTTGTCGGTGAATCGGTAGACGAAATCACCCTTGGATTCCTCCAGCGAAAAGCCGTGGAAGATCTTTTTGTTCTTCAGCACCTCCCGGAGCCGGTGGAAACACGCCGCCTCCTCCTTGCCGAGGATGAATTTCGGTCCCCGGTCCGGCGGGATGCCGTTCAGCAGAGCCTGGAACTCCGGCGACAGCTCTTTCCCGGCGAAGACCGGGATCCCTTTCCCCGGAACGATCCGGCAGATTACCCGGTTGCCGGTCTCGGTCGCCTGCACCGCCGGATTGGGCCGCAGCGAACCGCCGACGGGGTCCGGACCCACGGGCCAGACCCGGTCCTGGGACATGATGATGAAGTAAGGCATCTTCCTGCTCTCGGTCAAGGTGTTGAAGACCAGCTTCTTCGCGGTGACGGAAGAGGTTTCCGATTTGAGTTTTTCCAGCTCCTTCCGGCGGTCGTCACGGCGCTTTTCGAGGCTTTTCCGGCGTTCTTCCTCCTTTTGCCGCGTCCGGGCGAGTTTCAACGTTTCGATCCGGGCGTTTTCCAGTTCCGTGCGGGCCAGCGCGTGCTGTTTTTCGACGAGGCGTTTCTGCAGCGTCCTTTCCTTGAGTTTCCGCTCCAGAAAGACGATCTCGTCCAGCAGTCTCCGGCGGGGATCCGAGCTCATTTCCGCGGTGCGCCGCTCCAGCTCCCTCTGTTCCTGGGTGCGCCGGGAAAACTCGTTCCGCAGCAGCTCCAGTTCCCGTTCGAGCTGCGAAAGCCGTTCCGCGTTGTCGACGGCGGGCGTCCGGACGGTGCTCCTCAGCGAGACCATCACCGCCAGCAGAATGGAAATGAACATGACGCCGCCGAAGGCGTTGCACATGGTGTCCAGCAGCAGTTCCAGACTGGAGTCGTCGTTTCGGCTCCTTCTCATTTGGAAAGCTCCCCGAAGATCACGGTCTTGTCGTCGGGCAGGACCTCGCGGCCCCGCTGGAATCCCGCCTTCAGGAGTTCCAGCGAAAACTTCTCGGCGTAGGTGAAGGCCGACGGCTTGATCAGCAGAATGAAGTAGACATCGTCCCGGTCCTGGGATTTGCACCAGTCGAGACACTTCCCGGAATCGGTGAAGACGACCTGCTCCTTAAGGCCGCGGAGCATGTTGGCCGTGATCTCCATTTCGCCGCAGACCAGCAGGATCGGGTTCCGGGGATTCCGCCGGTCCCAGACGAACTGGAGGACCTTTTCCAGCTTCTTGCGGAGCAGCTGTTCCTCGGCGATGCGTTTGACGAGGTCCCGGATCTCGCTTTCCGCCGCGGCGCTCGCGCTCCTGTCGGCCGCGAGGAGCGACTGTTGTTTTTTTGCCGCGTCCTTTTCCTGCCGGAGCAAGGTCCGGAAGTGTTTCGTTTCTTCCTGACGCGACCGAATCTCCGCGTCCGCCGCATCGAGTTTCGCGATCAGCGAGGACTTCAGGCCGGGGAGCGATTCCAGCTTCAGCTTTTTCAGTTCCTCGAGGCGCCTGCGCTGTTCCTCGGTCCGGCTGTTCAGCGCCGCCACGGCCCGGCGCAGTTCCAGGAGGTTTTTTTCCAGTTCCCGGATCTCGCCGGAAACGTTCATTTCCCTTTGCCGGAGCGGGTCGGCCGGGCTGCGCAGGATCATCAGCACCAGGATCAGCACCACCAGGAACATGATCCCCGTGATCGAGGTGATGATGTCCTGAAAACTGAAGAAGGAGATGGCGGGCGTATTGTCTTTGCGGCTCATGGGCTTTTCAGAGGCCGTCGTCGGCGAGATCCACGCTTTTGAGTTTGCTGATGATGTTCCGGTGGCAGTAATCGGAGCACTCGTCCAGAAAGGTTTCCTCCCGGTTGAGGACCACGGTCATGAGCAGCTGGATGATCAGAGCGAAGACCAGGGCGATGAGGGTGGTCTCGAAGGCGACGGAAAGTCCTCCCGTCACGTTGCCCAGGGCGGCGATGAGCTCCTGCGGGTCGTTCCCGCCCTTCCTCACCACGTCCCCGAAACTGCTGATGGCCGTGGAGAGTCCCAGCACCGTTCCCACGAACCCCAGCACCGGGATGGCCCAGATGAAGCCCTTGAGCACGGTGTAGGTGCTCGAGAGGTAGTCCTCATCGTTCCGGGCCTGAGTGTTCAGACACTCGGCGACGGCGCTGACGTTGCCCAGATTCTTCAGGTTCATCAGGGCCCGCTGGATCCGGTCGAGGAGCACGAAGTCCCTGGGGACGGCCGCCTGCAGACTGATGTTTTCGAGGATCTCCCGCGCGGTGGCGCAGGTGAGAACGAAGTTCACGTCGTCGGGGAGGATCTTCAAGGTCAGCGCTTTCCGCTGCACGTGGAGTTTCTGGAGTTTGATGAGCAGGATCGCCAGGGCCCAGCAGCCGAGGAAGACGGTGAAATAGGGGATGATGGAGCGGTCTTTCGGGCCGCCGTGGAAGAACATGTCCACGACCCAGCCGCTCCCCCGGAAAAAGGACAAGGGCACGTAGATCAGCGCACAAAGCACTATGGCTGTGAGAAATGAGGAAATCGCTCCGACGGCGGTGAATTTCTTGCCGCCCAGCCCCAGGATGCACTCGATGTCGAGCATCCGTCTTGAAAGTTGTTCTTGTTTCATTTCATACCTCTGATTCGAACCAGTTCGATGAGAAAACAGATCATGCCGGCCATACCCGCGGTCAGCAAAGGAACGATGAGAAAGGCCCACTTGGCCGGAACGGCCCGGAAGCGCTCGAGAAAACGGCCCGTGAGGAGCGTTCCGGCGCCGACCGTCAGCATTGCGAATGCGCCCGAGAGCAGGGCCCCGGCGAAGGCATGGGCCGGATCCCTGAAGCAGGGATAAAAGGCCGTGAGCGTTCCGCACAACATGCCGTAGTTCATGAAGAAGGCGATGCCCAGGAGTTTCCATTCTTCGGGCGGCGTCGAGCCGGGGGGAAGTTTGAACACGGCGATGATCCGGGCCGCGGCCGCCGCGGCCAGTCCGACCGCGAGCAGGAGGCCCGCCGCGTAGAGGGGGGCCCAGGGCCACGGCAGACGAAAGGCGTATCGTTGACAGGAAAGGCCGAGCAGCAGGGCGCAGGGGAGCAGATTCAGGAGCGCCGCGGCCAGGACCAGTTTCCACTTTTTCATACGCATCAGGGGCGCTTCCGTTTCGAGCTCCCACGGCAGGACGATGAGGGCCGCCGTGTCGCGGAGCCACGGCGGGACAGTTCCGGCGTCCGTCACCGGCCGGACCGGCACGGTCACCGGAGAGGGCTCCGGCAGGAATTCCGGTTCCGGTTCAGGCGGCGGGAGTTCCGGTGGAAGAAACGGCTGCGGGAGCCCGGCGTTTTCTTCCTCCGGGAGCTCCGGGGCGAAAACTTCCGCCTCGGGGAACCTTTCCGGGAAGAGTGTGCTCACGGGCCGCCAGCCGCTCTTGTCCGTGGAAAACTGATCTTCCCCGCCGAGGGTCCCCCGGTCGACCATCAGCCTGAGTTTGGTCACGGTGAAGGGCCCGGTGATGAGACCTGCTTTCCGGACGAAATAGATCCGTCTGTTTTCGGTCATTTTTCCGGCTGTCCCTGAACGGCTGTCTCCGCAGGACAGAGCAGCGGTCTTATCTTGAGCTGGGTATTGAGCCGGAGGGCCTTTTGCTCCCATTCCCGCACGAAATCGGCGCTCTTCCGGTCGTCATCGAAGGTCCAGACCAGCTGTCCGGGGAAGAGTCTGCCGGGAACCGGCGCGAAACGGGCGCCTTTGCGGGCCGCTCCGTCGGGGAGCAGCGAGACCCCGTCGTCGGTCAGAAGCAGCATTTCGACAGGCTTCGTGGGCCGGAAGATGTGCAGTTCCAGGGATTTCCTGTCGGGAGCCCGATGGATCACCCCCGCCGGGACGAAGCGCCGGGCGTGAAAGGCGAAGACGAAATCCGCCCGGAGTTTCCCCGCCGCCCCCAGCCGTTCGGGATCGGCCTTGGCCAGCAGTTCTTCGAGGCGGGCCTGCGTCTCGGCGCTTTTTGCGGCGGCCTGGGGTTCACGCCAGTTGTACTTGCCGCGGGCGTTGAAGGCTTCCAGTTCGATCAGGGCTTCGGTGGCTTCGGAGAACAACGGCGAAGCGAAGCAGAGGGCGTCGAGGAAATTCCTCATCAGCATCTCGCGGAGACAGACGTTGGGGACGTTGCCCGGTGCGGCGATCCACTTCAGCGCATCGATCAGCAGCCGGGCGACGCCGGGGCCGTCGGCGTTGAGCCCCTTGAACTGCTCCGCAAGTCCCGCTCCCGGCCAGGGACGGAAAACGGGGTTGCCCTCCATGACGGGGGAGTTCCAGAGGGCGGCGAAGCCTTCGGGCAGCCGATAGGAAAGCCCCTTGGGAAACTCCCTGGTGCGGAAGGGCGTCTTCTTTGCGTCATAGAGGAAGGTGAAGAGGAAATAGCCGTTGTTCTCGACGGAGTTGAACGAGATGTTCACCCGGCGGGGGCGGCGCAGTCTTTCGACGGTGATCTTCCCCGTGGTGTAGAAGAAGTATTTGCCGCCGGAATCGTCGGTGAAAAACAGCTCCTTGTACTGGTCCATCTGCCGCACCGAGGCGAAAAACTTGGCGAACTTCGGGCTGCGGACGGGGTTCATGAGGATCCGGTCGAAGTCCTGCTTCAGTAGTCCTCCCGGAAGGTCGTCGGTCCGGACGAGGCTTTCGGCCGACGTCGGCAGCACGGTCCGGGAGTTGTCGAATTCCACCTTCCAGCGGGGCAGGGCGAGCAGGGCCTGGGCGTACTCCATGGCGAGGGCGGGTTCCTGATACCGGATCGACTCCAGCGTCTGGACGTAGGAAAGATAATCGCGGGGGAACTTGAGGTCGTGGAGAGCCTGAGCTTTTTTCAGCGCCGCGTCGAAGTTCGCCCGGGCGTCCGCCACGCGCTTGATCTCCCGGTTTTTCAGGGCCGCGGGGACATAGATGAATTGCTGGACCTTGGCGTCGAATCGGTTCCGGAGCATTTCGGCGGCCCGTTCCGCCGCGGGAAGATCCCTTTCGTCGATGGCTCCGGCAAGTTTGTTGAGTTCGCCGACGACGGCGGAGCTTGCGTCGAGAAATTCCTTTTCCCGCTTCTGCTTGAGTTCGGTCCGGCGTTTGGCCACCGCGGTCTCGAGTTTCCGGAAGGCATCGAGCATTTCCCGCGGCTGGCCCGCCATGATCTTCCGCGCATCGGCAAAGTTCCGGTCCAGCGCCTCGGAGACGTCGAGAACGTCCTTTTCATTCAGGAGTATCTTGATCTGACCGACGAGGCGGGCGAACTCCTGGGCTCTCGCCTTGTTTTGCGCCTGCTGTTCCTTCTGCCGGGCCGAGGCCTCGTTGTATTTCTTCAGAAGCGAAGCGTTCGAAGCCGGTTCGGGGTCCGTGCGCCTGAGCTTTTCGTAGAGGGCCGCCGCTTCGCCGTACTTTCCCGCGGCGATCAGCTGTTCCATGTCCGCCGAAGCCGTCTTCACGGTCAGGAAGTACCGGGTCCACTTGCCCGCCAGAAACAGCCCGATGATGACCACCGCGGCCGCCGCCAGAAAATAGACGCTGCGGCGGGCGCTGAGGAGCTTTTCGTGGCGGCGGTTTTCCTGTTCCAGGTTTTCCACCCTGGCCTGCAGGCTGGGCGGGACGGGAAGATCCTGCAGCAGGAGCTGATTGTAATCTCCGGCTATTTCGGAAAAGGGACGGTTTTCGACGATCTTTTGCTCCAGACGTCCGACGAGCTCCGAGAATCGTCTTTCCCGAGCCTGCTCCTCCTCGCGGACGCGCAGAAAGTTTTCGACTTCCTCCGCGCTTGATCTTTCCGCCTCGCCGAGCCGCACCTGGGGATTGGCGCAGAAGCTCTGCCACTCGTCGAAAGCGGCCCTGAGCCGGGGAAGGTCCCGGGCCGCCAGGAGTTCCGTGAGTTTCCCGAGCCGTTCTTCGATCCCGCGTCTGATCTTTTCCTGCTGGCGGGGGAGGAGCAGCTTCCTGATCCGCTCCTCGAGTTCGGGCTTGACCGGAGCGGTCAGGTCGGGGGAAAGGACCTCCCGGCAGAACCGTTCCAGCAGGGCCAGCCCCTCATCCCCCGGCGGCAGATGGTCGAGGGACTGTTCCATTTCCTGAAACCAGGCGTGTTCGGCGGCGGCCAGATCGTTGTGCCAGCGCCGGGAGTCGGGCAGTTTCTTCACGATCTTCCGGAGCAGTTCGATCCGCTCCTGCAGACTGCCGCTCCGGGCGATCCTCCGGTAGTCCTGCAGCAGGGCGTGGAGATGCTTGTCCCCGCCGGAGACGGGGGCGCTGAGCCGGTTCAGCAGCGCGGGGTCGGGGCGTTTCGGCGAATCCAGTCCGTATTCCCGGCACACGGCGAAGAACTCTTCCCAGCCGGGGAAGAGCAGCAGTTCGGCCTGTTCGGTCAGGGGCGGGTCGAAGGAATCGCTGAGTCCGCGGGCCTCCTTGAAGGCCTCCTCCGCGATGAGAACGCGGCACTTTTCCAGTCCGGCGTCGAGGGCGGCATGGAGTTCCAGCAGCTCCCCGTGGAGCCGGCGGAGTTCGGGCGTATCGGAAAGATCGCCGGATTGTATCAGACGTTTGATATTTTCAACGGTCGTGCGAAGCTGAGCCATGATCCTTATCTCCAGTCCAGTTCGATCATTATCGCTTTTTTCAGCATTTCGTCGGAAATCTTCGTGCAGAAGCCGGGGGAAACGCCTTGGTTTTTCTTCACTTGGTCCAGACAGGTCCCGAAAAGCTGCGGCGGAAGAGTTTGCAGGTGCTCTTCCGTTTCGGCCTGCAGTTTTTTGATGGCAGCGGTCTTCCGCTCGAGGATTTTCTCCTTGTCTTTCCTCTGCACCATGTCCTTCCACCTTTCCCCGAGTCGCCTGAGCCCTTCGGCAAGAGGGTGTTCCCCGGAAGTGTCCGATCCGTCTTTTTTATACCGGGGCAGTTCGGCGCAAAGGGCGGCGACCTCGTCGGAGATCGAACGTTTCCCTTTTGCCACCGCTTCGGCAAGTTTCTTCTTCCGGGCGCCCGCCTTGGGGGGGACCTCCGACATGAGTTTTTCAAATTCTTTCCCGAAAGATTTGTCTTCTTTCTTGCACTTATCCAGTTCGCTTTCGGCGTTCCGGAAGCTTTTCACCCCGGTGTTCCAGCGGTCGAGGAGTTTTTGGGTGTAGGTGAAATCCAGAACGGTCAGCGGGATGGTCTTGCTTTCGATGTCGCCCACGGATTTCCCGTTGCACAGGACCGCCAGATGCCGCCGGAAGGCCCACAGGTCTTCGGAAAAGGTATACACACATTCGTATTTCCCCGCTTCGGGCCGTGCGATGGTCATCCTGCCCGGATTCCGGCGGATGTTCCCGATGAAATCCCGGTCGGGGTCGTTGGGGGCGAAATCGAATGGTTTCCCTCCGGGGCCGGTGATGGTGATCTTGCCGATGTTTTCGATCCGGGGGTGGTTTTTTGCTCTCCGGGGGACCTTGACGATGAGGAAGTCGTCCGTCAGATCCAGCGTCATGACGTCAAGCGACTCCCCGTTCACGACCTTCTCCTTCCGAGGCTCGCGATCGATCTCCTTGTAAGGGCGGACGGTGACCTTTCTGCCCTTCGCCGAAACATAGCTCGCGAGGTTGGCGAGGTCCTTCGCATCGCCGATCCCGCCGAGGGTGACGGCCATCTCGGAACTTTTCCGGAACGACCTCGGGAGAGGCGCTTTCCGGCCGAGATTGAATTCCCTGTGGAAGCGAAAACGCTGCTCCAGAAGTTCGGCCGGGGTTTCGACCCGCGGGAGGGTACGGGCCGCGGAGGGCCGGGGGCGGTTCCGGGGAGTCCGGGGCTGCGGGGCCGGGGGCTGCGCGGTCCGCGGCGCCGCCGGGCGGGGAGAGGTTCGGGGGGAGGG
>Ga0208297_1000852_pt1 | contig 43193 bp, 52 predicted proteins | sample LMS_cellobiose_e_FD_187367 | JGI IMG/M metagenome (GOLD analysis project Ga0208297, IMG submission 187367) | Rumen-fistulated moose microbial communities from Alaska, USA - LMS_cellobiose_enrichment (SPAdes) (version 2) | ecosystem: Host-associated > Mammals > Digestive system > Stomach > Rumen... | reverse complement strand
CCCCGCCCGGGGAAGGGGGACGGGCCCGCCGTTCCGGGCCTGAAATGCGCACCCCGTCCGGGGAATGGGGACGGGCCCGCCGCTCCGGGCCTGAAATGCGCGCCCCGTCCGGGGAACGGGGACGGGCCCGTCGTTCCGGGCCTGAAATGCGCGCCCCGTCCGGAGAGCTGGGACGGGCCCGCCGTTCCGGGGCCTGAAATGCGCACCCGGTCCGGGGAACGGGGACGGGCCCGCCGTTCCGGGCCTGAAATGTGCACCCCGTCCGGAGAATGGGGACGGGTCCGCCGTTCCGGGCCTGAAATGCGCACCCCGTCCGGGGAAGGGGGACGGGCCCGCCGTTCCGGGCCTGAAATGCGCACCCCGTCCGGGGAATGGGGACGGGCCCGCCGCTCCGGGCCTGAAATGCGCGCCCCGTCCGGGGAACGGGGACGGGCCCGCCGTTCCGGGCCTGAAATGCGCAGCGCTCCGCTCGAATTGACAGGATAGATGCCCGAATAGGTCGGGCACGACGAGGGGATGGGCATGACGAACAGGACGGGTGGGGGCGGAAAAAGGAGGCTGGTATTGCTGGAACCTATGGCCGCCCGCGGCCGTATGAGCGGGAGGGGCCCGCAAGCGCAGCGCAGTGGGAGGGACGAGCAGTCGCAGACTGCGAAGGGTTCCGGGAATAGCAGCCTCCTTTTTCCGCCGGGAGATTCTTCGCTTCGCTCAGAATGACAAGGTAGATGCCCGAACCGGCCGGGGATCAGAAGAGGTCTTCCAGGACGGAGGCGAGGGCGGCGCGGGTTGCGTCGGAGGCGGGGGCGAGGGGGAGGCGGACGGCGTCCGTCATCAGGCCGAGCTGCGCCATGGCCGCCTTCGCCGGGACCGGGTTCGATTCCAGGAAACAGGCCTTGTAGAGCGGGGAGAGGCGGTGGTGGAGGGCGCGGGCGGCGGGGATGTCATCCCGGAGGAGCGCTTCCGCCATCGCGGCGACCTGCGCCGGCGCGATGTTCGAGGCAACGCTGACGACGCCCCGGGCGCCCGTCGCCATCAGGGCGAAGGTCAGGTCGTCGTCGCCGCTGAGGACGGTGAAGCCTTCCGGTGCGCGGCGGATGAGCTCGCTGCCCTGGGCATAATTCCCCGAGGCCTCCTTGATGCCGATGATGTTCGGGCAGTCGGCGGCGAGGCGGAGGGCGGTCGCGGCGGTCATGTTCGCGCCGGTGCGTCCCGGGACGTTGTAGATGACGACGGGGACCTGCGTCGCGGCCGCGACGGCCTTGAAGTAGCGGTACTGGCCTTCGGGGGTCGGCTTGTTGTAGTAGGGTACCACGACGAGGAAGGCGTCCGGGCCGAGCGGCTCCAGCAGGCGTATGTTCGCCATCGTGCCGTCGAAGGAATTCGCGCCGCAGCCGACGAGCAGCGGGCGTCCGGCGGCATGGTCCTTCGCAATCTTCAGCAGCCGGACCTTCTCTTCCGGCGTCAGGGCCGGGGTCTCGGCCGTGGTCCCCAGCGGGACGAGGAAATGGACGCCGGCCGCGACCTGGCGGTCGATGCTGGCGGCATAGGCGGCATAATCGACGGACCCGTCTTCGCAGAACGGGGTCAGCAGCGCGGTGCCGCATCCGGAGAGAGTCAGTTTCTTCATGGCTTGCGAAATTACAAAATCAAATCCAGGAAATTGTGGGCGCCCTCGAGCTTTTCCGTCATCTGGGCGGCGAGGACGGCGCCCTCGGCGAAACCGCGGCGCGAGAAGGCCTCGTGGGTGAAGACGAGGCGGTCGCAGCCGCAGCGGAATTCGACGGTATGGGTCCCCGGGACTTCCCCCTCGCGCCGGGATGTGATCTCCGGGCGGACGCCCAGGACCTTCTCCACAAGCCCCGCGAGGGTCTTGGCGGTCCCGCTCGGGGCGTCGAGCTTGTGGATGTGGTGGACCTCCTCGATCGCCGGGACATAGCCGATCCCTTTCAGGACCTGGCAGGTCCGCACGACGGCGGCGAAGAAGGCGTTCACGCCGACGGAGAAGTTCGAGGTATAGATCATCGGGGTCCTGCGGTTCTCGAAGGTCAGGCAGACGGCGTCCAGGAGGTCATCCCAGCCGGTCGTGCCGATCACGGCCGCCTTGAAACGCTCCGCGATGAACGGGTAATTCGCCCGGAACGCGTCCGGGGTCGTGAAATCGATGCAGACACATTCGGCGGCGAGCGCCGGCGGGACCGCGCGGACGTCCTCGGTCGCGAGGGCGACTTCGATCCCTTTCTCGCGGAGGACCTCCTCCACGATGTGGCCCATCTTGCCGTATCCGCTGATGACGACTTTCATATTCCTAATGCATTAAGATGTCCTTGATGATACCGGTCGCGGCGAGGCGCGCGCCTTCGCCGGCGCCCTTGATGACGAGCGGGGCGGCATATTCGCTCCGGATGATGGTCACGTTCTCCGTGCCCTTGACCCAGTAGAACGGGTTGTCGATGTCGACCAGCTGCATCTTGATCTCGGCCCGGTAGCCCAGGCGTGCCGCCGGGTCCTTGCGGACCGAGGCGACGAAGCGCTGGCGCTTCCCGAGCGCGTCGAGTTCGTCCTCGCGGGCCTGGAAGGCGCGCTCGATGCCGCGCAGCCGGACATAGAATTCGTCCAGGTCACAGTCGAAGAATTCCGGTCCGAGCATCGGGGTGATTTCGACGTCTTCCTCCTCCAGCGGGATGCCGGCCTCGCGGGCGAGGATCAGCAGCTTGCGGAGGGCGTCGCGGCCGCCGAGGTCCGTACGGGGATCCCGCTCGGTCAGGCCGGCGTCCTGCGCCCGCCGGAGCAGCGTTGCGAAGCTCTCGGTGCGGACGCCGTCGTAGCCGGTGATGATGTGGTTGAGCGTGCAGGAGACGACGGCTTCGATCGCGACGATTTCGTCGCTGCCGGTCGCGCCGGTCGCGATGGATTCCAGGATCGGGAGGGCGTTGCCGACGGTCGTGTCGTAGCGGAAGAAGGAGCCGTTCTGGCGGGCGGCCGCCTTCATCCCCGCATAGCGGACATACGGCACGGCCAGCGAACGGCGGTTCGAGGTCACGATGTTGACGCCCCGGCGCAGCAGGCCGTCGTAGCGCAGGTACAGGTCGTGGTCGTTCGTGCAGTCCACGAAGACCGAGCGCCGCGGGGCGCAGGCCTCGACCGCGTCGACGAAGGCCCCGCCGGCGGCGGAGCGGCCGGCGACCAGGCGCGCGGCGGCGTCCGCCGGCGCGATGCCCTGCAGGTCGATGACGTAGCGGCGGCTGTCGGAGAGGCCGACGATCCGGATCGCCTTGTTGGCGCTCCGGGCGAGGCGCTCCCCGTTCCGGGCGATCAGCCCGACCAGGGCCTTCCCGACGGCGCCGTGGCCGGCGATGAAGATGTCGATGACGGACAGGGCGCTCTCCTCGAAGAATTCGCGGTGGATGGCGCGGATGGCTTCCCGGGCAACCAGCGTCCGGACGTCCGTAAAGATCAGGTTGCCCTCGGCGGCGATCTCGCGGACGGGGGCGATGCCCGCTTCCGTCAGGACGGAGCGGATGCGCTCCGCCGCGGGCGCCGGGTCGGTGATCCGTTCACCGACGAGGCAGAGCCGCGTCTCCCCGCGCTCCGGATCCGCCTCGCCGGCGAGGCCCATCCATTCCCCGACCGGCTCCTTCTCGTCGTTGCCGATGACCGTGCCGGGGTGCTGCGGGTCGAAGGTGTTGCGGATGTGGATGGCGATGCCGGCCTCCATCGCGGGGGCGACGGTCGGCGCGTACAGGACTTTCGCCCCATGGACCGCCATGTCGAGCGCGGCCTGGTAGGAGATGCTGGGGATGGTCCGGGCCTGCGCCACGTCCTTCGGGTTCGTCGTCATGATGCCGGGCACGTCGGTCCAGATCTCGAGCGCATCGGCGGCGCAGCCGGCGGCGAAGAGCGCCGCGCTGTAGTCGGAGCCGCCGCGGCCGAGGTCCGTGACCTTCCCGCGCGCGTCGCGGGCGACGAAGCCGGGCGCCACGAGCACCTCCGCGTCGCCGGCGTCCCGCACGGCAGCGGCGACGGCCGCATACGTCGCGGCCGTGTCGACCTTCCCGTCCCGGACGCGGATGATCTCCCGCGCGTCGATCCAGCGGGCGCGGACGCCGTCGCAGGCGAGCTTCCGGGCGATGATCTTCGTGGAGAAGAGTTCTCCGTAGGTCTGGGTCTCATCCGGCGCGGCGGAAGCCAGGGCGTCGAAGAGGACATCGACCTCCTCGGCGCATTCCGCCCGCTCCGCCCCGGTGAAGAGGCGGCGGATGATGTCGTGGTGCTGCGCACGCAGCGCGCCGATCGCCTCGCCCTTCCGTTCCGGGTCCGTCATCCGGCCGATCTCGATCAGCCGGTCCGTGCATCCGCGGATCGCGGAGCTGACGAGGATCACGCGGCCGCGGCGGATGCTGTCGGTCACGATGTCCAGGACACGGGAGATGTTGGTCGCGTTCGCTACGGAGCTACCACCAAATTTAAGTACTTGAGTCATAGTTCGTTATCTGTATTCCTCGAAACCCGGCATCCCGACCTGGGAGATGACCTCCTTGATTTTGCGGTCATCGCGGGGACAGATCATCAGGATGTCGTCGGTATCGATCACGATGTAGTTTTCCAGGCCTTTCACGGCCACGAGTTTGTTCTTTGCGGTTGAATAGATGACGTTGTCGCGGTCCTGCTGGAGCAGGGTCTTCCCGCCGTTCTTGACGGCGTTGCCGTCCGCGTCCTTCGCGGACAGGTAGCTGTAGAGGGACTCCCAGTTGCCGATGTCGGCCCATCCGAACTTCGCCGGATAGAGCCAGGCCTTCTCGGTCTTCTCCATCACGCCGTAGTCCACGCTGATCCGCTCCATGTTCATGTAGACCTTCTCGATGAAGGCGCCCTCTTCCGGGGTCCCGAGCCGGGATTCCCAGCCCCGGAAAAGCTCGGTCACCTCCGGGAGGTATTGCTCCATCTCCCCCCGGATCACGGAGGCCTGCCAGACGAAGATACCGGAGTTCCAGAGGAACTCGCCGCTGGCGAGGAAGACCTCCGCCAGCTCCTGGTCCGGCTTCTCCGTGAAGGTCTTGACCTTGACGGGGATGTTTTGGTTGTAGGACTCCTTGCCGCCGGTGACCTGGATGTAGCCGAAGTTGGTATCCGGACGGTCCGGGACGATGCCGAGGGTGATCAGGGAGTCGTTTCCGGCCGCATACGCGAGGGCGGCGGAGATGGTCTCCTCGAACAGGCCGAGGTCCCCGATGAGGTGGTCGGCCGGGGTCGCGACGACCACGGCTTCGGGGTCGCGCTTCAGCAGGCTGTAGGTCGCATAGGCGAGGCAGGGGGCGGTATTCCGGTTGTACGGCTCGAGGAGCAGGTTCTCCGCGGGGAGTTCCGGGAGCTGCTCCCGGACGAGGTCGGCGTACTGAGCGAGGGAAACTACGATGATGTTCTCCGGGGGAACAATCCCGGAAAAGCGGTCGTAGGTCATTCTGAGGAAGGTTTTCTGTCCGCCGAAGCTGAGGAACTGCTTCGGTTTCGAAAAGCGGCTGATCGGCCAGAACCGGGACCCGATTCCGCCGGCCATGATGACGCAGTAAAAGTGGGAGTTCATAGTTTCAGTGTGTATATATGGGAAAGAAGGCGTCGGGGTAGAACCGGATGTCCACCTTTCCGCCTTCGAAAGCCAGGGTTACGATATCGAAATGAATGTCCAAGTCTGCCGGTATCTTTTTCGGCCCCCGCCGGTTCAGGTAGGCCTTGGCCGCTTCGGCCATGTTTCTCATTTTCGCGCCGGTCACGTTCACGAGCGGGTCGATGCCGCTCCGGATCCGGCTTTTGACCTCGACGAAATGCACGCCGCCCGCGTCGATGGTGATGAGGTCGATCTCCCGGTGGGAGGCTCGCCAGTTCGTTTCCAGCACCGTGTGGCCGCGTGCCGTGAGGTACTCGCAGGCGAGGCGCTCTCCCGTGCGGCCCAGGATGATTTTTCCGTTTTCCATCGTCAGTTCAGTCTGACGAAAGATAGGCATTTTAATCAAAAGTCACAACAGTTACGCCACTGCCGCCGAGCTGGATCGATTCGTCTTTCGCGGAGGCCACGCCGGGGACCGTCCGGAGGTATTTCTGGATCTCGTCCCGCAGCACGCCGGTGCCTTTCCCGTGGATGATGCGGACCGAAGGGACGCCGACCATGATCGCGTCGTCGATGTAATGGGTCACGATGTCGAGGGCGTCGGAGAGGCGCTCGCCGCGCACGTCCAGTTCCGTGCGGAAGCGGAGTTTGCGCTCGCGGATGCTGCTGTCCTCGCGCAGCAGGGGAGGGGTCGCGCTGCTGCCCGCGGCGGCCTTGAATTCGTTGGAGGAAATGCGCTCTACGCGCTCCGGGGGCAGTTTGCTGGAGATGCTTCCGATGATGATGGTCACCGCCTTGGCGGACACCTTGGAGACTTCGCCGACCATCCCGTTGTCCTTGATGCGGACCTTTTCGCCGACCTTGAGGAGGCCACCGCGGAAGTTTTCCTTCTCCGGGGCTTCCGCGCCGTCCCTGCCCTTCCAGCGCTCGCGGCGCTTCGAGAGCTGGGCCAGCTTGCGGTCGATATACTCGTCGCGGGTCTTCTGTTCCGCGGATTTCTTCTGCTGGAGGGCGCTGACGAAGTTCTGGAGCTCCTTGCGGGCCTCCTTGGTCTGCTCCTTGTCCGCGCGGGCCTCCTTGATCGTGCGGATGGTCTTCTCGACCTCCCGGTTGGCGTCCTTGACGATGGCCTCCGCCTCGCGCCGGGCCTCCTCGAGGATGTCCTTCTTCTGCTGCTTGATTTCGGCCAGTTCCTTCTGGTACTTGTCCGTGATGCTCTCGAGGGCCTTGTCCGTCTGGCGGATGCGGGTCAGCTTCTCGTCGAGGGCGCGGCGGTTGCGGGCGATCTTGCGCAGGTTGCGCTCGATCCCGACGAACTCCTCGCCCGCCCGCTCCTCGGCGTCCTTGACGATCGCCTCGGGGAGGCCCATCTTGCGGGCCAGCTCGAAGGCGAAGGAGTTGCCCGGGAGGCCGGTCTCGAGCTTGAAGAGCGGGGCGATGTTCTTTGCGTCGAACTGCATCGCGCCGTTGATGACGCCCGTATCCTCGCCGGCGGCGTAGAGCTTGAGGTTCGTGTAGTGGGTCGTGAGCACGCCGTAGCTGCCGCGGCGGTCGAGCTCGGCGAGGATGGCCTCGGCGATGGCGCCTCCGGCCGCCGGCTCCGTGCCGGAGCCCAGCTCGTCGATCAGCACGAGCGTCTTCCCGTCGGCACATTCCAGCAGCCCGCGCATGTCCGCGAGGAAGGAGCTGTACGTGCTGAGGTCGTTGTCGATCGACTGGTCGTCGCCGATGCTGACGACGATGCGGTCGAAGACCGGCAGCTCGGAGGTCTCCGAGGTCGGGATCAGCATCCCCCACTGGAACATGTACTGCAGCAGGCCGAGCGTCTTCATCGAGACGGACTTGCCGCCCGCGTTCGGGCCGGAGATGAGGAGGATGTGCTTCCGGGGGGTCAGGGTCAGGCTGATCGGGACGATCTCCCGGCCTTCCTTGCGGAGGGCCTTCTCGAGAAGCGGGTGGCGGGCCTTCCGGAGGATGAGGGAGCCGTCCTCGGAGAGGACCGGCATCCCGGCGATCATGTCGATCGCCGTCTGGGCCTTGGCGATGATGAAGTCGATCTCGCCGAGGAAGGCGGCGCCGGCGAGCAGGTCCGGGACGTACGGGCGGACGAACGCGCTGAATTCGTGGAGGATGCGCGCGATTTCGCGGGTCTCGGCGAAGTGCAGCTCGCTGATCTCGTTTTCCAGTTCGACGATTTCCGCGGGCTCGATGTAGGTCGTCTTGCCGGTTGCGGATTCGTCGTAGATGAAGCCGGGGAGGCGGCGCTTGCCGGCGCTGCTGACCGGGATCAGGTATTTGCCGTCGCGGATCGAGACGCCGAGGTCGGCGTCGACGATGCCGTCGTCCTGGGCCTTCCGGAGGATGGCGTTCGCGCGCTTGGAGATGGTGTTCTCCTTCTCGCGAAGGGACTTGCGGATCGCATTGAGCGCATCGGAGGCGGTGTCCCGGACCTCGCCGTACTTGTCGAGGATCCCGTCGATGCGGCGCGAGACCTCGGGGAAGTAGGCGACGGGGGCGGAAAGGCGCTTCAGGGTCGGATAGATGCCGTCCTTGATGCCCCGGAAGAAGGAAGTCAGCCGGCGGACCGTGTCGAGCATCGTGCGGAGCTTGCCGAGCGAGAGGAGGTCGATGTTGCAGCCGTCCTGCTCCAGCGGGGTCAGGAAGGGGATGCAGTCGATATAGCCGTTGGTCGGGAAAGCGTCCTCGAACATCAGGATCAGCTTCATCTCGTCGACCGGCAGCAGCCGCGCGCGGATCCGCTCCGGGTCGGTGCAGAATTCCTCCGCGGCGACGCGGGCCGCCGCATAATCGGTCGAGCAGCGGTTCGCGACGGCTTCGCGGATGCGGTCGAAGCCCAGTTTATTCTCCAGACGCGTGTCTAACATTCATCAGCAGGTTGATCAGGTCATTCTTGCTCTCGATGGGCGTAATCACGCCCTCGCGGATATAGGAAATGCCGCCGGTCTCCTCGGAGACCACGATGACCTCGGCGTCGCACTCCTCGGAGATGCCGACGGCGGCGCGGTGGCGCATGCCGAAGCTGGCGGGAATGTCGGTGCGGGAGGTGATGGGCAGGGTGCAGCGCGCGGCGGTGACACGCCCCTTGGCGATCACGACGGCGCCGTCGTGCAGCGGCGAATTCTTGAAGAACAGGTTCATCAGCAGGCGGCTGGAAATCAGCGCGTCGAGGGTGTCGCCCGTGTCGATGACGCTCTGGATCCCGACCTTGTGGGGGATGACGATGAGCGCGCCGGTCTTGCGGGCGGACATCTGGGTACAGGCGTCCACGATCTCGTTGATGTCCGCGTCGCCGAGCTGCTTGTCCTTGATGGCGAAGAAGCGCGTGCGGTTGCCGAGGCGGATCAGGAAGTGGCGGATCTCGGGCTGGAAGATGATGATCAGCGCGATTACGCCGACGTCGATGACGGTCCCGAGGAGCGAGGACACCATCTTCATGTTCAGCGCCTCCACGAGCAGCCGGAAGACCAGCAGCAGCAGGATCGCCAGGAAGATGTTCATCGCCGCGGTGTCCTTGATCCATCGGAATGCGAAATAAATCAGGAACGCCACGAGCAGGATGTCCAGCGCGTCGGTCAGCGACAGGTGCAGGAAGCCGAGTACTGCAAGGTAGTTCATGCCGCAAAGATACAACAAATCATGATTCAAGCGCTTGAAAATTAAAAAATTAGTCGTATATTTGCAGCCCGCCAAAATGGACGGCGGGCCATAAATAATTTATAATCAAACAATTATCTAAAAATGCCTGGATTAATTGGAAAGAAAATCGGAATGACTTCCGTTTTCGGTGCCGACGGTAAGAACATACCGTGCACCGTCATCGAGGCTGGTCCATGTGTTGTTACGCAAATTCGTACAGTTGAAAAAGATGGTTATGCCGCTGTACAGCTTGCCTATGACGAAATCTCCGAAAAACATGCCAGCAAGGCTCTCCAGGGCCACTTCAAAAAGGCAGGAACCACCCCTCACCGCAAGCTCGTCGAATTCAAGGCGGACTTCGAGGGAGAAATCAATCTGGGCGACGTCCTGACGGTTGCCGACGTGATCGGCGAGAGCGTCAAGTTCGTGGACGTTGTCGGTACTTCTAAAGGTAAGGGTTTCCAGGGCGTCGTGAAGCGCCACGGATTCGCCGGCGTCGGTGGCAAGACCCACGGTCAGCACAACCGTCTCCGCCACCCCGGTTCCATGGGTGCATCCTCCTGGCCTTCCCGCGTCTTCCCCGGAATGCGCATGGCAGGTCATATGGGCAACGAGCGGGTGAAGGTTTTCAACCTGCAGGTTGTCAAGGTCATCCCTGAGAACAATCTTCTCGTCGTCAAGGGTTCCGTCCCCGGAGCCAAGGGTTCTTATGTTATTATGGAGGCTTAAGCTATGAAATTGTCAGTTTTGAAAATCGACGGAACCGAATCCGGAAAGCAGGTAACGCTTGATGAGAACGTCTTCGGCGTAACTCCCAACGACCACGCCATCTATCTCGACGTCGTGCAGTATCTGGCCAACCAGCGTCAGGGTACCTCCAAGACCAAGGACCGCAGCGAAGTCGTGTACAGCACCAAGAAGCTCGGTCGCCAGAAAGGCGGCGGCGGTGCGCGTCACGGCAGCCTCAAGGCCAACATCTTCGTCGGCGGCGGCCGCGTGTTCGGTCCCGTTCCGCGTCTGTACAGAACCAAGTTGAACAAGAAAGTGAAGGCCCTCGCCCGCTTCTCCGCCCTGACCTACAAGGCCCAGGAGAACGCGATCACGATCGTCGAGCCCTTCGCGATGGACGCCCCCAAGACCAAGGAGCTCCTCCAGATCCTGGCCAACATCAAGGCCGGTGACCGCAAGGTCCTCGTCGTCCTCCCTTCCAATTCAACCAATATTTACCTTTCGTCTCGCAATCTCCCCAACGTGAAGGTCATCACCGTCGACGAAATCAACACCTACGCGATCATGAATTCGAATTCGCTCGTGCTGGTGGACGGCGTGCAGGACATTCTCTCTTCCCGGGTGAGGTAGACGCTAAACAGATACAACGATGGGAATCATTATTAAGCCAATAGTTACTGAGAAGCTGACGGATCAGGGCGAAAAGTTGAACCGTTACGGCTTCATCGTTGACCGCAAGGCGAACAAGCTGCAGGTCAAGGCCGCCGTGGAGCAGATGTACAATGTCTCCGTGGCGGATGTCAACACCGTGAATTACCACGGCAAGAAGAAGTCCCGCTTTACCAAGGCCGGACTCCTCCGCGGCCGCGCCAACCATTACAAGAAGGCGTATGTCACGCTTGCCGGTGATGACAAGATCGATTTCTACGCTAACATTTAAGGAGGGACAAGACAATGGCAGTCAAGAAATACAAACCGGTTACCCCCGGTCAAAGGAACAAGGTGATCAGCTCGTTCGACGAGATTACCACCAAGAAGCCCCATAAGGCATTGTTGGAGCCCCTCAAGAGCTCGGGCGGACGTAACAACACGGGTCAGATGACCATGCGTTACCTCGGTGGCGGCCACAAGAGAATGTACCGCGTCATCGATTTCCTCCGCGACAAGGATGAGTGCAGCGCAAAGGTCCTCACGATCGAATACGATCCGAACCGCAGCGCCCGCATCGCCCTGGTAGAATATGAAGACGGAGTGAAGAGATACATCATCGCTCCGAACGGACTCAAGGTCGGCCAGATCGTCGCTTCCGGCAAGGGCGTCGCCCCGGAAGTCGGCAACTGCCTTCCGCTCAGTGAAATCCCGGTCGGTACGCTCGTCCACAACATCGAGCTCCGTCCCGGTCAGGGCGCCGCGATGGCCCGCTCCGCGGGTACCTTCGCGCAGCTCGCAGCCCGCGAGGGCAACCACGCCGTCCTCCGCCTGCCTTCAGGCGAGACCCGCATGGTCCTCGTGACCTGCCGCGCCACCGTCGGTACGGTCTCGAACCCGGACCACAACCTGGAGTCGTACGGCAAGGCCGGCCGCAGCCGCTGGCTGGGCCGCCGTCCGCACAACCGCGGTGTCGTCATGAACCCCCACGATCACCCGATGGGTGGTGGTGAAGGCCGCGCCTCCGGTGGACATCCGCGTTCCCGCAAGGGCCTCCCGGCAAAGGGCTACAAGACCCGCAACCCGAAGGCCGCTTCCAACAAGTTCATCATTGAGAGAAGAAAGAAGTAATCGGAAAAAACTACTGAGATTATGAGTCGTTCATTAAGAAAAGGTCCCTATATCCAGGAAGCCCTGGAGAAGAAGGTTCTTGCTATGAATGAAGGTAGCAAGAAGAAAGAGGTGGTCAAGACCTGGTCCCGCTCCAGCATGATTTCACCTGACTTCATCGGCCATACTATCGCCGTCCACAACGGAAACAAGTTTATTCCGGTTTACGTCACGGAGCAGATGGTCGGTCACAAGCTCGGCGAATTCGCCCCTACCCGTTTGTTCAGAGGTCATTCAGGTAACAATAAGAAGTAAGTACTATGGGAAAGCGTAAAAGACTTATGGCCGAAGGCCTCAAGGAGGCCAAGAAGGCTACGGCGATTGCCAAACTGAATGATGTCCCTACCTCCCCGCGGAAAATGCGCCTCGTCGCTGACACCGTCCGCGGTCAGGAAGTCAACCACGCCCTCGACCTGCTGAAGTTCTCCAAGCGTGAGGCTTCCGTCCGTCTCGAGAAGCTTCTCCGCAGCGCCATCGCGAACTGGGAAGCCAAGAACCCGGACAAGAGCAAGGAACTGGACAACGGCAACGTTTACGTGAAGACCATCATGGTCGACGAAGGCCGTACGCTGAAGAGAATCCGCCCGTGCCCGCAGGGCCGCGCAGGCCGTATCCGCAAGCGTTCGAACCACGTCACGGTCGTACTCGATGTGAAACCTACAACAGTTGAAGAGTAATATGGGACAGAAAACTAACCCTATCAGCAACAGAATCGGAATCACCCGTGGTTGGGACTCCAACTGGTGTGGTGGAAACTACGCCGAGAAGATCGCCGAGGACTATGAGATCCGCAAGTATCTCACGAACCGTCTCTCCAAGGCCAGCCTCTCGAAGATTGTCATCGAGCGCACCCTGAAGCTCATTACCGTTACGATCCACGCGGCCCGTCCGGGTGTCATCATCGGCAAGGGCGGCGCCGAAGTCGACAAACTGAAGGAAGAACTCAAGAAGGTCACCAAGAAGGATGTCCAGATCAACATCTTCGAGGTGAAGCGTCCCGAGGTCGACGCCCACATCGTGGCGGACAGCATCGCCCGTCAGATCGAAGGCCGCGTCAGCTATCGCCGCGCCATCAAGATGGCGATCGCCAACACGATGCGCGTCGGTGCGGAAGGTATCAAGATCCAGATCAGCGGCCGCGTCGGCGGTGCTGAAATGGCCCGCAGCGAAATGTTCAAGGAAGGCCGTACGCCGCTCCATACGTTCCGCGCCGATATCGACTACGCACTGGCTGAGGCCCACACCAAGGTGGGTGTCCTCGGTATCAAGGTCTGGATCTGCAATGGCGAGCGCTATGGCAGGCAGGACCTGACCCCGAACGCCGGCATCGCCGCCAACGCCCAGGCTCCGAGCCAGGGTCGCGGTGGCCGCGGCGGCGACCGTGGCGGCCGTGGCGGCCGCGACCGTCGTGGTCCGCGCCGGGACAATCCCCAGAAGTAATCCTTCTGAAAAATAAAGAAAACACGCGGCCTTGCAAAAGCCGCGTGTTTTTTATTATCTTTACGCAAACTTGCGAAATTTCAAATCATTAACCTATGAATACCAAGACTCTCCTTCTCGCGTTCGCAGCCTGCCTGGTGGTGGTTTCCTGCGGCAGCAACAACGGTGCCCACATCAGCCCGAACGGGGTTGACCTGGACGAGCAGCAGCTCTACATCGGCGAGGACATCGCCGTCGCGCAGACCCAGTACGGAAAGGTCCGCGGCTACATCCTCCGCAACATCTACACCTTCTACGGCATCCCCTACGGCGCTCCGACCTCCGGCGAGAACCGCTTCATGCCCCCGCAGAAACCCGAGCCCTGGGACGGCGTCCGTCCCGCGGTCTTCTACTCCGAATCCGCCCCGCAGGTCGTCTCCTACGGCCGGACCCCGGAGTCCTATTCCGCCTTCGTGGACCACTGGAACTATGACATGTACGGCGAGGACTGCCTCCGCCTGAACGTCTGGACCCCGAAGCTCGACGCAGCGAAGCGTCCCGTGCTCGTCTGGCTCCATGGCGGCGGCTTCAGCAGCGGCAACAGCGTCGAGCAGGACGGCTACAACGGTGAGAACCTCTCCCGCTACGGCGACATCGTCTTCGTCTCCGTCAACCACCGCCTGAACGCCTTCGGCTACACCGATTTCGCCGGTGTGGGCGGAGAGAAGTACAAGCACTCCGGCAACGTCGGCATGCTCGACATCATCGCGGCCCTGCAGTGGGTCCATGACAACATCGCGGCCTTCGGCGGCGACCCGGGCAACGTGACCATCATGGGCCAGTCCGGCGGCGGCTCCAAGGTCAGCATCGTCGCCGCGATGCCGGCGGCCAAGGGCCTGGTCCACAAGGGCGTCGCCCTCAGCGGCAACTCGGTCCAGGGTGCGAACAAGGAATATGCGGAAGGCCTCGGCGCCTACATCGTGAAGAAGGCCGGCCTCAAGCCCTCCGAAATCGACAAGCTCCAGCAGATGCCCTGGGAAGAGTACTACGCGCTCGCGATGGCCGCTTCCCGTGAATACGCCCAGATCGCGCAGCCGCGCGGCGGCCGCGGCGGCTTCAGCCCGGTCGGCGACGGCGTCGACCTCCCGGCCGGCACCTTCTTCGATCCCAACGACCCGAACGTCCCGGACATCCCGATGATCTACTGCACGACCTTCCACGAGCAGAATCCCGACCGTGACAACGCCGCGCTCGAGGACATCACCCTCGAAGGCGTAATCGAGCAGATGACCCCGACCTTCGGCCCGAAGGCGGCCGAGATCGTCAACGCCTACGCGAAGACCTTCCCGAACGTCAAGCCGATCGAACTCTGGGCGATGCTCCGCTCGACCCGCTCGAACGTGGTCCGCTCCGCCAACACCAAGCTCGGCCAGAAGTCCCCGGTCTACATGGCCTGGTTCGGCTGGAAGGCCCCGATCTTCGACGGCCGCATCCGCGCGTTCCACTGCTCCGACATCAGCTTCTGGTTCCACAACACCGACCTGATGATCACCCACAACGGCGGCGGCAAGGCTCCGCGCGAGCTCTCCGAGAAGATGTCCGACGCCCTCCTCGCCTTCATGCGCACGGGCGACCCGAACTGCAAGTCCCTCCCGGCCTGGCCGAAATACACGGCCGAAAACGGCGAAGTCATGATCCTGGACACGCGGTGCGAGGTCAAGAACGATCCTGACCGCGAATGCCGCGCCCTGATTGAGAACCGATAAGGACAGCTCCCTTGAGCGGCATCCGCGATAAAATAGCACTTCTACCGCACGATCCCGGCGTCTACCGTTATTATGATGACGCCGGGAACGTGATATATGTCGGCAAGGCCAAGGACCTCCACAAGCGCGTCGCCCAGTATTTCGTCCCCCCGGAGCGCCTCAATACGAAGACCCGCATCCTCGTCTCGAAGATCGCCGACGTGCAGTACTCCGTCGTGGATTCCGAGGCGGACGCCCTCCTGCTGGAGAACAACCTGATCAAGCAGTACAAGCCGCGCTACAACATCCTCCTGAAGGATTCGAAGACTTATCCCTGGATCTGCGTGACGTCCGAGCCCTATCCGCGGGTCTTCCTGACCCGCCGGCTCGTCCAGGACGGCTCCCGCTACTTCGGTCCCTACAGCTCGGTGATGCACGCCCGCAACCTGCTCGAGTTCTTCGGCAAGACCTACCCGCTGCGCTCCTGCCGCCACAAGATCGACGCCGACACCATCCTCCGCCGCAAGATCCGCCCCTGCCTGGACTTCCACATCGGCAAGTGCCGCGGCTGCTGCATCGGCGCTATCTCCCTGCAGGAGTACAACGCCGACATCGAGGAGATCGTCGGCCTGCTGAAGGGCGGCGCCGGCGAGATCATCCGCGAATACAAGGCGCGGATGAACGAGGCCGCCGAGGCCCTCGACTTCGAGCAGGCCCAGGCCTACAAGGACCGCATCGACTCGCTCCAGAACCATTACGCCCGCTCCATCATCACCGCCGCCCGCGACCTGGACCTCGACGTCTTCTCGCTGGTCTTCGACGGTTCCGAGGCCTTCGGCAACTTCCTCCGCCTCCGCGGCGGCGCCATCGTCCAGTCGCTGAACCTCGGCTTCAAGATGCACATCGAGGAGGAGCCCGCCTCCGTGCTGAGCTGCTTTGTCGCGGAGATCGAATCGAAGTTCGGCGCCCTCTCCCGCGAAATCATCGTCCCCTTCCTGCCGGACGTGCAGATCGACGGCGTGGAATTCAAGATCCCCGTCAAGGGGGACAAGCTCTCCCTGCTCTCCCTGAGCACCAAGAACGCCAAGGAGCAGCAGCTCGGCACCCTCCGCCAGCGGGAGCACACCGACCCCGACGCCTTCCGCCGCAGCGTCCTCGAAGAGCTGCGCAAGGCCCTCGGGATGCAGGAGCTCCCGGTCCATATGGAATGTTTCGACAACTCGAACATCCAGGGCACGAATCCCGTGGCCTCCTGCGTGGTCTTCCGGAACGGGGAGCCCTCCAAGAAGGATTACCGCCGCTTCAAGATCAAGACCGTCGTCGGCGCGAACGACTACGCCTCGATGAAGGAGGTCGTGAACCGGCGCTACGCGCGGATGCTCGCGGAAAACCCCGACGACCTGCCGCAGCTCGTCGTGATCGACGGCGGCAAGGGCCAGCTCGACTTCGCCTACCAGGCCCTCGCCGAGCTCGGCCTGACGGACAGGCTCGTCGTCATCGGCCTCGCCAAGCGCCTCGAGGAGGTCATCCGCGTCGGCGACCCGTACCCCCTCTTCATCGACCGCAACTCCCAGGCCCTCAAGGTCCTCCAGCGCATCCGCGACGAAGCCCACCGCTTCGGCATCACCTTCCACCGCAACCTCCGCAGCAAGGCCCAGCTGACCTCCGCCCTCCGCAGCATCAAGGGGGTCGGCGAGCAGACGGAGCGCCGCCTGCTGATGCATTTCGGCAGCGTGGCGCGCATCGCCGCGGCGCCCGTCGACGCCCTCGCCGCCCTGGTCGGCCCCGCCCTCGCCGCCCGCATCCACGAAACCCTGAACAACACCGACCATGACTGACGACAAGACTTTCAACCGCTGGTTCAACGCGTTCATCCTCGTCGGGATGTCCGTCGCGCTGGTCATCACGACCGCCCTGAAGCTGGGCGACGCCGGCGGCGCGGGCCGCACGCTGCTGCTCGTCTCCGCCTTCGGCTCGCTGATGGGCGTGCTCGCGACCGTCTGCTCCGCCAACGCCCGCATCCTGACCTTCGCTTTCGGCCTGCTGGACGTCGCGATCTATGGTGTCGTCTGCTTCATCAACTGGAAAAACGGCGGCTCCGGCCTCGGCAATGCGCTCCTCCACGCCCTGTACTTCGTCCCGATGCAGTTCATCGGCTTCTACCAGTGGCGGAAGCGGGGCGCGGACGCCTCCTCGCAGGTCCGGGCCCGGCGGCTGAGCGGCCGCCAGTGGGCCCTGTACACGGCGGCGTTCGTGCTCGGCACGGCCGTCTCGTACCTCGTGATCGCGCGCTTCGACCGCTCCGCCGCGGAAGGCTTCCTGAAGGTCGCCGTCGTGCTGGACGTGCTGCCGATGATGTGCAACATCCTCGGCCAGCTGCTGATGTCGACGGCCTACATGGAACAGTGGATTTTCTGGATCGGCGTGAACATTACCTCGATCCTGATGTGGAGCTTCGCGCTCAAGGGCGGCGGGGACTTCGCGCTGATCTACCTGATCAAGTATGCGTTCTACCTGCTGAACTCCCTGAACGGGCTCCGGATCTGGATCCGGCTGAGCCGGAAGGGGTAGTTTGCATTTTTTAAAATAAATGAATAACTTTGCGGACCTGTCCAGAACAGAATAAAGATTACGTAATATAAACTAAAATCTAAATTGATTATGGAATACGAGGAAATCGTAAAGAAAGTCAAGGGTATCATCGTTGACAAATTGGGCGTTGAGGAGTCCGAGGTGACTGAAACCGCCAACTTTACCAATGACCTTGGTGCAGATTCTCTGGATACCGTCGAGCTCCTGATGGAATTCGAGAAGGTTTTCGGTATCAAGATTCCCGATGAGGAAACCAGCAACATCGCGACGGTCAAGGACGCGATCGACAAGGTCGCCGAAAAGCTCGCCGAGTAAAATAGAGCGCCGCATAAAAAAAGCTGACCGGATTCCCGGCCAGCTTTTTTTATCGTCATTCCCGGCGCGTCCGGGAATCTAGTTTTTCGGCACCGAATACACGATCCGGATCGTCGGCCGTGCGCCGGGGTTCGTCGGACCGTTGAGGTAGGCGTTGTAGTAGCGGTGGGTGTCCAGGACGGTCTCCTTCTGCTTGGAGCTGTTGGAGGTGCTGGAGCTCGCATACGCGGAGGCGAGGGCGTAGGACATGTAGTTGTTGTAGTAGCTGTTGTAGCCATAGCCGCCGTACCCGCCGTAACCATAGCCGCCATAACCGTAACCCCCGTAGCCGTAGCCGCCGTACCCGCCGCCGTAGATGTTGTTGTAGTACATCATGTAGTTGAGGTAGTCGATGTCGCTGGCGGAGGTGGTGGCGGCCTGCTTGAGGACGCGGATCTCGTCGCGCAGGATGAGGAGCCAGATGTCGTAGTTGGAGAGCTTCGCGTTCTCACCGGTCCGCAGCAGGGACTGGACGTGGTAGGAGATATCGGGCATGTACGCGCCCAGGGAGCGGTTGATCGTGCCGCCGTTCTCCGTGCTGGAGCTGGTGTCGGTCAGTCCGGCGTAGGTGACGAAGCCCGGGGCGGAGACGCGGATGGTCGGATTCAGGTAGGCCGGATACTGGTCGAGCAGATCGTAGTCCTCCGGGAATTCGAAGGGGAAGATCAGGGTCGCCTTGTTGATGACGGCCTTGGCCGGGTCGCCGTACCTGGCGATCTCGTTCCAGAGTTTCTCCTTGATTTCCTTCGCGGAGACGACGGGCTTCTGGCCGCCGCCGCCGTCGATGAAGATGTAGTCGCCCGCCTTGCCGCCCGTGGTCTGCTGGCGGGTCGCGTTGAAGGCGTACTGCGGCAGGTTGCCGACGGTCCCCTTGGTCAGCAGGGAGTCGATCTTGTAGAACTTGTCCGGGCCGAAATAGAAGAGGAAGGAGGTGTCCTTCCGCGCGCCGTCGTACTCGGCCGAGAACTGGAGCTCCGCGAAGTTGCCCTCGACGGCGTAGGTGTCCGTGTCGACGTCGAGCTGGACCTGGAAGAGGTTGATGCGGCCGCCGCGGCCGACAGGGTCTTCGGTACTGAGGAAGATGCCGGGGAAGCGCTCCAGGTATTGGGTCATGTCGGAGAGGTCGGACTGGGTGATGCCGAGGTATTTCTCGCCGAACTCGCGGGTGAACTCGAAGGAGAGGGAGTCGCCGCCGTTATAGACCGGGACGCCGCGGGAGATGCGCTTGCTGCCGTGCCTGGGCTCGGTGTTGACGTCGTTGCTCGCGATGCGCTCGCTGAGCTCGTAGACGTTGACGTTCTGGAGGATGCGCTCCTGGCCCTTGTCGGCGACGGAGACCGTGTCGCGCACCAGCGAGATGTAGAAGCGGCGCAGCGTCGGATTCTTGCCGAAGTCAAGGGTGTCGTAGAAGGGGACGAGGGGGATGGCGGAGGTACGGGCGGTGAGGTGGCCTTCCGCGTCGATGAGGCTGCCGAAGGTGACCTTGGCCGTCGAGTAGCCGGAGAGGCTGTCCGCAATCTTGAGCTGGACGTCTTCGAGCGGGAATTCAACGGTCTTGAGCTCGTACACGGAGTTGCCGGGAACCAGGTTCTCCCCGATACCGAAAGAGGATTCTATGCAGGAGCAGCAGCAGAGCGCGGCCGCCAGGACAGTCAGGAATCTGGATTTCATCGTTTACAGCTGGTCATAAAAACGGTTGTACTCGCCGATGTAGCTGCCGTCCGCGAGGGCCGCCCCGTCGAAGGGCAGGATCGGTTTTCCGAGGCTCTCGCAATACCGCAGAAGGTCCTCCGGGAGCGCGTCGCTGCCCAGGATGAACCCGTCGGAGTACTGCGCGGCAGTTTTCGCAAGATTTATGCCATCGGGCTGCGCGAGGAAGGGGGCGTCCTCCTTCCGGACGCCGCCGAAAGCGATCTTGTCGGCGAACTTCTCCGCGAACGGGGTCGCAGGGATGTCGTCGTACAGGGAGAGGACGACTTTGCTGCCCGAGAAAATCGGGTCGTCGCTGTAGTTCTTCTTCAGGAACAGCGGCAGCAGGTGGGAGATCCAGCCCTGGCAGTGGATGACGTCCGGGGCCCAGCGGAGCTTCTTGACGGTCTCCAGGACGCCGCGGGCGAAGAAGATCGCACGCTCGTCGTTGTCCTCGAAGCTGACGCCGTTCTCGTCGGCGAAAGTCTGCTTGCGCTTGAAATAATCGTCGTTGTCAATGAAGTAAACCTGGATGCGGGCGGAGGAGATGGACGCGACCTTGATGATCAGCGGGCGGTCGACGTCGCTGATGATGATGTTCATTCCGGAGAGGCGGATGACTTCGTGGAGCTGGTTCTTGCGCTCGTTGATACAGCCGTAGCGGGGCATGAAGGAGCGGATTTCCTTTTTCCGTTCCTGGATGCCCTGCGGGAGGTTCCTTCCGATCTGCGCGATTCTGGACTCCGGCAGGTAGGGGTAGATTTCGGAATTGACGAAAAGTACCCTTTTTACGGTCTCATCCATTTTACTCTCATTAAATTACGAATCGAACAAAGATAATATTTTTTTTTCATATTTTTGTACGCTATGGGAACTGCGGAGAATAAATTGATGCGCCGAAGGCTCCGGAACGCCTTCCTTTCCACGGTAATCAGTACCAGTCTGGTGCTGCTGCTGGTCGGCATTGCGAGCCTGCTGCTCCTCAATGCGCGCAGCGTGTCGGACTATTTCAAGGAGAACCTCCAGGTCTCCGTGCTGATGAAGACGGAAGTCTCCGACGAGGAGACGGTCGCGTTCCAGACGCAGCTCGACTCGCTCCCCTTTATCCGGAGCACGCGCTTCGTCTCGAAGCAGCAGGGCTCCGAGGAGCTCGCCGGGATGCTGGGAGAGGACTTCCTGCGCGTCTTCGAGTCCTCGCCGATTCCCGCCTCGATCGACGTGAACCTGCGCGCGGACTACGTCTCCGCGGACAGCCTCGACGTCGTCAAGGCCGCGATCATGGCCTCGCCGCTCGTCGACGAGGTTGCCTACCAGCAGTCCCTGATCGAGGCGCTGAACGCCAACCTGCGGAAGATCTCCCTCTTCCTCGGCGTCCTGATCCTGCTGCTGCTCTTCATCTCCTTCGTGCTGATCAACAACACGGTGCGGCTGAGCGTCTTCTCCCGCCGCTTCACGATCCATACGATGAAGCTCGTCGGTGCGACGCGCTCCTTCATCCGGGGGCCGTTCCTGCTGCAGGGCGTCTTCCAGGGGCTCTTCGCCGCCTTCCTGGCGATCCTGCTGCTGCTCGGGCTGCTCTTCTTCGTGCGCCGCGAGTTCGCGCAGCTCTTCGCCGTCTTCCGCCTGGAGATCCTGCTGGCCGTGATGGGCATCATCGTCGTCGCCGGCGTGGTGATCTGCGTGGTCAGCACCTATTTTGTCGTCAACAAGCTTGTTTCGCTCAGCAAGGATGAGCTCTACTACTAGCGCATGAGTAAGATGTCCATAACCCCGAAAGGGCTGAAACTCCTGCTGGCGGGCCTCCTCGTGATGGTCGCCGGCTATATCCTGATGATCGGCGGCGGCAGCTCCGATCCGCAGGTGTTCAATTACGAGATGTTCAACTTCCGGCGCATGGTCGCCGCCCCGGTCGTGATCCTCGCCGGCGTGGCGGTCGAAATCGTCGCCATCATGGGCCTGCCGCGTGACAGGAAGAAGGAGGACGGCCGATGAACTGGTGGCAGGGCATCCTCCTCGGCCTCGTCCAGGGCCTGACGGAATTCCTTCCCGTCAGCAGCAGCGGCCACCTCGCCATCGGCCGTGAGCTGCTCGGCGTCGGCGGCGGGGAAGACCTCGTCTTCGAGGTCGCGGTCCACGCCGCGACGGTCCTCGCGACGATCGTCGTCTTCCGCCGGCAGATCGGCGAACTCCTCCGCGGACTCTTCCGTTTCCGGTACAACACGGAAACCGACTATATCCTGAAAATCTGCGTCTCGATGATTCCCGTGCTCATCGTCGGCGTTTTCTTCAAAGACAAGGTCGAGGGGCTGTTCGGCTCGCTCACGGTCGTCGGCGTCGCGCTGCTCGTGACGGCGCTGCTGCTGTTCCTGTCCGACATCGCCTCCAGGCCGCGCGGGGAGAAGATCTCCTTCTGGCAGGCGCTCGTGATCGGCGTGGGCCAGGCGCTGGCCGTGATTCCGGGGCTGTCGCGCTCCGGGACGACGATTTCGACCGGACTGCTCTGCGGCGTGCGCCGCGAGTCCGTCGCACAGTTCTCGTTCCTGATGGTGCTGGTCCCGATCCTGGGGGAGGCGTTCCTGGATGTCGTGGGCGGCGATGTGGCGGCGTCTTCCGTGGGCCTGGTGCCGCTGGCGCTGGGCTTTGCGGCCGCTTTCCTGGCGGGGCTCTTCGCCTGCCGGGTGATGATTGCGCTGGTGAAGAAGGCGAAGCTGCGCTGGTTCGCGCTCTACTGCGCCCTCGTGGGCCTGGCGGTCCTGCTGTTTGCCTGAGCCGGATGGACGCGCGCAAGGGAATCTATTTCGTCTCCGACGTCCACCTGGGACTCGACGTGGGCGACCCGGCCGGCCGGGAAGCCGCGTTCGTGGCCTTCCTGCGCGCCATTCCCGCCGAATCGACCCGCGCCCTGTACCTGCTGGGCGACATCTGGGATTTCTGGTACGAGTATAAGGACGTCGTGCCGCGGGGGTACGCGCGCGTGTTTGCGGCCCTGCAGGACCTGATTGACGCGGGCGTCGAAGTCGGCTTCTTCCGCGGCAACCACGACATGTGGTGTTTCAGCTATTTCGAGAGCCTGGGGATCAAGGTCCTCGAGCAGCCGTACCTGCTGGAGGCCTCCGGGAAGGTATTCTGCCTGGGCCACGGGGACGGGCTCGGCCCCGGGATGCGCGGCTACAAGCTCCTGCGCGCCGTCTTCCGCAACCGCCTCGCGCAGCGGCTCTTCAGCACGCTCCACCCGCGCCTCGCGTTCGCGCTCGCGCGCCGGTGGTCGCGCGGAAGCCGCCTCGCCCGCCGGGAAGCCTACGTCTTCCGCGGCGAAGCGGAGCCGCTCTGGCAGTTCTGCGACGCGTTCTCCCGGACGGAAAAGGTGGATTACTTCATCTTCGGGCATCTCCATACCCGCGCGGACGTGACGCTCCCTTCGGGGGCGCGGCTGCTGGTGCTGAAAGACTGGATCGACGGACCGGACTACCTGTACTTCGACGGGATTTCGACCGCGTCCGGCCACTCCATGAAGATCGAGAAATAGAGGGCTTCGAACTGCCCCTGGTTCCATTTTTCAATCAGATACTCCGTCATGCGGTCCTCTCCCTTGGGGTCGTAGTGGGTCTTCAGGTCCTGGCCGAAGATCTTCGCGACGCCCTGCCAGAAGGACGCGGCGGCGCCGCTCTTGTACTCCTTGACGATGCTGTACGGGGTCTTGCCGACCTCCCGGTCGACGAGCCGCACCAGCAGCTTGCCCTGCGAGACGGTCATGTGGCGGGCGACGGACGAGAAATCGTCGAGCAGCTGGTCCGAGACGGCGTTCACGTACTTTTCCTTGTCGCGCCGGCGGCGCATCGCGGCGAGGTCCCGGTCCGCCTTGCGGACGATCCGGACGGCCACGTCCGTGTAGGGATAGACCTTGCTGAAATTGTAGACGAGCCGGTAGTACTTCTTGACGTCCGGGTCCTTCGTGTTCCGGATCCGGGGGAAGACGACGGCGGGGGGAAGGGTGTCGACGTAGACCGTGTCCCCGGGGGTCTCGACGTAATACTCCATGAAGATGCGCTCCTGCCAGTGTTCCTGGGCGGAAGCGGGGGCGCCGGCGAAGAGGAGGACGGCCAGCAGCGGGAGTATGGGCGTGAGACGTTTCATCCGGGCGGCAAAGGTAACAAAAATTCTGCCAACGGCGATGGGTCCGGAAGACCGTTTCCGCCCGTGTCGAAAACCGCGCAAAAAACTTTTTAACACTTTTTGTAAGACGCTGAAAATACTGGCTTTAACTATTCGGTTTTTGTGTCGAAAATCTGCGAAAAATTTTAGGGAAAACGATTGGATTTCATTTATTTTTACTATCTTTGCAGTCCCAAAAACCGCGATAGAACTGCGTAGAATGCTGATTATCAGAGTTTTAGGGTAAAAGTGGACAAAGTTTATATTTAAAAGTAATAGCGATGTTACAACCTAAGAAAACAAAGTTCAGAAGGGAGCAGAAAAACCGCATGAAGGGCAACGCCCAGCGCGGCAACCAGCTCGCATTCGGTTCTTTCGGTCTTAAGACCCTGGAAAACTGCTGGCTCACCGCCCAGCAGATCGAGGCTGCCCGTCAGGCGATCTCACGTCACATGAACCGTGAAGGTCAGATCTGGATCCGGGTTTTCCCTTGCAAGCCTGTTACCAAGAAGCCGCTCTCGACCCGTATGGGTAAGGGTAAGGGCGATCCCTACGGATTCGTCGCTCCGATTACCCCCGGCCGTATCATCTTCGAGGCGGAAGGCGTTTCCCTCGCCGTTGCGAAAGAGGCGATGCGTCTCGGCGCCAACAAGCTTCCTGTCGACACCAAGTTCATTGTCCGCAGGGATTATGTCGAATAAAATTTAATGGAGCAGTAAAATGAAAGTTTCTGAAGCACGTGAGATGTCTGTAGCAGACCTCCGCGACCGTATTGAAGTCGAGAAGGCGAATCTCGATTCGATGAAAATCAATCACGCGATTTCTCCATTAGAGGATACCTCCAAATTCAAGAAGACCAGACAGGATATCGCCCGTATGATCACGATCCTTGCTGAAAAAGAAAAACAACTGAATTAATTTGATGTCTTATGGAAAGAAATCTTCGTAAGGAAAGAATAGGTGTCGTGGTCAGCAACAAGATGGACAAGACGATCATCGTCTCCACCGAGATTCGCGAGAAGCACCCCCTGTATGGAAAATTCGTCAAGAAGACGACCAAGTTCGTCGCCCAGGATGACAAGAACGAGTGCGGTATCGGTGACACCGTCCGCATCATGGAAACCCGCCCCCTGAGCAAGACCAAGAACTGGAGATTAGTTGAAATCGTTGAAAAAGCCAAGTAGTTTATGATACAGCAGGAAACACGTTTACTGGTGGCCGACAACAGCGGCGCGAAGGAAGTCCTTTGCATCCGCGTGCTTGGCGGTACCCACCATCGTTATGCCACGGTCGGCGACACGATTGTGGTTTCGGTCAAGAGCGCCATCCCCGGCGGTGATGCCAAGAAGGGCACCGTCTCCCGGGCTGTCGTCGTCCGCACCAAGAAGGAAATCCGTCGCGCGGACGGTTCTTACATCCGCTTCGACGACAACGCCTGCGTTCTCCTCAACAACGCCGGAGAACTCAGGGGCACGCGAATCTTCGGCCCCGTCGCCAGGGAGCTTCGCGAGAATTATATGAAAATCGTTTCATTGGCACCGGAGGTCCTTTAAAAAGAGAGAATTATGAAAAAGTTACGCATCAAGAAAGGTGACACCGTGTATGTCAATGCCGGAAACGATAAGGGTAAGACCGGAAAGGTGCTTTCCGTGGATCCCTCCAAGGACCGCGTGATCGTCGAGGGCGTCAACCTCGTCAGCAAGCACACCAAACCGAACTCCAAGCAGCCCCAGGGCGGTATCCTCAAGAAGGAAGCCGGAGTTCACATTTCCAACCTGCAGCTTCTCGATCCCCAGAGCGGCAAGCCGACCCGCGTCGGTTACAAGTTCGAGGGTGACAAGAAGATCCGTTATTCCAAAAAATCCGGAGAGGAGATCTAATTATGGCAAAGAAAGAAACCAAGGCCCAGCCTACCGCTCAGCTTCCTACCTCCTATGTCCCGACCCTCAAGAAGGTCTATAAGGAAGAGATTGTTCCTGCCCTCGTGAAGCAGTTCTCTTACACGACTGTGATGCAGGTTCCGAAGCTTGTGAAAATCACCATCAACGAAGGTGTCGGCGACGCGACCCAGGACAAGAAGATTGTCGAGGAAGCCGCTGCAGAGCTTTCCATGATCGCCGGCCAGAAGGCCGTCATCACCTCCTCCCGCAAGGATATCTCGAACTTCAAGCTCCGTAAGGGCATGCCCATCGGCGCGAAGGTGACCCTCCGCGACGTCCGCATGTACGAGTTCCTGGAGCGTCTTATCCGCGTGACCCTTCCGCGCATCCGCGACTTCAACGGTATCGCCGAGAAGCTCGACGGCCGCGGCAACTATACCCTCGGTCTCAAGGAGCAGATCATCTTCCCTGAGATTGACATCGATAAAAACCCCAGAATCCATGGCTTGGAAATCACGTTCGTGACTACCGCAAAGACGGACGAAGAGGCGTATGCCCTTCTGAAGGAATTCGGCCTGCCTTTCAAAAAACATAACAAGTAAGCACTATGGCAAAAGAATCAATGAAAGCTCGCGAGGTCAAACGCGCGAAACTCGTTGCTAAATACGCTGAGAAGAGAAAGGCGCTCAAAGAGGCCGGAGACTGGGCTGCGCTGGACAAGCTCCCGAAGAATTCTTCGGCGGTACGCCTCCACAACCGTTGCTCCCTGACCGGCCGTCCGAAGGGCTACATGCGCGCCTTCGGCCTGAGCCGTATCCAGTTCCGTGAAATGGCGTCCAACGGTCTCATCCCGGGTGTAAAGAAAGCAAGTTGGTAAAAAATTAAAAGGAAAAAGATATGACTGACCCGATTGCAGATTATCTCACCAGGATTCGCAACGCGTATCTCGCGGGCAACAAGGTGGTGGAGATCCCTTCCTCGAAGATGAAGGAATCGATTACCAAGATCCTTTGTGAGAAGGGTTACATCCTCAGCTACAAGGTAGTGGAAGGGACCCCCCAGAACACGATCAAAATCGCCCTCAAGTACCATCCCCAGACCAAGGTCGCCGCGATCAAGAAGATCGAGCGCGTTTCGACCCCGGGTCTGAGAAGGTATACCGATGTGAAGGACATGCCGCGCGTCCTCAACGGCCTCGGCATTGCCATCCTCTCCACCTCCAAGGGCATCATCACCGACAAGGAAGCGAAGGAGCTCAACGTCGGCGGTGAAGTTATCTGTTACGTATATTAATATTAAAGCGAAGAAACATGTCACGAATTGGTAAATTACCTGTAAACCTTCCGTCCGGCGTCAAAGTAGAGCTTCTCGACGGCAACGTGCTGAAGGTGAAAGGCCCGAAGGGTGAGCTGTGCCAGAAAGTCGATCCCGACATCCAGGTCTCCCTCGAGGACAATGAAATAAAGTTCACCCGCCCGACGGATCTTCCGCGCCACCGTTCCATGCACGGTCTGTACCGCGCCCTGGTCCATAACATGGTGGTCGGTGTCTCCGAAGGTTTCGAGATCCGCCAGGAACTCGTCGGTGTCGGTTACCGTGTGGAAGCCCAGGGGCAGCTGCTCCTCTTCTCCCTCGGTTACTCCCATGAAATCCAGCTGATGCTTCCCCCGGAGGTGACGGCTGAGACCCCGCAGGTCCGCAAGGGCGAGAACCCGCTCCTCATCCTCAGAAGCTGCGACAAGCAGCTCCTGGGCCAGGTTGCGGCCAAGATCCGTTCCTTCCGTCGTCCTGAACCGTACAAGGGCAAGGGTATCAAGTTTGTCGGTGAGCAGCTTCGTCGCAAGGCTGGTAAGACTGCGGCCGCTAAATAATAGGAGGATTGAGTTATGGCATTGAATAGAATTGAAAGAAGAAGAAGGATTCATTACCGTATACGCAAGCATGTCAGCGGCACGGCTGAGAAACCGAGAATGGTTGTCTTCAGAAGCAACAAGCAGATCTACGTCCAGGTGATCGACGACGAGCAGGGCAAGACCCTCTGCGCCGCCGCCTCCAACGACAAGGAGCTTGTCGCCCAGTGCAAAGGCAAGAACGGTATCGAGACGGCTGCCATCGTCGGCAAGGCGATCGCAGAGCGCGCCCAGGCGAAGGGTATCACCACGATCGCGTTCGACCGCGGCGGATATCTCTTCCACGGCAGAGTTAAAAGTTTGGCGGACGCCGCCCGCGAAGGTGGCCTTATTTTCTAACACAGCAAGACTATGGCAAATACGAATGTTAAAAGGGTAAAGATCTCTGACCTTGAGCTCAAGGACAGACTGGTTGCCATCCAGCGCGTAACGAAGGTTACCAAAGGTGGCCGTCACTTCCGCTTTGCTGCCATTGTGGTCGTAGGTGACGAGAACGGCATTGTCGGCTATGGTCTCGGTAAGGCCAACGAAGTCTCCGCGGCGATCGCGAAGGGCGTCGAAGATGCGAAGAAGAACCTCGTGAAGGTTCCCATCATCAACACGACCATCCCGCACGAGCAGGAATCCAAATTCGGTGGCTCGCGGGTGTTCATGAAGCCTGCGGCTCCGGGTACCGGTGTCAAGGCCGGCGGTGCGATGCGCGCCGTTTTCGAGTCTGCCGGCATCCAGAACGTGCTTGCAAAATCCAAGGGTTCCTCGAACCCCCACAACCTCGTGAAGGCCACGGTGACCGCCCTGACCGAAATGAGGGACGCCTATACGGTGGCGGGTCTTCGCGGAGTTCCGATGAGCAAGGTTTTTAACGGCTAGGAGGACACGATTATGACAAAACTCAGAATTACTCAGGTTATCAGCAAGAACGGAGAGACGAAGCGCCAGATCGCGAATCTGCGCTGCCTCGGCATCCGCAGAATGCATCAGACTGTCGAGGTTGAGAAAACCCCGGTGACGATGGGTCAGGTGGCAAAGATCGCTCACCTCGTGAAAGTTGAAGAAATTGACTAAGGAGGAAGCAGATTATGAAACTTGAAAATTTGAAACCTGCCAAAGGGGCAACCAAGAACACTAAGAGAGTAGGACGCGGACAGGGTTCCGGCAAGGGCGGCACTGCCACCCGCGGTACCAAGGGTGCCCAGGCCCGCGCGGGCTACGAACACAAGATCGGCTTCGAGGGTGGCCAGATGCCTATCCAGCGCCGTCTTCCGAAGTTCGGCTTCAAGAATCCTACGCGTGTTGAATACAAGGCTGTGAACGTGGCTGCGCTCCAGGCCCTCAGCGAGAAGCTCGGCAAGCTCGAGCTGGACGTCGAGGACATCAAGGCCGCCGGTCTCGCCGGCAAGAACGACCTCGTCAAGATTCTCGGCAACGGTGAACTCACCGCCGCCGTCAAGGTCGTCGCCGACGCGTTCTCCAAGTCCGCTATCACCAAAATCGAGGCCGCCGGCGGTTCGGCGACCGTAATCGAATAATTGTGATGAAGAAGTTTATCGAGACAATCAAGAACATCTTCAAGATTGAAGAGCTCCGCAAGCGGATCATCTATACCTTCGAGCTCATCCTGGTCTACCGCCTCGGATGTTTCATCGTGCTCCCGGGTATCGATGCGACCCTGCTTGCGAATCTCCAGAACACCGCCTCCGAGGGTCTTGTCGGACTCCTCAACATGTTCTCCGGCGGTGCGTTCGGTAACGCTTCAGTCTTCGCGCTGGGTGTGATGCCGTACATTTCGGCGTCCATCGTCATCCAGCTGCTGGGTGTCTTCGTCCCCTACTTCCGCAAGCTCCAGATGGAAGGCGAAAGCGGCCGGAAGAAGATGAACCAGCTGACCAGGTATCTGACTATCCTGATCATCTGCATCCAGGGTCCTGCCTACATGGCGGCCCTCCACAACCAGATCCCGGGCCAGGCGTTCATCGCCGTGAACCAGCTCGGCTGGAGCAACTTCATGTTCAACCTGGTCTCCACCATCATCCTGATGGCCGGCTCCATGTTCGTGATGTGGCTCGGCGAGCGGATCACCGACCGCGGTATCGGCAACGGTATCTCCCTGATCATCATGATCGGTATCGTCGCCCGTCTCCCGTACGCCCTCGTGGCTGAAATCGGCGAGAAGGTGACGACCAACAACGGCGGTGCGATTTTCCTCATCGTCGAGATGCTGATCTGGTTCTTCGTGCTCGTCGCGGCCATCCTGCTCGTCCAGGGCGTGAGAAGGGTCCCGGTGCAGTACGCGAAGCGGGTTGTCGGCAACCGTCAGTACGGCGGTGTCCGTCAGTACATCCCCCTGAAGATCAACGCCGCGGGCGTCATGCCTATCATCTTCGCCCAGGCGCTGATGCTCTTCCCGCTCCTTTTCTCCCGGTTTGATGCGACCCGTGGCCTCGCCGCTACGCTGAGCAACTATACCGGATTCTGGTACAACTTCCTGTTCTTCGTCTTCGTCGTGATCTTCACGTACTTCTATACGGCAGTTACCGTGAACCCGACGATGATGGCTGAAGATATGAAGAAGAACGGCGGATTCATCCCGGGCGTGAAGCCGGGCAAGAAGACCGTGGACTACCTCGACTCCATCATGTCGAAGGTGACGCTCCCGGGTTCCATCTTCCTCGGCCTCATCTCGATCCTTCCGGCGTTCGCGATGATCCTCGGAGTGAACAACCAGTTCGCGAGCTTCTTCGGAGGTACTTCCCTCCTGATCCTCGTGGGTGTGGTCCTGGATACGCTCCAGCAGATTGAAAGTTATTTGCTGATGCGCCACTACGACGGCCTGATGAAGACCGGCCGCCTGACCGGGCGCTCCGGCATGTAGTTCTTTGAAATTGTAGGAAGATGGTTAAGCCAAAAACGGAGGAAGAGATCGAACTGTTGCGCGAGAATGCGCTACTCGTCTCGAAGACGCTGGCTGAAGTCGGTAAGACGGTCGCCCCTGGTGTGACAACGCTTGCGTTGAATAAGGTGGCCGAGACTTTCATCCGCGACAACGGAGCGATCCCCAGTTTCCTCGGTTATGACGGCTTCCCCGCAGCACTCTGCATCTCGGTCAACGACACCGTCGTGCACGGATTCCCTTCGGATTACGTGCTCAAGGAGGGTGACATCGTGTCCGTGGACTGCGGAACACTGTACAAGGGCTATAACGGCGACTCTGCGTACACTTTCCCCGTCGGGGAAGTGGACGCGGAGACCCGCAGCCTCCTGGACGTGACGAAGGCCTCGCTGTACAAAGGCATCGAGGCGGCTGTGGACGGGAACAGGACCGGCGACATCGGATACGCGGTGCAACGGTACGTTGAATCATTCGGGTTCTCCGTGGTTCGTGAATTCGAAGGCCACGGACTCGGCAGGGAAATGCACGAGAACCCCGGCATCCCGAATTACGGGAGGCCCGGCAAGGGTTCCAAACTCTCCGAGGGAATGGTGATCTGTATTGAGCCGATGATCAACATGGGCGGCAGGGGCATCTACATGGCCAGGAATGGCTGGGAGGTGCATACCGCCGACCACAGGAAATCGGCCCACTTCGAACTTACTGTTGTTGTCCGTCGTGGCAAGGCTGAGCAGCTGTCGACCTTTGATTTTATCGAGAAAGATCCAATGATTAAGTTTTAAAGAGAATTTTTAATGTCGAAACAAGTAGCAATAGAACAAGATGGAACGGTCATCGAGACCCTCCCGAACGCGATGTTCAAAGTCGAGCTCGAGAACGGTCACGTTCTGCTCTGCAATATTTCAGGCAAGATGAGGATGAACTTTATCCATATTCTTCTGGGCGACCGTGTCAAAGTTGAAATTTCCCCTTATGACCTAACCAAAGGCAGAATATCTTTCAGATACAAATAAAACATCCATATTATGAAAGTCAAGACATCCATCAAGAAGCGCAGCGAAGATTGCAAGATCGTCAGACGCAAAGGCCGCCTGTATGTCATCTGCAAGAAGAACCCCAAGTTCAAGATGCGTCAGGGATAATATTCGGTTTGTATAACTTATTAAGAAAGAATAAATTATGGCAAGAATAGCCGGTGTTGATTTACCCAACAACAAGAGAGGGGAAATAGGTCTGACCTATATCTTCGGTATCGGCCGCAGCTCCGCCCACAAGATCCTGGACAAGTGCGGTATCGATTACAGCATCAAGGTTGGCGACTGGGACGATGCCCAGATTGCCGCCATCCGTGCCGAAGTCGGCAACAACTACATGATTGAAGGCGAGCTCCGCACCAACGTCCAGATGAACATCAAGCGTCTCATGGACATCGGTTGCTACCGTGGCATCCGCCACCGTAACGGACTCCCCGTCCGCGGTCAGAGCACCAAGAACAACGCCCGTACCAGAAAGGGCCGCAAGAAGACCGTTGCCAACAAGAAGAAGGCGACCAAATAACAGATGAATTATGGCAAAGAAAACTACAACATCCAAGCGCGTTGTCAAGGTTGAAGCGTATGGCGAAGCCCATATTTCATCGACCTTCAACAATGTTATCGTGACGCTCACCAATGCGAAGGGCCAGGTTATCAGCTGGTCTTCCGCCGGCAAGTGCGGCTTCCGCGGTTCCAAGAAGAATACTCCCTACGCCGCCCAGATGGCCGCCGAGGACGCTTCCAAGACCGCTTTCGACGCAGGTCTCCGCAAGGTGAAGTGCTATGTCAAGGGTCCCGGTGCCGGTCGTGAGTCCGCCATCCGTACCATCAACAATGCCGGTATCGCCGTGACCGAGATCATCGACGTCACCCCGATGCCCCACAATGGTTGCAGACCGAAAGGCCGTCGTAAAGTTTAACCTTGTAAAAGAAGTATTACCATGGCAAGATATACAGGTCCTACCACCAAGATCGCCCGTAAGTTCGGCGAGCCTATCTACGGTTCCGACAAGAATTTCGAGAAGAGAAACTATCCTCCGGGACAGCACGGTCTCGCAGCCAAGCGCAAGAAGTCCAAGGATTACGGCAACCAGCTCAAGGAGAAGCAGAAAGTCAAGTACATGTACGGCGTCCTCGAGCGTCAGTTCCGCAACACCTACAACAAGGCCGCCCGCATGTCCGGCCAGAAGGGTGAGAACCTCCTCTTCCTGCTCGAGTCCCGCCTGGACAACATCGTCTTCCGCCTCGGCATCGCCCCTTCCCGGGCCGCCGCGCGCCAGCTGGTGAACCACCACCACATCACCGTCAACGGCAATGTCTGCAACATCCCGTCCGCACAGGTGAAGCCCGGTGACGTCGTCGCCGTCCGCGAGCGTGCGAAGAGCCTTGAGGTGATCCAGGCCAGCGTCGCTGCCGCCGTCAAGTACCCCTGGCTCGAGTTCGACGCCAAGGAGCTTTCCGGTAAGTACCTCAACGTTCCTACCCGCGAGGAAATCCCGGAGAACATCAACGAGCAGCTCATCGTCGACCTTTACTCCAAGTAATAAACAACACCAAATCAAAGAATTATGGCAATCTTAGCATTTCAGAAGCCGGACAAGGTCATCATGCTCGAGGGCACCGATACCGTCGGCCGGTTCGAATTCAGGCCGCTTGAGCCCGGATACGGACAGACCATCGGTAACGCGCTCCGCCGCATTCTGCTGGCCTCCCTGGAGGGCTTTGCTATCAGTCAAATCAAGATTTCCGGCGTGGACCAGGAGTTTGCGACCATTCCGGGAGTCATTGAGGGTATGCAGGAGATCATCCTCAACCTCAAGGGCGTCCGCCTGAAGAGGATGGTCGAGAGCGTAGACACTGAGACGGTGAACATCGTCGTCAGCGGCAAGCAGGAGTTTACCGCTGAGGATATCTCGAAGGGATTGTCTTCTTTCAAGGTGTTGAATCCGGAATTGCACATCTGCACGCTGGAGCCTTCCGTCAAGCTCGAAATCTCCCTGACCATCACCAAGGGCCGCGGGTTCGTTCCCGCCGAAGAGAGCCGGGACGAGAACACGCCGATCGGCACCATCGCCATCGACGCGATCTACACCCCGATCCGCAAGGCCAACTGGACGGTCGAGAACTGGCGTGTCGAACAGAAGACCGACTACGAGAAGCTCAACCTCATGATTGAGACCGACGGTTCCATCTCCCCGAGCGCCGCGCTCCAGGATGCGGCCAACATCCTGATCTACCACTTCAAGCTCTTCACCGACGACAAGAAACTCGCCCTCGAGAACGCGGTCGAGTCCGACTCCAAGGAGCTTGACGAGGAATCGCTCCGGATGCGCCTGCTCCTCCTGACCAAGCTTTCCGACATGGGCCTCTCCGTGAGGGCGTTCAACTGCCTGAAAGCCGCCGATATCGATACCTTCGCCGACCTTGTGTCCTATTCCAGGAGCGAACTGATGAAGTTCCGCAACTTCGGCCGCAAGTCCCTCAACGAGATCGATATCCTGGTCGAGAAGATGAAGCTCTCCTTCGGCATGGATGTAACCAAGTATAATATTGAACCCAAGAAAAAGACTATCTAGCAATGAGGCACAATAAAGCTATCAATCATCTGGGCCGTCAGAGCGGTCACCGCAAAGCGCTCCTCGCCAACATGGCCACCTCCCTGCTTCTCCAGAAGCGGATCAAGACCACCGTTGCGAAGGCGAAGGCCCTCCAGGCCTATGTCGAGCCGCTCATCACCAAGTCCAAGGAAGACACGACCCACTCCCGCCGTATCGTCTTCAGCTACCTGAAGAACAAGGAGGCCGTTTCCGAGCTCTTCCGTACGATCGCGCCGAAGATCGCCGACCGTCCGGGCGGATACACCCGCGTGCTCCACACCGGTTTCCGTCTCGGTGACGGTGCCGAGATGGCGCTGATCGAGCTCGTCGACTTCAACGAGGCCGCGCTGGCTTCCACGAAGAAGGACGCCGCGAAGAAGACGACCCGCCGCAGCCGCGCCAAGAAGGCGGAGGCCGCTCCGGCCGCCGAAACGCCCGCCGAGGCCCCTGCAGCCGAGGCTCCGGCCGAAGAAGCGAAGGCGGAATAATTTTTTCCGAATTTTTGTCAGAGGGATAATCAACCTGTTTGATTATCCCTCTGATTTTTTTTAATTTTGTTTGCCCATTTTTGTCCGGATTCGATGAAACGTGTAACCATCAAGGATGTCGCCCGCGAAGCCAACGTCTCCGTAACGCTGGTTTCCTTCGTGATGAACGCGAAGCGCGGTGAGAACGGGCGCCTCGACTGCCCGGTCAACCCGGAGACGGCGGAGCGCGTCCTGAAGGTGGCGCGGGAGCTCGGCTACCGGCGCAACGAGGCCGCCGCCTCCCTGCGGAGCGGCCGCTCGAACGCGATCGCCGTAATCCCGACCGACATCTCGAACCGCTTCTTCTCCGGCGTCTCCCGCTATATTGAAAGCAAGGCCTCCGAATACGGCTATACCGTCTTCTTCGGCAGCTCGGACGAAAAGGCTTCCAAGCTCGAATCCATCCTTTCCGCCCTGCTGTCCTACAACATCGACGGCGTGATCGTGGCCCCCGTGAAGGGCTCCCGCCCGGCGATCCAGCGGCTGGTCGACGCGGGGATCCCCGTCGTCCTGCTCGACCGCGACATCGAAGGGATGACGGACGTCAGCAAGGTGCTGCTCGACGACTTCGTCGCCGGCCGGATGGCGACGCGCGTCCTGATTGAAAACGGCTACCGGAAGATCGAGATGATTTCCTACTCGCTCGGCATCTCCTCGCTCCTCGAGCGCGAGAAGGGCTACGCCGATACGATGAAGGCTTACGGCCTGGAGGAGTTTATCCGGATCGCCCATACGACTTACGGCTCCCGGGAAGAAGACGTCCTGGGGCTGATCAAGGACGCCCAGGCCCGCGGGACGGAGGCGTTCTTCCTGCCTACCTATTCCCTCTCCGTGCAGGTCCTTTCCGCGATGAAGGACATGGGCCTCGGAACCCCGGATGATTTCGCCGTCGTCGGCTTCGACAACAGCCATGTCTACCGCCTCTTCTCCAATACGGTAGCCCATATCCGCCAACCCCTCCAGGCGCTTGGCGAGACCTGCGTCGAGCTGATCCACGACATGATCGACGGCTCGGGGGCGAAACAGACCATCGTACTAAAACCGACCCTGATCCCGGGAGGATCAGTGCAAAAACGCAAACCATGAAGCAGTTTGTCATGCCGTCCGACGGCGGGCTGAACGAAGCCATCCTTCCCAAGAGCATCGTTCACAGTTTCGAAAAAATCTATACGGAAATCTACAAGGACGCCCTTTCCGCCTGCGAGGACATCGCCGACCTGATCGTCGGCGAAATCAACGATTTCCTGGCGAAGGAGCCGGACCGCTGCTTCCGCCTCGGCCTGACGACCGGCCGGACCCCGATCTTCCTCTACAAGGCCCTGACGAAGCGCTTCAAGAGCGGGCTCGTCTCGTTCGCGCGCGTGGAGGTCTTCTCCATCGACGAGTACTACCCGGTCGCGCGGGACGCCCGCCAGAGCCGCAACAGCCGCCTCCACGAAGAGTTCCTGAACCTCGTGGACGTGGACAAGGAGCGGATCCACATCCCGGACGGCGAAATCTCCCACGAGGCGATTTCCGACTACTGCGCCGAGTTTGACAAGCAGGCCCGCGGGCTGGACCTGCTCGTGATCGGCGTGGGCGAGGGCGGCCAGGTCGGCTTCAACGACGCCGGCTCGACCCCGCAGTCCCACACCCGCACGGTCCCGCTGTCCTACCGCGCCCGTAAGCGCCAGTCCAAGAACTTCAACAACGCGATCGAAGATACGCCGAACGCCGCCATCACGATGGGCATCAGCACGATGAAGAGTGCGAAGAAGATTGTCCTGATGGCCTGGGGCGAAGGCAAGGCCGAGGCCGTGAAGAGCATCGTCGAAGGCGACGTGACTTCCGCCTGCCCCGCGACCTTTTTCCAGGACCACGAGGACATCCGCTTCTACGTCGACCAGACGGCCGCCCAGAACCTGTCCCGGATCGTCGCCCCCTGGCTCGTCGGCCCCTGCAACTGGACGCCGAAGCTGATCCGTGCGGCGCTCGTCTGGCTCTGCCAGACCGTGGACAAGCCGATCCTGAAGCTGACGCTCCAGAACTACCTGGAGAACTCCCTCGGCGAGCTCGTCGACAAGTTCGGTCCGTTCGACAAGCTGAACATCGACGTCTTCAACGACCTCCAGCATACGATTACCGGCTGGCCCGGCGGCAAGCCGGACGCCGACGACGCGACCCGCCCGGTCCCGTCCCTGCCGTACCCCAAGACGGTCCTCGTCTTCTCGCCCCACCCGGACGACGACGTGATCTCGATGGGCGGTACGCTGATCCGCCTCGTGAACCAGGGCCACGACGTCCATGTCGCCTACGAGACCTCCGGCGACCTCGCCGTCCACGACGACGTCGTGCTCCAGCACATGGACTCCGCCTACCAGCTCGGCTTCGGCGACCGGATCGAACCGGTCCGCAAGCTGATCGCGGCGAAGACCCCCGGCGAGCCGGAGCCGCGCGAGCTGCTGGCCCTCAAGGCCGCCATCCGCCGCGCCGAGGCCCGCGCCGCCGTGCGCTCCTTCGGCCTGAACAGCGACTCGAACGTCCACTTCCTGAACCTCCCGTTCTATGAGTCCGGCGGCGTCGCCAAGTTCCCGGCGACCCAGGTCGACATCGACATCGTCAAGGACATCATCGCCCGGATCCGCCCGAACCAAATCTACATGGCCGGCGACCTGGCGGACCCCCACGGAACCCACCGCATCTGCACCGAAGTGGCCCTCGAGGCCATCAGCCAGCTCAAGATCGAAGGCAACGACTGGCTCGGCGAGACCCAGGTCTGGCTCTACCGCGGCGCCTGGATGGAGTGGGAGCTCAGCAAGGTCGACATGGCCGTTCCGCTGAGCCCGGACGAGGTCGTGGAGAAGCGCCACGCCATCTTCCGCCACCAGTCCCAGAAGGACATCGTCCCGTTCCCGGGCGAGGATCCGCGGGAGTTCTGGCAGCGCGCGGAAGAGCGTACGTCCAACACCGCCCGGCTCTACGACAAGCTGGGCATGGCGGAATACCAGGCCATCGAGGTCTTCGTTCGCTGTCCTAAAAACTTCTGAGGAAATCCGGATAGGACTTGCTGACGCAGTCCGTATCGTCTATGGTAATGGCCCCATCGGCGCCGAGCTCGGCGACCTTGAGGGCCATGACCATCCTGTGGTCGTGGCGGGAGGTGTAGGCGCCGCCGCGGAGGAGGGTGCCGGTCGCGAGGCGGGTCGCGAGGGAGTGGCCGCGGATGACCAGCTCGTCGCCCTCGATGCGGGCTTCCACGCCCAACTGCTGCAGCATTTCCAGGATCGCTTCCGCGCGGTTGCTCTCCTTGCCGGCAAGGCGTCCGACGCCGCTGACGCGGCTGGTGCCGGCGCTGAAGGCCGCGAGGACCGCCGTGATGGGGAAGAGGTCGGGGGCGTTGTTGAGGTCGACCTGGAAGGCGCTGAGGGGGGCCTTGCAGACGTTGACCTCGCCGGTCTCGTCCTGCGAGACGCTGGCGCCCGCCTCGACGAGGATGTCGAGGATGGTGAGGTCCGCCTGGAGGGAGTGGGTGTCGAGGCCCGTGAGGCGGGCGCTGCCGAAGATCGCGCCGGCGACCATCATGTTCGCCGCGCTGCTCCAGTCCGCCTCGATGTCGAATTCCGCCGCCCGGTAGCGCTGGCCGCCGCGGACCTTGAAGGTCATGCCGGTGCAGTAGTTCCAGTCGCGGGTTTCGAGGAAGGTGTCGTCGCCTTCCATCTCGCTGCCGGTCTGGATGCCGAAGCGCTTCAGGATGTCGACGGTGATGAACATGTAGGGGATGCTCTTGGGGTCGCGGATGTAGAGGATGCTGTCCTTGTCCGCGAGCGGCAGGGCCATCAGCAGGCCGGAGATCAGCTGCGAGCCGCCCTTGCCGGAGATTTCCGCGTGGCCGGGGATCAGGTGGCCGGAGACGCGGGCGGGGATGAAGATTTCCTTGCCGCCCTGCGCGGACGCGTTGGTCAGCACGACGCCGAAGGCGGCCATGATTTCGTTGGCTCCCGCCAGGGGGCGCCGCAGGAGCGTTCCTTCGCCCCGGATTTCCAGGTTCTTGCCGTTCAGCAGCGCCATCAGCGGAATCGAGAGGCGCGTCAGCAGGCCGGACTCGCCGGTGAAGAGCGCGTCGAGGCCCAGGTCCTGCCGGACCGGGCCGATGCCGCGGACGACGAGCGTCCGGCCGCCGTCCGCTTCGGCGACTTCGGCGCCGAGGGCGCGCGCGACGGCGATTGCGGCCGTGCTGTCCGCGCACGGGCTGTAGCCGTGGAGGCGCGATTCACCTTCGGCGAGCGCCGCCGCGAGGATTGCCCGCTGCGCGAAGCTCTTCGAGGCGGGGAGGTTGTCGACGAGGTTGTGGAAGGGACCCTTGAAGGGGGCCTTGTAGAGCTGGGCGGCCATCGTTTCGACGGGGATCTGGCCCGGCGCGATGGCTTCGTCTTCCGTGAGGCAGGCGTAGGTGTGGGGCGCGCCGAAGCGCAGGCACTCCAGCCGGCTCGCGCGGCCCGCCGCGCCCATGCAGAACGCGACCAGCTGCCCTTCCATGTCTTCGCCATAGAGTTTCTGCACCGTCTCCCAGTCCTTTTCCGAACGGGCCATCGTCACGACCTTGACGATCTCGCCGCCGAAGCGGCGGCAGAGCGACACCTTCTCCGCCAGCACCTCCGCCGACGGGGTTTCCTCGTAATTGTGGTAGGAGCGGATCATGATTGTTCCGGCATCGACGCAGGCGCGGCGGAGGCGCTTGCCGACCGGGGTCGGTGCCTCGATCTCGAGGTCGGCGTACTTCGCGCCGGCCTCGATGGCGAGCCGCAGCCGCCGCTCCGCCGCCGCTTCCCCGGCCTCCGCGACCCGGCAGGTCGCGATCAGCGGCAGGTCGCAGCTGCTGAACAGTTCTTCGATGTCCGCATCGCTGAGCGGGCAGCGGTCCAGGCGGATTTCCGCCATCTCTACGCGTTCCAGGATCTGGAAAATCTCTTCGAGCGTCTTGTGCTGGATACAGGTGCAAATCATGGGGACGAAGATAGGCAAATAATCAAAATTATCCTTAACTTCGTGCCGGTTTGCAGTTGCAGACTAAGGGGTGCTGAGGCCGCTGCGGCCGAGGCTGAGATGATACCCTCGGACCTGATCGGGATAATGCCCGCGTAGGAAATGCTATCTTCCCATTCCCCTTATTGTATAATTTACTTACAATTAAGGATTTACTATGTCTTTTAACGGATTGAAAGCCGCGCTGCCGCTCCTGCTTGGGGCTGCCGCCTCCTTTTCCGCCGCCGCCCAGCAGCCCGACTCCCTCGCGGTCGAGCAGCTGCAGGAAGTCGTCGTCAGCGCCGTCCGCGCGACCAAGGACGCGCCCTTCGCCGTCGCCAATATCGGCCGGACCGAACTCCGGGACTTCTCCGCGACCGGCGTCGAACTCCCGATGCTCTTCGCCCGCACGCCCGGCGTCCTCGCCTGGAGCGAGAACGGCGTGGGCACCGGAACGAGCTACATGCGGATCCGCGGCGCCGGCGGCTCCCGCATCAACGTGACCCTCGACGGCGTCCCGCTCAACTCCCCGGAGGACCAGACCGTCTTCTGGGCCAACATGAACTCCTACGGCGCCCTGATGGGCAGCGTCCAGATCCAGCGCGGCGTCGGGACCTCGACGAACGGCGACGGCGCCTTCGGCGGCACGGTCGCCCTCGGGACCCGCGCCCCCTCGCTGCTCCCCACGGCCGAGCTGAACGCCTCCTACGGCTCCTGGAACACGGCGAACCTGGGCCTGAACGTCTCCACGGGCCTGCTCGGGAACCACCTCGTCCTCGAAGGCGCGTACCACCGGACCACGACCGACGGCTACCTGGACGGCACCGACGGCCGCTCGGGCAGCTGGTACGGCGGCCTGCACTGGCTCGGCCGCGACTGGAAGCTCTCCTACAAGCTTCTGGGCAACTTCGAGACGACCGGCCAGGCCTGGAACGGCGTCACGGCCGGCAACGACGACCTCTCGATCATGGACGGAACGTACGGCGAGAAGACCGGCATCAGGACCTACAGGGACATGTACGCCGCCGGCCTCGGCCGCTTCAACTCCCTCTACGAGCAGATGCTGATCGACGGGACGACCTATACCCTCGAGCGCTACCGGATGAACGACGGCTCCTTCTGGCCCCGCACCACGGACAACTTCTGGCAGACCCACCACATCCTGAACTTCACCTGGGACATCGACCCCTACTGGAAACTCTCCGTCTCGCCCCACTACACCCACGGCCACGGCTACTACGAAGAGTTCCGCTACCAGAACAAACTGACCAAATACGGCATCCCGACCTATGATGACCCGCAGACCGGGAAGGCCCTGAAGCGCAGCGACTTCGTCCGGCAGAAAGGCCTGGTGCAGGACACGTACGGCGCCGTCGCGAACCTTTCCTGGCGGAAGGACTGCTGGGACCTGGTCGCCGGCGTCTCGGCCCAGCAGTTCCGCGGCAACCATTACGGCTACCTGACCTACATCGGGGAACCGGTGCTGCAGTACCTCCTGGAGGCGGACTCCGGCCGGTACCGGTACTACGACTCCGACGCTGCGAAGCTGGACGCCGGCGGCTTCGTGAAAGCCTCCTACAGCTTCAGCCCCGCCTGGAGCGTCTTCGCCGACCTGCAGTACCGCCACGTCGGCTACCGGACGGACGGCTACAACGACAAGTACTACGTCGATGACAACGGCCTCCCGCAGAAGCACATCCTCGACGTGGACGAGCGGTACAGCTTCCTGAACCCGAAAGCGGGCGTGAACTTCCAGCACGGCGGCCACCGCGCCTATGCCTCCCTCGCCTCCAGCCACCGCGAGCCGGAGCGCAACAACTTTACCGACAACGGCAAGTATCCCTTCCCGCGCGCCGAGCGCCTGCTGGACTTCGAGGCGGGCTACCAGTGGAGCGCGCCGCGCTTCCAGGCCGGCGCCAACGCCTACTACATGCGCTACCGCGACCAGCTGGTCCAGACCGGCGAGCTGAGCGACATCGGCGAGGCGCTGACGACCAACATCCCGGATTCCTACCGCATCGGCCTCGAGCTCACCGGCCGCTGGGACGTCTCCCGCTGGCTGATCCTCGACGCCAACGCCGCCCTGAGCCGCAACCGCCTGCTGGACTTCGACGAGTATGTTGAGGACTGGGACAACGGCGTCCGTGTCGTCCACTACGACAGCGCCCCGCTGGCCTATTCCCCGGACGCGATCCTGAACGGCTTCGCCACGGTCCGCTTCGGCGGCTTCAGCGCCGCCTGGCATACCGGCTTCGTCAGCCGGATGTACCTGGACAACAGCGGCAATGCGGACCGCTCGCTGCCCGCCTACAGCCTCTCCGACCTGCGCCTCAGCTACACGCTCCGGCCGCGCCGGGGCGTGCATGAGGCCGTTTTCGGCCTGGACTTCAACAACCTGTTCTCCGCCCGCGTGGCCCAGAGCGGCTGGGTCTACAGCGCCGTCTGCGACAGCTACGGCCACCCGGAGGATAACCGCTACTACCAGATCGGCTTCATCCCCGTCGCCCCGCTCTCCGTCCTCGGCCACATCACCCTCCGCTTCTAGCCTATGACCGCCCTCCGTTTCCTCGACATCCTCGGCTTCGCCGTCGGTCTGATCTACCTCTACCTCGAGTACAAGGCCAGCATCTGGCTCTGGCTGGCGAGCGTCATCATGCCCGCCATCGACATGGTCCTCTACTTCAAGGCCGGCCTCTACGCCGACTTCGGCATGGCCATCTATTACTGCCTGGCGGGCGTCTACGGCTATGCGGCCTGGAAGTGGTTCCGGAAGGAAGGCTCGCAGGTGCGCACGGAGCGGCCCGTGACGCGCTACAAGCGCGTCCACATCCTCCCCTCGCTGCTCGCCCTGGGCCTCCTGTGGTTCGGCATCTGGTGGATGCTGACCCACTGGACGAACTCCAGCGTGCCGGTGGCGGACGCCTTTACGACGGCGCTGAGCATCGTCGCCCTCTGGGCCCTGGCCCAGAAGTACGCCGAGCAGTGGCTCCTGTGGCTGGTGGTGGACGTGGTCTGCTGCGTCCTGTACGTCCGGAAGGGGATACCCTTCAAGGCCGCGATCTACGGCCTCTACACGGTCGTCGCCGTCTTCGGCTACCGCAAGTGGCTCCGCCTCATCCCACAAACCGCCTGAATATTTGATTATTTGCGATTTTTGGATACCTTTGCAGTACTGAAAAGAGCCCTGATGGCGGAATTGGTAGACGCGCTGGACTCAAAATCCAGTGCCCTTTAAAGGCGTGCCGGTTCGACCCCGGCTTGGGGCACGAGGAAGGCTGGCAACTGCCAGCCTTCCTTCGTGTGTCCCAAGCCGGGGCCGAACATCTTACCCCCCTGCACCCCCGGTGGGGGACGGGGGAAAGGTTTCCCCCGCATGGCTTCGCCATCCCCCTTCTGTCGGCCTCGCCTCCATTAATCAAATACGCTGCGCCGGGGCCGAACATCTTACCCCCCTGCACCCCCGGTGGGGGTGACATGACCCCCAAAAGTTAGACAAAGACTTTTGGAGGTCATTATTATGAGTAAACACAGTATTGAGGAAAGACTATCCGCCGTTAAGAGATATCTAAACGGCGAAGCATCCACTTTTATTGAGAA
>Ga0208297_1000848_pt1 | contig 43416 bp, 39 predicted proteins | sample LMS_cellobiose_e_FD_187367 | JGI IMG/M metagenome (GOLD analysis project Ga0208297, IMG submission 187367) | Rumen-fistulated moose microbial communities from Alaska, USA - LMS_cellobiose_enrichment (SPAdes) (version 2) | ecosystem: Host-associated > Mammals > Digestive system > Stomach > Rumen... | reverse complement strand
ACAAAGGGGAAATCGTATTATAATCTTCGGAATGCTCTGATCAAAGATGGAACAATTTCAGATCGAGTATTCACCAGAGATTATGAGTTTAAAGCACCATCGGCGGCGTCTGCTGTGATTTTGGGGCATACGTCCAACGGTAATGTGGATTGGAAAACCGCGGACGGGACTAAGCTCAAAGACCTATAATTGCAATTAGCAGCAACTGCGCGATTAAGAAAAAAACTGCGATGCCTGTTTTGAAAAAATGAAAAAGCGTCTTTGGACGCGCAGCCGCACTTGTGCGATCTTAGGGTTTGGGAATTCATCCCAACAAGCATTTTGCAAAAAGCGTCCATCTGGACACTGCTTGCAAAGTAGTAAACCCTTACTGGTTTGCCCTGCTTGCCAAGTACTAAGGTGCATGGCAAGCAAAACGATATACGCTACATCAGAAGGAGCAGAAAAGTGAACGAAGATAAAAAAGACTATTTGGCACTCATACAGGAACCTATAGGCAGAATGTCGACAGCTTCATCAGTGTTTAAAGGGTTTTCGGCGACAATTGTAACGGGAACAGCTGCACTATCTTATTCGGAAATAAGAACGATAATATTACTGTTATCATTTCTGCCAGTCATTGCCTTCGCAGCGTTAGATACTTATTACCTGAGAATAGAAAAAGCATACAGGGGACTATATAATGATGTCCTTAATGATGTACACCCGATAGATTTTTCCATGAATCTCCCTAAAGATAAAGAGTTTGTAGCTCGGGCAAGGATGTCTATCGGGAACTGCTTCAAATCGCCCAGTATATGGTTGTTTTACCCTGCAATGATTTTGATCCTTATAATTATTTGTTGCCTTAACAGTGGAGGAATAGTTTAATATGGCAAGAAACGTTTTTATATCTTTCCGGTTTTCGGATGGACATCGATATAAAGAAGTGCTAGCAAATTGCTTTGATAGGTTTTCCGATACTGTTGATTTTTCTGAGAATAAGGATCGGTCGAGGTTTTCCGATGCAACGATAAGAAACTATTTGTATGGCCAATTACGGCGATCAAGCGTAACTATTATTTTGCTAACGCCCAATGCAGTTAATCACAAAAAAGACTATTGGGGACGTTATGATGATTGGATGTATGACGAAATAAGGTATTCGCTGGAAAACCGGGAAAACAATCGGACGAATGGCTTAATAGCTGTTTACACTCCAGAGGCTGAGCCCTACCTGATTCAGCGCCAGCAGAATTCGCGGACTCTGATTATTCAGGATGTCGATAACCTTTTTCGGAAAAACATGATGAATGTTAAAGACCGATACAAGAAAAATCCAGAGCCGGGAATTTATGATTCGGATTATGATTCGTATTGTTCTCTCGTTTCATTCAGTAGTTTTACAAATGACATCGGTCGGTACATTGATTTAGCGATTGAAAAACGGGACCACCGGGATAAGTATGATATTATAACAAGGCTTCAATAGGATTGCACAAGTTCAAACGACGGGGAAAATTGATGAATTTGGATTTGATTTCGTTGATTACGCAGAAGAATAATATATTTGAGCATATATTCTATGAGATAAGTATGTACTATCAGTCTTTCGTTATGCTCCAAAAAACAATAGCCCTTGATGAAAGCAACCAGCCTGACAAACAGTTTTGGATTAATGTCCTTTTAGAAAGCCATGCAACCCATTTAAGAAACCTAATCCATTTCTTTAGCGGGAAAGACTCGATAAATGTTAGGACAGTGCTAATCGATAACCCGAAGCTTGGCATCTCGGAGGCTGACAAAAAAGCAAAAATCATTGATAAGGCAATCAGTCATCTGACAGTAGAGAGAATCGACTCGTCTATGGACAAAAACAATATTACCGTACGGATGAGTGAATTGATAAATGACATGTTCCCTAGGATCTGTGAGAGAATTAGGAAATACTTAGAAATACTATCGGCTGACTCTGCAATAGAAGAACAATACTTGCTGGAATTCAGATCTATGGAGATTCAAAAACAATACCGGGAATTGACAGATGTGTTTATTCAAAAGGAAGAACTGCCGAATAGTGGATTGAGAAAACCCGTGACAACGTTTTGACAACACGCCATCAGATAGCCCATGGTTTTAGGCTAATCAGAACACCTGGGATACTGCAGTCAACAAAACTAATCATATATGCTTAGTAAAGCTCTTTCAAGAGTCGAGTGGGGAGCATCACAGAAACCGGGAGGATACTTCATTACGGATGCCTGTATCGGCTGCGGAAGTTGTGAGGCGGTCTGCCCTCAAAGCTGTATTGTCACAGACAGTGTTCCTCACGTGATCGAACAGGAGCATTGCCTGCACTGTGGAAACTGCATGGAGGCGTGTCCCGTAGGCGCAGTCAAAAGACAGTAATGCTTATAATACACGCCTCACAGTCGTTACGTTTGTACCTTTTTACCTTGATTTCGGTACGTTTGTGCGCTCTTTCACAAATATCCCGCGATCTCTTTTGAGATCGCGGGATATTTTTATCTGTAGACCTGGATTCGAAGGGCGCGTGTCAGAAAACAGTCCGGTGGACTGTTTTCCCGCGCCCCGGCCTGTCCGCAGACAGGCGAATCCAGTCACTCGGACCAAAATACGGACTGTCCCTTATGGGACAGTCCGTATTTTTTGTTTTGCTCGCTCTCGGACCAGCGGCCTCTTTCGGCATCTCCGAGCCCTCCGCCCGCATAGCGGACGTCTCCATTCATATCGGCTCCGTCTCCTCCGTCCCTCCGCTCTCCTCCTCCGGCGCGGCCGGCTTCACCTCGCGTCTTTTTTCGCTGACGCGCAGCACCATGCACCCCGGGTCGAGCTGCAGCTCGATCCTCTCGTTCCGGAACTCCGGTATCTCTCCCAGCGTCACCACCGTCCCCTCCGTCATGCCCTCGACGTCGATCGTCACGGTGTCGATCATATCGGCGGGGAGCGAGCTGAACGGCACCGCGAAGATCATCTGTTCCAGCACGCCCGGCACCGCTTCCGCATGCTTGAGAAGGATGTGCGCGACGCTGTTCACCTTCTGGTCGGCGGCCAGCGCCTGAAAACTGATGTGCTCGATCACGTCAGTCACGCGGTTTTCCTGTTTTTCCTTGATCTGCACGGGGATACGCCGCCCCTCCAGCTCCAGTTCCAGCCGGCTTCCCACGCGTTTTTTCCGGGCGAGCCATCTCGCCGTCGGCTCATCCATCTGCAGGGCGATCGCCTCCTTCAGCAGCCCTCCGTACACGCTGCATGGCACGACGCCCGCCTTTCTCAGCTGCCTTGCCTTCATCCGCTCGTTTCGTTTTTCCACTTTGACAACGTCCATTTTTTCCTCCTTCCGGCACGGTCGACCTCCTTCTTGTCGGCGGGGATAAAAAAGCAGGGACTTTGTATCCTGTTCTTCCGCATACACCAAAGTCCCTGCCCTCAAAACGGCTCGTCCTCTTCACTTTTTCGCGCGTGTCCCTGTAAAAAAGAAGGACTTGACATCCTGCGTCCGCAAACGCCTCCTGAAAAGTCCTTCTTTCCTGTTTACATTCTATTATACCACAGCCCGCCGGAAAAGCAACCGCCCGCCGCATGGCAAGCGCGTTTTTCACGCCGTGCCGGTTTTCTCTCTCGCCTCGTCGAACCGCGCCAGCACCGCGCGCATATCCCGCGGCAGCCGCGCGCGGCACTCCTCCTTCAGCGTCTCCGGCACGCCGTAAAACGCCTCCGCGACGCTCCCCGCGATACACGTCAGCGTGTCGCAGTCGCCGCCGAGGGAAACGGCCGTCCTGATGACGTCCTCGAAATCCGTCCCCTCCAGAAAGGCGGTCATGGCCTCCGGCACCGTCCGCTGACAGCTCTCGTCATGGCGATAGCCCGGCCGTATCTCGTCGCAGGTGCGGGAGAGGTCGTACCCGAATCCCCGCGCGACGTAGTCGCGGATAGCCTCCTTGCCGCAGCCGGTCCTGGCCAGGAAGATGGCCGCCGCCGTGGCTTCCGCGCCCTTGATGCCCTCCGGATGATCATGCGTGACCTCCGCGGTCAGGCGCGCCGCGTGCCGCGTCGCCTCCAGCGTGCCGTACAGCCAGCCCGCCGCGGCGACCCGCATCGCGGAGCCGTTGCCGTAGCTGTCGTAGGGCCCCGCGTCCTCCGCGGCCAGCCACCAGCGGAACCGCCCGCCGTACCCCGCGTCGGGATACCGCCGGCCCCACCGCCGCATGGACGAGGCCACGGCCCGCCGCACCTCGTCGTCCGGCTTCCCCGCGCTGTCCAGCAGCGCTTCCGCCACCGCCGCGGTCATCACGCTGTCGTCGGTGAAGACGCTCTTCTCCGAAAACAGCGGGAATTCCTTCGTCTTGCCGCCCCTGTCGAATTCATAGGGCGCGCCGATCATATCGCCCAGTATCGCTCCGTACATCCGCTCTCCTCCTTTGCTCCTGCCGCCGTCCTATGCCAGCTCCTCGCCGCTCAGCGCGGCCAGATCGTCGATCGGTATCTTCGTCTTGACCAGCGTGATGGTGCGCCCCACCGGGTCGATACCGGCCACCATACCCTCCATCGTCTCGTAGCCGTCGTCCCGGTACCACGTCGCCGTCACCATCATCCCCCGCCGCAGCTGCGCCAGCCGGCGGCTGAGTTCGTCGCTCTCCTCCTCGCTGAGCTCGCGCCGCGGCTCCGGCACGCGCTCGCACCGCCGGATGATGTCGTAATAGCCCCGCAGCGTGGCGAAGGGCATGAACTGCTTCGCCCTGTCGGCCTTCTCATTCGCCGCCATTGTGCCCTCCTATCAGCTTGTTCCGCATGCGCGCCGTCGCCTTGTCCGTATAGCTGACGCCCTTCAAAATGGCGTTCTTGCCGTACTTGCCCTTGATGGCGGCCACGGCGGCCCGCAGTCGCTTCTCCTTGGCGTCCGCCGCCTGATCGTCGAACAGGCTGATGGACTCCATGACCTCGTCCTCCAGCTCGTTCAGCCCGATGTTGAGCCGCCGGATGGGCACGTCGCGCCGCGTCGTCTCACGGAAGAGCTCCTCGAACTTCGCCGTGATCTTGCGGCAGGAGGCCGTGTAGCCCTCCAGCTTCCGCGTCCCGCCCGTCATCTTCTCCGTGCGCTTCGCGTACCCCACGGAGAGCGAGACGGAGTCCGTCACCAGGTGCTTTTCCGTCAGCTCCAGCGTCAGCTGGTCCACCATCTCCTTCAGCACGGTCAGCGCGTCGTCGAAGGCGTAATCCTCGAACAGCACCTGCCCGTTGGACAGCGACGCGCTTTTCGCCTTGTAGGCGTGGATCTGCGCGATGGTGCAGGGCTCCCGCCCCCACGCGTGGTCGATGAGATACTCGGCGTTGACGCCGAACTCCCGGTACAGGATGTCCTCCGGCAGCCGCGTCACGCCGTAGAGGTCGTACGCCCCGTGCTTGGCGAGCCGCGCCGCGATGCCCGGCCCGATGTTCCAGATGTCAGTGATGGGCTTGTGGTGCCAGAGCTCGCGCTTGAAGCTCTCCTCGTCCAGCACGCCGATGTGGTCCTCCGTGTGCTTCGCCGTCACGTCCAGCGCCACCTTCGCGAGGAACAGGTTCGTCCCGATGCCCGCCGTGGCGCAGATGCCCGTCTCCCGGAACACCGCGTCCATCAGCATGACGGCCATCTCCCGCGGCGTCTTGTGATAGTGGTCGAGATACATCGTCACGTCCAGGAAGCATTCGTCCACGGAGTAGACGTGGATGTCCTCGGGGCTGATGTACTTCAGATACGTCCCGTAAACGTCCGCCGACACCTCCATGTACCGCCGCATGCGCGGCAGCGCGGTGATGTAGCTGACGTTCTCCGGTATCTCGAACACGCGGCAGCGGTTGCGGATACCGAGCGCCTTCATCGCCGGCGTGATGGCGAGACAGATGGCCCCCCGCCCGCGGCTGGGGTCCGCCACCACCAGGTTGGTGGTAAAGGGGTCGAGCCCCCGCTCCACGCACTCCACCGACGCGTAAAAGCTCTTCAGATCGATACACAGATACGTGCGCTCCGCCACGGGCTCCCCCTCCTTTCTCACCCCGCAAAAAAACGAGGTATAACGGTCGACACCATTATACCTCATTTCTCGCAAAAAGTTTACTGCTATCGTATTTTATCCGGCCCGTTCACAGATCGCACAGCACGATGTCGTCCAGCGTCTCCCGCCGCACGGCGACGTAGTCCTCACCGCCGCGCAGCATGACCACGGGCGGCCGCTGCAGACGGTTGTAGTTGGACGCCATGGAATAGTTGTAAGCGCCGGTGGTGCACACGGCGAGGATGTCCCCGTGCCCCACCTCGGGCAGCGTCACGTCCGGCTGGATGACGTCGCCGCTCTCGCAGCAGCGGCCCACCACGTCGCAGCGGAGCGTCCGCTCCGCCTCCGCCCTGTCCGCGGCGAACAGCGTGTACTGCGAGCCGTAGAGCGCGTAGCGCGGATTGTCCGTCATGCCGCCGTCCACGGAAACGTAATTCTTGTATCCCGGTATCCGCTTCACCGCGCCCACGGTGTACAGCGTCATGCCCGCGTCGGCCACGATGCTCCTGCCCGGCTCCATCAGGATGGCGGGCAGCGCGATGCCGAGCTCGGCGGCCTTCGCCGTCATCATCGCACCCAGCGCGCGGATGTTCTCGGGGATGTTCACCTGCGGGTCGCTCTCCACGTAGCGCACGCCGTAGCCGCCGCCCATATTGAGCTCCGCCGCCTCATAGCCGAAGCGCGCCTTCATCTCCGCCGCGAAGGCGAGCATGATGGCCGCCGTGTCGGTGTAGACGCTGTTTTCGCTGTCGAACACCTGCGAGCCCACGTGGCAGTGGTAGCCGGCCACCTCGACGCCCGGCAGGCCCAGCGCCTGCTCGACGAACGCGGCGCCCTGCCCCGTCTCCAGCGCCACGCCGAACTTGGAATCCACCTTGCCCGTGGCCACCGCCTCGTAGGTGTGCGGGTCGATGCCCGGCGTCAGGCGCAGCAGCACCTTCTGGCGCGCGCCCCGCGCCTGCGCGGCCGCGCTGATAAGGTCCAGCTCCTCCGTGTTGTCCGCCACGAAGCAGCCCACGCCCCAGTCCATCGCCGCGGCGATGTCCGCTTCGGTCTTGTTGTTGCTGTGGAAATAGGCGCGTTCCATCGGATACCCCGCCTTGTAGGCGGTGTAGATCTCGCCGATGGACACCAGGTCCACGTCCAGCCCCTCCTCGGCCATGATGACGTACATCTGCTTGAAGCAGGCGGCCTTCCCCGCGTAGAGCGGACGGCTCGCGCCGCCGAACGCGCGCTTCATGGCCTCTTTGTACATGCGGCAGTTGGCGCGGATACGGTCCTCGTCCATCAGATAGAGAGGCGTGCCGTACTTCGCGGCCAGCGCCGTCGTGTCCTGCCCGGCAAAGGTAAGACGGCCTTCGCTGTTCACGTCGATGTTGGTGCTGATCATGGGCTTCTCCTGCCTTTATCACGTATTAAAATGTAGTATACCATCCCGCCCCGCCCCCGTCAATGTGAACATTCGCCGAAAAATATGCATTCCGTCTTGCGGTTTTCGGATATTCGGCACTATTTATTCGTTTTTTCTGTATAAAAACACGGGGCCGCGGCTTTCCGCCGCGGCCCCGCCGTGCTGTTTTCTTATTCCCCGCTCAGATATTCGTCGATGCTGGCCGCGGCGGTCTTGCCCGCGCCCATGGCCAGGATGACGGTGGCCGCGCCGGTGACGGCGTCGCCGCCGGCGTAAACGCCCTTGCGGCTCGTGGCCATCTTTTCGTCGGTGATGAGGCAGCCTTTTTTGTTTGCCTCAAGACCCGGCGTCGTCGTGCGGAGCAGCGGGTTCGGGCTCGTGCCGATGGCGATGATGACCGCGTCGAGATCGATCACGAAGTTGGAGCCCGGGATCTCCACGGGGCGGCGTCTGCCGCTCTCGTCCGGCTCGCCCAGCTCCATGCGGACGCACTCCATGCCGACGACCTTGCCGTTCTCGTCGCCCACGATACGGACGGGGTTGTTGAGCAGCTTGAAGTCGATGCCCTCCTCCTGCGCGTGGTGGACCTCCTCCTGCCGGGCGGGGAGCTCCTCCATGCTGCGGCGGTAGACGATACTGACCTCCGCGCCCATGCGGCGGGCGCAGCGCGCCGCGTCCATGGCCACGTTGCCGCCGCCGACGACGGCCACGCGGGCCGAGCGCTTGATGGGCGTGTCGTGGTCGGGCCGGAAGGCCTTCATCAGATTGATACGGGTCAGATACTCGTTGGCGCTGTAAACGCCGATGAGGTTCTCGCCCGGGATGTGCAGGAACTGGGGCAGCCCCGCGCCGGAGCCGATGAACACGGCCTCATAGCCCTCGGCGAACAGCTCGTCGATGCTCATCGCGCGGCCGATGACCGCGTTCGTCACGATCTTCACGCCGAAGTACTCCAGCCGCTTGATCTCCTTCGCCACCACGTCCTTGGGCAGACGGAACTCGGGGATACCGTAAACCAGCACGCCGCCCGCCTTGTGGAAGGCCTCGAAGATGGTCACGTCGTAGCCCTTGCGGGCGAGGTCGCCCGCGCAGGTCAGGCCCGCCGGGCCGCTGCCGACGACCGCGACGCGGTGGCCGTTGGCCGCCGGCTTCGCCGGCTTGCCGCCGCTGTGGCCGTGGGCGCTGTGATAGTCCGCGGCGAACCGCTCGAGCCGGCCGATGGCCACGCTCTCGCCCTTGATGGCGCGGACGCACATGCCCTCGCACTGGGTCTCCTGCGGGCAGACGCGGCCGCAGATGGCGGGCAGGGAGTTGGTGCTGACGATCTCGGCGTACGCGCCGTCGAAATCGCCCTCCGCCAGCTTCATGATGAACTGCGGGATGTGTACGTTCACGGGACAGCCCGTCACGCACCGGGGGTTGCGGCAGTTGAGACACCGCTGCGCCTCCGCCACGGCCGTCTCCGGCGTGTAGCCGAGCGCCACTTCCTCAAAGTTGCCGCTGCGGACGGCGGGGTCCTGCTCCGGCATGGGGTACTTGTCCATTCTCATATCAGCCATGCCGCACACCTCCCGTGATCCGGCAAACGTGTTCGTTCGCCTCGGCCTCTTCTTCTTTATAGATGTTGTTGCGCCGGATGAGCTCGTCCCAGTCGACCTGGTGGCCGTCGAACTCCGGCCCGTCGACGCAGGCGAACTTCGTTTCGCCGCCCACGGTCACGCGGCAGCAACCGCACATGCCCGTGCCGTCGATCATGATGGGGTTCAGGGAGACGACCGTCTTGATCCCCTTCGCCCGCGTCACCTCGCAGACGAACTTCATCATCACGGCGGGCCCGATGGCGCAGACCTCGTCGTACTCCCGGCCGGACGCGATGAGCTCCTCCAGCTTCTGCGTGGTGAAGCCCTTCCAGCCGTAGCTGCCGTCGTCCGTCGTGATATACAGGTTGGTGGAGCCGGCCTTCATCTCGGGCTCCAGCATGACGATGTCCTTGCTGCGGAAGCCGGCGATCATATCCACCTCGATCCCCTTTTCATGCATGCCCTTGGCCACGGGGTAGGCGATGGCGCAGCCCACGCCGCCGCCGACCACGGCCACGCGGCGGAGGCCCTCCATCTCGGTGGGCTTGCCCAGCGGGCCGACGAAATCGGCGAGGCAGTCCCCCTCCTCCATGAGCGCCAGCATTTTCGTGGTCTGGCCCACGGGCTGGACCATGATGGTCACGGTCCCGCGCTCCCGGTCGTAGTCCGCGATGGTCAGGGGGATCCGCTCCCCCTGCTCGTCCAGCCGCAGGATGATGAACTGCCCGGGCAGACAGTGGCGCGCCACCAGCGGCGCGTCGATCACCAGCTCCAGCGTGGTGCCGGCGTCGTTGAGCATGCGTTTGCTGAGAATTTTGAACATGGTGCTCCTTCCCGCGGGCCGCGTGCAACCCCCGTCCGAAAAACCGCCGTTTCGGCCCGTTTTTTTCAAAAACAGCGGGAAAAGCGCTGGTTTTGAAGGGCCTCATTTGCATGGTCTTGTACGGTCGGCGTGCAAACGCCCGCTGGCTTTTTGACTCTTCTGAAAGAGTATTTTACAATAGAACGCGCGAAAAAACAACCGGTATCGCCGCTTTTGTTCAAAGCGCCACGGTCCTTTTGGCGTCGATGGCCCGGGCGGGGCACACCTCCTGGCAGCAGAAGCAGGAGATACAGCCCTGCCGCGTCATCCGCGCCTTCCCGCCCTCGAGCCTGATGATGTGCTGCGGGCAGCTCTCGGCGCATTTGCCGCAGCCGACGCAGGCGTTTTTCCGCACCTGCGGGTAAGCGCGCAGCGCGCGGGACGCGAACTTTTTCGCCGGTTTTCTGAGGAATTGCGGCAGAAAGCCCGTAAAATCGACACTTTTTATCGTATCCGGCAGCCGGAAGGGCGGGTCTGCCGGCGCGAACGCGTCGCCCCGGAGCTCCGGCTCGCCGGTCAAAAGGCCCATCCGCCGCGCCGCCGCGAGATACGGCACGTCCTCCGGCGCAAGGCCGATGAAGCGGGCCGCCGCCGCGTCCAGGGAGAAGGGATCGCGGGAGGCGAAGAGCAGCCCCGCGTGGCGCACGGTGCCGCCGCCGGGGCCGTTGCCCTCCATGGCGTCCACCGCGTCGGCGATGGCGACCGCCGGCTTGATGAGCGCCGCCAGCTCGCACAGCATTTTGGAAAAGTCCGCCAGCTCCGGGTACTGGAAATGCAGGTCGGGCTTCTGCAGCCCCGGCACCGCCCCAAAAAGGTTTTTGACCGTGCCCGTCATGGTCGTCATGGCGTGGGTCTTCAGCTTGCCGAGGTCGATGATATAATCGGCGTCGAGGAGCGGCGCGATGATGTTGAACGCGGGGACGAAAGAGCCGGGAGGCGTTGCGGCGCGCCGGAAAGCGACGTCATAGTTGAGATACGGCTCGATGTCCGGACGGCGGTAGCCGGAGGCGGCGTAGGCCGTTTTCAGCGCGGCGGGGACGTAGGGCCCGGAGGGGCTGTCCGCCACGGTGACGGCCTCCACCCCGCGCTCCCGCAGATAGGCGATCACGGCGGCCAGCACCGCGGGGTGGGTCGTGACGCCGCTTTCCGGCTTGCGGCCGGAGAGCAGATTGGGCTTGACGGTCACCCGCAGCCCCGGCCGCAGCTCCGCCGCGACGCCCAGCGCGTCCAGCTGCTCCGCCACGGCGGCGCGCACGGCGCGCTCGTCATACGTTTCCACCCTTTTTACATACACAACGGCCATGGTCCCGCTCCATTCTTTTTTGCTTCTCAATAAGCATAACAGGAAATGTGCCGCATTGCAATTACCAAACGCCTATGGTATCATATAGAAAGTACCGACCGGAGGATGGACGATGGAGCTCGATCTCTGCGCCCCCTGCCTTTTCGGGCTGGAGGGGCCGCTGAAAAACGAAATAGCCCATCTGGGGTGCAAAAACGTCCGCGCCGAGAACGGCCGCGTCCGCTTCCGCGGAACGGAGGCCGACGCGGCGCGTGTGAACCTGCGTTCCCGCTTCGGGGAGCGGGTGCTCATCGAGCTGGCGCGCGGGCAGGCGGCCTCTTTTGAGGAGCTTTTTCGTCTGGCGGAAACGGCGCCGTGGGAGGCCTTTATCCCGCAAAACGGCGTCTTCCCCGTGAAGGGCTACGCGCTGAACAGCGCGCTGCACTCCGTGCCGGACTGCCAGAAGATCGTGAAAAAAGCCGTGTCCCGCCGGCTCGGCAAACGCTACGGCCTCACCTGGCTGCCGGAGGACGGCGCCCTTTACCAGATCCAGTTCGCCATCCTGAACGACGAGGCCGCGCTCTATCTCGACACCACGGGCACCGGTCTGCACAAGCGGGGCTACCGCCCCGCCCAGGTGGCCGCGCCCCTGCGGGAAACGCTGGCCGCGGCGATGGTGGACATCGCCGGATACCGGGGCAAGGGCGACTTCTGCGACCCCTTCTGCGGCAGCGGTACCATCGCCATCGAGGCGGCGCTGGCCGCGAAACGCCGGGCGCCGGGACTGAAGCGGCAGTTCGCCGCAGAGCGGTGGCCCGCGTTCCCCGCCGCCGTCTGGCGGGACGCCCGGGAGGAGGCCGTGCTGGCCGAATTTTCCGGTACGTATCACATCTTCGCCTCCGACGTGGACCCGAAGGCCGTCGCCATCGCGAAGGCCAACGCCGCCCGCGCCGGCGTGGACGATATCATCCGCTTTGCCGTGGCCGACGCGTGCGCCTTCGACCGGCGGACCGAACGGGGCGTCATCGTGACGAACCCGCCCTACGGCGAGCGGCTGCTGGACAGGCCCCAGGCCGCGGCGCTCATGCGACGCTTCGGCGAGGCGGTGCGCCCTCTCGCCGGATGGAGCCAGTACATCCTCTCCGCCGACGAGGAGTTCGAGCGCGCCTACGGCAGGCGGGCGGACAAGGTACGCAAGCTGTACAACGGCATGATCAAATGCGGGCTGTACATCTACAAATAAAGTATAACGACAAAAGAGACAACGGACGGGTAAAGAGATGAAGCATTTATTCGTGGTCAACCCCGTGGCCGGCGACGGCCGGAACATCGCGGAAAAAACGGAGGAGATACGGCGCGCAGCGCAGGCGCACGGCCTCGACTATGAGATCTACGAGACGGTCTGCCGCATGGACGCGGCGGAAAAGGTGAAGCGGGAGGCCCAGCTGGGCCACGAGCTCCGCGTCTACGCCTGCGGCGGCGACGGCACGCTGAACGAATGCGTCCACGGCGCGGCGGGCTTCCGCAACGCGGCCGTGACCCACTTCCCCTGCGGCACGGGCAACGACTTCATCCGCATGTTCGGCGACGATGCGGCGCTCTTCCGCGATCTGGACGCGCTGCTTGACGGCACGGTGCGCCCGCTGGACCTCATCGACTGCAACGGGCGGAAATGCATCAACATCTGCTCCGTCGGCATCGACGCCCGCATCGGCGGCGACGTGCATAAATACAGCAAGCTCCCGCTGATCGGCGGCTCCGGCGGCTACGTGGTGTCCACGGCGGTCAACGTGTTCAAGGGGATCAACCGCCGCTTCCGCGTGAAAGCGGACGGCTACGAGGCGGACAAAAAGCTGGCGCTGATCTGCGTCTGCAACGGGCGCTTTTACGGCGGCGGCTTCAACCCCACGAAGACCGCCATGCCCGACGACGGCCGGCTGGAGATCCTCATCGCCAACGGCGTCACCATCTTCAAGCTCGCAACGGTGATCGGCAAATACGCCAAGGGCGAATACGCCGACCTGCCGGAGCTCATCACCTATCTCCCGGGACGGAAGATCGAGATCGAGAGCGACGCGACCTTCTCCATCAACGTGGACGGCGAGATGCTTTACGGCACGAAGGCCTCCATCCATCTGATCCCCGAGGGGATCAACTTCCTCTGCCCCGCGGGCATGACGTTCTTCCGGGACGCGAAGTAACGCCGACGCGGGCAAAAAACGGCGAAATAAGACCGGCACGGATGATCCGTGCCGGTCTTTTCAAAAAAAATTAACAATTTTTATGAAAATACCTCTTGCATATTTCGCCGGGGGGGACTATTATAGGAACTGTGGTTAGCACTCAATGAGCAAGAGTGCTGACGCCATGAAACGTTAATACTTAAATGAAAATACAGGAGGAACAGCAACATGAAACTGATACCTTTGGCCGACAGAGTCATCATCAAGCGCATCGCGGCCGAGGAGACCACCAAGAGCGGCATCATCCTCACCACGGCGGCGCAGGAAAAGCCGCAGGTGTTTGAAGTCATCGAAGTCGGCCCCGGCGGGTTCGTGGACGGCAACGAAGTGGAAATGGTCGTGGAAAAGGGCGACCGCGTGCTGGTCGGCAAATACTCCGGCACGGAAGTCAAAGTCGAGGACGAAGAGCTCACCATCGTCAGACAGAGCGATATCCTCGCCATCGTCGAGTAATCTTAAGGAAGGAAGTTACGCATTATGGCAAAACAGATAGCTTACGGAGAAGATGCCCGCAGGCATCTTGAAAACGGTATCAATCAGCTGGCGGACACCGTCAAGCTGACCATGGGCCCCAAGGGCCGCAACGTCGTGCTCGACAAGAAGTACGGCACGCCCCTCATCACCAACGACGGCGTGACCATCGCCAAGGAGATCGAGCTGGAAGACCCGTTCGACAACATGGGCGCGCAGCTGGTGAAGGAAGTCGCCTCCAAGACCAACGACGTGGCCGGCGACGGCACCACCTCCGCCACCGTGCTGGCGCAGGCCATCATCCACGAGGGCATCAAGAACGTGGCCGCCGGCGCCAACCCCATGATGATGAAAAAGGGCATCCAGAAGGCCACCGAGACCGCCGTGGCCGCCATGAAGGCCAACTCCAAGCCCGTGTCCGGCACCAAGGACATCGCCCGCGTCGGCACCGTCTCCTCCAGCGACGAGACCATCGGCAACCTGATCGCCGAGGCCATGGAGAAGGTCGGCAACAACGGCGTCATCACCGTGGAGGAATCCAAGACCGCCGAGACCTACAGCGAGGTCGTGGAAGGCATGCAGTTCGACCGCGGCTACATCACCCCCTACATGGTCACCGACACCGAGAAGATGGAAGCCGTCCTCGACGACCCCGCCATCCTCATCACCGATAAGAAGATCTCCAACATCCAGGAGGTCCTGCCCGTGCTGGAGCAGGTCGTGCAGGCCGGCAAGAAGCTCCTCATCATCGCCGAGGACGTGGAGGGCGAAGCGCTCGCCACCATCATCCTGAACAAGATCCGCGGCACCTTCACCTGCGTCTGCGTCAAGGCCCCCGGCTTCGGCGACCGCCGCAAGGAGATGCTGAAGGATATCGCCACCCTGACCGGCGGCCAGCTGATCGCCAGCGATCTCGGCATGGAGCTGAAGGAAGCGACGATCGACATGCTGGGCACCGCGAGACAGGTCAAGGTCGCCAAGGAGAACACCATCATCGTCGGCGGCAAGGGCGAGAAGGCCGACATCCAGGCCCGCGTCAACCAGATCAAGGCCGAATACGAAGTCTCCACCTCCCAGTATGACCGCGAGAAGCTGCAGGAACGGCTGGCGAAGCTGGCCGGCGGCGTCGCCGTCATCAAGGTCGGCGCCGCGACCGAGACCGAGATGAAGGAGAAGAAGCTCCGCATCGAGGACGCGCTGAACGCCACCAAGGCCGCCGTTGAGGAAGGCATCGTGGCCGGCGGCGGCACCGCCTACGTCGTGGCCGCCAAGGCCGTCGAGAAGCTGCTGGCCGACGCCAGCGGCGACGAGAAGACCGGCATCGCCAGCGTCGCGAAGGCGCTCGAGGCCCCCATCCGTCAGATCGCCGTCAACGCCGGGCTGGAAGGCGCCGTCGTGCTGGAAAAGGTCAAGAGCAGCGACGACGTCAACTTCGGCTTCAACGCCGCCACCGAGACTTACGGCGACATGATCGAAGCCGGCATCGTGGACCCGACCAAGGTCTGCCGCTCCGCGCTGGAGAACGCGGCCTCCGTCGCCTCCATGGTCCTGACCACCGAGTCGCTCGTGACCGATATCCCCACGCCCCCGGTAACGCCTCCGGCCGGCGGCATGTCCCCCGACATGGGCATGTATTGATAAGCTGAACGGCAAAGAGCCGGCGTCCAACAGGACGCCGGCTCTTTTTTGTTTTTCCATCCGCTACGCATCGAACACGCCGAGGATCACGATACCGACGATCACCAGCGCGATGGCGGCGTAGTGTCTGACGGAGAGCTTCTCCTTCAGGAAAACGCGGCTCCAGACCACGGAGGCCACGCAGTAGGCCGAGATGATGGGCGCGGCCATGGCGACGTGCGCCTCGTCCGCGATGGCGTAGATATATGCGACCTGGCCGACCGTTTCGAACACGGCGCCGACATACTTGGGCGCTTCGCGCTTCGGCAGGAGCCTGTCCTTGCGGATGAGCACCACGTAGACAAACGAGACGACGCCCGCCATCAGGAACGTGAGCTCGTAGGCGGTGTTGGCCGCGTCCTCATCCAGCGTGCGCAGGACGAGAGAGTCGGCAAAGGTGCCGAGCGCGTCCAGCAGGCAGTAGATGATGGGCAGCGCCAGCGCCAGCCACGATTTGGCGTAGCGCCGGTTGGACGCTTCCTGCCGCGCGGCGCGCAGGCCGTCGTCCTCCCGCGCCTCCACGACGCCGAGGGCCACGACGCCGATACAGACGAGGGCCGTGGCCACGAACTGGGCCGGGACCATCTCGCCGGCCGTGCCCGTGATGATGCAGAGCACCGCCACGATGGCGCCGGACGAGTTGCAGATGGGCGAGGAGATGGACAGCTCGATATACCGCAGGCCGAGATAGCCGATGGCCATCGAGGAGATGTAGAGCAGGGACACGGGCAGGTAGGTGATGAACACGTGCAGCGTCACCTCCACCCCGCCGACGACGATCTCCCACGCGGCGTGGAGTCCCATCACCACGCCCACGGCGATCACCATCTTCAGATGGCTGAGCTTATCGTCCTCCCCCGCACAGCCTATCTTGGAAAAAAGGTCGGAGCCGCTCCAGCAGAGGAGCGCCGCTAAAGAAAGCCAAAACCACATTACCTTACTTCTCCATCATGCGTTTTCGAATTTGGCGGCCATGGCCCGCATGCGCGCGATGATGGGCACGCCCACCGGGCAGCGGAACTGGCAGCAGCCGCAGCCGGCGCAGCCGGCCGCGCCGATATCCTGCGCGTCGTACGCCGCCTGTACGTCCGCGTCGGGCACGGAGCCCAGCTGTTCAAAGAGCGCGTTCATGGCCGGGATGTCGATGTCCATGAAGCAGGGCATACACCTGCCGCAGCCGGCGCAGCGCTCCGCATCGCTCGGCCGGAAGATCCGGGCGACGTGCTCAGGCTCCCGCATGGCCGTCCTCCGGCAGTTTGCACACGTCCACCCAGCGCTTCATGCCGGACAGACGCTCCAGCTCCCCGATCGTGAGCTCGGCGGCGCTGTTCGCGCTGCCGCAGGCGGGGAACACCGTCGTGAAGCGACGCAGCGACGCGTCCAGATAGACCGAGACGCCGTCGTTCACCGCGAAGGGGCAGACGCCGCCCACGCCGTGGCCGATGAGCGGCTCCACCGCGTCCGGAGGCAGCATTTTGGCCTTGGCGCCGAAGGTCGCCTTGAACTTCTGGTTGTCCACCTTGGCGTCGCCGGCGGCGACCACCAGGATGGGCCCGTCCGGCAGCAGGAACGAGAGGGATTTGGCGATCCGCCGCCCCTCGCACCCCAGCGCCTGTGCCGCCAGCTCCACCGTAGCGCTGGAGACGTCGAACTCCCGTATCCTGTCCTCCATGCCGAAGCCCCGAAAATAGGCCCGGACTTTTTCGATGGCCATAAAGCACCTCCGTACCATGACATACCGCAGGGCAGTATACCACAGCCGGCAGGGTTTTGCAAAAGGATACCGCCGTTTTTTCGCGTTTTGCCCGAATTTTCTATAAAGGATCTATATTGTTATTGACTTAACAATCTAAATAAAATATAATGTATATAATTTTTTTATGCTTTTTCTTTTTTCGATTTATACTGCTCTGAAGGAGTTTGCCCTATGGACATCAAACAACTGACCTACTTCCTGGCCGTTGCCCGGGCGGAGACGTACTCCCTGGCCGCCAGCAAGCTCTCCGTGTCCCAGCCCGCGCTGAGCATTTCCATCAAAAATCTGGAGGAGGAGCTGGGCGTCAAGCTGTTCTACACCTTCGGCCGGCGGCAGATGCTTACCGACGAGGGCAAGCGGCTGCGCGACGGGGCGCAGAAGCTGCTCGATCTGTACCGCGAGACCATCGAGGGCGTGAAGAGCAGCGACGATACCGGCGCCGGCACCATCACCATCGGTATCCCGCCGCTGGTGGGCACGTTCTATCTGTCCGATCTGATCGTGGACTTCAACAACGTCTACCCCAACATCAAGATCAATCTGGTGGAGTTCGGCGCCCACAAGCTGGACGAGATGCTGAACAACGGCGAGATCGACATCGCCTGCACGCTGAAGACCGTGCGGACGGCGGAATTCGAGTCCATCCCCTTCACGAAGCAGAACAACGTGGCCGTGGTGAACAAAGACCACCGTCTGGCCGACCACTCCACCATCACGCTGGCAGAGCTGAAGGATGACCCCTTCGCCATCTTCAATGACAGCTTCATCCTCTACCACCAGATCATCGCCGGCTGCCACAAGGCGGGCTTCTTCCCGAAGATCGCCCTGCTCACCTCCCAGTGGGATCTGATGGTGGAGATCGCCGCGCACAACCGCGGCATCGCCATCCTGCCCGGGCCCATCGAGACGAAGTACCCCAACCCGGCCGTGCGGTATATCCCCTTCGTGGACGATATGCAGTACTGGGAAGTGGTGCTGGCCTGGAACAAGAAGCGGTACCTCTCCCGCGCCTGCCGTATCTTCCTGCGCCACATGATCCAGAGCCGGCCCGAAGCCCAGAAAACGAAGCTGCCCGACATCCTGCTGGGCGACCTGTAAAGCCAAAAAGAAAAGCGCTCATCCCCGTGGGGATGAGCGCTTTTTTGTTCACGTTATTTCCAGCCCATCTGCTTCTGGTACGCCACGATGGTGGCCACGTTCGCGAATTCGATCTCGTTCATCTGGGCCTCCACCGGCTTGTAGCTGTAGGTGACCGGCGTGTACCACTGCTGGGAATCGAAATACGCCTGGATGGACTCCGTCTTGAAGGTCTTGCCGTGGCGGGCGTAGATCTCGTTCAGGAGCATGTAGCTCTCGTAACGGGTCTTGCCCTCGAGATCCGCCTCCGTGATGAGCGTCGTATCCGACGGGAAGAGATAGTAATTGTTGGGCTTCTCCGCCGGGGCCGTCTCCCCGGACGTCCCGCCGCCCTCGCCCGTTTCGCCTGTCTCGCCTGTTTCACCCGTTTCACCGGACGTTTCGCCGCCGGCGACGGGCTCTGTCGGCGTCGGCTCGACGGGCGGCGTTTCCGGCTTCGGCTCGGGCTTGGGCTCCGGCTTCGGCTGGGGCGCGGGCTCCGGCTCGGGCTCCGGCTGGGGCGCGGGCTCCGGTTCCGGTTCGGGCTCCGGTTCCGGTTCGGGTTCGGGCTCAGGTCCCGGCTCCGGATCGGTGTTGCCGGCCGGCGTCACGACTTCGGGCGTCACGGTCTCCTCCGGCGGCTGGGGCTCCGCCGTCTGCCCGGGCGGCGGAGGCGGCGTTTCCCTGCCGTCCTTATCCCCGCCCAGCGTGGCGATGACCAGCACGGCGGCGGCCACGATGACCGCGGCCAGGATAGCGACCGCGAGCCACGGTTTTTTCTTCTTTTCCGGCGCGGCGGCAGCGGCGGCCTCCGCCCCGCGGACGGCCTCCAGCGCCGAAGCGGCGGCAGCGGCGCGGCGCGGCGCGGCAGGCGCGGCCAGCGCCTCCAGATCGGCCCGCAGGGCGGCGGCGCTGCGATATCGCTCCGCCGGGTCGGCCGCGGTGGCCCGGGCGATGACGGCGGCCAGCGCGGGCGGGAGCTCCCGCCCCTCCGCAAGAGTGCAGCCGCCGGCCGCGTATTTCATGACCATGCCCAGCGAATAGATATCCGACGCGGGCGTGTATTTCTTCTCCTCATCCAGCTCCGGCGCGTCATAAGGCGTGCGCTCCACGCGGAAAACGCCGGACCCGGCCTTTTCCAGGCACCGCTTCACCCCGAGATCGGCCAGCGCGAAAGCGCCGGTATCCGTCACGAGGACGTTTTCCGGCTTGATATCGCCGTGGGTCACGCCGAAATCCTCGCACTTCTCCAGCGCGAGGCAGAGCTCCGCGCCGAGACGCGCGGCCTCCTCCGGCGAGGCCGGTTCCTTTTCATAGTAGACGGCCAGCGGCGTGAGCAGCGGCAGGCGCATATAGCCCACCCAGCCGGCGTCGCCGTCGTTCTCCCGCACGATGAAGCTGTCCGGCTCCGCCAGCGGCGCGTCCGCCAGCGACTTGTGCATGGCGATCTCCCAGGAGAGGTCGTTTTTGAACTTGCCGAAGTACATCCGCAGGGCTTCCTCGCTGACCTTGCTGCCCTTGGCCTCCAGCAGCGTTTCATCCGAGGGCGGCATTTTGATGATCTTCGCCGCGGCGTAGACGTCCTGGCCGTCCAGCGTGCTCTTCAGCAGCCAGACCTTGCCGAACGCCCCCTCGCCAAGCGGGCCTTCCACGGACCAGCCGGGCCATATTTTTTCGATAGTCGCATGTTCCATAGTCGTTTCCTCTCAAAAAACGCGTCCTGTCCGCTTCCTTAAAACAGGGAGATCTGGCTCGTATCCGTCAGCCCGTCCAGCGCGCCGAGGCTTTTGAGCTGCTCCACGTGCGCCCGGGACAGCTTCGGGCAGCTGTCGGAAAGCTCCTCGATGGAGATGAACTGCCGGCCCTGCCGTTTTTCCGCCAGGTCGTAGGCCGCCGCCTCCCCCAGACCGGAGACCGCCACGAAGGGCGGCCGCAGGCCGTGCTCCGTCAGCAGGAACTTGACGGGGTCCGACTTGTAAAGGTCGATGTTCTCGAACTCCAGCCCGCGCAGACGGAACTCGTAGCACGCCTCCAGCGTGGTGAGCAGGTCCTCGTCCTTGGCGGTGGCGTCCGGCGCGTCCTGGAGCTCCCTGATCTTCGCCCGCAGGGCCTCCACGCTCCGCGTCATGAGCTCCGCGTCGAAGGCGTCCTTCTGGCTGCGGCGGTAGAAATAGGCGCTGTAGTACTCCTTCGGATAATGCACCTTGAACCAGGCGATACGGAAGGCCATCATCACGTAGGCCACCGCGTGCGCCTTGGGGAACAGATACTGGATCTTGCGGCAGGATTCGATGTACCACTCGGGCACGCCCAGCGCCCGCATGGCCGCCTCCTGCTCCTCCGAGAGGAGCTTGTTCTTTTTCCGCACGGTCTCCATGATCTTGAAGGCCTTGCGGTCCTCCATGCCGCGCGCGATCAGATAGAGCATGATATCGTCGCGGCAGCCGATGGTCTCCTTGACGCCGGCCACGCCGGAGGTGATCAGATCCTTGGCGTTGCCCAGCCACACGTCCGTGCCGTGGGAGAAGCCGGAGAGGCGGAGCAGCGTGTCGAAATCCTTCGGCTGGGTGTCCACCAGCATCTGGCGGGTGAAGCCCGTGCCGAACTCCGGGATCCCGATGGTGCCGGTCTTGCCGATGATGGGGTCGTCGTCCCCGATCCCCAGCGGCTCCGGCGAGCGGAAGATACGCATGGTGTCCGGGTCGTCCAGCGGGATCTTCCGCGCGTTGACGCCGGTCATATCCTCCAGCATTTTGATCATGGTGGGGTCGTCGTGGCCCAGCTCGTCCAGCTTGAGGAGGTTGTCCTCCATGCAGTGATATTCAAAATGGGTGGTGACGATATCCGTGTCCGGATCGTCCGCCGGGTGCTGCGCCGGACAGAAATCGGTGATCTCCATGTCCTGCGGGATGACGACGAGGCCGCCCGGGTGCTGGCCCGTGGTGCGCTTGACGCCCACGCAGCCCGCCGCGAGACGGGCCTCCTCCGCCCGGGAGACGGCCCGGCCGGTCTTTTCCAGGTATTTCTTCACGTAGCCGTACGCCGTCTTTTCCTTCAGCGTGCCGATGGTGCCGGCGCGGAACACGTGGTCGGCGCCGAAGAGCTCCGTCGTGTAGCGGTGGGCGTTCGCCTGGTACTCGCCGGAGAAGTTGAGGTCGATATCCGGCACCTTGTCGCCCCCGAAGCCGAGGAACGTCTCGAAGGGGATATCGAAGCCGTCCTTATCGTACGGCGCGCCGCAGACGGGACAAGGCTTGTCCGGCAGGTCCGCGCCGCAGCCGTAGCTGCCGTCCGTCACGAACTCCGTGTGATGGCACTGCGGGCAGCGGTAATGCGGCGGCAGGGCGTTGACCTCCGTGATACCGGAGAGGAACGCCACGACCGAGGAGCCCACGCTGCCCCGGCTGCCCACGAGATAGCCGTGGGCCAGGGAGTCCGCCACCAGCTTCTGGGCGGTCATGTAGATGACGTCGTAATGCTGGCCGATGATGTCGCCGAGCTCCGTTTCCACGCGCTTCGTCACGAGCTCCGGCGGCTCGTCGCCGTACAGCTCGCGCATGCGGCCGTAGACCAGATCGCGCAGCTGGCCGGCGGAATTTTCGATCTTCGGGGCGAAGAGCGTCTTCGCCGGAGGCAGCGGACGCACCGCCTCGCAGGCGTCGGCAATGGCGCGGGGATTGGCGACGACCACCTCGTGCGCCTTGGCCGCGCCCAGATACGCGAACTCGTTCAGCATTTCGTCCGTCGTGCGGAAATAGAGCGGCAGGGGCTTGTCCGCGTCGTCGAACTCCTTCGCCGTCAGCAGGATGTGGCGGAAGATCTCCTCCTCCGGGTCTAAAAAGTGCACGTCCCCCGTGGCGCAGACGGGCTTGCCCAGCTCCTCCCCCAGCTCCACGACGCGGCGGTTGAAGTCGCGCAGCTCCTCCTCGTCGGCGGCCTTGGGCTTTTCGCCGGCCAGCAGGAACAGGTTGTTGGCGAGGGGCTGGATCTCCAGATAATCGTAAAAGGACGCGATCCGGCGCTGCTCCGCGCGGCTGCGGTGGTCCACGACGGCGCGGAACACCTCTCCCGCTTCGCAGGCGGAGCCGATGAGGAGCCCCTCCCGGTAGGTCATGAGCAGGCTCTTCGGGATGGTGGGATAGCGCTTCAGATGCTCCAGATAGCTCTTCGTCACGATACGGTAGAGGTTTTTGAGGCCGGCCTGGGTCCTGGCCAGGATGCAGATATGCTGGGGACGCATGCGGCGGCCGTAAGCCGCCTCCCGCCGGAGCGGGCGTATGTACTCGTTCACGCCGGAGAGCGCCGCGACGCCGGCCCGGCGCATCTCCTCAAAAAGACGCAGCAGGATGAGCCCGCAGGTGACGGCGTCGTCCGTGGCGCGGTGGTGCTCGAAATCCGGCAGCTCCAGCGCACGGGCCACCGTGTCCAGGCGGTGGTTCTTCAGCTCCGGCCGCATGGCCTGCGCCAGCGCCAGCGTGTCGACGTAGACGGGGTCGAAATCCATGCCGTGCCGGCGGCACGCCTCGTCGATGAAACCGATGTCGAAGGCGGCGTTGTGGGCGGCAAGGGGCACGTCCTCCGCAAAGGCCAGGAACTGGCGGATGGCCTCCTCCTCGCCCGGGGCGTCCGCCACCATCTCGTCCGTGATGCCCGTGAGGCGGGTGATCTCCGCCGAGATGTGGCGCTCGGAGTTTACATAAGTATGGAACGTCTCGATCTGACGGCCGCCTCGAAAGAGGACGGCGCCGATCTCCGTGATCCGCTCGCGGCGGGAATCGAGGCCCGTCGTTTCGATATCGAAGGCGACGATACCGCCGTCCAGCGGCTCGTCCGACGAGCCGGAAACGGCGACGCGATCGTCGACGTCGTTGACATAATATCCCTCTATGCCGTAGAGGACCTTGATCTTGTCCCCCGCGGCCTTCATGGCGTCGGGGAACGCCTGGCAGCCGCCGTGGTCCGTGATGGCGATGGCCGGATGGCCCCAGCTGACGGCGCGCTCCACAAGGTCGGCCACGTCCGTCACGGCGTCCATGGCGGACATGGAGGTGTGGAGATGGAGCTCCACGCGCTTGTCCTCCGCCGTGTCGGCGCGGGGCGGCTTCGCCTCCGCCTCCGCGATACCGCGGGGCGTCAGCGTAAGGTCGCCGTCAAAGCGGCTGAAGCCCACGGTGCCGGAAACGGTGAGGCACATGCCCGGCTGGATGGAGCGGGCGGGGGCCTTCAGCTCCTCCTCCGTGATGAAGCGGGAGACGCGGACGGAGTTGGTGCCGTCCGTCATATCGAAGCAGAGCAGATGGGCACCGCTTTTCTGGATGTCGCGGCTGGTGACGGAGAAGACCGTCCCCTCGACGGTGACGTTGCCGGCGTCGAGGTCGACCTCCGCCATGGGGATGACTTTCCCGCTGACGCGGCCGAAGATCGTTTTGCCCTTTTTGGCCGCGGCGGCGCCGCCGGAGGCGGCCTTTTTCGGCTTCGGCGCGGCGGAGGCGGCGTACACCGGCGAAACGCTGACGCGCTTGAGGCCGTAGGCCTGCGCCAGCGCCTCCTCCAGCGCGCTGACGCGCACCGGCGGGACGGGCGCGGCGAACGACGCCAGCAGCTCCATCGTCATTTGTTTTTCGTTCACCGTGGCCGAAAGGACCACGGCGTTTTTCACGATCCCGTCGAAGGGCCCCTCCGCCAGGAAGGGGAACATCTCCAAGAACGGGACTTTGCCGTCCGCCATGCCGTTACTTCTCCCAGATCAGTTTCATAAGCTCGTCCGCAAGGGACGCGTAAGGTACCTTTTTCACGATCTGCCCTTTTCGGAAGAGCAGGCCCTCGTCCCTGCCGCCGGCCACGCCGAAATCGGCGGCCGCGGCCTCCCCGGGACCGTTCACCGCGCAGCCCATCACCGCCACGGTGATGTCGCGGTCGACGCCGGCGAGCCGCCGCTCGACCTCCTGCGCGAGGGCGATGAGGTCGATCTGCGTCCGGCCGCAGGTGGGACAGGAGACGAGCCGCACGCCGCCCGCGCGCGCGCCGGCCGCCTTCAAAATGGCGAGGCCGGCCTCGACCTCCCGCTCCGGCTCCGCCGTCAGCGAGACGCGCACCGTGTCGCCGATACCGTCCAGCAGCAGCGCGCCGATGCCCACGGCGGAATTCACCGTGCCGCGGAACGCCGTGCCCGCCTCCGTCACGCCCAGGTGGAGCGGATAGTCGCAGGCGGCCGCCACGAGGCGGTACGCCTTGACCGTATCCTGCACGGAGGAGGACTTGACGGAGATACAGATAGCGCCGAAGCCGAACTCCTCCAGCATGGCGGCCTGCGTCAGCGCGCTTTCGCAGAGCGCCGCCGGCGCAGCGCCGCCGTATTTGGCCAGCAGGCCCTTTTCCAGGCTGCCGCCGTTGACGCCGATCCGGATGGGCACGCCCCGCTCGCCGCAGGCGCGGGCTACCTCCCGCACGCCTTCGCGGGAGCCGATGTTGCCGGGGTTGATCCGTATTTTATCCGCCCCCGCGTCCAGCGACGCGAGAGCCAGCTTATAGTCGAAATGGATGTCCGCCACCAGCGGCAGAGAAACGCGCTTTTTGATGGCGGCGATGGCCTGAGCGGCCTCCCGGTCGGGCACGGCCACGCGCACGATATCGCAGCCCGCGGCGGCCAGGCGCTCTATCTGCGCCGCGGTGGCCTCCACGTCCCGGGTGGGCGTTGTGCACATGGACTGGACCGTGACCGGCGCGCCGCCGCCGATGGCGACGCCCCCCACGGTGATCTGTCTCGTCATACCGTTATCCTCACGAAATGATCTTCGCGATGTCGTTGAACATCACGTAGCCCATCAGCGCCAGCAGCAGCACGAGGCCCGCCGCGTGGATATACCCCTCATACTTCGGGTCCACGCGCCGGCCGATGAGCTTTTCGATGACCAGCGTGACCAGCAGCAGGAACACACGCCCGCCGTCCAGCGCGGGGATGGGCAGCATGTTCATGACCGCGAGGTTCACGGCGATGAACGCCGCGAGGCTGGCGATGCTCGACGCCGCGGCGCTTTTCGTGGGCGCGGATTCGCCCACGTCGTTGATGGTGTCCACGATGCCCACGACGCCGGAGAGGTCCTTGACCCCCACGCGGCCCGCCACCAGATCGGACAGGCTCATCCAGACGAGGCGGACATAGTTGAACGCCGAATAGAACGAATAGTGCAGCTTCACCCCCACGGTGGCGGGCACCACGTTGAACGTGAGCCCGTAGCGGTAGGTCGTGACGCCGTTTTCCTCATAATGCTCCGGCTGCAGGGCGTAATCCTTCAGCAGCACCTTTTCGCCGTCCCGACGGACCAGCACGTCGGCCCGGCCGTCCGTGCGGGACATGTAGGTGGTGAAATCCCCGGCGTAGTAGACGCCGTGGCCGTCGATACTGAGCACGGTGTCGCCCACGGCGATGCCGCCCTCCGCGTATTTGAAGCCGTCCACCAGCTCCACCACCGTCGTGCCGGCGACGCCCTTGATGCCCACGCTGAGTATCAGGATGACCAGCAGGCCGATGAGGAAGTTGGAGAGCGAGCCCGCGATGAGGATGACGATACGCTTCAAGGGCGACTGGGCAGAAAAGGCACGGGGGTCGTCCGTCTCCTCATCCTCCCCTTCCATGGCGCAGTAGCCGCCGACGGGGAAGGCGCGGAGGGCGTAGAGCGTCTCGCCCTTCTGCTTTTTCAAAAGGGCGGGGCCCATGCCGATGGAAAACTCGTTCACGCGCACGCCGCAGAGCTTCGCCGCCGTGAAGTGGCCAAGCTCGTGGGTGGCGATGAGCACGCCGAAGATGAGGATCGCGATGATGATATACATAGCTGCCGCCTTATCAGATGATCAGAACGCGGGGAACGCGTTGAAGAGCATGAGCACCACGGGGCCCGTGAAGATCATGCTGTCGAACCGGTCAAGCATACCGCCGTGGCCGGGCATGAGGTTGCCGTAATCCTTGATCCCGCTCTGCCGCTTGACGACGGAGAACGCAAGATCGCCGAGCTGGGTCATGACGTTGCCGGGAACCACATAGAGCAGCAGACGGCTGAAATCCACCGTCAGCCCCGCCGCGCTCCGCACGACGGCCCCGAATATCAGTATGCCGGCGACGCCGCCGATTATGCTGCCGACAAAGCCCTCCAGCGACTTGTTGGGGCTGGCCTTCAGCACGCCCTTATGACGGCCGAAGGCGCGGCCGATGAAATAAGCGCCGCTGTCGGACACGGCCGTGATGACGAAGGCCATGACGATGATAAGGCTGCCGTGCTCCTTCGCCATCATGGACACCAGCGCGGAAAGGCACATCGGCACCAGCAGACCGCCGAAAAAGCCGGCGAACACCGACGACACGGCCACCTGGCGCGCGCCGCCGTAAGAAAACACGGCCTCGGCGAAAAGCGCCGCCATCAGGAACATGAGGCAGATCTTGACCGTCAGCTCCCCGACGCCGAAGAAAACGCCCAGCGGCACGGCCGCGGCCGTCAGCATGGGCCAGACGTACAGGCGCACGTTCTCGTTCCCGCCCACGGCCCGCATGAGCTCGAACGCGCCCACGCAGGCGATGGCCGCCACCGCGGCGGCCAGGCACACCGGCGGCAGGAAAAAGAGCAGCGCCGTCAGGATGGCGATGAGGATCACCGCCACGATCACTCTTGTTTTAAGCATTGTCCGTCACGCCTCCGTAGCGTCTGTCCCGACCGTGGTAATAGGCGATGGCCCGATCGAGGTCCTCCGCGGTGAAATCCGGCCACAATACGTCCGTAAAATAAAACTCCGCATAGGCGAGCTGCCACAGCAGAAAGTTGGAAAGCCGCGTCTCCCCGCCCGGCCGTATCAGCAGGTCCGGATCCGGGATACCGGCGGAGTCCATATAAGCGGAAAGGCTCTCCTCCGTGAGGGGGGCCCTGTCGTCCGTCTGCGCCCAGCGGCGCGCCGCGCGCACGATCTCGTCCCGGCCGCCGTAGTTCAGGCAGATGTTCGCCTGCAGCCCGCCCGCGATGGTGCGGGAAATGGCGTCCGTCTCGTCGATGAGGGCGCGAAGGCGCGGGGAGAGACGGCTCAGGTCGCCGAAAAAGCGAAGGCGCACGCCCTCCCGCCGCATGGAGTCGATCGCCTCATGCAGGTATTTTTCCAGCAGGCCCATGATGGCGTCCACCTCCGCCGCGGGCCGCTTCCAGTTCTCCGTGGAAAAGGCGTAGACCGTCAGATACTCCACGCCCAGCTGGTTGCAGCGGGTGGCGATGCGGCGGAACGTCTCCGCCCCGGCGGCATGGCCCGCCGTGCGGGGCAGGCCCCGCCGCGTGGCCCAGCGGCCGTTGCCGTCCATGATGATCGCGATATGGCGCGGCGGCGATACTGCCGCCGCGCCCTCTTTCACAGAACCCATCGTTCGCGTTTATATCTCCAGCAGTTCTTTCTTCTTGCCGTCCACGACCTTGTCGACTTCCTTGATGAAATCGTCGGTCATCTGCTGCATGTCCTTCTCGATATCCTTGTAATCGTCCTCGGTGATCTCCGACGCCTTCTGCTGCTTCTTGAACTTTTCGATGGCGTCGCGGCGGATGTTGCGGACGGCGACCTTGGACTCCTCGCCGTACTTCTGCACCTGCTTGATGAGCTCGTTGCGGCGCTCCTCCGTCAGCTGGGGGAACACGAGGCGCAGGGCGCGCCCGTCGTTCTGGGGATTGATGCCGAGATCGGAGCTCTGGATCGCCTTTTCGATGGCCTTCAGCATGCTGGCGTCCCACGGCTGGATGAGCAGCGTGCGGGCGTCCGGCGTGGCCACGGAGCCGATCTGGTTGATGGGCGTGGGGACGCCGTAATAGTCGACGCGCAGCCGGTCCAGCACGGAGGGGTTGGCCTTGCCCGCGCGGACGGACGAGAACTGGACCTTCAGCGCCTCGATGGTCTTGGTCATTTTCTCGTGGTATTCTTCGTAGGTCTTGTCACCGGTGTACATTGTCGTTCCTCCTTATGATTCCACTACCGTGCCGATCTTTTCGCCCATGATGGCACGCTTGATATTCCAGGGGTCCTTCAGCGCGAACAGCAGGACCGGTATCTTGTTGTCCATGGACATGGACGTGGCCGTGGAGTCCATCACCGCCAGGTGCTCCTGCAGCACCTCGTCATAGGTGATGTGGTCGAACTTGACGGCCTTGGGATCCTTCTTCGGGTCGGCGCTGTAAACGCCGTCCACGTTCTTGGCCAGCAGGATCACGTCGGCATTGATCTCCGCCGCGCGCAGCGCCGCAGCCGTGTCCGTGGAGAAATAGGGGCTGCCCGTGCCGCAGCCGAAGATGACGACGCGGCCCTTTTCCAGATGGCGCACCGCCTTCAGCCGTATGTAAGGCTCCGCCACGGCGCGGATCTCCAGCGCGGTCTGGACCCGGACCTCCACGCCCGTCTGCTCCAGCACCTCCGCCATGGCGAGACAGTTCATCACCGTGGCCATCATGCCCATCTGGTCCGCCCGGCTGCGCTCCATCCGGCCGCCGCCGTCCTTGACGCCGCGCCAGAAGTTGCCGCCGCCCACGACGATGCCGATCTGCACGCCGCAGTCCACGCAGTCCTTGATGACCTCCGCCACGCTCTTGATGATCTCAAAATCGAGGCCGAAGCCCTTTTCGCCGGCCAGCGCCTCGCCGGAAAGCTTGAGCAGCACGCGCTTGTATACCGGGGTCGCCGTCTTGTCCATAAACCGATCCTCCGTCCTGTTTTTTCGCATACTCTGTCATTGTATCATTCCCTATTTTAATATAGTTCAGGACAAATTGGAATAGGGTACGGCAAAAAATTTTGCCGCCGCCAGCTGCGGCCCCATCCAAGGATTACCGCTTCCTTTCGGCGCGGCGGAGCGCTATAATCACCGTATACGGAGGCCGCCATGGAGATCTATCACCTTTCGCCGCGCTCGTCAGCGGTTTACATAACAACAGAAGAGCTGGCGGAGCGCGCGCTGACGCCGGAGACGGTGGACGGCGCGGCGGCGCTGGCGCTGACCGGGACGGCGGGCGGCGCGTCCGCGACGGTGGAGGCCTTTCCCGGGCGGGACGGGCTGCTGCTCTTCCTGCGGCGGGACGCGGAGCCGCTCTACTTCGTCTTCCGGGAGCTGAACAGCCTCATCGCCGCCGCGGCAGCGGCGCCGCGGACGGCGGGCTCCGCTCTCTATCTGCTGGACGGGCGGTTCCTGCTGGAGGTCCGGACGGAGGACGGCGCGGCGGACGGGCTCGCCGCGTTCGGGACGCGCCTCGCGGCGCCGCCGGGCTTTGCCCCCTATCTGCGGGAACACGGGCGCCCGCTGCTGCCCGGGGACGCGCTCGCCGCGCTGCGGGCGTATTTCGACAGCTAAATCACTTGCTTTCCTGCGCGGGATTTGGTACTATAAAACAGCAGGAAAAACGACGCGCGGCACACCCTGCCGCGCGATCTTTTTGGAAGGGAGGGGACCGGGTTGCCGAAAACGGCCGGCGTCAAGACCATCGCCCAGAACCGCAAGGCTTTTCACGACTATTTTATCGACGAGCGCTTCGAGGCCGGGATCGAGCTGTTCGGCACGGAGGTCAAATCCGTCCGCGGCGGCAACGTCAACCTGAAGGACTCCTTCTGCGCCGTCAAAAACGGCGAGCTCATGCTCTACGGCATGCACATCTCCCCCTACGAAAAGGGCAACATCTTCAACCGGGAGCCCATGCGGCCGCGGCGGCTGCTGATGCATAAGCGGGAGATCCTGCGGCTCGGCGCGCGTCTCGCCCAGGACGGCATGGCGCTCATCCCGCTCTCCGTCTATCTGAAGGACGCGCGGGTGAAGGTGGAGCTGGGCCTCGCGCGGGGCAAAAAGCTCTACGACAAGCGGGAGGCCGCGGCCGCGCGCGACGCGAAGCGCGAGATGGACCGCCATCTCAAGGACCGCGCATAAGGGCACAACGGGCGGCGACGCCCTGTCAAATCACAAAAGAAAAGGAAGAGATACCATGGCTGACAACGAAAACCCCATCGTGACCATCGAAATGGAGGGCGGCGGCATCATCAGGATCGAGCTCCGGCCCGATGTGGCGCCCATCTCCGTATGCAACTTCATCAGTCTCATCAACGAGGGCTTTTATGACGGGCTCATTTTCCACCGCGTCATCAAGGACTTCATGATCCAGGGCGGCGACCCCGACGGCAACGGCATGGGCGGCCCCGGCTACTGCATCAAGGGCGAGTTCAGCGCCAACGGCGTGCCCAACAGCCTGAAGCACGTGCGCGGCACGCTGTCCATGGCCCGCACGCCGGTGCCCGATTCCGCCGGCAGCCAGTTCTTCATCGTCCACGCCGACAGCGATTTCCTGGACGGCCAGTACGCCGCTTTCGGCACCGTCATCGAGGGGATGGACGTCGTCGACGCCATCGCCGAGACGCGCACCGATTACAACGACCGGCCCAGAACGGAGCAGCGCATGAAGAAGGTCACGGTGGAGACCTTCGGCATCGACTACGCCGAGCCGGAAAGACTGTGAGCATCGCCGTCATCACCGGCGCGTCCTCCGGGCTCGGCATGAAGTTCGCCGACCACATCGCGGCGCTTTTCCCCGAGGTGGACGAGCTGTGGCTCACGGCGCGGCGCGCCGACAGGCTGGAGGCGTACGCCGCGGACGCAGGGCTGAAGGCCGTCCCGCTCCCGCTCGATCTGACGGACGAGCGGGACGTGAACGCCCTCGCCCGACGGCTCCATGAGCGGGACTCTGAGGTGGCTCTGCTCATCAACTGCGCCGGGTGCGGGTATCTCGGCGACGTGGCGGAGCTGGACCGGACGCTGATGGAGCGCTGTATCGATCTCAACGTGCGCGCGCTGACGTCCGTGACCGCCGCCGTCCTGCCCTACATGGCCGACGGCGGGCGAATCGTGAACGTGTCGTCCATCGCCTCGTTCTGCCCCAACCCGCGGATGACGGTCTACGCCTCCACCAAGGCGTACGTGACGTCCTTCTCGCTGGGGCTGCGGGACGAGCTGCGGGAGCGGCACATCAACGTGACGGCCGTGTGCCCCGGGCCGATGGACACGGAATTTCTGGATGTGGGCAATATCAAGGGCAACTCGCCGATGTTCGCGTCGCTCCCCTACTGCGACCCGGACAAGGTCGCGCGCGGCGCGCTGAAGGCCGCCCGGGCCGGCCGCGCCGTCTATACGCCTACGGCGTTTTATAAATTTTACCGTTTCGCGGCGAAGATCGTGCCGCATTCCCTGCTTGTCAAGATGGTCAGAACGTGATATAGTAATGGCCCCACGGTGCAAGTAAACGCGTTCGCGCTGGCGCGGACGCGAGACTTAGCGGAGCTTGCGCCATGGCAGCGTCAGGATCGAGGGGCAAACCAGCGAAGCGTTTGCGCCTCGAAGAGGAGGCGCAGCGGAGCGAGCGAGCGTTCGCGCTGGCGCGGACGCGAGACTTAGCGAAGCTTGCGCCATGGCAGCGCCAGGATCGAGGGGCAAACCAGCGAAGCGTTTGCACCTCGAAGAGGAGGCGCAGCGGAGCGAGCGAGCGTTCGCGCTGGCGCGGACGCGAGACTTAGCGAAGCTTGCGCCGACGACGGGGGCGTACCGGTTTCGACGGGGACCCGGAAGTCTGAACAGCGGGCGGTGGCGCCTGGCCACCTTAAAACGGGCAACTTATAAATTAAAGAACAACGACAACGTAGTTCTTGCCGCTGCGTAAGCAGTGACCGTCCCCTCCGGGAGGGCCACGGCCCGGAAGCGGGGCGTCGACAAGTGGCGTCCGTGCGTGCGCAAAGCTTTGAGCGCACCATGCATCATGAAGCTACCGAGCGTACAGGACTGACGGCTGACCTGTACGTAAGGGAATCTTTAACAACCGTCTGCGCCCGGAGAAGTTCAGGTGGATGAGTCTTCGGACAGGGGTTCAACTCCCCTCGCCTCCACCAGGAAGGATTGCTGTTTTCATAAAAACAGCAATCCTTTCCCCCCGAATATCCCGGGTCGGGAGCCCCCGGTCTTGATTTGAAAAAACTGTCATGATACCCGCATTGTGTTCTATACTGGTATGGCCTTTTATCTTGTGATGAACGGCGACGCTGCTGACGCCGGTCTTATACTATGGTAATGCCCACAATAAGAGGATCGGATAATCGTATGAAGAAATGTTTTATGCATCTGCTGCCTGCATTTCTGCTTCTCCTGTCCGCCTTTCCTGTTTTTGTGCAGGAGGCGCACGCAGCGTCCTACATGAGCAACAAGACCGAGATCCCGGTGGATCTTGAGGTCTCCGGCGCCGAAGCCCTGTGCCAGACAGACGACGGATATATCTGGATAGCCCAGTACTCCGGACTGACATGCTATGACTCAAAGGAATTCAAGACGTACAAAAGCTTTGAATTTGAGGGCCAGGACTATACCGTCATCAATGTGCGCGCGCTTGCAGCCAAGGGAAACACTCTTTACATAGCCACCTCCGAACACGTCTATGTCCATCAGGACAGTCATTTCGAGCCCCTGATCATGGACGCAGGCGTCATCACCGACCTCGTTCTGGACGAAACGAACGACCTGCTGTATATCTCCACCCAGGACAAGGGCGGGATCATCTATGATATCGCCGCCGGCACCAAGAGCACCATCCCCGGAACGGAAGGCACGATCGTCCGCGACGTCGCCTTTTACGCCGAGGGCGAAAATTATTACTACCAGGCAGAAGAAGGCGTCTACGACAAGAACGGAAAAGAGATCCTGGAGAACTCCAGGATCCTCGAGATCTATTCCTATGGCACGACGCTGTTCATGGCGGAGGACAGCGGCATCATCTACAGGTACGACATGAAAACGGGAAGGACGCTCGACGCCATCACCATTCCCGATCAGGTCAACAAGCTGCTGTATTCCGAGGAGGACCGGATCCTGTTCGTTGCCTGCGAGAAGAACGGCATATACTGCGTCGATCTCAGTGAAAAAGAGCCCGTCATCACGCTGGCCGGTGATCTTGAAAACAAGAGCCAGCTCGTCGACCTGATGATCGACTATGAGGGAAATCTCTGGGTGGCGTCGCACTATATCGGCGCTTCCGGCGTTTCCATCATCACAAGGAACGCTTTGTCAGAGCTGCTTTATGACGACCAGATCTGGCAATCCCTTAACGCGCCGCCGGCGTTCGACAGAAACGTCTACGCCGTTGAGAGATACGGCGATATCCTGTACATCGTCGCCGCTATGCGCATCTACAGGTTTGACATGATCAATAGCGAGATCCTGCCGGACAACATCATCATGCAGACCATCGACGAATACGCCGAGGCAAAGACGCGGGAAGGCCAGGCCCAGGGGGACAGCAGTTTCCAGTTCACCTACGCCCCGAAGGACGTCGAGATATTCAGAGACAAGATCTATTTCGCCGTTTCCGGCATCGGCCTCATCGAGTACGACCCGGCTTCGGAAGAGATCTTCGTTTATGACCTCGACTATATCAGCAGTCATCTCGGGACCCTTGTCGATGATCCGGATATCTCGCTGACGAATTCCATCCGTTCGATGCGCAGCTTTGACGATCACCTGGTCCTCGGCTATGCCAGAGGGATCATGCGCTTTGACGGCACTTTGTTCTCCGTCATGAATATCGGCTCCAATGTGTTGTATATCAACAAGACCAAGGACGGAAAGATCATGTTTGACAGGACGCAGGGCCTGTTCGTCATTGACGATGATTTCACCACCGTGACGGAGATCCCGACGGAAAAGGAGATCACAGGCAACCGCCTGAAATTCCTCGTGGACGGGGACGATCTCTACTACACGCTGAACAGCCGCCTTTTCAGAACGGACGGGAACGGCACTTCCGAGGAGATCACGATCCCTTACATCAAGGGCTCCATCGTTGAGCTTGCCAAGATCAAGGCCAGCGAAGTAAACGGAAGGCCCGAATACAAATATGTCATCGGAAGCCAGACCCAGCTCTATATCGCCGATTCGCTCGAAGGAGACCGTCTGACCGATTACGAATCCTACGACGCGACCAACGGCCTGCAGCCCATCATAGCCAACACATCCGGTTACTATGATGAATCGGAACAGAAATACTACCTGCAGTCTACGAACGGCATCTTCGTCTATGACTTCAATCTGACAAGAGACGTCCCGCCTCCCGTCAAGATCGCCATATCCTCTGTGGATCTCGACGGCATCCATTCCTACGGGGATACCATCAGCATCGGGAAGGACGTATACCGTGTCGCTTTCAATTTCTCCGTGCTGGGCTTCCGCCCGAACAACGGGTACACCACCTATTACAAGCTGGACGGCATCGACGACGGTTTTACCTCCTATACGGACGATAACCGGAGCATTTACTACACGAACCTCCGCGGCGGGAGCTATGACTTCCAGATCTATGTGACGGACGAATACGGGCAGGAGTCCAATCACATACAAATCCATCTCGATAAGGAGAAGAAATTCTTTGAACAGTGGTGGTTCTGGGTCATCGTCTCTGTTGTCGGGGCGGCGCTGCTCTTCCTTGTCTCGTTCCTGATCATCCGCAACAAGACCAGGCAGTCTTTGAAACGCCAGCTGGAATACAAGAAAATAACGCTGGAATCGATCCAGGCCATCGCCCGGACCATCGACGCCAAGGACGAATACACCAACGGCCATTCGATCCGCGTGGGTTATTATTCCAAAGTCATTGCGGAAAACATGGGGATGAGCTCCGACGAGGTCGATAACATTTACTACATCGCCCTGCTGCACGACATAGGAAAGATCGCGATCCCGGACAGGATCCTCAACAAGCCGGGAAGGCTGACCGACGATGAATTCAAGGTGATGAAGAGCCATACGTCCCGCGGGGCCGGGATACTGAAGGGCATCTCGACCATTCCGCAGATCATCGAGGGCGCGAAATCCCATCACGAGAAGTATGACGGATCGGGCTATCCCGAAGGTCTCAGCGGCGAGAGCATCCCGTTCGTGGCAAGGATCATCTGCTGCGCAGACTGTATCGACGCCATGGCCTCGAAGAGGGTCTACAAGGAGCCGTTTGCTCTGGATGTCATCATCAAAGAGTTTGAGCGCTGTTCGGGGACCCAGTTCGACCCGGAGATCGGCAAAGTCGTCATCGACCTGATGATGACCGGAAAACTGCAGCCGTATGTGGATGAAAACACCTATCTCGGCAGCGATGGCAAAACGCACAGGATCAGAAAGGGCGAGGATCCGCAGGCTGTATAGCACGCGCGGCGTCTTCGCAGTATATACCCCCCCTGACAAACGGGCATCAAAAAGTCCCCTTTCCGGTAAGGAAAGGGGACTTTTTCTGCCGCGAAACACGTTTTATTGGAGCGGGACCGTCCTTCTCCTCTCGATCCCCGTTTCCCTGTAATACTTTTCTTTTTCGGCGTACATATCCGCATCCGCCAGCCGTTCGAGGTCGTCGACCGTCGCGCCGGGGCTGTCTTTACAGGCCGCATATCCGACGGACATGGTGAGCGCGCCCGCATAGACCCCATGCCATCCCGCCGCTTTTTCCCTGATCGTGCGGCGCAGGTCCTCCGGCGCGTCTGTACGAACGATCGCCATGAATTCGTCGCCGCCGGTCCTGTAGGGCTTCCCGCCGTTCCCGACAGACAGCGCCAGACAATCCGCCGCGCCCTTGATCAGTTCGTCGCCCGCGGCGTGTCCCATGGTGTCGTTCGCCGTCTTTAACCCATTCACATCAACGGAAAACAGCACAAAATCCTCCGGCAGCGCGCCGCCGCGATACGCGGCCAGATCTTCTTCATAACATCTGCGGTTGAAAAGCCGCGTCATTTCATCCGTCATGGAGATCCGGATCAGGCGCTCCTCCCGCCGCTTTTCCTCATCCACGTTCCGGATCGTGTAAATGACGATGTCCGGGACGCCGTCCGGAGCGGACTCCACGGTGATGTACTGCGCCCGGAACCAGCCGGAAACGATGTCGATGAAATCCGCGCTGATGAGCTTTTTACCGGTGAGCCGCTCCCTTACGGTCGTGATGTTCGTAAACGTCAGGAACCTTTCGAGCTGGTCCGGCATGACCTGACGCATGAGCCGCTGATTCATGAGCGTATGCGTCTGCGAGCTCATGTCGATCCCGTGCTTCTTCTGCTCCGCGTCCCGCAGCGACATTTCGGTGTTTTCGGTAAAGTCGATCAGATTGACATTGTCATAGATCTCTGCCATGGAATCGAGGATATCCATCTTCTCCTTCATGGAGCGCTGCTGCTCTCTTATGATCTCGTTCTGATCGAACAGCTCCTCATAGTATCCCACGGCCAGCTTCAGAACGATATACCCGGAGACCGCCATGATCAGCGTCTCGATCGTAAAGCCGCCGATCGCGTCCGCGAAACAGGCGACCGCACTGTCAAAATCCGTTCGCAGCAGCGCATGGTACGGCGCTGTCAGCCATGTCGTGGCCGCCATGAGGATATAGTTCAGCGAGATCGCATAGAAATAGCTGAACTTGTCGCAAAACAGCAGACTCAGCAGCGGGACGAGGAACCACGTCAAATAGATGCTCACATGGGAACAGGCCATATAGACGATCAGCGCGTCCAGGGCCGTGAGCGCAAACAGGCTGGTCGCGATCGAGCCCGGACTTTTTTTCATCAGCAGCAGATGGCTCGCGGACAGCACGACGACCACAACGGAAATGCTGACACAGGTACCGTAGGTGATATCGGGAAAGATCCCGGCTTTGACGCCGGCGGCGACAGCAGGCCCCGTGATAACGAAAAACCACAGCACATAGTTCAGATAGCGATTTACCTTGATACGGTTTTGCCTCTTGAATTCAGTATCATTGATGCCCATGTTCATACACTTCCTGTAGGGTCGAAGGATTTGGAAATAACGCCTGTGCCTCATAAGCATAGCAGTCAAAATCGTACCTGTCAAGTTCACATTGCCGCGCGGGGCGGTATCTGTTATAATAAGGGCGGCAGATCCCGGATCCTTACTGACAGGAGCGAACGATATGAAAACGATCTATCTTGCTGGCGGCTGTTTTTGGGGCGTGCAGAAATTCTTCGACCAGTTCGAGGGCGTCAAGCGCACCGAGGTGGGCTATGCCAACGGGCCGGAGGGCGCGCCGAGCTATCAGGACGTATGCAACAGCAGCGGCCACGCGGAGACCGTGCGGATCGATTACGACGAGACCTCCCTCCCGCTGACGAAGCTGCTGAGCTATTACTTCATGGCCATCGACCCGCTCGCCGTCGATCGGCAGGGCAACGACCGCGGCGTCCAGTACCGCACCGGTATCTACTACACGGCGGAGGACCAGCGGCCGGAGATCGACGCCGTTTACCGGGAGCAGGAGGCGCGGGCCGGCGCGAAGCTGGCCGTCGAGGTGGAGCCGCTCCGCTGCTTCTACACGGCGGAGGAATACCACCAGAAGTATCTGGACAAAAACCCCGGCGGCTACTGCCATCTGGCGCCGGCGCTGTTCCATCTGGCACAAAACGGCGGGGAGCCGGCCGGCCGATAACGCCGCGCCAAACGCCCGAAAAACGCTTTGATAGACGCAGGAGCTTTGTCAAACGGCAAAGCTCCTGCGTTCGTTATAAGTCGGACAGTCTGCCGCCCGCGGGTAAAGCGCCCGTCCGCGGCGCATACTACCTTATAAAAACCGTCCGTTAACAAGGGGGCATGCGCCATGCAGACAGCGTTTTTTGACACGAAGCCGTACGACCGGCCGGCCTTTGAGGCCTGCGCCCGTCGCAGCGGGATCACGTTCAGATTTTTCGAGACGCGGCTGGACGAGGACACCGCCGGACTCGCCGCGGGGAGCGACGCCGTCTGCGTCTTTGTGAACGACCGGGTGAACGCCGCCGTGATCGACCGGCTGCAGGCGTGCGGCGTCCGGCTGGTCGCGCTCCGTTCCGCCGGGTACAACAACGTGGACCTTACGCACGCCTGCGGGCGGATACACGTGGTCCACGTGCCGGCCTACTCCCCCCATGCCGTGGCGGAGCACGCCATGGCGCTGCTGCTCACCTCCGTGCGGCGCGTCCACAAGGCGTATGCCCGGACGCGGGAGTTCAATTTCTCGCTGGTCGGGCTCACGGGCTTCGAGCTGCACGGCAAGACCGTGGGCGTGATAGGGACCGGACGGATCGGCCGCTGCTTCATCGACATCTGCCGCGGCTTCGGCATGCGCGCGCTGGCGTACGACACCTGTCCCGCGGAGGGCGTCCCCGCCGATTACGTCCCGCTGGACGAGCTGCTGGCGGAGAGCGACGTCATCTCCCTCCACTGCCCGCTGACGGAGGCGACGCGCCATCTCCTCGACGGCGCCGCCATGGCGCGGATGAAAAAGGGCGTCATCCTTATCAACACCTCGCGCGGCGCGCTCATCGACGCGGAGGCGCTGCTGGCGGGCATCAAGGCGCGGCAGATCGGCGCGGCCTGTCTCGACGTCTACGAGGAGGAGAGCGATATCTTTTTCCGCGACCTGTCCGGCCATATCCTCAGCGACGATCTGCTGGCGCGGCTCATCTCCATGCCCAACGTCATCGTCACGTCCCACCAGGGTTTCCTGACGGAAGAGGCGCTGGCGCACATCGCCGAGACGACGGTGGAAAACATCCTCGCCTTCGAGCGGGACGGCCGGTGCGAGAATGAGATCTGCCGGCGCGGGGAGGGACGCCGCTTCTGACGGCGATCGCCCTGTGCGCGGGTCTTTTTTCTGTCCGGAGCACCGTTAAAAGACTGGACAACACGCATACTGCGGGTGTAGTATCTTAGAAGAGAATACTATACCACAGGAGGTTTATCATGAACGAATTCGCAAAGAACGGCATCGAGCTTCTGACCACCTACGGCGGGAAGATCGTGCTGGCCATCGTGGTGCTCATCGTCGGGTCGCTGCTCATCAAGCTGCTGAACAAGCTGGCGGGCAAGGCCATCGACAAGAGCAAGCTCGACACCACCGTGAAGCAGGTCGCCAAGAACATCGTCAAGGCGCTGCTGTACGTCATCCTCATCATCAGCGTGGTGGAGATCCTCGGCGTTTCCATGTCCAGCGTTGTAGCGCTGCTGGCCTCCTGCGGGCTGGCCGTCGGCCTTGCGCTGCAGGGCGCGCTCAGCAATCTGGCCGGAGGCCTGATGATCCTCATCTTCAAGCCCTTCAAGGTCGGCGACTACATCGAATCCACCGGGGCTGAGGGCACCGTGCGCGACATCAGCATCTTCTACACCACGGTCACGACCATCGACAACAAGAAGATCCTCGTCCCGAACGGCGATCTGATGGCCGCCAACATCACGAACTTCACGGCCGAGGATACGCGCCGCGTCGACCAGGATTACAAGATCACCAACGACATCGACGTGGAGCTGGTGAAGAGCGTCATGCTCGCCGCAGCCGCGGGGACGAAGGGCGTGCTGCAGGATCCCGCCCCGTTCACCCGTCTGACCGCCGTGGACGACGACACGTTCATCTTCACCGTGCGCGCCTGGTGCCGCACCGCCGATTACTGGGACGTGTACTTCGACCTGATGGAAAACTGCAGCAAGGCGCTGGGCGAGAACGGCATCGACGACCCGGAGGAGCGGATCGCCGTGCGGCTCGTCAAAGAGGACGCCTGAACCGCGGACACAATCGTGCGAAAAGAGCGCCTTGCGGGGCGCTCTTTTTCTTTTCCCGCTTGTACAATCCGGGCGTTTATGGTATGATAACGGTGCTTATCGTTGTGTTGTCACCACGCCTTGAAGATCGGCATCCCTATCCCATTTTGCTGAAAAGGACGATAATGGTGAATACGAAAAAAATACTTGCGGCGGCGCTCGCCGTCGTCATGCTCCTTGCCCTGGCCGCCTGCGCCGGGAAAAACGGGGCCGAGGAGCCCTTTGCCGACGCCGTTTTCAACGGCGACGTGAAAAGCGGCCTTGCGGACGACGCGCCCGACAGCGTGCGGGAGGCCGTCATTGGGCTGCGCTCCAACGCCCCCGCGTCCCATTTCGGCGCGGACGGCACGCCCTACAGCGGCCAGCGGGAGTTCGCGTGGACCGTGGCCGACTATCTGGCCGGCGAAGGCGGCAAGGCTCTCGGCCAGTGGGTGAACGGCAAATACGCGGCCATCGACGGGACCGTGGTGACCTACAGGGAGCAGGGCGAGAACGCGCTGACCGCGGTCATCGACTACGCCGTCCCCTCGCTGACATACGTCAGCCGGAACGGCTCCGTCGTCTACTACAACAGCATGACGCCCGACCTGTTCGAGGAATGCGCGGACGACGGGGCGATGGCCACCGGCGTGGCCGTGACGGACGTGGCGCGCGGCTTCTCCTACAACCGGGAGAAGGACATGCTCCTGAACTGGGTCACGGACGCCAACGGCTACCGCTATTCCACGGGCGAGGCGGACTACCTCATCTCCGACACGACGACGGAGACGGACGGCAGCCCGCGGCAGATCTTCTACGTCTATACCTCCAAGACCGACGGCGGCTACCAGGTGAAAGCCTCCTGCGCGTATCTGGAGGGCATCACGGCGCTGAACACCTATGACGTGCACATCTCCAACTCCGAGATCGGCGAGCTCGACGCCACCTATGTGGCTCTCGCCGGCAAGGACGGCAAGGAGCTTTACTGGAAGGACGGCGAGACGCCCGTCTCCTACGGCAGCTGCTACTTCATGGCGCTGACGGAGGGATACGGCTGGCTCACCGACGCGACCGACGCCGACGTACGCAAGCTGGATATGATCGCCATCGGCGACGGCACCGTGGCCGACGCACTGCGGGATTACACGGGGCTCATCGGCTCCGTGGGCATCACCTTCGCGAAGGCCGATCCGGAAGCTTATTACGGCTCCCGCGTCTCCCTTCTCGGCAGCGAGATCGGCGACGCGGCCGCCGTCGACGCACTGACCGCGGCGGTGGAAGCGAAACTCGGCTGACACGATAAAAAACAGAAAAGCGTCCGGCCCCCTGCGCCAAAGCGCAGGGGGCCGGCTTTTATCGGGATCGGTCTGTTGCCGTTTTCAATCGACCCGGACCTTCATCACGGTCTTCCGGTGCTGCTCGGGCTGGTCGACCGCGATGACGGGCAGATGGGCGTCCTCAGGAAAGCAGATGGCAAAATCGCCGGTGAAGATCGTGACCGCGCCGCCGCCCGCGCCCTCGTTCACGTAATAGGCGGCGTCCGCTTCTGCGTCGTAGGGCGTGACCTCCTTCAGATCGTCCCTGTGGCGGTAGAAGATCTTTTCGCCCGTCTTGCCGCCGACGTGGATATCGATATAGTCACGGTGCGCCTCCCATTTGCTGTCGGCGGCCGCGAGCTTCGTCTCCGTCTCAAAGACGTTGATGGCCACGCCGTCGAAAAACTCATGGTGGCCGGTCGAGAGCGCGGCGAAATCGGTCTCCGCCATCAGCTTGAGCGCTTTGTCCAGTCTTTCGGAGATGCCAAGGTAACGTTGATACTCGGATACTTTGTCTGTGATCATGGTGAAGCCTCCCTGTGCGTCAATGATGTTACTTTGATGATAGCATTCCGCGCCATGCTTGTCAACAGTTAAAAAACAAGTTGGCCATTTTCCGCCTTACGCTGCGGCGGTGCGGGCGGAAAAGCGTCCGGCCCCCTGCGCCAAAGCGCAGGGGGCCGGACCTTTAATGGAAGGAAGAATAGTATCAGAACTGTCGTTTTCGTATTGGAATCAGACGCGCACCTTCATGACGGCTTTTTTGACCTTCTTCGGCTCTGCCGCCGTCGTCAGCGGCAGATGGGCGTCCTCCGGGAAGCAGAGGGCAAAGGTGCCGACGGTCAGCTTCGCCGAGCCGCCGCCCTTGCCGTCGCTGACGTAGAACGTGGCGTCCGCGTCCGCGTCGTAGGGCACGGTCTCCTGCAGCTCGTCCGCGTGGCGGTAGCAGAAGCACTCCTCGCCGTCCAGCATGATGTGGATGTCGATATAATCCCGGTGGGTCTCCCAGCGGCTGTCCGGGGCGATGGGCTTCGTCTCCGCCTCAAACACGTTGACGTACGCGCCCTCGAAAAGGTCGTGCCGCCCGCAGGGGAACTTGGCAAAGTCCGTCTCCGCCATGCAGGCCAGCGCCTTGTCCAGCAGATCGGAAAGGCCGAGATAGCGCCGGTAGTCGGCAATGTTGTCTACGATCATGGAAGGTGCTCCTTTCTTGGTTACAGCAGCAGGGCGGGAGCCTCGAGCAGGTCCTTCACCCGCTTCAAAAACCGCGCCGCCGGCGCCCCGTCCACCACACGGTGGTCGTACGTCAGGCTCAGCTGCATCATCGGCCGGATCTCAAGCTGCTTGTTGATCGCCACCGGCGTGTCCGCGATGCGTCCCACCGCGATGATCCCCGCCTCCGGCTCGTTGATGATCGCCGTGAAGTCGTCCAGCCCGAACATACCCAGGTTCGACACCGTGAACGTCGCTCCCGTCATGTCCGCCGGCGCTACTCTCCCCGTCTTCGCGTCCGCCGCTACCCGCGCGGCCTCCGCCGCGATCTCCGGCAGCGTCAGAAGATCCGCGTCCCGGATCACCGGCACCAGCAGCCCCCTCGGCGTGTCCACTGCCATCCCCATGTTCACATAGTGATGCAGCGTCATCTTCTCCTCGTCCATGCAGCTGTTCATCTCCGGGTATTCCATCAATGCCTTCGCCACACACTTGATGATGATGTCGTTGTAGCTCACCTTCACCCCGTTGGCCTTCAGCTGCTCCCGCAGGTGCACCGCCTCCGTCATGTCCACGTTGATCCGGTGGTTCGCCTGCGCCAGGTCGTTCAGGCTCTGCTGCATCCGCTTCGAGATGATCTTCCGCACCCGCGTCAGCGGCACCTCCTCGGTGCCCCTGCCGGCCGCCGGCGCTTCCGCCGCAGGCGCGGGCGCCTTCGGCTCCGCGGCTGCCGCCGCGGCCTTCACGTCGCCGCTCACGATCTTCCCGCCGACGCCGCTCCCCGTCACCTTCGCCAGATCCACGTTCTCAAGCTCCGCCACCTTCTTCGCCAA